>Ga0075163_10000143_pt1 | contig 81477 bp, 79 predicted proteins | sample JI1023141ADNA_FD_71478 | JGI IMG/M metagenome (GOLD analysis project Ga0075163, IMG submission 71478) | Wastewater effluent complex algal communities from Wisconsin, to seasonally profile nutrient transformation and Carbon sequestration -... | ecosystem: Engineered > WWTP > Effluent > Algae... | reverse complement strand
ACCATGTGGACCTTGGCCGCATCCGTGCCGCCGACATGGTAGGTGATCGGGATCGAGCCGCGCCAGTTGGATGGCACGACGCGGCCATCGAGCGCGCCGAGGAATTTTTCGGCGTCGCCGTAGGAGATCGGCAGCACCGGGATTTTGAGGATGGTGGGGGCGTCTTCGCGCTTGAGGCGGACGGCGTCTTTCGTGGCGCCGACGCCGGGGGTGAGCGGGTCGCCCGGGTAGAGCGGCATGTCTGCTACCGAGCCGCGCTGGAATCCCTGGGCGGGACGGGCGGCGCCTTTCGGATAGGCGTCGTCAACGGAGAAACCATCGTCGCGCGGGTCCGAGTAGATGATGCAGCCGACGGCGCCGTGGTCCTGCGCGAGTTTGGGTTTCAGGCCGCGCCAGCCCTGGCCGTAGCGGGCGATGACGATCTTGCCTTTGACGTCGACGCCCATGCGCTCGAGCGCCTTGTAGTCGTCGGGCATGCCGTAGTTCACATAGACCAGCGGGGCGGTGACATCGCCATCGCCCTGGAAGGCGACGTAGGCGGGGAGCTGGGCTTTCGTGCGGGACGAGGTGGCGTCGCCGGGGACGGGCTTTTCGGTGAGCGTGGCGGAGAAGCGGCGCGGGGTAACGAGGTCGAGCTGCACTTTCAGGGGCGTGGGGTAGAGGACCTGGAATTCCTCGATCTTCGCGTCCCAGCCCCAGGCCTTGAAGCGGGCGAGCGTGTCTTCGGCGTTGGCCTTGTCGTGCGGGGAGCCGACATGGTTGGGCTCGGCCGCCATCTTCTTCATCCAGCCATCCATTTCGGAGGACGAGATGTAGGTGTCGAATTTCTTTTCGATGTCGGCGGCGCTGGTCTGCTGCTGCGAGAGGACCGGCGTGGCGAGGAGGCCGGCAGCGAGAAGGCTGGCGGCGAGGAGGAGTGACTTGCGCATTGGCGTGCCCCACGACTTGGATGGTGGGAGCTAGGCATTTTCGGGTTTGTGTAGCAAGTGCCGCCGGTAAGCACGCCCTCGTCCTTCGACGGGCGGCCCTTCGGGCCTGCTCAGGATGAGGGCTGAACTGCTGGCGTTAGATTAGCCCTCATCCTGAGCAGCACGCGAAGCGTGCGATCGTCGAAGGACGAGGGCGTAAGCTCTTACGGCTCCATCCCGGCTCGCAGCGCGCAGGCGTAGGCGAACTGGGCGAGCGGGGCGACGCGGCCTTCGTTCTGGGCGGCGGCGGCGTTGGAGGCCGTGCCGTCACGCACGCGGCCGACGATGCCCTGCAGGATGCCGGCGAGGCGGAAGGCGTTGTACGAAAAATAGAAGTCGAGCGCGGGGAGGCTCTTGCGGCCGGTGAGCTCGCAGTAGCGGGCGACGTACTGGTCCTTGTTGGGGATGCCGTAGCCGGGCTGGTTCGCGACGCCGGCGATGGAGGGGCGCTGCGGGTCGGACGAGGGCATGACCCAGGACATCAGGTGGTAGGTGAAGTCGGCGAGCGGGTCGCCGAGGGTGGAGAGTTCCCAGTCGAGGACCGCGATGACTTTCGGCTCGGTGGGGTGGAGGATCATGTTGTCGATGCGGTAGTCGCCGTGGACGATGGTGGTGGTCTCGCCCGGCGGGATGTTTTTCGGGAGCCAGTCGATCAGCTTGTCCATCTCCGGGATCTTGGTGGTCTCGGACATCTGGTACTGCTTGGTCCAGCGGTGGATCTGGCGGGCGATGTAGTCGCCTTCCTTGCCGAAGCCTTCGAGGCCGGCTTTCTTCCAGTCGACGTTATGGAGAGCTGCGAAGGTGGAGACTTTCGCTTCGTAGATCGCGGCGCGTTGTTCGGGCGTGTACGCGGGCAGCGTGGCGTCCCAGAGGATGCGGCCTTCGACCATGTCCATGATGTAGAACATCGTGCCGGTGACGCTCTCATCCTCGCAGAGGCCGTAGGGCTTGGCGACGGGGAAGCCGAGTGGGTAGAGCGCGGCGATGACGCGGTATTCGCGGTCGACGGCGTGGGCTGACGGCAGGAGCTTGCCCGGCGGCTTGCGCCGCATGACGTATTTCTTGGTGGGCGTGATGAGCTGGTAGGTCGGGTTGGACTGGCCGCCCTTGAACTGGCGAACCTCAAGCGGGCCTTTGTAGCCTTCGACATTGGCTTCCATCCACGCGGCGAGTTTGGACTCGTCGAACTTGTGGCTGTCTGCGACGTCTTTCGTGCCGGAGAAAAGGTCTGCGGGATTTGCGTCGGTCATGTCCTGCCCTTAAACCCGGCGGTCCGGTCTGAAGCCGAACATACCGATTATTCGGCACTTGATTAAAGCCCGATCGGTGGGAGGTCGAGGGGTTTCTTGCCGGTGCGGAAACTAGCCCCGCTTCAGCGCCCGCCACGCAATATCCCGCCGGCAGAAGCCGTCTGGCCAGTCGATCTTGTCGACGGCTTCGTAGGCGCGGGTGACGGATTCCTTGAGTGTGGGGGCGGTGGCGGTGACGGTGAGGACGCGGCCGCCATTGGCGATGATGTCGTCGCCCTTTTGCGCTGTGCCTGAGTGGAAGACGGTGACGCCAGGGAGTTTGTCGGCTTCGTCGAGGTTGCCGATGACCCCGCCCTTTTTCGGTTCACCGGGATAGCCGGCGCCGGCCATGACGACGGTGACGGCGTGGTCGGAGAAGCGTTCGAGGCGGGCGCAGCCGGCGAGGCCGCCGGTGGCGCAGGCGAGGAACTGCGGAAGCGGATCGTCTTTCAACCTTGCCATGATGACCTGGCATTCGGGATCGCCGAAGCGGACGTTGTATTCGACGACGCGAGGTCCGTGCTTCTCGTCAATCATCAGGCCGACGAAGAGAACGCCGCGATAGGGGCGGCCATCCTTGCGCATGCCTTCAACTGTCGGCGTGACGATCTCGTCCATGACGCGCTTCTGCATGGCTTCGTCGAGAACAGGCGCGGGCGAGTAGGCGCCCATGCCGCCGGTGTTGGGACCTGTGTCGCCATCGCCGACGCGCTTGTGGTCTTGCGCACCCGCGAGAGCCACGGCTGTCTCGCCATCGCAGAGTGCGAAGAAGGAGGCTTCCTCGCCGTGCATGAATTCCTCGATGACGAGGGAGGCGGAGGCTGTGCCGAACTTGCCGCCGAGCATGGCGTCGATCTCGGCTTCGGCTTCGGCTTTGGTTTCCGGGATGACGACGCCTTTGCCCGCGGCGAGGCCATCGGCCTTCAGCACGTAGGGAGGGCCGTCGAATGTATCGAGATAGGCTTTGGCTTCGGCGGCCTGTGTCGCGTCGAAGCGGCGGTAGCGTGCGGTTGGGATGTTGTAATTCGCCATGAAGTCTTTCGAGAAGCCTTTCGAGCCTTCGAGCATGGCGGCGTGAGCAGATGGGCCGAAGACAGGAACGTCGATGGCGCGGAGCTTGTCGGCGAGGCCCAGCACGAGCGGGACTTCCGGGCCGACGATGACGAGGTTGGGGCGTTCCTGTTTGGCGAGGGCGACGAGCCCTTCGATATTGTCGGCAGCCACGGGAACGCAGGTGGCGATCCGGGCGATGCCGGGGTTGCCGGGGGCGGCCATGATTTCGGTGACGCGCGGGCTTTGCTTGAGGCGCCAGGCGAGGGCGTGTTCGCGGCCGCCCGAACCGACAATGAGAATTTTCATGGAAATTGTCCGGCCGGGTTGATAGCGCGTGTTATATCGTTGGCCGGATTAGTACCGGCGGGCCCCAGAACACAAGGCTTCTGACGTGGGTGAAAATTCATTCTCGCGGGACAGCGATCTGACAGGGCTCTGGTCGGGTGAGTACTGGTACAATGGCGGCGGGCGGCCGACGCCGTTTTCGGCGCATATCATCGATTCTCTGGGCACCATCACGGGGACCACGCTGGAGCCGAACACGTTCGCGCATCCGGGGCTGGCCGAGCTGTCCGCCGATATTTCGGGCGCGCGTGGCGAGCTGAGCGTGCGGTTCAACAAGCTGTATCACCCGGCGCCAGGCGTTCACCGCTATCCGATCGTGTATTCGGGGACGGTGGATTCCAACTTCACGATGATCGACGGGGACTGGCGCTTTCCCGACGGGTTTTCGGGCCGGTTCGTTCTGGTGCGCGTGTCGCGCGGAGCGAAGGCGGAGGAAGTGAAGCGCGAGGTTGAGCTGGAGGTGAAGCGGTAGCCTGGCTGTGAATCGGTTGAGGTTTGAATTGCGCCTCGACTTGTCATCCCGGCCGCAGCGAGGCGGAGAGCCGGGAACCATCGACAGGCTTTCGTGCTCTCACAATGGGTCCCGGGTCTCGCTGCGCTCGCCCGGGATGACAATGGTGCGGGCTGCACGCCTTCAAGCCGGTTCAGAATGATCCCGACAGGCTGAGGCCGACGTGGACGCCTTGCTTGCGGATGCGGTCTTCGATGAGTGCGACGGGGTCGGTTGATGAGCCGGCGTAGGCGACGCGGTAGTAGTGTTCTTCCGTGTCGAGCAGGTTCGAGACGCTGAGGCGGGCGTTGAGGCCGATGACATCCTTGTTCTGGATGAAGGCGCCGACCCGGCCGGGACTGTCTGTGCGATGGCTGAGTTGCGTGACGCCGTAGGAGCGCGCGTTGAGGTTCGTGTCGTAGCCGACACCCCATGCCCAGACTGTGCCGGGGACATCCTGGCGGAAGCGGACTTCGTAGCGCGAGATGCGCGAGCCGCTGAGCGGGCGTTCGAGGCCGGTGATCGGGTCTTCGATGTGGCTGTCGCCGAGGGATGCCGTCCAGTCGACCTTGCCGCCCGGGATGCCAAGCTCCGTCATGGGCAGCGTGCCGGAGAGATCGAGGCCATAGGCGACCGCATCGTCGGCGTTGCCGGGGCCTTCGACGATGGAGACGCTGCCATCGCCCTGCACTGTGCGCGCGAACAGCAGATTGGTGTTCACGTCCTCGATCTGGCGGCCGTAGAGGCGGAGGCGCAGGGGGCCGAGGCGACCGAGGTCGCCGGTGGCTTCGAGGGCGAGGTCCCAGCTCTGTTCGGGGACGATGGCGGGGTTGCCGCTCTGCTGCTGGCTGGTTTCGTTGTTGAGGTTCACGGAGGAGACGAAGTCGCCGAAGTCGAGCTGGCCGACGGCGCGCTCAAGGCGGAGACTTGCGGTCCAGGCTTCGGCGGGCGTCCAGGCGAGGGCGAGGAAGCCCTTGGGGCGCACGAACTCGCGGACCTGTCCGCCGGCGCCGCTTTGGGAGATCTGCGAGTACTCGGCAGCGAGGGAGGCCTGCATGAATACGCCTTCGCCGACATGGCGACCGTGGACGATGGCGGCTTCGGTGCGTTTTTCCTCGACATGGGCGGCAGAGCCGGCGAGGGGCGCGGCGATATAGGCGCCGTTGACGCGGTTGGCATAGGAGGTTGCGGTGTCGAGCGTGTTGATCGCGCCTTCGAGCGACATCTGCCAGTCATTCTCGGCGCCGTCGCTCCAGACGTATTCGCTGCGCAAGATGGACTCAGCGCTTTCGCGGTCGACATGGGCGAGCGCGCCGGTGGGGGGCGCGGGCGTGGTGGTGAATTCCGAGAGCGTGGTGGTGAGGGGCTCGCTGGTGGAGATCTGGCGGAGGCCGATGAGCTTGAGGCGGCCCGGGCCGATGCCGAATTCGTAGTCGCCGGTGAGCTTGCCGTTGGCGCCGGTTCTGGCTTCGCGGTAGGTGCGGAAATAGTCGGGCATCGCGGGGCCGGAGCGGGTGGAGAATTCGCGCTTGTCGTCTTCGCTGACGGCGTAGAGGAAGCCGAGATTGGTGATCGCGCCATTGAGCGCTTCGTTGGCGAACGCGCCGGAGAGTTCGTGGCGGCGGCCTTCGGAGCTTTCATCCTCGGCGCGGGTTTCGGCGCGTGAGCCATCGGCGGCGATGACGAATTCCGGACCGTTGGTTGCCCCGCCATAGTGGTAGGACGAGAGATCGAAATTGTATTTCCAGTCTGCGGCTTCGCCGGAGACCAGCGCGCGGCCACGGGCCAGGCGCGCCTTGCGGCCTTCCTGCACTTCGGGATTCCACTCCCAGCGGCTGGACGTTCCGATCGGGCGGGTGATGACGTTGACGACCTGACCAGAGAGGCCGGGGATGTCGAGGCGCGAACCGTCGACGATCTCGATGCGGACGACGCGGTCGGCGGCGATGCGGCCGAGGGCGTCGTGGGCGGTCATCGTCTTCGAGGGGACGCGGCGGGAGTCGATGAGGACGTTGGCGCTGCCCTGACCCATGCCGCGCCCGCCGCCGCTTTCGCGGATGGCGAAGCCGGGCGTCTGGCTGACCATGTCGAGCGCGGACTGGGGAGCGAAGGCGGCGTAGAAATCACGTTCGAAGATGCGGTGGCTGGCGGCTTCGGCGGCGCTGTCATCGGGGGCGGCGAGGGCGGCGGGAGCGGGGACGAGGCCGAGACCGGCGATGAGGCCAAGGGCGCCGGTGCGCAGCGGGTTCAGGGAGGGGCAGAGCCGCCGCGCGTTCAGGGTCATGCTGCACAGTCGCTTGAAAATATGGGCGTCGATATGGCGATATTACGTTCCTGTAAGATGGTTCGCCATCGAGGGAAACATGGGGTGAATGACGAACCAGTGAGCTGCCTTTGCGGCAGGCGCCGGGCGCCGCAGCCATGGATAGCCCCAGCTTTTCGTCCCCGAACTGACGGTCGTTATTGAAGGCGAGGGCGAGGCGCGCCACAAAAGCGCGTTGGGGCAAGATGGGGAAAGATCATGAAAGTCCTGGTGCGCGCTGCCATGGTTGCTGGCGCGACTATGTTCATGCCGATGACGGCGATGGCTGATCCGCTGACCTATGGCGGCTTGAAAAGCATGGTCGAAGGTATGGGCCATGAGGTGAAGGAAACCTCGTCGACACCGGGCTCGGAGAAGTTCGAGGTGACGATAACGACGGACGCGTTCAACGTGCCGTTGGGTCTCGAAGTCTCCAAGAGCGGGCGTTATGTCTGGTGCGCGGCGTCTCTTGGAAAATCGACGCTGAGCCCCGATCGGGCGCGGATGTTGCTGCAGCGGGCCGGCGGCGTGCAGCCGACTTCGTTCTGGATAACGGACACTGGCGACCTGAAGATCGGCATGGCTATCGACAATCGCGACATCACGCCGACCCATCTGAAATTCGTGATGGAAAAGGTCGCGGCTGACGTGGGCAGCACGGCGGACGTCTGGCAGGCGCCGCAGCAATAGAGGCGCTGCGGGACAGTTGGCTCAGAAGCTGCCGGACACGGTGAGCACGGCGGCTGGCCCGCGATGGCGCAGCCGGTTTTCCTGGTAGCTGATCGGGTCTGTGCGCGTGCCGGCGTGGACGATGCGGCTCAGGTTGTCATCTTCGTCGAGCAGGTTGTTGAGCCTGAGCTTGGCGTCCAGGCCGAACACGTTCTTGTTCTGGATGAAAACGTCCAGCGCGCCGCCATGGTCGAGGCGGTGGACGCGCTGGTCGACGCGCCACAGGCCGGAGCCGCGATAGGCGAGAAAGTCCGCGCCCCAGGCCCAGAAGCTGCCGGGAATATCCTGGCGGAACTTGATGTCGATCTTGTCGAAGTCGACACGGCTGAGCATGCGGATCTGGCCGGTGATCGGATCTTCGACGCGTTGTTCGCTGAGCATGTACAGCCAGTCGACCTTGGCGCCGGGAAGCAGGCCGGAGAGATTGTACGTGCCGGATATCTCGAAGCCGTAGTCGATGGCGCTGTCGAGGTTTCCGGGGCCTTCGAGGACGGTGATTGATCCATCGCCGTGGACGGTTCGTTCGATGAGGATCTTGTCGTTCACGTCTTCGATGTCGCGGTGGTAGAAGCGCAGCTTGACCGGGCCTGTCCACGCGGTCTGGCTGTTGAGTACGAGTTCGGTGTTCCAGCTCTGCTCTGGGACGAGGTTCGGGTTGCCGCCGTCTGTCTGGTTCTGGTCGTTGTTGAGTGTGACGACGGTGACGAAGTCCGCGAAGTTGAGCTGGCCGACGGCGCGCTCGACGCGGAAGGTGGCGTCCCACTGAGAGTGGGAGTTCCACGACAGGGCGACGAAGCCTTTCGGGCGGACGAATTCGCGAGTGAGGCCGTTGGCGCCGGTCTGCGCGAGTTCTGAGTATTCCGCGCCGAGGGAGGCCTGCACGCTGAGATTGTCGGTGAGTGGACGGCCGTGGACGAGGGAGGCTTCGGCACGGCGCTCTTCCACGCGGCTGTCTGTGCCGGGCAGCGGGACTGGTGCGTAGGTGTCGCCGGAGAGCGCGAAGAGTTGCCCGCTGGTATCGAGATAGTTGAAGGCGCCTTCGAGAGAGAGTTGCCAGTCGCTGTCGCCGGTCTTGAGGGAGTATTCGGTGCGGCCGATGGATTCGCCGCTTTCGCTTTCGGTGTTGACGCGTGCGCCAGTTCGCGCGCGGGCGCCGAGATAATCGACCATGGCGCTTTCGATGGGACCGGTGGTGCTGGTCTGGTGGAGGCCGATGAGTTTCAGGCGACCGGGGCCGAGGCCGAACTCATAGTCACCGCCGACCTCGATCTTCTCGCCTTCGTCCGCCTTGTCATAGAAGCGCACGCGATCGGGCAAGCGGGTTCCGGTGCGATCAGAGACTTCGCGCGTGTGCTTGTCGTCGCCTGCGGCCAGGAAGTGGATGTTCGCTATCGAGCCATCCAGCGTTTCGTAGGACAGGTCGAGCGATCCCTGTACGTGTGTGTCGCGGACCTCTTCGTGTTCGATACGTGTGTCGAAGACGACGTGGCGGGCGTCGCTGGCGATTTCGTAGCCGTAGTAGTTGTCGCCGGTCTGGTTGCTGGAGAGAGATGCGGTGTAGTTCCAGCCGCTGATGTCGCCGGAGACGAAGAGCTTGCCGCGTTCGAGTTGTGGTGTGCGGTCCTGCCGGAATTCGGGCGACCATTCCCAGCGGCCAGTGATAGCGCCGCCCTTGGTGATGATGTTGACGACCTGACCGGATAGGCCGGGGATGTTGAGGCGGGCGCCATCGACAATCTCGATGCGGACGACGCGGTCGGCGGAGATGCGGGCGAGCGCGTCCTGCGCGCTGGTGGCCTTGGAGGAGATGCGCTGCGAGTTGATGAGCACGTTGGCGCCACCCTGGCCGAGGCCGCGCTTTTCGACGCTTTCGGTGATGGTGAAGCCGGGCGTCTGCTGCACCATGTCGAGCGCGGAGCGGGGTGAGTAGCGGGCGTAGAATTCCGGGCCGTAGGTGTTTTCGGACGCGTTGGCCGGGACGTTCGCTGTGTCGACCGGAATGGTTTGCGCATAGGCAGCGCCTGCCGTCGCCATGAGGCCGACGCCGATGCCAGCGACCACATTCATTAGGTTGGTTTTACGCAAGTCTGGTTCCCGCCGACACACAAACAACAGCTGTTGACCGTAGGGCACTTCGTGGCGGGCGGCCAAACAAGTTGGTGAGCGAAACGGATAGCGGCGATAGGCGCCCAGGGATTGATCGCGATACCGATGTTTCGCCCGGTGGTCGAAAAGCGCAGGATTGCTGAAGCCTGTTCGAGCCGCCGTGGATGAATCGTTCCCGGCGACCTGACGCGTGCGCCAGCGAATGCGCTGACTTGTCGCGACGCCCCTGTCGCGCGCTTCCAGGCTTTGAGGCGCAACCTTGCGATGGCAGGGCTGCGCGATGCGCTATACTCACCCGCATGGATGAATTTTCCGAATCGCAGAACCCGCCGCCGCATGGCGACAACATGCCGGAGATGTCGGTCTCCGAGCTGGCCAATGCGCTGAAGCGGACGGTCGAGGAGAACTACTCTTTCGTGCGCGTGCGCGGGGAGCTGGGGCGTGTGGTGCTGGCGAAGTCGGGGCACCTATATTTCGACATCAAGGACGAGAGCGCGACGCTCAACACCATCATGTGGAAGGGCAACGCATCCAAGTTGCCGTTCAAGCCCGAGGAAGGGCTGGAGGTGGTGGCTGAGGGCAAGCTGTCGACCTATCCGGGCCGATCCAACTACCAGATGATTGCGGACAAGCTGCGCCCGGCGGGCGTGGGCGCGCTGATGCAGTTGCTGGAAGAGCGCAAGAAGAAGCTTGCCGCCGAGGGGCTGTTCGCGGCGGAACGGAAGAAGGCGATCCCGTTCCTGCCAGCTGTGATCGGCGTGGTGACGAGTCCGACCGGAGCCGTCATTCGCGATATCCTGCATCGTGTGCGTGATCGGTTTCCGGTGCATGTGCTGATCTGGCCGGCGCTGGTGCAGGGCGAGAAGGCGGCGGCGGAAGTCGAGGCGGGGATACGCGGGTTCAATGCGCTGAAGGTTGGCGGGGCGATACCGCGGCCGGACGTGATCATCGTCGCGCGGGGCGGCGGGTCGATCGAAGACCTGTGGCCGTTCAACGAGGAGCGCGTGGTGCGCGCCGTGGCGGATAGCGAGATACCGCTGATCTCGGCGGTGGGGCACGAGACGGATACGACGCTGATCGATTTTGCTTCCGATCGCAGGGCGCCGACGCCGACTGGCGCGGCCGAGATGGCCCTGCCTGTGCGGAGCGAGTTGATTGCGCATGTGCAGACGCTGGATGGGCGGCTGACCCGGCGGCTGACCGGGACGGTGGAGAAGCGGAAGCTGGAGTTGCGCTCGGCGGGTGCGCGGTTGCCGAAGCTGGATGCTTTGTTGCAGCGCCCGCGGCAGAGGCTGGACCTGGCGTCGCAGCGCTTTGGCGGATCGCTGTCGCGGATGGTGGCGCGGAAGCGGGCGAAGTTTGATGCGGCGGGCGGCGGCTTGCGGCCGGCCGCGTTGCGGCGGGAGATTGTGGGCAAGCGCGCGGAGGTCGAGCGGTTGTCGGCGCGGCTGCAGCCGGCGCTGGGGCGGCGATTGAAGCGACTGCACGATGCGTTGCGTGAGCAGACACGGGTGCTGGATAGTGTGTCGTATGAGCGCGTGCTGGCGCGGGGATTTGCGCTGGTGACAACGGACGATGGCGCGTTGGTGCGGTCAGCAGGCGCGGTTGCGGATGGCGACAAGCTGAAGCTACGCTTCGCGGATGGCGAGGTTGGGGTGACGGCGGGTGGCGGATCGGGGGGGCCGAAGGCTCCGGGCCCGGCGCCAGCGGCGCCCGAAGTGCAGAGGCCGCGTATCCGGCGGCGGACGACAGGCAGCGATCAAGGCAGCCTGTTTTAACGGGGGCGATCATGCGGCTGTTATTGCTGGGCGCGGCGCTGATGCTGTCGTCGTGCGCGAATGTGCCTGCGCCACCTGCTGGGACCGATGCGGATACGGTTGCGTGGTGGACGATCACGGGCGAGCTTTCCGGCGATGACATGGAGGGGCGCGATACGGGTCGGCTGGATATGATCGCGCGGCAAAGTACGTAGCGGATCGTTTCGCGAAGGCCGGGCTGAAGCCGGCAGGCGAAAATGGATCGTGGTTCCAGACGCTGCCGCTGAAGGAAGTGCGGGTCGAAAAGGACGGAACTTCGTTCGAGGTATTCTCCAATCTGGCTGAATCGGGACGGGCGCGGGTCGAAGGCGATACGGTCGCGATTGGCTTGAAGGTCCAGCTCAAGTTTCTTCATCAGATCACGGTGCGGCCGACGACGGCGTTGCCCGGGAGCGTCAGCGCGCGTCTGGTATTCCGCGGATACTGTTCCGCGGATGAGATGAGCGATGTGGCCAGCAAAATTGTCGTGTGCTTTGGCGCGCGGCGCGCTGGCATGACAACGGGTGGGCAGCGGCTTGAGAATGCCGCGAAGGCTGGGGCTGTAGGGATCATTAATGTGGATGATCCCGGGTTCACGATCGAGCCGTTGCGCTGGCCGGAGGCCTATGCGCGGGCAATGTCGTTCAAGGACGCGCCGCCACCGGCCTATCCGGAGATGGCGGTGATGCGGCTGAGCGCGGAGGCGCTGAAAATCGTGATCTCGGGATCGGGTCAGGATGCTGCGGCGATCCTGAGGGCGGGGGCCGCTTCGCAGGCGCTGCCGTCGTTCGATATTCCCTAAGGGCTGAACGCGAGTTTCATGATCTCGCAGCGCGAAATCCAGTCAGACAATGTGCTGGCGATGTTGCCGGGGACTGATCCGAAGCTGGCTCCGGAGGTCGTACTCGTGTCGGCGCATCTTGATGGCTACGGCTATGGCGAGCCGGTGAATGGCGATGCGTTGTATAATGGCGCGTTCGATGACGCGGCGTATGTGGCGACGATGATCCGGCTGGCGGAGCAACGCGCGGGCAAGGGCTTCCGGCGTAGCGTTCTGTTCGCGGTATATACGGGCGAGGAGAAGGGGCTGCTGGGGTCCAACTGGTATGCATCGCACCTGACCGTGCCGAAGGAAGATCTGGCGGCAGTGATTAATCTGGACCAGTTGAGGCCGCTTTTCCCGCTGAACATCCTGACGATGCATGCGATCGACGACACGACGCTGGCAGGGAATGTGCGGAAAGTGGCGGCGGGGATGGGGATCGAAATCCGTCGGGACATGGAGCCGGAACGCAACCTCAACCAGCGGACGGATCATTTCCCGTTCCTGCGGATGGGCGTGCCTGCGACCAACTTTGTGTTCGGGTTTGATCCGAAAACTGAGGCTGAGCGGCGATATCGCGAGTGGTATGAGGTTCGCTATCACCGGCCGCAGGACGACATGAGTCAACCCGTGGATTGGGGCGCGGCGCGGGACATGAACTTGTTCTTCTACAGGCTGACCGAAGACGTTGCGCAGGCGGATGAGCGGCCGCGGTTCGCGGCGGGGAGTCAGTGGGCGCCGAAGTAGGTTGGTGAGCGCGCGCTCGTTCTTCGACGGCCGCCCCTTGAGGGTTGCTCTGGATCAGCCGGCGAGAGCGGAACGGGCAGGGTGCATCTTGATGCGCCATGCCGACGTCGTGCGCCGGCGGTGCATTTCCGCTTCGCTTAAATGCCCCCTACTAGTTCGATGAATGCGGGCTGACCCTCAGCCCGCCTTCGCAGGCGTGCGGCCGAGAAGGTCTTCGAGCGGGGTCGATGTTGCGTTCGGCGGTTTGTAGCCGTTGAGGTTCATGGCTTCGCCGGCTTTCACCGCGTCCTCGTAGGACATGCCTTTTTCCTTCACGAGGTAGGCAGCCCACATGTGGCTGGCGCGCCAGGCGACGGTGCAGTGGAGCAGAACCTTGCCGTCAGCTGCCTTGATGGCGGCGGCGACTTTCTCGACGGCTTCGGGCGTGTAGGGCGTGTCCGGACCGCCGAGGGGGACGTGGACGTAGGTGATGCCGAGTTCCTTCGCGACGGCGGCTTCGTCGAACGGGACCTGCTTGCGGTTATCCATCTCCGGCTGGGTGCGGAGATTGATGACGGTTTTGACGCCCTTGGAGGCGAGATCGCGGAGCGCGGCTTCGGTCGGCTGGCCGGAGACGTAGGCGGGGCCGGTGTCGGCGATCATGCCCTGGAAGCCGGGGGTGGAAAGTTTCTCCGGGAAATGAACCGGTGTCTGCGCAATGGCGGGCGCGCTGAAGAACAAGGCGGCGGCGAGCAGGGCGAAACGCATGGGTGTCCTCCGTTTGGGAGGGAATAGGGCTCGGTGTGGGGGTGTTGGCAAGGGGGATGAAGCGGTTGTGAGCGCGCTTCCGCGCTTCGCTACGCGCGACCGCCAGTGACTTGCAGTTTGTCGGGCGAGACGCCGATACGGGCGAGGGCGCGGCTCCATTTGGTGCCGAGCGAAGGATCGTACACGAGCGCGGGGTCGGGGATGCCGACGAGCCAGACATTGTCGGCGAGTTCGCTTTCGAGTTGGCCGGCGCCCCAGCCGGAATAGCCGAGCGCGAGGACGAAACGTTCTGGCGGGCTATCGGAAGTCATGGCGTGGAGGACGTCGCGCGTTGCGGTGAGGCAGACGCCTTCGCAGACGTTCAGCGTGGCGCCGTCGCTGTCGTAATCTTCGGAGTGGAGAACGAAGCCGCGCTCGCGACCCACGGGGCCGCCCAGGAGGATGTGCGCATCGGTTGGCGCGCCCTCGCCATCGACGCCGAGCTGATCGAGCAATTCGGGCAGATTGTCTTCTTCGCTCGCTTTGTTGAGCACGATGCCCATCGCGTGCTCTTCATTGTGGGTGCAGACAAGGATGACCGCCCGGCTGAAGCGGGGGTCTTCTATCGCGGGGGCCGCGATCAGCAGCTTGCCTGCCAGTGAGCCTTCCAAATGGCTTGTCTCCGTGGCGTCAGATAGGGGCATGCTGGGCTTTCAGGAAGGGCAAGGCAAGCCCGGCCGTTGGATAGGAAAAAGTATCGTGGTGGAAGGGATTCGCCTTGCCGCCGGAATGAGACTAGATCGTAGCCGGTTCGATTGAAGCGATTTGGAGAAACATCCATGACGATCAAGGTGGGCGACAAGCTGCCGGACGCAACCTTCAAGGTCATGAAGGACGGCAAGCCAGCCGACGTGACCGTATCCGACCTGACGGCCGGCAAGAAGGTGGCGCTGTTCGCAGTTCCGGGCGCGTTCACGCCGACCTGCTCGGCGCGGCACCTGCCGGGCTACAAGGAAAAGGCGGCGGAGTTCCGCGGCAAGGGCGTCGATACGATCGCGTGCGTCTCGGTGAACGACGTGTTCGTGATGGGCGCGTGGGCCAAGGACCAGCAGGTTGGCGACGACGTCGTGATGCTGGCTGATGGCAATGGTGCGTTCGCCAAGGCGGTCGGCCTCGAGCTGGACGGCAAGGGCTTCGGCATGGGCTCGCGCTCGCAGCGCTATTCGATGATTGTCGAAGATGGCGTGGTGAAGCAGCTGAACGTGGAAGCGCCGGGCGAGTTCAAGGTCAGCGCGGCCGACTATCTGCTTGGACAGCTGTAGGTCTCGTCAGGACTGGGGCACGACGGACGAGTGGAAGAAGCTGATGCGCCAGCGTTGGCCATCATGCTTCATCGTCGCCGATTCCAGCCATGACACGTTTCGCGTTGCGCCCGACGCGGGTGTGACCGAGCCCGTGTTGACGTATGTGATCAGCGCCGTGTCGCATGCCACGTCGATCTTCGGGTCGTTGACGGTCCAGACATAGACCGTGCCTTTGGCGTGATTTGCCTTGATCAGGTCGAACAGTGCGTCGCCGTCGAAGCGCTTGCCCACGTCGAACGAGAAGAAGTCCTTCGTGGTGGCGGTGCGCCAGCCGTCGAGATTGTCTGTCTGCAGGGCGGCGTACATGTCGCGCATGGTCTGCGAGACGTCGGCCATCGCCTTGGCCGGCGCCGGGCATGATGCTGGCGCGGATGCGGACGGCGCGTGGGTGCAGGCTGAAGCTGCGAGTGTCGCCAGAGCGGCGAGAGCGATTGTGATGCGCTGCATGGTGTTCTTCCGCCCCTTGAATACGGGTTTGTCAGCCGGAACTGGTCTTGTGTCCATGTTCGGCGCGGCGGCTGCTGCCAGTGAATCCGATCTTGACCCCTGCCGGCGATCGTGACAAGGTTCCTTGTCACGGTTGAGGAGGACGATTGGGATGGATGTCGATCTTGCGAATAATGCGGGACTGTTGATTCCGCTTCTTCTGGTGATCGCCGGCGTCGTGCTGATTTTCAGCGCCGTGAAGGTTGTGCCGCAGGGCTATATGTACACGGTCGAGCAGTTCGGCCGGTACACGCGCACGCTGTCTCCCGGCCTCGCTTTCATCATGCCGTTCGTGGACCGCATCGGTCACAAGCTGAACATGATGGAGACGGTGCTCGATATTCCACAACAGGAAGTCATCACCAAGGATAACGCGCAGGTATCGTGCGACGCGGTGGTGTTCACGCAGATCGTTGATCCGGTGCCGGCGGCGTATGAGGTGAACGATCTCATCCGCGCAATCACCAACTTGTCGATGACGAACATTCGTACTGTCGTTGGCTCGATGGACCTCGACCAGGTGCTGTCGAACCGGGATGACATCAACGCGCGGCTTCTGAAGGTGATCGACGCGGCGACGCATCCATGGGGCGTGAAGGTCACGCGGATCGAGATCAAGGATCTGACGCCGCCGGGCGATATTACCGAAGCGATGGCGCGGCAGATGAAGGCCGAACGCCTGAAGCGCGCGCAAATTCTCGAAGCCGAGGGCGACCGGGCTTCGGCCATTCTGAAGGCCGAGGGTTTGAAGCAGTCGCAGATTCTGGAAGCCGAAGGTCGCCGCGAGGCTGCGTTCCGGGATGCTGAAGCGCGGGAACGCGCGGCAGAGGCCGAAGCGAAGGCGACCGAGGTTGTGTCGCAGGCGATTGCCGCTGGCGACGTGAATGCGATCAACTACTTCCTTGGCCTGAAATACGTTGAGGCGTTCGCCAAGCTGGCTTCATCGCCGCAGCAGCGCACGGTGATCGTGCCGGCGGACTTCGCCGGACTGGTGGGCGCCATCGAGGGCGTCAAGGCGTTGACGGACAACGTCAAGCGGGCAGCGCCAGAGACGCCGCGCCCGCCGGGCGGCGGTAATCCGAGTCCGTTCGCGACTCGCGGCTAGGTCACTGGGAGGCCAGGTCATGGACGGAATAGTCGGCTTTCTTGAGGGTATGACGGTCTGGCACTGGGTTGGCCTCGGCATCGTGCTGATGACAATCGAGGTAGCGGTGGGGACGTTCGACCTGCTGTGGGTGTCGATTGGCGCGTTCCTGACGGCGCTGTTTGCGCTGGTCGTGCCGCTGCCTGCAGGCGGCTGGCAGGGACAGATGGTGTTCTTCGGGATCGTGGCGATTGCGTTTGTGATTTCGGGGCGCACCCTGTTCAAGGGTCTGCGCACCCGAACGACGACGCATCCGCACCTGAACGACCGGCTCGCCGGCATGGTTGGGCAGCGTGGCGAAGCGGCGACGAACTTTGACCAGCATCAGGGGAAGGTGAAGGTTGGTGATACGGTGTGGCTGGCCAAGCAGTCGGACGAGACGGTGATCGTCGAAGGCGACCAGATTGTGGTGACCGGCGCCGAGAGCGGGTTGTTGAAGGTGCGGCTGGCCTAAGCCTTGGCCTTCAGGTTGAGGCCCTTCACGACGATGATCTTCGCGAGGTTCACGCCGGGAATGAAGGTGTTGAGCGCTTCGGCGCCGGCATCGAGCAGGAAGTCCCGGTCGACGAGCTTGCCGACATAGGCCTCGAATGTCGTGCCGCCGGTTTTGGTTTCGCCGGTGACTGCGTCGACCTCTACGACGGCTTCCTTGCCCTGCCATTTATAGCGAACGGCATAGACCGGACGGTAGTAGAGATCGATCGCGTCGATCTGCATCTTCTCTTCGAGGATGCGGTCGGCTTCGATCTTGCGGATGGCCTGGCTGATGACGTCGCGGGTCAACATAGAGGCCTTTGCTTGCGGCGGCACGATGATGGCGCCGGCCTTGGCCTTCTCATTCAACTCTTCGGTTGTGACGGGTGTCGCATCGAGGCTGACATAAGATTTGAGGGTCGGTTCGACTTTCTTGGTGATGCCGTCGAACAGCCAGTCGCGCTGCGTGGACTCGTTGCAGCATTCGGTGACGGTGATGGCGACTTCGCGATTGGCGGCGGGATACTTCTGGTCGCCGAGCGAGATCGCCTCGACTTCGACGCCAACCTTCAGCTTGTGCTGGCGCTGGCGCTCATAAACATAGGTGCTGGAGGCGCTGAGCCGCCAGAAGGGCTGGAGGCGGAGTTCGCGATAGACGACTTCGTAGTCTTCATCTTTCGGCTTGTTGAGGAAGCCGCCGAGCTTTGCGAACGCGCCGAACGCGTCAGTGCGTTTCGACCAGGCGCGTCCCTCTGACTGCTGTGCGCCGAGCTTGTCGGGCAGGAGGAGGATACGTTCTTCTGCGAGTTCAACGTTCATGGGCGGCCCCGGCTAGCTGTGCTGGTTTACACCAGCGCGAGCCGGGCGGCAAAACCAGGGGCGTCACAGGAGCTGCGGCGGGGTTAGCGCTAGCGCCGCGGGCGATTTTCGTCGCAGCCGAGGCGGGCCAGGGCGTCGGCGCGGTCGTTTTCGGCGTGGCCGGAATGACCTTTCACCCAGCGCCAATCGACCTTGTGAGACGACGCGGCGGTGTCGAGGCGCATCCAGAGGTCCTGGTTTTTCACCGGCTTCTTGTCGGCCGTTTTCCAGCCATTGCGCTTCCAGCCGATGATCCACTTGGTGAGACCATCCTTCACATAGGTTGAGTCAGTGTGGAGGGTCAGGTGTGTGCCGGGTGCATGGTGTTCCAGCGAAGCGATGGCCGCCATGAGTTCCATGCGGTTGTTGGTGGTCGCAGGCTCGCCGCCATGGAGTTCGGTGTCGACGCCATTGGTGCGGATGACCGCGCCCCAGCCGCCGGGGCCGGGGTTTCCGGAGCACGCGCCATCAGTCCAGATTTCGATCTTGTCGGTCATCAGGGTGAGGTCCGTGGGTTCGTTCCCGGCGTCAAGACTCGCAATATAGGATGATGGGGATGGGACACAGCGTTCAACTGATTATCGGCAAGGGACTGGGCGTGCAGGCGTTCCTGCGGAGCTGGTCAATGGCGCGCGCCGTGGAACTGCGCGGCGGATGGCAGGCGATCCCAATGAGCGATGACCTATTGGGCGAGATCGAGGGGCAGGCGGCGGGCGCGCAGCGTTCGACAGAGCTGGATATGGCGCCGGCGGGGCTGGAGCGGGCGATGGCCCACGCGACGCTAGAGGGCGGAGCGCTGGCTTATGTCGAGACGGAGTATTTTGGCGGGACGGGCGGGCAATCCGCAATGGCTTTCGCGAACGGGCGCGAGGTGATGGCGCCTCAGCGGTCGCGTGGCGGAGCGATAAACGAGGCGCTGCGCGGGCTCGGCTTGCTGCGTGAAGCGGGCAAGGACGAGTTCGATACGATCGGCCTGGGCGAGCGGCGGTCGATGGACGACTACAGTCCGGAAGGGCCGGTGAGGTTGCGGGGAGCCGCTGCGGCTGAAGCGAATGCAGAGCCCGCGCGCGGATTGCCGGTATGGGTTGTGGCGCTGGTGATTGCCGGGGCTATCGGACTTGGGGTGCTGCTGGCGGTGATGCGGTAGCATCGCGATCCGGGCGGCGGATCAGCCAGAAGACGAGGCCGCCGATGGCGCCGGACATCGCCAGCATGAGCATGATGCCAGCACCGAAATAGATGACGCTCATCCCGAAGGTGGGGGCGACAAGCAGGCCGGCGACCGCCGCAAGAAGGAGTCCGAGAGCGATATAGGCCCACCATTGTGTCAGGCGCAGTCGCTGCATGACGATGTGGAGTGGCCAACCGACGAGGAAGGACGGAACAACGCCCAAAAGGCCGCCATACATCGCGCCCGCCGTGACGCCGAAGCGGAGCGTATCGACAGTGTCGCCGCCGACTACAGATGTCGGATCCACGATGCTTGAGTAGCCGAGGTAGATCAGCAGGCCCGTCATGCCGCCTGCTATGGGAGCCAGAAACAGGCCGAGCGCGGTTCTTATAATAGCCGGCATCTGGCGTGTCCCCCAATTCCTAGGCGCCGTAATCCTCTGGCGACTTGGCCTGGCGATGGAAGCCCAGACGTTCGGCATAGTCGAGGGGATTGTGCGGCTTTACGAGCGCGTCTTTCGGCGTTGCGGCCAGATCGACGAGGCGGGTGAGGAAAAAGCGCATGGCGGCGCCGCGTGCCAGCACCGGGAGAGCTGCGCGTTCGCGCGGCTCGAGGCGACGGACTGTCTCGTAGCTGGAGATCAGGGCGCGGCCCTTGGTGAGGTTGTACTCGCCGCGCCGTTCGAAGCACCACGCGTTGAGGCAGACAGCGATGTCGTAGGCGAGGAAATCCGAGCAGGCGAAATAGAAGTCGATGACGCCGGACAGTTTTCCGTCGAGGAAGAACGTGTTGTCGGGAAAGAGGTCCGCGTGGATGGCGCCGCCGGGAAGCGTTTTCGGCCAGTTTGCCTTGAGGAAGTCGAGGTCGCCTTCGACCTGACCGGCAAGGCCGGGCGAAAGGGCGTCGGCTTCGGCGGCGCGGCCGGCGAACATCACCGGCCATGAGGCCAGCGAGAGATCGTTGGGGCGACGCATGCGGAAGTCGCCCAGCGCGACGTGGAAGCGACCAAGCGCCTGGCCTAGCGCGCGGCACTGGTCGATATCCGGCCGGCGCGGGCTCATGCCCTGCAGGAAAGTGCAGATCACGGCAGGCTTGCCGTGGATCGTGCGTAGCGGATTTCCGTCTTTCGCGGGGACGGGAAGCGGCGCGGGGAAGCCCTTCGAGGCAAGGTGTCCCATCATGCCCATGAAGAAGGGCAGGTCTTCCTTCTTCACCTGTCTTTCGAAAACGGTGAGGATGTAGCGTCCCTTGGGCGTCTCCAGCAGGAAATTCGAGTTCTGCACGCCCTCCGCGATCCCTTTGAACGCCAGCGGCGGTCCGAGGTCGTACTCCGTGAGGAGCGCTGCGAGCGTGGTGTCGTCGATGTCGGTATAGACGGCCATGACGCGTGGTTAGGGGGAGAGAGCGCCACAGGCAAGCGGATGCGTATCGATCGCGCCAAGCGGGCGGTGTGCGATTGTTTCCATGGCACATAGACGGTTGACCAACACATAGCTGTGCGGCTATACGACAACACATAGCCAACGGGGTATGTGTTTCCGATGTCAAAAGCCCAGGACATTCTATTCCGCACGCTGGCGGACCCGACGCGGCGGGCGATCTTCGAACGCCTATGCCGCGAGGGGGAGAAGACGGTTGGCGCGCTGACGGCGCGGGCGGGCGTGTCTCAGCCGGTGGTGTCAAAGCATCTGGGCGTGCTGAAGCAGGCAGGGCTAGTGCGCGGGCGGCATCAGGGGCGCGAGACGCATTATAGTGCCCAGATGAAAGCGCTGGCCCCGCTGGTGGATTGGGCAAGCCAGATGACCGTGTTCTGGGAAAGCCGGTTCGGCGATCTCGAAATTCTTTTGAAGAGGATGGATCAATGAGCGCTTCAGGGGCTGAAACGCGCACCGTCATGGTTGAGCGCGAATTCGCGCACGCGCCGGAGAAGCTGTGGCGGGCGCTGACGCAACCCCACCTGATCGAGGCGTGGTTGATGAAGAACGATTTCGAACCGAAAGTGGGCCATCAGTTCAAGCTGCGTGGCGAATGGGGCGGCGTGCTGGATTGCGAAGTGCTGACTATCGAGGCGGGGAAGTCGCTGGCGTACACGTGGGATTTTGTCCACGAGGATCCGGCCTATAATCTCAAGAGCGTGGTGACGCTCACGCTGACGCCGACGGCGGGCGGAACGCGACTGCGCATGGAGCAGGAGGGATTCCGGCCGGATCAGAAGCAGGCGTTCGGCGGCGCCCATGCGGGCTGGAAGCAGTTCCTCGACAAGCTCGACGGGTTGCTGGCCAAGGAGGGTTGAGGGATGGCGAAGACGCCGGCGAAGACATCGGCCGCGAAGAAGGCTCCGATGAAAAAGCGGAAGCCGTTGAAGCCCGACGCAGATGGCGTTGTGCGTCTGTCGGGTGGCAATCCGCAGATTGCCAAGGGCGATGGCGATGCTGTGGTGCAGGCCTTCATCAAGGCGATGCCGGGCTGGACGAAGGAGATCGGCGCGAAGATCGACAAGGTTGTTAGCCGCGTTGTTCCGAAAGCGGCGAAGGCCGTGAAGTGGAACACGCCGCTCTATGGCTTCGGCGACGGGACGTGGTTTCTCGCGTTCCACGTTTACGCCAAGTACGTGAAGGTGTCGTTTTTCCGGGGTGCAGAGATGACGCCGATGCCGCCGGAAGGGTCAAAGGTGAAACACGTGCGCTATCTGCACATCGGCGAAGGCGAGTTCGACGAGAAGCAGTTTGCCGACTGGGTGAAGCAAGCCAGCAAGCTGCCCGGCGAGAAGATGTGAGGAGTTTGCAATGGCTGTAGCGAAAAAGACTGCGACGAAGAAATCCGCGAACAAAGCTCCGGCAAAGACCGTCGCGAAAGAACAGGGCGATTGGCGTGCAGAGAAGCTGGATGGGCTGCGCAAGATCATCATGGGCGCGGCGCCGGGCATTGTGGAGACAGTGAAGTGGCGCAAGCCGTCGAACCCGGCGGGCGTGCCGGTGTGGGAGGCCAGCGGCATCATCTGCACGGGCGAGCGCTACAAGGACAAGGTCAAGCTCACCTTCATGTACGGCGCGAAGCTGAAAGACCCTTCCGGCCTTTTCAATGCGGGCATGGATGGCGGCACGCGCCGCGCGATTGATGTGGCCGAGAGCGTCGAGGTGAATGCGAAAGCGCTGACGGCGCTGGTTCGCGAGGCGGTGAAGTTCAACCTCGGGACGTAGTTGCGGCTGGGGGCGTTGCGACTGCCGGGGTCTTCAGTGGATCGAAGGTTGCGCGGGCGCGACCCAGGCGGGCGGTGAGGTCAGCTAGCACATCCGGGTGGCGGCTGGAGACGTCGTAGGATTCTTCCGGGTCGTTCTGAAGATCAACAAGTACCTGCCAGTCGTCCCGTGTGTCGAGCGGGGCGAGAAGGCTGCGATAGAAGCTGCGGACTACGAGCTTGTAGCGCTGCGTACGGATGGCGGCGACGTCTTCGTTGATGAAGAAGATGAGCTCGTCGTGAGGCGATGGCGCTGCGCGCAAGGTGAGCAGGCTGGAAATATCTGCGCCATCAAGCTGGGCGGACGGTACGGGCAGGCCGGTCCATCTTGCGAGCGTGGGCAACAGATCGATGTTCATCGCCATGCTGTCGCTGATGAGGCCTGCGGGGATGCGGCCGGGCTGGCGAGCGAGGAAGGGCACACGATAACCGCCCTCCCATCCGGCGCCGCCCTTGCGGTCGCGCAGGCCGGCGGTGGAGCCCTCGAACCATGGGCCGTTGTCGGAGGTGACGATAACGAGCGTGTCGTCGTCGAGGGTGAGTTCCTTCAGCTTTGTGAACAGGCGGCCCACATTGGCGTCGATCTCTTCGACGACATCGCCGTATTCGGCGGCTGCGCTATGGCCAGCATGATCCGGGTGCGGATCGAGCGGCACGTGCGGCGCGGTGAGCGCGAGCATGAGGAAGAACGGGCGGTCGCGGTTCTCGTCTATGAAGCGCAGGCCGCGCTGGAAGAAGCGGTCGGTAAGCTTGTCCATCGCCGGGTCTTCGCTGGTCAGCTCGACCCCGGGCTCCTTCGTGTAGAGGCTCAGTGGCTTCATGTCGTGGCTGTAGGGCAGGCCGAAAAACAGATCGAAGCCTTGCTGTGTCGGCGGCCAGAACGGATCGACGTGGCCGAGATGCCATTTGCCGACCAGCGCCGTGGCGTAGTCGGGCTTGAGCGCTTCGGCGATGGTGATTTCGGAGAGCGGCAGTCCGTGCATATCGGTCTGGCGAATGACGTCTTTGGCCAGGCCTGTGCGGATCGGATAGCGGCCAGTGAGCAGGCCGGCGCGCGAGGGCGTGCAGACGCTCGCAGACGCGTAGAAGGTGGTGAGGCGCGCGCCTTCGGCGGCCATACGATCAAGGTTAGGCGTGCGGATAGCGCGCGCGCCATAGGAGCCGAGATCGCCATAGCCGAGATCGTCCGCGAGAATGAGGACGATGTTGGGCTTGCGGCTGGAGCTGCCGCCGAGTTGCGGCGTGGCGCAGGCAGCGAGCGCTGCGAGGGCAACGGTGGAGGCGAGGAAATGGCGGCGTGTCGGGGTCATGCGCGCATGGTGGCGATGTTTTGGCGTGCGTCTAGTCGTATCGTGGCGTCAGGCGTTACCGGAGGCGTCAGACCCCTTCCAGCACCCTCGGGATGCGGAATACGACGTCTTCCTGCGCTGTGACGACTTCTTCCACGGAGACGGTAAAGCGGGCGCGGCAGGCGGCGATGACGCCCTGCACGAGAGTCTCGGGGGCGGAGGCGCCGGCGGTGAGGCCGAGCGTGGTGACGCCGGCGAACCATTGCCAGTCGATGTTGTCGGCGGAGGCGATGAGATAGGCCGCCTTGGCGCCCGAGCGTTCGGCGACTTCCTTCAGGCGGACGGAGTTGGACGAGTTGGCGGCACCGATGACAAGGACGAGTTCGGCATGCTCGGCGATGGCCTTCACTGCTTCCTGACGGTTGGTGGTGGCGTAGCAGATGTCGTCCTTGCGCGGCTCGGCCAGTTGCGGGAAGCGGCGGCGGAGGGCGGCGACAATGTCTGCCGTGTCGTCGACGGAGAGCGTGGTCTGTGTGACGTAGGCCAGCCGTGAAGAGTCGGCCGGGGTGAATGTCTCGGCGTCTTCGACCGTCTCGATCAGCGTCATGGCGCCGGCGCCGATCTGGCCCATCGTACCGACGACTTCGGGATGACCCTCGTGTCCGATCAGCAGGATGTGGAGGCCGTTGCGTTCGTGGCGCTGCGCCTCGGCGTGGACTTTGGAGACGAGCGGGCAGGTGGCGTCGACATAGGTCATGTCGCGGCGAGCGGCCTCGGCGGGGACAACCTTGGGCACGCCATGGGCCGAAAACACGACCGGGCGGTCATCCGGGCATTCGGTGAGTTCTTCCACGAACACCGCGCCCATGGCTTCCAGACGCTTCACGACATGGGCGTTATGGACGATCTCGTGGCGCACGAAGACCGGGGCGCCCCACTTGGCCAGGGCCTGTTCCACGATCTGGATCGCCCGGTCGACCCCTGCGCAAAAGCCCCGAGGGGCCGCCAGAAGGACTTTCAGCGGGGGGCGGAATGATTCGGAAGGCGTGGAAAAGTCGGGCAAAATTCCGCCTTGTTGCGGGTGTGGCGTGCGAAGTTGCGTGGGCCGGTCTTTAGAGGCTATCACGCAGCTTGAAAATGTCGCCGCCTTGGAGCCATGCCAAGGGGCCCTGCGTCAGGATGTGCCAGTGAAGCGTTTTGTGCCTGCCTGCCTGGGTCTTTCGGCCATGCTGCTTGCCAGCGGATGCGCTGCGGTGGAGTCGCTGGATACCAAGCCAAATACCGGCCCGTGCCCGGTCGCGGGCGTGCTTTATGACGCCAGCCGGCTGGTGGAGATTGATGGGGCGGAGCGGCACGAGAATGTCGGCTTCACCGGCGCTGTCGAAGGCGTGCGGAGCTTCTGCCGCTATACCGGCACCAATCCGATCGACATGGAAGTCGAGATCGATTTCGCCTTCGGTAAAGGTCCCAAGGCGACTGCTTCCAGCCGTACATATCCGGTTTTCGTGACTGTCACGCGGCGCGACAGGATGGTGCTGGCCAAGGAACGGTTCGACGTGAACGTCACCTTCCCGCCGGGCACGGATATCGTGCGCTTGACCGAGAAAATTCCGGGGATCAGCATCCCGCGCGCGAACGAGACGGTTTCGGGCACCAATTTCGAGGTGATTGTCGGGTTCGACCTGACGCCGGAACAGGTCGCCTATAACCGATCCGGCACCCGGTTCACGATCAACGTTGCGCCCCCCGCCAAGCCGAAGTAGTCCGGCGAGGCTTTCCAGCCCCCGGACTTGTCATGACGAAATCACAGGATCTTGCCGGCCTTCTGTCGGACGCCGCGGGCGCGGCTTTTGTCGCGCTTGGGCTTGATGCGCAGCTTGGCGCCGTGCGCCGGTCGGATCGTCCGGACCTGGCAGACTTCCAGTGCAATGGCGCGATGGCGGCGGCGAAGAAGCTGGGCAAGAACCCGCGTGAGATTGCGACGGCTGTTGTCGATGCGCTGAAAGCGTCGCCGTTGGTGGCGAGCAGCGACGTAGCGGGGCCGGGCTTCATCAACGTGCGTCTTTCAGCGGTTGGTCTGAACAAGCGCGCGGAAGAGATTGCGGCGGATGCGCGGACAGGCGCATGGCGCGTGGAGACGCCGCGGCGCGTGGTGATGGATTTCGGCGGCTGGAACGTCGCCAAGGAAATGCACATCGGCCACCTGCGTTCGACGGTGATCGGGGATTCGCTGCAGCGGTTGTTCCGCTTCATGGGCGATAGCGTGACGAGTGATGTTCACCTCGGCGACTGGGGCCTGCAGATGGGCCAGCTCATCAACGAGGTGAAGCTGGAGCAGCCGGGTCTGCCGTATTTCGACGAGAGCTTCACGGGCCCGTATCCGGAGACGAGCCCGGTGACGATGGACGATCTCGGGCGGCTGTATCCGCTGGCGTCTGGCAAGTCGAAGACAGACGAGGCGCGGCGGGATGAAGACCGCAAGGCAACGCAGGAGCTGCAATCAGGACGGCCGGGATACCGCGCGCTGTGGCGGCATTTCTGCAATGTGACGCGCGTGGGTCTCGAGCGCGAGTGCGCTTCGCTGGGCGTGAAGTTCGATCTCTGGAAAGGCGAGAGTGACGCCGAGCCTTTCATCCCGGAGATTGTGGAAGACCTGAAAGCGCGGGGCATTTCGGAGTTCGATGCCGGTGCCTGGATCGTGCGTGTCGCGCGCGAGAGCGACAAGAAGGAAATGCCGCCGATCATTCTGGTGAACCGGGATGGCGCGATCGGTTATCACGGCTCGGACCTCGGTACGATAATGGATCGGAAGCGGAGCGTTGATCCGCAGCTTTCGCTTTATGTGGTCGACCAGCGTCAGGCGTTGCATTTCGAGCAAGTGTTCCGCGCGAGCGAACGGGCTGGTTATCTGCCGGAGAAGGAGCTGGAGCATCTCGGCTTCGGCACGGTGAACGGGCCGGATGGCAAGCCGTTCAAGACGCGCGAAGGCGGCATCCTGAAACTGCATGAGTTCATCGCGCAGGCGGATGCTGTTGCGACAGCGCGGATGAAAGAGGCCGAGCTTGGCGCGGATGTTTCCGAAGCCGAGCAGGAAGCTATCGCGCACAAGGTGGCCGTGGCGGCGATCAAGTTTTCCGACCTCTCGAACGTGCGGACGACGAACTACATCTTCGATCTCGACCGCTTCATCTCGTTCGAGGGGAAGACGGGACCGTATCTGTTGTATGCCGCCGTGCGGATCAAATCGCTGGCGCGGCGGGCGGAAGCGGAAGGCGTGAAGGTGGGGCCGATCACCATTGAGCTGGATGCCGAGCGCGCACTGGTTCTGGCTCTGGACGGTTTCAATGACGCGCTGCGCGGCGCCTATGAGAGGCGGATGCCCCATATCCTTTGCGAACATGCGTATGCGCTGGGGCAGGCTTTCTCGGGCTTTTATGCGGCAGCGCCGATTCTGGTGGAGAGCGATCCGGCCAAGAAAGCATCGCGCCTCGCGCTGGCACTGGCGACGCTGAAGCAGCTTGAGCTGGTGCTCGGGCTGATCGGGATCGAAACGCCGGAGCGGATGTAGATCGCATGTCTGCCATCGTCTTTCGCGTGGATGATCTCTCCGGCGAGCCGACGCAGGCGTTGGTGAAGCGGCATCTGGCGGGGATGCATGAGAATTCACCGCCTGAGAGCGTGCACGCGCTTGATCTCGACAAGCTGCGCCAACCGGGCGTGACGTTCTGGTCGGGATGGGCCGATGGCGAGATCGCGGTGATGGGCGCGCTTAAGCGGCTCGACGCCGCGAACGGCGAAATCAAATCGATGCGCGTGTCCGATGCATTTTTGGGCAAGGGCGCGGGTAGGGCGATGCTAGAACATATCGTCGGCGAGGCGCAGCGCGCGGGGATCGCTACGCTCTGGCTTGAGACAGGCTCGACGGAGGCGTTTGTGCCGGCGCTGAAGCTTTACGAGAGCGCGGGGTTCGAAGTGTGCGGGCCGTTTGCGGACTACACGCTTGATCCATTCAGCGTGTTCATGAAGCGGGCGCTGTAGGCTCTATTTCTTTTTCGCGGGAGACTTCCTGGCAGGCGCGGCCTTCTTCGCCGGCGCCTTTGCCGCTTTTTTCACCGGGCCCTTCACGGCGGGCTTCTCCGTCGCCGCAGCGGGGCCGCCATTGCCTGGCATCAGCCAGATGGCGGTCACCGCGTTGGCGTGGCCGTGGCCCAGACCCATCTTCTCCATCAGGTGAGACCGCAGCTCGCCATGCTTCTTGAGGCCTGACTTCGACAGGACGAGGGAGAAGTCCTCGTATGTCTTGCCGGAAGCCTTTTCGGCATTGGCGAGATAGGTATGGAAGCCCTTGTGGAGTTTCGACCGGTCCAGAGCCATCGCTATTTCCTTCCGATTATTTTCTCTGGGCGTCGCGCAGCGCTTTGAACTCGTTGCCGTCATACCAGTTGGGCCACTCGCCGTTGTTGGCGAGGCGGTTGACGATCTCATAGTCGACCTTCACGTCGGCTTCGATGCCGGAGAGATCCCAGCTGTCCGAGTATTCGTCGGCCGGCTTGTGATAGCGGTTGTCGGTGTAGTCCTTGCCGGCGGCTTCGCCCGCTGCTTCCCCGCCCACGATGAGGTCGATGCCGCTGTCGGCGTAGAGCATCGGCACGCCTTTCTTGGCGAGGCTGATGTGGTCCGAGCGATAGAAGTAGCCGTTCTGCGGCGACGGATCGGGGCGAATGACGCGGTTGTTCTCGGCGAGGATGGCCTTGAGCGTGTCTTCCAGCTGCGATGCACCGGCGCCGACGACGACGATGTCCTTTGCGGGGCCCGTGGGTTGCATGGCGTCGATATTGACGCCGGCCACAATGTCTTTCAGCGGGATCAGCGGGTTCTCGCCGAAGTAGGCGGAACCGAGCAGGCCGGACTCCTCAAGCGTGACGGCCAGCACCGTCACCGAGCGTTTCGGTTTCGGGCCGGCTGCGATCTTCTCGCCAATCTCGAGGATGGCGGCTGTGCCGGTGGCGTTATCGATGGCGCCATTGTTGATGACGTCTTCGTTCGGGTCGCTGCTCGTGCCTTTGCCGAGGTGATCCCAGTGGCCCATGAGCAGCAGATGTTCGTTCGGCGCCTCTGAGCCTTTCACGGTTCCGATGACGTTGCGCGATTCCTTGAACTCGATGGTCTGGTTGATCGTGGCGGTTGCCTTGAGGCCGGTCATCGGCACGGCCTTGAAGCCGCGCTTGTTGGCGGCGGCGCGCATGACGTCGATATCGAGGCCGGCGGCCTTGAACAGTTCGGCTGCGTGATTGAGCTGGATCCAGCCCTCGAGCTTGGCGCGGCTGGCGCCGCCATCATTGCGCACAAGGTCGGATTGCATGCCGGTCCAGGAGCCTTCCACGACGCCCCATCCGTAAGCGGCGGGCTTTTCTTCGTGGATCAGGATGGCGGCGGTGGCGCCCTGGCGGGCGGCTTCCTCGAACTTGTAGGTCCAGCGGCCATAATAGGTCATGGCCTGGCCGTTGAAGAGCGTGTTGTCGTTGGTGATGAAGCCCGGGTCGTTGACGAACATCACGACCGTCTTCCCCTTCACATCGAGGCCGGCATAGTCGTTCCAGTTGGCTTCCGGCGCGACCACGCCGTAACCGACGAAGACAAGATCGCTGTCGGTGAAGGAGACGGTCTTGTTCTTCTGGTCCTTGGTGATGAACACGGCGTCGGGGCCGAGCTTCAGGTCCCAGGCCTTGTTCGGCCCCGCGATCTTCAGCGACGACGTGGCGGGATCGACGGTCTGCGCGACCATCTTCACTGTCTGGAAGTAGGTGCCGTCCGGGTTGCCGGGTTCGAGGCCGATGCGCTTCATCTCTGAGGCGATCCAGTCAGCGGCTTTCTCGCCAGCTTCCGTGCCGGGGCCGCGGCCTTCGTACTTGTTGTCCGCCAGTTCCTTGATCCGCGCGCCGATGTCGGCGGCTGTGATCTCGGGCGAAGTCGAGAGGGTGGAAGTGATGGCCCCTGCGTCGGCGCTTGGCTCGGCGGGCTTTTCCGGCTCGATCGGGTTGCAGCCTGCGAGCGCGGCGGAAACCAGTCCGGCTGCGGATAACGCGAGCAATCTCATCTACATCTCCCTGAAAGTGCGGGCACATTATCCCGCGCGGGCGAACGGGCAAGGGAGGGTTTTGCGGGAACCGCACCTGTGCTGCTCATTGGATTGTGTTGCATCGCGCGCCGCGCCGCACGTTGAAGCGGTGCTCGCATAGGTGATACCCCGGCGGGAGTTCAGCCGCATTTCGCAAGAGCAAGCGCATGTTTTCAGCTATCGTGATTTCGAAGACCGAAGCCGGTCAGCACGTGGAGATTACCCGGCTGGAAGAGGCGCAGTTGCCGGAAGGCGATGTGACGGTGCAGGTCGCCTACTCGACCATCAACTACAAGGATGGTCTCGCGATCACCGGCAAGTCGCCGGTCGTGCGGAAGTTCCCGATGGTTCCGGGCATCGATATCGCGGGAACCGTGCTGGAGAGCTCGCATGCAGGCTGGAAGGCGGGCGACAAGGTTGTGCTGAACGGCTGGGGTGTTGGCGAGACGCATTGGGGCGGGCTTGCCCAGAAGGCGCGTCTGAAAGGCGACTGGCTGGTTCCTCTGCCCAGCGTGTTCTCGGAGCGTCAGGCGATGGCGATCGGAACGGCTGGATATACCGCCGCGCTGTGCGTTGAGGCGCTGGTTGCGAATGGCGTGACGCCGGATCAGGGCGAGGTGCTGGTGACGGGCGCGACTGGCGGTGTCGGCAGCGTCGCGGTTGCGCTGTTGAAGAAGGCTGGGTTCTCGGTTGCTGCTGCGACAGGCAAGGCGTCCGAATGGGAATATCTGAAACAGCTCGGCGCCACGACGATCATCGATCGCGCCGAACTCTCCGCCGCCGGCAAGCCGATGCAGAAAGAGCGTTGGGCTGGCGTCGTGGATTCAGTCGGTAGTTTCACGCTGGCCAATGCCTGCGCGCAGACGCGCTATGGCGGTGTCGTGACGGCGTGCGGCCTGGCGCAGGGGATGGATTTCCCGGCGTCGGTTGCGCCGTTCATCCTGCGCAGTGTGTCGCTGCTGGGGATCGATAGCGTGATGGCGCCCAAGGCGAAGCGCCTGACGGCATGGGCGCGGCTGGCGCGTGATCTCGATGCGTCCGCGCTTGACGTCATCACGACGGAAGTCGCGCTTGAAGGCGCGCTTGGCGCAGCCGCTGACATCATGGCCGGAAAAGTGCGCGGCCGTATCGTTGTGGATGTGAACCGCTAGCTGACGATCAGCTTTCCCAGTCGTCGTGATCGTCTGGGATGTGGTCCATCGGTGAGGGCTGCGGATCGCCTGGCAGGGGGATCCATGCGGTCTCGTGCGGCGGCTGGGTGAACCATGTTCCATCGAAGCCGCCGGCGATTGAGGCGCGCCAGTCGGCGGCCGCTTTCGCAAGGCGCTCTTTGGACGAGGCCACGAAGTTCCAGTCCAGGAAGCGCGGTCCATCTAGCGCGTCGCCGCCAGCGAACATGATGCGCGTTCCGGCCGTCAGCTTCACGGCGCATGGTCGGGCGGGATTCAGGATGCCCATCTGGGCGTCGCCAAGCGTTGTTTCGCCAACCGTTGCAGATCCGCTGACCACATAGAGGCAGAGTTCAGCTGCATCGGGAGCTTCGATGGTCGTGTCGCGTTCGGCTTCCAGGACAAGCTGGCAGATGCCGGCCGGAAATTCGACAGGAGACCGATGACCATAGGCCGAGCCAGAAATCAGCACGCCTTTGGCGCCGCCCGCATCGATCCGCGGCAGGACGCTGGCGGGATAGTGCTGGAAGGTCGGTTCCTGTTCTTCATGCGATTGCGGCAGGGCCACCCAAGTCTGGATCGCTTCGATGCGATGGCCGTTGGCGCGTTCCTCCGGCGGGGTGCGCTCGGAATGGACGATGCCGCGGCCAGCCGTCATCCAGTTGACGGCGCCGGGACGGATGGTCAGCTGCGTGCCGAGGCTGTCGCGATGGTCGAGAGCGCCGTCGAACAACCATGTCACCGTGGCGAGGCCGATATGGGGATGCGAGCGCACATCCATCCCGTGTCCGGGCGGCATGTCAGCCGGGCCGAGATGGTCAAAGAACACGAACGGCCCGACATTGCGTCGGTTCGGGAACGGCAGCAGGCGGCGGACGAAAAAGCCGCCCAGGTCACGCTGGCGGGGTTCAATAACCAGATCGATAGCGCCAGACATGGGAACCTTTCCGTGAGTATGCGGATCAGTATGGACGAGGCCGCCCAGATTGGGAAACAGTCGGGATGATGGAGATGGTCCCTTCCGCGACAATATTCCAGCCATCGCGGCTTGTGGCGGCGATGGTGGGCCTGATCGGGCTGCTGGTCTCTGCCTGCGCACCGCTGCAACAGACGGCGCTGAAATATGACGCCGCTCCTGAGCCAGGGTTCTCGGAGCACTGGTTCACATCGTTCGATGGCGCGCGGCTGGGCCTTGATGTGTATGAGCCGCACTCAGCTGCAGGCGGAATGGGACCGTGCGACGCGGGAAAGGGGATCAACCTTTCGACCGGCGCGTCAGCGTGTGCGGCTGCAGCCGCGATCTATTCGCGTGAACCGGACGTGGTGATCATCGCGATCCATGGAATGAACGATTACGCCGGTGCTTTTAAATCCGCCGGTGCGTGGTGGTCCGGACATGGAGCGAAGGTCTATGCGTACGACCAGCGCGGCTTCGGGCGATCTCCCAACTGGATGATCTGGCCATCTCATGAAGTCATGCGGAGGGACGTGCAGACCGCAGTTGCGATTGCGCGCCAGAGGCATCCGGATGCGAAGATTGCCGTGGTCGGGGAGAGCATGGGGGCGGCGGTGGCGATCACGGCCTTTGCCGAGGAGCCAAGAATTGATGCGGATGCGCTGGTCCTGTCCGGGCCGGGCTTCAGGGGGTGGGGCGTGCTGCCGTGGTTTTACAGCGCCAGCCTCTGGGTGAGCTCTCATGTGCGCCCCGGCTGGGTCGTGGTGCCGCCGGAGGGCGTGAAGATCGTGGCGACCGACAACAACGCCAAGCTGCGCGAGATGTGGTTCGACCCCTACGTGCAGAAATCCAACCGGATCGACAGCGTCTATGGCGTGGTGTCGATGATGGAGGAGGCCGACCAGAAGATCGATCGTCTGCCCGGACGGGTGCCGACGCTGATGCTGTATGGCGCGAAGGACGAGATCATCCCGCCCGAGGGCGTGGAGCGGGCGGCGAAGCGTATGCCGGGACACGTCCGGACGGCCTACTACGCCAAGGGCTATCACATGCTGATGAACGACCTTCAGGCTGAGTCGGTCTGGAGTGACGTCCTGGCGTTCATACGGAAACCCGACGCCGCCCTGCCATCGGGGGCCCCGCCGATCCCATTCAGGCGGGAAATCGCCGAAAATCGGTGAAATTCCATCGATCGGGATCGCCCGAAAATTAACCAAAATCAGCTAGGTTCAAAGACTGGGGTTCAACGGTCGAGGACTTCGCGCGGCATGCTTGCGCAAGTGAAAAAGATGGCAGGTGGCGACATCGCCGGGCGCTTTGGCGCCTGGTGGAGCGGTCGTGACTATGTCGCGCCGTTCGAAGGCGAGGGGGAAGCGGCAACAGCCGAAGAACCCAAGGCGCCCGTGCAGGAAGAGAAGCCGGTCGCTGTGGTCGAAGCTCCGGTTGCGCCGGTGGCTGTGGTCCCGGAGCAGGTCGCCGAGGCGGCGCCTGTTCGTGGCGAGCCGGTCGACGGCGGCATTGTTCGTATCCGTGCACTTGAGACTTTGTGGGGCGAGGGCCGGTTGGCGCCAGGTGCTTTCGCGCTCGACACGCGGATGGTCGATGCGATGCTCGAGCTGGCCGACAAGCCGGGAGACATGGGATTCATCGGCGCTGATGGCGCCTTGCTGAACGCTTTCGCGGCGCAGTCTGACCGCAAGGCTCTGGCGACCGAATGGCGTACGGCGTGCGTGGCGCGCTTGGGCGAACTCGTTCCGTCGGCTACGGTGACTCGCGGCGAAGTCGATCGTCCGCGTGGATTCACCGATCATTCGTTGCAAGCCATCGCGAGCGTGGAAGCGTTCGCCTATGCCGATCACAAGGCAGGCCTGGTCGGTCGCGTTTTCCGCGCGCTCGATCATCAGGGCCGCTGGGTTTTTCTCGACACGACACGGCGCACCAAGAAAACGCCGGCGGAGGCTTTCGCTTCGGCGTGGGCTGAACCCCTGTTGTCGACCAATGACGAGATCGAAGAGCTGCTGAAGCTCGCCGGCTTCAAGTCGGTTCGCAAGGTCGCCGTGACCGATCAGGTGCTGGCTGCTGCGAAGCAAGGCTACGCCAATCTCGCGCAGGTTCTGGAGAGCGCCGCAAAGAGCGGCTTCACAGGCCGCGAAGGCGCCCTGTTCCTGCAGGAACTGGCGTGGGAAGCGCAGAGCTGGCGCGCGCGGGCGCGTGCGCTTGAGGGCGGTGCGCTGGAGATGAATCTCTGGATCGCCGACAAGACCGAACAGTTCGCGCCGCTGGAACTTTCAGCAGACATGCTCGATGTCGCGATCAAGCCCGATGATGCCGGCGCCGCCGACGCGCTGTTCGACAAGGCCTGAAGGCAGAGCGTTTTTCGCGCTCAAAAACACGATCTTTCCGCATCTGACCGCTGACAGGCCCGCGATAAGCATATTCGTGCTCACCTGCTGGGTTCACCCCCTCGTCTGTTGAGGATATACGCGCGCCCAAGCCGCCCCCAGCGGCGCCTGGAGCGTTGCCCATGTTCGACAAGTCTTCCTTTGCCGGTCACGAAAGCGTCCACCACTTCTTCGACGCAAAGACGGGCCTTCGCGCCATTATCGCGATCCATTCGACGGCGCGCGGGCCGGCGGCCGGCGGTTGCAGGATGTGGAACTATGCGACGGCGGATGATGCTTTCGTTGATGCCCTGCGGCTGTCCGAGGGCATGAGCTACAAGAACGCCATGGCCGACCTGCCGCTGGGCGGCGGCAAGGCGGTGATCTGGGGCAATTCCAAAACCGACAAGACGCCGGAGCTTTTCCGTGCGCTGGGCCGCGCCATCGCAACGCTGAATGGCAAATACTGGTCGGCGGAAGATGTCGGCGTGTCGGTGCATGACATGGCGTATGCCGCCGAAGAAACGAAGTACGTGGCCGGCCTGCCGACGGGCAAGGCGGCAAGCGGCGATCCGTCGCCCGTCACCGCGAAGGGCGTGTTTCTCGGCATCAAGGCGACGGCGCTGCGCGCTTTCGGCACGGATGATCTGAACGGCAGGCACATTGCGGTGCAGGGCGTCGGGCATGTCGGCGCGTATGTGTGCGGGCATCTGGCGAAGGCCGGCGCGAAGCTGACGATCACCGATGTGAACCAGGACGCGTTGGCTGCTGTCGCGAAAGACACCGGCGCGCAGATCGTGGCGCCGCACGAGATCTATGATGTGGCCGCCGATATCTTCTCGCCGAACGCGCTCGGCGCGATCATCAATCCCGACACGCTGCCGCGCCTCAAGGTGAAGGCGATTGCGGGCGGCGCGAACAACCAGCTTGCGACGCCGGACATGGGCGAGAAAGTGCTCGAGAAGGGCATCCTTTATGCGCCGGACTACGTCATCAATGGCGGCGGCATCATCAACGTAGCGGCCGAGATTTCCGGCACGTACGACCCGGCCTGGGTCGAGGGCAAGGTCCAGCGGCTGGTGCAGACGCTGGGCGAGGTGCTGGATCAGGCCAAGGCCGAGAATCGGCCGACCAACCGCGTGGCTGACCAGATCGCCCGGCAGCGAATTTTCGCCGTTTAGGTGAATTGACGTGACGCTCAGTTAATGCGCTGATTTGTTGCGTTGCAGCGAAAGCGCATCCAGACATCATCTGGCGTGTCTCTTGCTGAATGGGGTGTTAGCGCCGCCCAAGACTGCGGCAGGTTCGGGTAGCCGCCCGGATCATAAGCTGCAGACAGCGGCGGCCAGTGGTGTTGGGACTTCGGGGGCTTCATGTCAGAAGTCGTTGTTCAGATCAGCGCGGATGAGAGCAGGGACGCGTCGCGTCTCACGCACGCACTCGACGCTTTTGCAAAATGGGCCGCAGAAGCAGGCCTTTCGACCGAATCTGGCGATGCGCCGGACATCATGATGATGACCGAGCACACGGGCGGAGAGATGCGCCGCAAGCTGGTTTTCCAGGACCGCGAGCATGCTGCCCGCTTCCTGGTTTTCTGGCGGACCGAGCGCCAGCGTTACCGTATGCCCGAGAGCCTTCCAGCCAGCGCCTGAGCGGGTTCGCCCGTCGCCATGCTTGTTGGCCCGCTGCGGGACAGCAGGGAGCAACCGCGACTTATCCCCAGCTGAACGCATGGTTTATTGTGCGGCGCACTCGCAGGTTTCCAGCCGCTATTCCTGATCCCGGCCCTGGCTATTCCAGAACGAAACGGGGTGAAGCGCCCGGCGGGGGCGAGGGCGTGGACAGCGCACCCGCGCCCACGCGAATCCGGGCAGCCAAAAGGCCTTCGCGACATGCACTGGCCCTCCAGCGGGGTCGCGATATAGAGGCGCCATGCCCGCGCAGCCCAATATGAGGAATACCGGCTCTCTCCGCGTCGCCGTGGTGGGGGCGGGGATTATCGGCCTGAGCGCCGCGCTGGAACTTCGCGCGCGAGGCGCGGACGTGGCTGTCTATGAGAGTGGAACGGAACTGGGCGCCGGAGCCACCGTGCGGGCGGCGGGCATGCTGGGCGCTGCTTTCGAATGGGCGATCGAGGCAGACCAGCGGGCGCTGGCGGCGCTCGCGCGTCACGCGGGAATGCTGTGGCCCGACTTTGCGGCGCGGATCGCACGCAATGGCGGTGGCGGGATCGAGTTCTCGGACGAGGGCGCAATCGTCATCGCCCGCAGCGACGCCGAGATTGAGTGGCTGGAGACGCGGGCGGCGGCCTGCCAAGCGCGCGAGCTGCCTGTACGGCGCATGTCTGCCGCGGATCTCAAGCGCGAGGAGCCTGCGCTGACGGGCGTGGTGAAAGCTGCGCTGATGCTGCCGGAAGACCGGCAGGTGGATGCACAGATCACCCTGCAGCGGCTGGGCGCGGCGCTTTCGCGTGCCGGCGTCGGGCTCCGGTTTGGCCGCAGGGTGGAACGGATTGTCGGCGGTCAGGTGTTCCAGATGCCCGATGGCGAGCGGTTTGACCGGGTGGTGCTGGCGACGGGCATGGGGTCGCTTCCGGCTTTTGTCGGGCCGCGCGGTGCGCCGCTGGAGCATGGGTTGGTGGCTGCCGTTCCGGTGAAGGGGCAGATGCTGGCTCTTGCGCCGGTCGATGGCGGACCGAGGCATGTGATCCACACGCGAGATATCTACATCGTGCCCAAATCGCGCTGGGTTCTGGTTGGGGCGACCAGCGAGCGGGGACTGGCGGATACCGTTGTCGATCCGGCAAAAATAGCGGCCCTGAAAGTCCGTGCGGCGGACGTGGTTGCCGTGCTGGGAAGCGCGCCGGAAGTAACGGCATGGGCTGGTGTTCGCCCCGGGACGCCGGACGATGCGCCGATGATCGGCCAGACGGCGATACCGGGCGTCTTCGCGGCGCTGGGGCATTACCGTAACGGCGTGTTATTCGCGCCTGCGACGGCGGAGCTAGTCGCGGATCAGGTGATTGACGGTAAAGTGAGCCCGCTGGCGGCGGCGTTCGACCCGCTGAGATTTGACAAGCAGGACGAGGCGCCGCACTCGCCCTGACAAAACAATTATACCGGGAAGAGAGTTCGGGAGAGACGCATGCACAACATCGCCCCCATGACGGAAGACCAGCAGTCGATCCAGGATGCGGTCGCCGCCGTCTGCCGCGAGTTTGACGCCGAGTACTGGCGCAAGACTGACGAGACCGGCAAATGGCCGGAAGAGTTCACCAAGGCTATGGCGGATGGTGGCTGGCTGGGCATCGCCATGCCGGAAGAAGTCGGCGGTTCGGGTCTTGGCCTGAAAGAAGCGTCGATCATGATGCAGACAGTCGCGCGCTCGGGCGCCGGCTTCACGGGCTGCTCGTCGATCCACCTGAACATTTTCGGCGCGAAGCCGATCGAGAAATTCGGCACGAGCGAACAGAAGCAGGAATTCCTGCCGAAGATCATCTCGGGCGAACAGAAGATGTGCTTTGGCGTTACCGAGCCGAACTCGGGCCTCGACACATCGAGCCTCGAGACGCGCGCTGAGCGCACCAACTCGGGCTATGTCATCAACGGCCGTAAGATCTGGACAACGGGTGCCCAGCGCGCCGACAAGATTATCCTGATCGCGCGCACGACGCCGAAGGACAAGGTTTCCAAGCCTTACATGGGCCTGTCGCTGTTCTATTGCGACATGAAAGGCATCGAGGCCAAGCCGATCCCGAAAATGGGTCGCAAGGCGATCGAGTGCAACATGCTGTACTTCGACAATGTCGAGATCCCGAAAGAGTCGCTGATCGGTGAAGAAGGTCAGGGCTTCAAATATCTGCTGCAGGGCCTGAACCCGGAACGCGTTCTGTTCGCTGTCGAGGCGATTGGGCTTGGCTTCGCAGCGCTTGAGCGCGCGACGACATATGCGAAGGAGCGTGTCGTGTTCGGCCGTCCGATCGGTCAGAACCAGGGCGTGGCGCATCCGCTGGCCAAGTGCTGGGCGGAGCTGAGCGCGGCTGAGCTGCTCGCATACAAGGCGGCTGATCTTTACGACAAGGGCCTTGAGTGTGGGGCTGAAGCCAACGCCGCCAAGTATCTCGGCGCCGAGTACGGCTTCAACGCGTGCGAAGCTGCCGTGCTCGCGCATGGCGGCATGGGCTATGCGAAAGAGTACGACGTGGAGCGCTACATGCGCGAAGCCATGATCGCGCGCATCGCGCCGGTGAGCCGCGAGATGATCCTCAACTTCATCTCCGAGCGCGTGCTGGGCCTGCCGAAGAGCTACTAACGCCTGAGTGCGGCTCAAAAACTTCCATGACTCCAGATGGCGCCCGTTAATCGGGCCCCAAACGGCCGCAGCCGCGAGCTGAGGAGCCGGGTTTCCTGCGCCTTCGCGGCATGTAGCCTGCAGGCGGGGAAAATCAGTCGGGAGAGTTCTTCATGGCCAATGCACCCACGCCTGTCGCGAGTTCGTCGACGCAGGCGTTTCCGCCGCAACTCATGATGTGGGCGGGTATATACACGGTGATGTTCTGCATCGCCGGTGGTATGATCGCTTACCTGTACAAGCCAGACAGCAGGCTCTGATCAGTCGGAAACACGGGTCAGGCGCACGCGGTTCTGCACGCCTTCGGCCCCGGTATAGATCAACCAGATGTCGTCGCCGGCCCATTCCGTCCTGATCGATTGGAAGGGCCGACCACGCATGTTGTTGGGATTCATCGACACGAGCGGGCGGAAGACAAGCGTGCTGTCATCCAGCGTGTAGGTGCCGGCAAAGCTCGAGAATCCGGTAAAGGTCCGGCTGATGTCCGCCGCGGTTGGGCTTTCGCCAAGCGGCGGGCGGGGAGCGAACGTGGAGACGAAATTACCCGCGAAGTAGGGTGGAGCGAAAATATAGAAACCCGGCTGCATGTCTTCGCGATGCTCGCCAGCGTGCTCGCCGCTTCCAACGATCATCTCGGCGCGGCGCCAGACGCCTTTCATCTTAGCGGCGTCGAGTGAGACGGTTAGGTTTTCGCCAGTCAGGCGTGTGAGTTCAGTGCGGACCTTGCCCTGATCCGGCGTGGAGCTGATCAGCCAGACCTTGTCGTCCACCCATAGCAGCTCGTAGTCGACTGGCGACGGGGAGGACATGGCCGCAGGATCTTTCGCCACCTGGGGCGTGACAGTGATCCGCTCGGGTGAGGCCGTGTATGACCCCATTGAGCCGGCGAAGGGGGCGAAGGCGGCGGCGTTTTCCTCGTCGGTCGGACGCTCGCTGATGTATGAGCGCGCCTCGAAGCCGGTCACCGCCGTGATCGCATAGTGACCCTTCGAGAAAACATAGATGGCAGGCTGGATATCGACCGTGTGTGTGCCGACGTCTGGCCCCGTCTCTATGTCGATGCGGGTGGCGTGCCAGGTCCCTTCGAGTGTGGGCGGAGGTCGTTCCGCCGCCGCGGCCTCGCGAGGCGATGTGCCGGGACTGCATGCCCAGAGCGACGAGCACGCCAGTATAGTGACGATCAGTTTTGAGCGGTTCATGGCTTCCCTCGAACGTCAAAGTCACAAGGCTAAGCGAGGGCAAGGTAGCACAGCGAAACCAGCAAGTAATGCTGCAGCGCCGAGACGCTGATGCGATTGTTTGGCTGTCAGTTGCGAACGTTCGCAACTTGCGCGTAGCGGCATTGGGCAAATAGCCTTGCCGTGTTCGGCAACCTGCGAGGCGGCGCATGAAATCCATCCTTATCACCGGCGGCGGCAGCGGCATTGGCCGCGCGACTGCTGTAGCGTTCGTGAAAGCGGGCTGGGGCGTCGCGATTGTCGGCAGGCGGCGCGAGGCGCTGGAGGAGACCGTGCAGATTGCCGGCGGCGGGATGGCGATCGCGGGCGATGTGACGAAGCCCGAGCAGGTTGAAGCGGTGTTTGCCGGTGCGATAGAGAAATTCGGGCGGCTGGATGCGCTGTTCAATAATGCGGGTCGCGGGTCGCGGCCGAAGACGATCGACGAGATGCCGCTGGAAGACTGGCAGGCTGTGCTCGATGTGAATCTCACGGGCGCAGTGTTTTGCGCACGGGCGGCGTTCGGGCAGATGCGGAAGCAGGACCCGCAGGGCGGGCGGATCATCAACAACGGATCGATCTCGGCGCACGCGCCCCGGCCTGGCTCGACGCCATATACAGTGACCAAGCATGCGATCACCGGGCTGACAAAATGCCTGTCGCTGGACGGAAGGCCGTTCGGCATTGCGTGCGGGCAGATCGATATCGGCAATGCCTTGACCGAGATCACATCCGGAATGCCCAAGGGCGTGCCACAAGCGGATGGCCGGATCATGCCGGAGCCGACCATGGCCGTTGATGACGTTGCGAAAGCAGTGCTGATGATGGCTGAACTGCCGCTTGCATCCAACGTGCAGTTCATGACGGTGATGGCGACGAACATGCCCTTCGTTGGAAGAGGCTAGGGAGAGATCATGGGACGCGTTTCAGGCAAGGTGGCGCTGGTGACTGGCGCGGCGAGCGGGATCGGGCGGGCGTGCGCGGAGGTTCTGGCGCGCGAGGGCGCGACCGTAATCGCGACGGATGTTCAGGCGGACAAGGGCGTCGATGTGGTCGCCGGGATCGCGAAGGCCGGCGGCAAGGCTGAGTTCGCACGCCATGATGTGACCAGCGAGCGTGAGTGGGGCGAGATCGTTCGGCGTATCGAGAAGGATTTCGGGCGGCTGGATATTCTCGTCAACAATGCCGGCATTGCCGTGGGCGGGATGGTGACTGATCTTTCGCTGGAGGATTTCCGGCGGCAGATGGCGGTGAATGTCGACAGCGTGTTTCTGGGAACCAAGACTTCGCTGCCGCTGATGCGGAAGCATGGCGGCGGGGCGATCGTGAACATCTCGTCGGTGGCGGGACTGCGGGGCGCGCCGAGATTGTCGGCGTATTGCGCGTCGAAAGGCGCGGTGAGGTTGTTCACCAAGTCAGTCGCGCTGGAATGTGCGGCGATGAAGGACGGCATCCGCGTCAACTCGGTTCATCCCGGGATCATCGAGACGCCGATCTGGACGCAGGTTATTCCCGGCTCGAACGAGCCGCCGGATCTGGATGCTCTTACGGCTTTCCGTGTTCCGCTGGGCGTGAAGGGACAGCCGCTGGATATCGCGAATGTCGTGCTGTTCCTTGCCAGCGATGAAAGCCGGTACATCACGGGCGAGGAAGTTGTCGTTGATGGCGGGATGACGGTCGGGTCGCTTTAAGGCGACCCGAACTGCGCCTGCATCACTGGCTGTTGCGCCATTTTTCCATCGAGGCGGAGATCGCGAAGGTCTCGCGGTATTTCGGCGAGTCCGACGGGCGGGGCGGCTTGGCGGCGGTGAGGGCCATGATCTCGGCCAGCTTGTTGTGAGCTGCGCCAGACTGGCCCGCGCCGATATAGGCGTGGAGTTCGATCAGGGCGCTGGAGAGCAGGTCGTTGGCGCGGATGATGAAGTAGGGCTCGTCGTCGGCGAGCTTTGTGTATGGGTCATATTTGGACGGGTTGGCCTTGGAGCCGACGGGGGCAGTCATGGGAGCCTCGTGTGTGAATCGGGCGTAGTGTGCCGGATTCTGGGGCTGGGCGCGAGGCTGTGGATAAGGCGCGCGGGCGCGGCCTCGCTTGTGGCGAGTTGGGGTGGGATTGGGTGCGCTGGTTGGAGCGCTAGGTGTGGAGGGAAAGAGCCCCCTCCGTCATGCGCGCAAGGGCGCGCACGCTTGCCCTTCGCTTACGCTCCGGGCGTTCGTCGCTCGAATTGGTCCACTGGACCAATTCGTCCGCTTCGCGGCCGCTCCTCACCCCGCCAGTCCTGCGGACTGATGGAGGCAATTCCCCTTCGTTGCGGCAAAGCGCTTGCCTCCCCATGCGTAGCAGGGGGAAGTGGATCGCGTGCGTAGCGCGCGAGACGGAGGGGGATGGTGCGGTGTGGCTCACGGTGGTGAGCATGCCCTCGTCCTTCGACGGGCGCACGCTTTGCGTGCTGCTCAGGATGAGAGCTATTGGGCTGCGGTGTTGCGCAGCGGGTTTTGTTTCCTGTTGTTGGGTGTCGCTCGTCACTCTGGGCAGGGCGTCCGGCATCGTCCGTGTGCCAATCACGGGGAGACGGCGGGCGCGCATCTGGAGTGTTGAGGCGACGTAGTGCACCAGCATCGCAAACGCGCGCAGCGTCGCATCGATCCAGCGATCGAGAGGCGACGGGGTTCCTAGTCCAGTTTGCGCGTGTTTGTGCCGTGTCATGGGTTGGATAATAACCCCGGCTCCGGCCCCGGTTGAATCTGGAGGGCGCTATCCCCCATTTTTGTTGGCTAGCGGGTTGAAGTTTGCGTGGGAAGATTTTCGGCCGTCCTACGGATTGGATGCCGCTCCATCCCTCATTCTTGAGATCACCACGCTTGTCATCCCGGCCGTAGCGAAGCGGGGAGCCGGGAGCCACTCAGACGCCGTCGTGCACCACGATGGTTCCCGGATAGCGCTTCGCGCTTTCGGGATGACAAGCGGTAGCCTTGGCCCGTGGGTTCCGGTTCACGCGTTTTGCGTGTGGCCGGAATGACGACTGTGGGTGAGGTGACAGGGAGGGTGGACGTTCCGGCGGGATTGGCTTAGGCGCGGCGGCATGGAAACGCGCAAGCATCTGTTCGACGGGCTGCATAACTTCAGGGACTTTGGCGGGTATGACGCCGGGGGCCGGAAGATGGTGACGGGGAGGTTTTTCCGGTCGGCCAACCATGCGCTGGCATCCGAGGCGGATCTGGCGCGCCTGAGGGAGATGGGGATCGGCGCGGTGATCGACCTGCGTCGGCCTTCGGAGCGCGAGCGGCAGCCTTCGCGGCGGTGGGCGGATTTTGCGGGCGTTGTGGTCGAGAATGACGATCACGATGAAGGCGCGGAGACGTGGGACGTGTTCATGTCCCAGTGGGACATGACCGAGGAAAGTTTCCGCGGATACATGATGCGGTACTACACGCGCGCGCCACATACGCCGCGCCTGGTGGAACTGTATCGGCGATACTTCGATGTGCTGGCGACGGGCGAGGGTGCGCTGGTGGTGCATTGCGCGGCGGGCAAGGATCGCACGGGGCTGATTGTGGCGCTGACGCACATGCTGGCGGGCGTGCATCGCGATGACATCGTGGCGGACTATCTGCTGACGAATGATCCGGCGCGGTTCGAGGCGTTCGGCAAGCAGTGGGCGGATGCGATCACGGCTGAGCGCGGGGTAGGGCCTACGCTGGAGACGATGCGGATGGTGATGGGCGTGGAGCCCGCCTATCTGGAGCGGTCGCTGGCGGAGATCGATGCGCAGAGCGGCGGGGTCGAGGCTTACCTGCGCGACGTGCTGGGCGTGGATGCAGGCAAGCGCGCGGCGATTGAGACGCGGTTGTTTGGGTAGGGCTCACCCACCGCCAACGGCTGTCATCCCGGCCGCAGCGTAGCGGAGAGCCGGGAACCATCGAGACAGTGTCGTGCTCTCACAATGGGGCCCGGATAGCGCTGCGCGCTTCCGGGATGACAAAGGTGATAAGTGCGGGCGCGTAAGCGCTACGCCACGTCGTGTTTCTTCTCGTGGGCCGAGTGGATCTTCTTGTTCACCAGGCGCTCCAGCTCGTTCGAGACGGAGGCGCGGTGGAGGAAGGCTTCTTCGGGCATGTCGAGGATGAGGGCGATCGTCTGGAAGTGGTATTTCACGACCTCGACGTCGTAGGTGTCGGTCATGCCCACGCCTTCAATGTAGCGCAGGGCGGTGGACCAGACTTTCACGATCACGTCGTCGCCCAGGCGGCCGACTTCGTCGGCGTTCTGCTGGAGCATGCGGTACATGCCACGGATGCCGGCCGTGCGGTCGACATTGGTTCGGTCGGCGTACTGCGTGAGGCCTTCGATGATCGAGCGCAGCTTGAAAGCGTTTTCCTTCGCCATCTCGCTGGTGGCTTTCTGCGGCGGCTCGTCGGTGAGGCGGCGCCACGGGCCGGCGTAGTTGGGATCGTCTTTCCGGCGGCGGCAGGGGCCGACATAGTTGCGGCTGTCGATGAACTTGCGCGGGCGCAGGACGACTTCCTCGATGCGCGAGAGCACGCCCTGGGCCGAAACGGGCTTGAGGAGAAATTCGTTGATGCCGGACTGGCGGGCAGACATCAGCTGGTCGTGATCGATCACGCCGGCGAGCAGGATGATCGGCGTTTCACGCGACATGCCCGTTGTGTTGCGGCGGACTTCGCGCGTGAATTCGAGGCCGGACATGCGGCCAGCGTCCCAGTCGACGAAGACGATATCGGGCTTGAACGTGCGACCCACGGTGAAGGCTTCCATCGCGGAGGCGGCGGCGTTGATATTGGTGACCATCAGGCGGCGGAGCGAATCCGCCACCACACCGCGCATGAACGCGTTCGGGTCCACGATGAGGACCTTCATCTTCTTGAGGTCGGACTGGTTGAGCGTGCGTTCGTCGGTCATCAGGCGGCCAATTTCTTCTGGATGGCTTTACCAAGGGCGATAGCGACGCTGTCGCGCGCTTCGGCGTAGTTCTGCGGCAGGGCAGCAAGCTGTTCGAGCGCGGTGAGGGCGGTGGTGATCACCGGCTCCTCGAGCTGGCCCAGCGGTGTGGCGACGCCGACATAGGATTCGAACGAGGCGAGGCCGGCGTGGAGAGCGTGATCCTTGGTCTCGATCGCGATCTCTTTCGCCGTGCGAAGCTGGTCGATAGCGGCGGCCAGCGCTTCGGGGCGGCTGGCGCGAAGGTGGGCGCAGGTCTGGCGGAGTTGCGAGAGGACGAGGCGGATCGGCGTCTGCGCCGCGACCTCATCCTGGTCGATCATGGCGGGGCGTTCGGCGACGCGCTCGCCCGCGCGGCGCTTGGCGCCGTAATAGTCGGCGGGATTCTTGCGGCGGCGGCAGGGGCCGAGGAAGACGTTGCAGTCGATGAACGGGCGCGGCGTCTCGACGACCATTTCGAGGCGCTGGCGCATGGCCATGGGCGAGATCGGCTTGGCGAGGAATTCGTCAACGCCTGCGTCGCGGCCGTTGATAACCATCTGGCGGGTGAGGCCCGCCGTGATCAGGACGACGGGAAGGCGGCGGATGCGATCATCTTCGTGCTTGCGCATCTTGCGGACAAAGCCGAGGCCGTCGAATGCGTCGCCTTCTTCCCACGACACGAGGATCATGTCGGTGGGGCGTTCGATCAGGAAGTTGGCAGCCATTTCCTCGCTGCGGGCGGAGGAGATGTTGGTGACGTTCAGGCTGCGTAGGATTTCGCCGATCAGGCCGCGGCTGAAGGCGTTGGAGTCGGCAACCAGGACCTGAAGAGTCCTTGGTTTCAACGGCCGAGGTTTTCTCGGATCGTGCATTTAAGCTGTCCACCCATTCTGAGTTCTCGATCAAGGTAAACCAGCAAGGTAATTTTCCGGTTGAGGCCGCAGGGGCTGGATGAACTATCTGCGTTAACCTTTGGGTCAGGAATTTCCCTCGGGCAGCCAATAGATTGGCTTTTGGTGTGTAAGTTGCTAGAGTCCCGGCTTCACCGCCCCGGAGGCCTTTTCATTGAGCGACGAGGAAAAGCTCGACCAGCGCATTCAGCTCGTGGCTTCGCAAAGCTTCGGGAAGGATGTCGATGACTGGCGGCGGACGCAGCAGGACCTGCCGAGCCGGTCTGAAGCGATCAGGCGGCTGGTTTATCTGGGATTGCAGCACGAACAGGAGCATCCGATGCGCATGATCACGGCGATCATCCGGCCGCACAGGTATGACGCGGTGCGCGATGCGCTGACGCGGCTGGGCGTGTCCGGGATCACGGCGACGCAGGTGCAGGGCTTTGGCCGGCAGCGTGGGCAGACGGAATTCTATCGCGGGAACGAGTATCAGGCGACGGAAGTGCCGAAACTGAAGATCGAGGTCGCGGTGGCGTCTGGCCAGGCCGAGGCGGTGATCGAGGCGATCCAGAAGGCGGCGGGATCGGGCAAGATCGGCGACGGGAAGATTTTCGTGACCGGGCTGACGGAAGTGGTGCGTATTCGCACCGGCGAGCGGGACGAGAAGGCGCTGGATTAGCGCCGTTTCCGGGGGCGGTCTTTCGGCAGGATGCGGTCGTCAGGGCCGGGCGGTTTGTCCCGGTTGAAGAGGGCGAGGATCGCGCGCCAGAGCAGCCAGAATGGAAGCACGGCGATAGCGCCGAGGACCAGCGGCATTGCGCCGAGCTGCGCGGCCCAGCCGGCTATGTTGAGGACGCCGGTGATGATCTGGCCGGCGCCGATGCTGAGCGTGAAGCCGGTAGCGAACGGGTTGAAGCCGCCGGCCTGGAAGACTGCGCCGACGAAGATGCAGACGAGCGCGAGGCGGACCCAGCCTTTCCAGCCAACATTGAACATGCGGCCGGAGAAGGAGACGGGGCGGAGCGTGTGGGCGTCGTCGCCATCATTCCAGAAGGGGCCGTCGCGTTGGTCGCGCTGGGGGTCTTTCTGGCGAGTGGGTTCGTAGGCGACTTCCGTCACTTTGGCGGGCGGTGGCGGATCGTTCGGGCGGGTGTCGTTCATCCTGCGGCTCTGGGCTTGGCTTCCCTTGGCACGGCTGGTTCAGCATCGCCCACATGGGGACCGCTTTTCGTGACCGTCACCTGATGCGGATAGGGGATGGTAATTCCGGCCTTGTCAAAGCCCTGCTTCACCTTCTGCAGCGTATCGCAGCGCAGATCCCACCAGTCGCTGTTGGATACCCAGGCGCGGGCGCGCAGATCCACCGAGGATGACGCGAGATCGACGACCTTGACCCAGACGGGCGGTTCGTCGCGGACGCGGTGATCGTCGGTGAGGATGTTCTTGATGATCGAGATCGCCTGATCGATGTCGTCGCCATAGTCGATCGAGATCAGCAGATCGAGGCGGCGCAGGCTGCGGACGGACGAGTTGATGATGACGTCGCCCCACGCCTTGTCGTTGGTGATGACGACTTCGCGGTTGTCGATCGTGTTGAGGACGGTGGTGAAGGGCGTGATGTCGGCGACAGTGCCGTCCTGCCCGGCGACGCGGACGTTGTCGCCGATGCGGTAGGGGCGGAAGACGGCGATGACGACGCCGGCGGCGACGGCTTTCAGCGTGTCCTGCAGGGCGAGGGCGACGGCAAGGCCCGCGGCGCCGACGATGGCGAGCAGCGAGGCGGTGTCGAAGCCGAACTGTTGCAGAGCGGCGATGAGACCGACTGCGAAGGCGCCGAAGCGGACAAGCGCGGCGAGGAAGTTGAACAGCGTCTCGCCGCCGGAAGTGGCCTTGCGGCCGACCTTGTGGCCGAACTTGCGCACGCGCGAACCCAGCCAGGAGCCGAGGAACCAGACGGCCACGAGGATGGCGAGGCCCTTGAGCGCCGAGACGGCGAGGGCGCGGGCTTCATCAAGGCTGTAACCGACGAGCAGGTTGGCGGCGATGGCGAGGGCGACGAGAATGAACGCGGCGCGGATGAGGGCGCCGAGAATGTCGATCATCACGTGATCGGCGGTCTTCGGTTGGCTGTCGGCTTCGTTGTGCTTGGCAAGGCCCGCGAGCTTGCGGGCGACGAAGCGCAGGATGCGGGAGACGAGGGATCCGAGCAGGTAGCCGACAAGCAGCGCTATTCCCGACCACATCCATTTCTGGGTGGTTCCCTCGAAGTGGAAAGCCCACTCGCGGAAGGTTTCGAACTGTGTCGGGAAATCCATGCTTTAGCCGCGCGCCGTTTTGGAAGATTCGAAAGTGGCGTAGCAGGGCGGCGCGGGCAACCCAAGCGCCCGCAGTTCAATACAATGAGGCGTTCAAGCCCGGTGGGCGCTATTCCGAAAGCGTTGCGGAGGTAAGCGACACTTCGGATTCCGCGCGCTGATCGAGCGGCGTGGTGAGGCCGAAGGTTCTGGCGATGTGCGCCGTGGTTGATTCGACCACGGGCGATTGCGCCAGGATCGGCGCTGCCAGTATGGCGACACATGCGAGCGCCGTGACGACGGCCCATGTCATACGCATGAGGATTTCCCACCAATTCTCGTCATAGAAGAATCATGCCGAACAGTATCCGTCAATTGTAACAGGGTCACAGGCCGCTGAATCGGGAACGTTGGCTAGACCGCGAGCAGGGCTTCCAGAGCTTCCATCCGGTCAGCGTCGCGGGAGGGTTTGTCCCAACGGATGCGGTGGATGCGGGGAAACCGCATCGCGACACCGGATTTATGGCGCGGTGAGCGCTGGATGCCTTCAAAAGCGACCTCGAGCACGAGGCCTTCCTGCTTGTTGGCTGTTACCGAGCGTACCGGGCCGTAGCGTTCGTAGGTGTGATCGCGGACATACTTGTCGAGCATGACAAGTTCTTCATCTGTGAAGCCGAAATAGGCTTTGCCCACCGTGGCGAGTTCGTCGCCTTCGGGGGTCGTGCGCCAGACGCCGAAAGTGAAGTCGGAATAGAAGGACGAGCGCTTGCCGTGGCCGCGCTGGGCATACATCAGCACGGCGTCGATCAGCATGGGATCGCGCTTCCACTTGTACCACAGGCCCGCAGGGCGGCCGGCGAGATAGGGCGCATCCCAGCGTTTCAGCATCAGGCCTTCGATCTCGCGCGTGGGCGGATTGCGGCGCGTGTCTTCGAGTTGCAGGGCGTCGTCGAAGGGCACGAGCGGGGACAGGTCGATGCGTTCGTTGTCGAGCGATACCACGAAGCGTTCGAGGCGTTTGCGGCGATCAACGAAGGGGAGCGGGCGGAGGTCTTCGCCGCTCTCGTTGAGCAGATCGTAGGCGCGTAGCATGGCGGGGCGTTCGGCCATCTGCTTTGGCGATACGGTCTTCCGGTTCATCCGCTGTTGAAGCTCGTTGAAGGAGGCGACGCCACCTTCCGGGGAGCGGATGAGCAATTCGCCGTCGAGTGTGGCGTTGAAGGTGATGGACTCGAGAAGATCGGGGAAGGCTTTCGATATGTCGTCGCCATTGCGGGTGTAGAGGCGGCGAACGCCCTGATCGGAAGCAAGCTGGACGCGGACGCCGTCCCATTTCCATTCGGCGGCGAAGTCGCTCGGTGAGATAAGGGACGGGTCGAGGTCGTTGGCTTCCATCCGCTCGGCTTTACTCAGCAGCGGGTGGGCGAGCATGGGCGGGCGGAAGGGAGCGAGGGCGCCGGAGACGGGCTTGTCTGCTTTGCCTTCCAGCCAGGCGAAAAGATCGAGATATGGCGGCGACATGCCGTGCCAGAGCTCTTCGATCTCGGCGACGTCGACTTTTCCGAAATCGGCGACGGCCTGGCGGGCGAGGCGGGCGGAGACGCCGACGCGCAGGCCGCCCGTGATCAGTTTCAGCAGGCCCCAGCGGCCGGTGGAGTCGAGCGCGTCGAGCCAGCCTTCGACCAGCTTGAGGCCCTGCGCTTTGGTGGATTCGAGAAGCGTTTCGACGATCTCGTTGAGATCGGGCGCGCGGTTCGCGCCGGGGCGTTGCGGCCAGATGAGGGAGATCGTCTCGGCGAGATCGCCCACATAGTCGTAGGACAGGTTGAACAGGACGGGATCAACGCGACTGGCGACGAGCTCGCGGATGGCGGCGGGTTTGACGGACGGGATATCGAGGTCGCCCGTGATGGCCGAGAGCGCCCAGCCACGCGAGGGGTCGCTGGTGTGGCGCAGGTAATCACAGATCAGCTGGAGCTTCGCGTTGCGCGACGGCGTGAGCACCAGCCGTTCAAGGAGCGCGGCGAAGGTTTGCATGGTGGGGGATATAGGTCGGAGCGGACTTTAGTGGGATAGATTGAAGGGACGATTCACGTCGGTTTTTTCCAGTACGCTGTCGCGGCAAACAACGCCCGAGGGGCGTGGTTCAAGCCACTCCGTATATTCCGTGGAACCGTAGCAGACTCCCTCACATTCCTCGCCTTCATACGGCCGGCGGAAGTTAGCGCAGACGCGGACACTGTCTGAACCGAGTGCCTTGTACGTCGCACTTCCCGGAGTTGTGGGCGTATCAGTGTCCGCAGCCGCGAAGTAGCTGGACTCAATCCCGAGCCTGCAGGCAACGTTGCTGCGATTTTGGTCAGTCCAGCCCGTCGCATTCAGGGCGTCAGCAAAGCTGGCAGGAGCAACACCCGTTCCGTTGAAGGCGCACTGGACGATGTTCATCATGTCAGTGATACGGCCAATCGTCATCGCATCCAGCCGCCGTTCGCGCGCATCACCCGGTCCGCCAACGACGACGAAGCCGGCTATCACGGCGGCGACTGCGATGCCTGCGCCGGTGAGGGCGATCGCGGGGCCGAGGTTACGCTTGCTGGTCATTTGCGTCTCCCTCTTCGGCGTCGCGAATGAAGTAGAAGAAGACGCCGCCGGATAGAACAGCGATCACGAGAAGCTTCAGGATCAGGCGGGTGGAAAGTTCGCCTGCGAGGAAGTTGTAAACGAGGCTGATGACGTCGCCGATCAGGGTGCAGGACGCCAGGATCAGCGTGGCGTAGGTGAGCCATTTGCGGACGCGGCTTCGCTGCATGGCGGGATTGGTGCGGCGCTGCTTGCGGATGTGGAGAGCCAGCCACGCAAACAGGGGGCCGCCGACTACGAGGCCGGCGATGGCGGCGCGGATCTGGGAGTCGCGCGGGCCGAAGAACATGTCGCCGTAGGGATTGTCGAGCTCATCAGGGATGGCGAGGTCGATCAGCGCGAACAGCAGCGAGCCGAGATTCCAGGCGACGACGCCGAGCAGGATGAAGAGGACGAGATAGAGGAAGGCCTCGCGGGCGGAGACGTAGGGGCGCGGCTTGGGGACGGCCATGCCGAGGTCTGTGACGGCATAGTCGTCGAGTGCGGCGTCGACTTCCTTCTGCGTCCAACCCGCAGCGACGAGGGCGCTGGCGATGCGGTCTCGCTTCTCGCCCCGGTTCAGGGCTTCGCGGATGAAGGTGTCGAGTGTCTGGTTGGCCATGAGCGTCCCCTGTGAAGGGGGAAGCTAGGGCGGGTTGGGCTGCGTGGCGAGGGGCCATGAGCCGTCATCCTCGGGTGGGCCCCGAGGATGACGGTGATGGATCTAGACCGTAGCTGCGCGTTCGGCTGCGCGGATGTCGACTTCGACACCGGGGGTGGTGCGGAATACCATCATGTTGCGTGCGGCGGCCGTGTAGGCGGGCCAGTCGCCGACTTTCGGGTTGGACGGATTGCCGGTCCTGGCGAAGGCGAGCCAGCTTTCCGACATCTGGTCGGCGATGGCCTGGGCTTCCGGGCCCGTGCCCGACATGGATTCCGACTTGGCGACGTTGTCGAAGACCATGCCGATGTCGAGGGCGTGGGGGACGTAGCGCTTGCCGCCGGCGACGGGCGTGGTCCAGTCGAGATGGTAGAAGAAGACGGGGGCTGCGCCCTGGGCGGCCTTGCGGTCTGCGATGGTGACGCTGCCGCGCATGAAGCGGCCGTCGGCGCCGGCCATGAAGTAAAGCTCGGGCGCTTCGATGTTCGGGTAGTTCTTGCGGTAGAGGTCGATGATCGTTTTCGGGTTCTTGCCCTTGAACTGTTTCTGGATGGCTGCCGGGAGTGTTTCCCAGGTGAGGTCAAAGAGGGTTGGATCGCGCGGGCCGTCGAGGGACGTGCCCTCGGTGCGGTTGGAGCCTATGAGCAGCGGCACGTCGGCGGATTGGGGCGGGCCGTCCGGGTCGAACGGGTGGCGGGTGATCGAGACGCCGGTGACGACGGGGCCGGAGCCGGCGACGACATTGCCTTCGGCCGCGGCCTGAATGTCTGCGATCGGTTTGGTGAGGATTTCGGCGATGGTTGCCTTGGTAAGGCCGAGCTTCTTGACGACTTCGTCGGCGGCGCTGGCGGAGGCGTCCTTTGCAGCGTGCATGATGCGCGGGCCGGACTGGACGACGGCGCGGTGGAAGAGGCCCTTGGCCTTGTCCATCGCCATCAGCGTGCAGACTTTCGAGCCGCCGCCGGATTCGCCGAAGATGAGGACGTTGGCGGGATCCCCGCCGAAGGCTTCGATGTTGTCGCGCACCCATTCGAGGGAGGCGACCATGTCGAGCGCGCCGACGGCGCCGCTATCCGCAAACTGCTCGCCATAGTTGGCGAGGTTGAGATAGCCGAACTGGTTGAGGCGGTGGTTGGTGGTGACGACCACGACATCGCCGCGCTTGGCGAGGCGAACGCCGTCATAGGCGTAGGACGAGCCCGAGCCTGTCGTGAAGCCGCCGCCGTGGAACCAGACGAGGACGGGGCGTTTCTTGCCGTCAGCTGCCGGGGTCCAGACGTTCAGGAAGAGGCAGTCTTCGGAGTTCGGGAGTGGCGGGTTCGGGCGCCATGAGGAGAACAGGCCGCCGCCGTCGCCGGACACTGGCTGCGGGGCGGAGTTGGCGTAGCCGAGCGCATCGGCCGGCTCGGTCCACGGCGTGGGCGGTTTGGGCGGCTGGAAACGCGTGGTGGAGGTGTCGGCACCGTAGCGCACGCCCTTGAAGGTGGCGATGCCGTCTTCGAGCTGGCCTTTGACGGGGCCGTATTTGGTGGCGACGACCGGATTCGGGTCTGGCGTTGCGGCGACAGGTTCGGCCGGCTTGCTCTCGCTGCAGGCGGCGAGGACGCCTCCGGCGGCGGTTACGGCCAGTACGGCGACGGAGGCTTTCAGAATAGCGCGGCGGCTGCCAAACCCGGTGGCGTCCATTGGTGTCTCTCCCTGAGCAACCGGTCTTTGCCGGAGTGCGTTGCGCGGAGACTAGGGCGTGCGGCATAGTCTCGTCCAGCAACACAGAGTGACGTTCCGGTTAGACGGCGTCAGGCGCCCTGCCTGACGCGGCCGGACAGGAGAGAGTGACCATGGCGAGTGCACCCCCGGCTGGTTTCGAGCCGCATTTCCGCAGGTCGCCGCTGACCGAACCCTGGGAGCCGATCTTTTCGCGGCGGCTGCCGGACCGGGTGATCATCGGGCTTTACGCCCGCGAACCGCACACAAATTCCAGGGGCATGGTGCATGGCGGGCTGATCGCTGCGCTGGCGGACAATGCGATGGGGCTTTCGTGCGTTGCTGTGCTGACGGCGCAGGATCGGAAGCCGGAGGGCGGACTGGTGACGGTTTCCATGGCGACGGATTTCATTGGCGCCGCCAAGCTGGGCCAATGGGTGGCATTCGACACGAGCTATGTGAGGACCGGGCGAACACTGTGCTTTGCGCAGGCGTTCATCACCGCCGATGGCGAAGTGATCGGACGGGCCGATGCGCGGTTCAAGGTGACCTGATCAGACCGCCCAGGGCTTGGTGGGCTGGTTGAGGATCATGATCTTCTGCCAGATCTTGCGCGACAGGCTGGTGGTCAGATCCTCGATCTCGTTCACGGCTTCGATGATTACGGGATCGCGCATGTTCTGCATGTAGAGCGCGGCGAGCTTGCCGGTGAGCGAGAGCATTTCCGAGCAGTAGTCGAGATAACGCATCAGCTCGAACTCGTTCATCTCGTGGACCTGCGAGGAGGCCGTCGAGCTGTAGCCCTTGTGGAGCTGGGTCGGGTCTTTCGTAAGCTGGTGCATGTCGACGACGTGCGCGATCGAGCGAAGCTCGTGCAGGTCTTTCAGGACGGCGCGGCGGCGCCAGCGGGTGTCGAGGTTCAGCAGGAACCAGCTTGCGGCGCCGGACAGGGCGACTGTGTTCACGGCTGCATCGACGCCTTGAAGGACGTTCGAGATTTCGCTGTTCACATCGAGGCGGGGCAGGGTCAACGCGAACCAGATCAACCCGGCAATGCCGGTCACGATGGCTACGATCGCGCCCGTGCGCAGCCAGATATTCGGATGTGAGACTTTCGCGAGACGTTCCTTGTTCTGGCGTGCGAGGTCCAGAATATCCTTGCAGAGGTTTGACAGCCCGCGGCTTGGGAAGCGTTCGTCGATACGCCTGAGGAGCGTTTCGAGCGTGGCTTCAATCCGGTCGGCATCGAGTGTGCGGTACGACATGGGGCAGTAATGCCGTGGGATTCCGCTGGCGGGAAGGGGTGGCGCGCGATGGTTGCGCGGGATTTCGCTATTCGCCCGCTTCGTCCTCATAGCCTACCAGGTGGAGGGGGCGGGCTTTGCGGCCTTCGAGTTCGGCCCAGCGGGCGAGGGCGTCGTCGCGTCCGTGCGTGACCCAGAGTTCTTCAGGGTTCACATCGCGGACGGTCTGGGTGAGTTCATCCCAGTCGGCGTGGTCGGACAGAATGAGCGGGAGTTCGATGCCGCCGGCCTTGGCGCGCTGGCGGATGTTCATCCAGCCGGAGGCGAAGGCGACGACCGGATCGGGGAAGCGTTGCGCCCAAGGTGTCGAGGTGGCGGAGGGCGGGCAGATGATGATCTTGCCCGCGAACTTGTCGCTTTCGCTTTTCTGCTTCTTTTCGAGCGTGGCGGATTCGAGGGGGCCGAGATCGACGCCAAGACGCTCGTACATGTCGCACAGGGCCTTCATGGCGCCGTGGATGTAGATGGTTTCGTTGTAGCCCGCGTCGCGCAACTCCCGGATGACGCGCTGGGCCTTGCCGAAGGCGTAGGCGCCGACGAGATGCGCGCGGTCTGGGAACGCGCGGATCGAGGCGAGCAGTTTCGCCACTTCGCCGGGGCTGTCGGGGTGGCGGAATACGGGCAGCGCGAATGTGGCTTCCGAAATGAAGATGTTGCATGGGATGACTTCGAAGAGCGCGCAGGTGGGGTCGGCACGGCGCTTGTAGTCGCCGGTGCAGACCATGGTGAGGCCTTTCCATTTCACCTCGACCTGGGCCGAGCCGATGACATGACCTGCGGGGAAGAGGCGGACGTCGACGTCGCCAATGCGATTGCTTTCACCGTATCGGGCTGACTGGCGCGACTGGGTGAATTCCTGACCGTAGCGCGTGGCCATGGCTTCGATGGTTTCGGGTGTCGCGAGCACTGCGCCGTGGCCGGCGCGGGCATGATCCGAGTGGCCATGCGTGACGACGGCGCGATCAACACCGCCACGGACTGGGTCGATGTAGAAATCGCCCCGCGGGCAATAGAGGCCCTGTGGTGTGGGGCGGAGAAGGTCTTCTGGGCGGATCATTTGGGTTGATATGAGGGCAGGGCGGCTTTTCGCCAAATAATTGCGGTGATGGTGCTCCAACCCGCATCTACGCGCGTATGAGGTGCATGAAACACCTTGCCGGACTTCTTGCGCTTTCGCTGTCCCTCGCGACAACCGCCTGTATCACCTCGCCCGGACCCGGGGGCGCGCCGCCGCCTGTGGCGTCGGTGGACAGGGCGAAGCTCTACACCGGCGACTGGCATGAGATTGCTTTCCGGCCCAACTGGATGACCGAAGGCTGTGTGGCGGGGATTACGCGCTACACACCGAAGGAGAAGGCTGACGAAGTCAGCGTGCGGGATTCGTGTCGTGAGAAGACGCTGGATGGGAAGGAGAAGGCCGTTGATGGGACTGGCCATATTCTCGACCCCGGCACGAACGCGAAAATCCGTGTGGACTATTTCCCGTTTGTCAGTCGCGAGACGTGGGTTGTTGCGCTTGCGCCGGACTATGGCTGGTTCATCACCACGACGCCGGACTTCGGCGAGATCAACATCTTCACGCGCAATCCACAGCCGGGAGCGGCGATGATCGCCGAACTGACGGCGAAGGTGAAGGCGATGGGGTATGATACCGGTCTGCTCGTTTTCCCGCCGCAGCCTGCACGCTGACACGCGAATCTGTGCGCACAGCGCGCGACGCAGGGTCATGGTTACGGGATTGGGGCGGACTGGCCCGCCGCGCGCCTTGAGTTTTCCTCAAATCGGCTGATTGATGCCCCCGCGCCGCAGGGACGGCGGGTTGAGGGACATATGCCCAGCGCATTCGATGCGGCGAAGCGGATGATCGCGGCCATGATGGCCGGGCGGTCGACCGAAGAGATCGCAAAACAGAGTCGGCCGGATACGACCACTCCGCTGAAGCCGTGGATACGGCCGGCCAAGCGGCTGGAGCCGACATTCACGGCGTCGAACTGGAAGACGTTGCTGGCGAACTCAGGCGCGACGGAAGCGGACAAGGCGGAGCTTTACGACGCGAAAGCTCAGGAGCAGCTGGAGCGGTATGAGCACAATGTCGAGAACTACATCGGGACGTTGCGGTTGCCGGTGGGGGTGATTGGTCCGCTGCGGGTCAACGGGATTTTCGCAAAGGGCGATTTCTATGTGCCGCTGGCGACAAGCGAAGCGGCGCTGGTGGCGAGCTATGGGCGCGGGGCGCGGCTGATCTCTTCAGTGGGCGGGGCGACGACGGGGACGCTGGCGGAGGGGGTGCATCGTTCGCCGGGGTTTGCGTTTGCTTCGACGACGGAGGCGGGGTTGTTCGTTGCCTGGGTCTGCATGAATTTCGGGATGCTGAAGGAGGCTGCGGAGAAGACGACGCGGCATGGGCGGCTTGTTGAGCTGAGCCCGCATGTTGAAGGCGATCATGTCTATCTGGTGTGCAGCTATACGACGGGCGATGCGGCCGGGCAGAACATGGTGACGATCGCGACGGAGCGCGTGTGCGCCGCGATCATCGAGTATTCACCGGTGAAGCCGCTTTACTGGTTTGTCGAGGCCAACTTCTCCGGCGACAAGAAAGCGTCCGCGATGTCGTTTGTCGGCGTGCGCGGGCGGAAGGTGACGGCTTCGGTCGAGCTGCCGGGTGAGGAGATCGAGAAGCAGCTTCATACCACGCCGAAGCGGATGGAAGACTACTGGCGCATGTCGGCGCTGGGCGGCGTGATGTCTGGGTCGATCGGCGTGCAGGGGCATTACGCGAACGGGCTGGCGGCGCTTTATCTGGCGACGGGACAGGACGCGGCTTGCGTGGCGGAGAGCGCGGTGGGCGTGACGCGCATGGAGTTGCGCGAGGGCAACAGGCTGTTCGTTTCCGTGACGTTGCCGAACATCATCGCGGGGACAGTGGGCGGGGGCACGAGTCTGCCGACGCAGAGTGCCGGGCTCAACATCATGGGACTGAGGGGCGCGGGCAAGGCGCGGGTGTTTGGCGAGGTTTGCGCGGCGCTGTGTCTGGCGGGCGAGCTGTCGATCATCGGGGCGCTGTGTGCGCATGAGTTCGCGAGCGCGCACAAGAACCTCGCGCGGGGCAAGGCGTGAGCGAGGCGGCGGCTCAGTCGCGGACTGTGCGCGGGCTTGCTGCGCGGCTGTGGGAGTACCAGGCCGAGCGCTTTCCGGTGTTCAAGCATGGTGTGCTGATCGCGGCGTTTGGCGCGTCGGCGGTGTGCCTGTCGGCGTTGTTGCGCGGGGCGACGCCGTCATGGCTGGCGGTTGGCGTGGCTGTGGCTGTGCTGTTCGGCTTCTTCTTTCAGCTGCGTGTGGCCGACGAGCACAAAGACAATGAGGATGACACGAAGTATCGCCCGGAGCGGCCGGTGCCGCGTGGGCTTGTCACCCTGGGCGAGTTGCGGGTGGTCGCGATCGTGGTGGGGGGCGCGCAGGTCGGGCTGACGGCTTGGCTGGATGCGCGGTTGATCGTGCTTTTGCTGGCTGTGTGGGGCTGGCTGGCGATCATGACGAAGGAGTTCTTCTTTCCGCAATGGCTGAAGAAGCGCCCGCTGATCTACATGGTGAGCCATATGGCGATCATGCCGCTGATCGATCTCTATGCGACGGCGTGCGACTGGCTGCCGAACGACTTCGCAATGCATGAAGGGTTCGGGCTGACGTTGGGAGCTTTCCTGCTGCTGTCGCTGGTGAACGGCTCGGCGATCGAGATCGCGCGGAAGAGCTGGGCGCCGGAGCAGGAGCGCGAAGGGGTCGAGACGTATTCCAAGCTGTGGAAGCCGGGGCCTGCGGGCGTTGCGGTTATGGCGATCGTACTGTCGGGGCTTGCTCTGGCAGCCTTCATCAATGTGCGATCGCAGGCAGGCGTGTGGTTCCTGAGCGGGTTGGTGCTGGTGAGTGCGTGGGCGGCGTGGACCGCCATCGACTATGCAGGCACGCCAACGCCGAAGACGGCCAAGGCGCTGGAGACGTCGAGCGGCGTGTTCGTGTTGTGCAACTATCTTCTGCTGGGTGTGCTGCCTCTGCTGGTGTCGCTGTGGCTGTAGCGGAGGCATATGTGCTGACGGGCGAGGCGGCGATGTCGTCTGCTGTGTCTGGCGGCAAGGGCGCGGCGCTGGCGAAACTGGCGGCCACGTTTCCAGTGCCTGCGTTCTTCGTTATTCCGGCTGAAGCGTTTGACGATGCCGGGCTCAAGGCGGAAGCGTGCGAACAGGTTAAGCAGGGGTTGCAACGTTTGGGGGCAGGGCCGTTCGCGGTGCGCTCGTCCGGACGCGAGGAAGATGGCACGGATAGCGCGCATGCGGGACAGTTCGAGACGGAGCTGAATGTTGCGGCGGCGGATGTGCTGGCGGCGGCGCATCGGGTGTGGAAGTCAGGATTCAGCGAGACGTTGGCGCAGTATCGAACGGCAAAGGGCTTGTCGGGCGTGCCGCAGCCTCCGGCGGTTGTTGTTCAAGTGATGGTTGAAGCGCGGGCGGCCGGCGTTGCATTTTCGGCTGATCCCGTTTCTGGCGATAGAAGCGTAGTGATCGTGAGCGCGATCGAGGGGCTGGCCGACAAGCTGGTTGGCGGCGAAGCGGACGGCGACAGTTATCGTATCGGTGTTGATGGCCAGACACTGGATGCCGAGCTGGTTGGTGATGCACCTGTTCTGACTGAAAGCGAGCGTGGCGAGGTAGCGGCGCTGGCGCGGCGCGCGGCGGAGCATTTTGGCTCGCCGCAGGATATCGAGTGGGCGTTCGACCGTGCCAAGCTGCATATGTTGCAGTCCCGTCCGATCACGACGCTGGGCACCGATGCGAAGGCAGACGATGAGCTGACGATCTGGGACAACTCGAACATCGTTGAGAGCTATCCGGGAGTTACGTCGGCGCTGACGTTCTCGTTCGCGCGGTATGTCTATAGCCATGTCTATCAGGCGTTCTCTCGACTGATGGGCGTGCCGGTCAAGGTGGTGGATGAACATCGCGCGGTGTTCGAGAACATGCTCGGGCGCGTGGATGGGCGGGTCTATTACAACCTGCTGAACTGGTATCGCGCGCTCGCACTGTTTCCCGGCTTCAAGGCGAACCGGAAGTTCATGGAAGGCATGATGGGTGTCTCCGAAGCTCTGCCTCAGGAGATGGCGGATGCGATCGCGCCGCCGACGGACAGCGGCACGGAGCGGTTCTTCGACAATCTCAAACTTGCGCGCGTGGGCTTCGGCCTGGTCTGGCATGAGCTGACAATCCGGCAGACCATCGACAGTTTCTATGAACGACTGAACGCAGCGCTCGCGCGTCCGAACGCCGAGATTGATGCGATGTCTGCGACGCAGCTGGCGGCAGAGTATCGCCATCTGGAGCAGCAACTTCTTGCGAAGTGGGATGCGCCGCTGGTGAACGACTTCCTGTGCATGATCGCTTTCGGCGCGGCACAGAAGGCGATGACCAAGTGGGCGGGCGACGATGGCGTAGCGCTTTTGTCAGGCATGCTGATTGGCCAGGGCGATATCATCTCCGCGGAGCCCGCCCGGTTGATCCGCGAGATGGGCGCGATGGTTCGTGATCGGCCGGAGATCGTGACGCGACTGGCGGCTGGCGACCGGACGGCAGTCGATGCGCTGCCGGACTTGCGGTTGGCATTTGACGCTTACATCGCCAAGTTCGGAGATCGCTGTACGCAGGAACTGAAGCTTGAGAGCCGCACGCTACATGACGATCCTGCACAAGTGCTGATGGCGATCGCGGCGGCGGCGACTCCGAAAGCGGCCGTTGAAGCCGCGGGAGCTGCGCACGACCTGCATGATCTTGTGCCGGAACTCGGTAAGCGCGTGATGGCGCGGTGGCTGCTGAAGTGGGCCAAGGCGCGGGTGCGGGATCGCGAGAACCTGCGTTTCGAGCGGACGCGACTGTTCGGGCGTGTGCGACGCATATTCCTCGGCATAGGCGCGCGGTTAACAGAAGCCGGCGTGCTGAACGATCCGCGTGACGTATTCAACCTGACAGTTGAAGAACTGTTGGGAGCCGTTGAGGGTGCTGGCATTGCCAGTGACCTCAAAGCGTTGGTGCGGCTTCGCGATGCGGAGCTGCGCGCGCAGATTGCACGGCCTGACCCGCCGGAGCGGTTCAGCGTGCGCGGCGCTCACATCAGCGGAATTTCGAAAATGGCGGTTGAACCGGCCGAACCGCTGCACGCCAACGAAGCGCGCAAAGGATTGGCGTGTTGCAAAGGTGTTGTGATCGCCAAGGTGCGGGTGATCGAAGATCCACGAGTGGAGGCGTTGTTGCCCGGGGAAATCCTGGTAGCGCGACACACTGATCCTGGCTGGATCGCGGTATTCGCCAACGCGGCCGGGGTGATAGCCGAGCGGGGTTCTCTCCTGTCGCACTCGGCCATTGTTGCACGTGAAATGGGTGTGCCTTGTGTGGTTTCGCTGAAGGGCGTGACCCAATGGCTCAAGACAGGCGACACGGTACGGCTGGACGGCGGGGCCGGAACGGTTGAAAGAACGGCGCGGGTGGATACGGAATAATCATGGCCGAAACAGATATCGCCAAGCGAGCAGCATTCGACATCATACGCTATGCGCAGGTGTGGGAAGACGCGGACATTCTGGTCGCTGCGCTGCGACCGAAGGCGGGCGACACGGTGGTATCGATTGCCTCGGCGGGCGATAACGCGCTGGCGCTGCTGGCCGAGGGGGCCGAGCGTGTGATTGCGGTCGACCTCAATCCCGCTCAGCTGGCATGCGTGCGGATGCGGGCCGCGATGTACAAGCTGCACAATCATGGCGAGTTTCTGGAGCTGATGGGCTCGCGGCCGTCCGGACGGCGTCGGCATCTACTGGATCAGGCGGCGCAGACGCTTTCAGAGGAAGACCGGAAATATTGGGCGGCGCGTGTTGATGACGTTGTGAAGTATGGCGTCGGCGGCGTCGGCAAGTTCGAGAACTATTTCCGGACGTTCCGCGAATGGGTTCTGCCCTTCATTCATAACCACGACACGATTGACGACTTGCTGCGGGAGCGGACGCTAGAAGAACGCAAAGCGTTCTTTGACAAGCGGTGGAACGTCTGGGGCTGGCGAATGATGCTGAAAGGCTTCTTCTCGCGGTTTGTGATGGGGCGGCTGGGGCGTGATCCGGCTTTCTTCGATCACGTTGAAGTTGGCCCGTCGCAGCAAGTGGCGAGGCTGACGCGCAAGGCGTTGGTGGATCAGGACCCAGCGGTGAATCCGTATCTGCATTGGATCCTCAAAGGGACGCATGGCGATGTGTTGCCGCGTGCGCTGGAGCTGGAGCGGTTCGAGACGATCCGTGACCGGCTGGATCGTTTGGAGATACGGCTCTGTACAGTCGAGACGCTGGCGGATGAAGGCGTGAAGGCAGACGCGTTCAACCTCTCCGATATCTTCGAGTACATGTCGCCCGAGGCGCACGAGCAGGCTTATGGGACCATTCTTGCCGCTTCGCGGCCGGGCGCGCGGATTGCCTACTGGAACATGATGGCGCCGCGGCGCGTGCCGGCTTCCATGGCCAGTCGTGTGCGCACGAATTCTGAGCTGGAAGCCAAGCTGAAGCCGATCGACAAGGCGTTCTTCTATTCGGACTTCGTGATCGAGGAAGTTGCGTGAACGACGCGCTGCTGATCAGCGGGGGCAAGATCGCAGGGTCAGTTATCCTGCTCGCCCTCGTGCTGTGGGGCGTGTCGAAGCTGGCCAAGATCGCGAAGCTGGATCCGGAGATTGGGCGGAAGCTCGTGCATATCAGCCTGGGGCTGTACTGCCTGACGTTTCCGTATGTGTTTGGCGCGGTCTGGGAGGTGGTGGCGACCTGCGGATTGGCTGTGCTGGTGTTCCTGCTGGCGCGAGGAACAATGCGGGAGAGCCTTGGCGGCGGGCTGCATGCCGTGAAGCGCGTATCGTATGGCGAGCTGTTGTTTGCCGTGTCGGTAGCGCTGCTGTTCTGGCTGAAGGACGGGCATTTCGTTTCGCTGGCGCTGCATCACAAGCCACCGGTGGGGCCTGTGCTTTACATGCTGCCGATCCTGATCCTGACGCTGTGCGATGCGGCGAGCGCCGTGGTGGGCTCGCGTTATGGGAAGCAGAAGTTCCAGATCGAGGAAGGCTCGAAGAGCGTCGAAGGCGTTGTCGTTTTCGCTGTTACCGCGTGGCTGCTGTCGCTGATCGTCATTCTGCTGATGACGGATATCGGGCGCAGCGAAGCGGTGCTGCTGGCGTTCATCGTGGCGGCGTTCGGCGCGCTGCTTGAAGCGGCGAGTTGGCGCGGGCTGGACAATCTGTTCATTCCGCTCGGGCTCTATTTCCTGATCTCGAACCTGCTGTATCTGGGCGTTGTCGGCCTCGCAGGTATTGCGGGGCTGTTTTTCATCGCGCTGATGTTGCTGCTCTATGTGACGCGCAACCGGCCGGGAGAAGAGCGGCATTTCCTGGCTGTAGGGTCGACACTGTTTTTCTGCATCGCGATCTTTGCCGAGCCGCCGAGCATCATCACGCCGGCGGTTGCAGTAGGGACATACTTTATCGCCGATGCCGTCCGTAACCAGGAGCGACCGGCGTTTGATGCACTGAACCTGCTCATCGTCGTTTTGGCTGTGGCGATGGTCTATTTCGTCGTCAGCAATGTGACGCTGCGGGATACGATCTTTGGGTTCAATCTGTCCTTTGCCGCCCTGGCGGCGGGTATTTCGGGGCGGTTTGCCAAGCAGGTCTGGCGCTGCGTTGCTGTGGTTGTCGTTGCCTGGGCCGCAATGTCGGTGCGCACATACTGGGCTGTTGGGCAGAGCGATGCGGGGCTGGTCTTCACGCTGGTGGGGCTTGGCGGCATCGTGCTGGTGGCGGTTGCGGGGTGGCTGCTGCGGCGGCGGGATTACGACAGGCCATGGATGATGCTGGGAGCGTTGAGCATGATCGTCGGACTGGTCACCATGCCGATGTGGCCGCCGCCATGAGCGCGCCTGAGGTTCTCAAGAGCGCGGGCGCGGAGTTGGCGATCTTTCGCGATGCACCGGCGTTGGATGGCGCGCGCACGGCGGCACTGGGGCGGTTTTCGTGCGAGACGGCTGCGGCGGGTGCCGCGCTGATCCGTGAAGCTGTCGCGGAGCTGAAGACCGAGGGCTTCGAGGCGGTGCTTGGTCCGATGGATGGATCGACGTGGGCGAAGCACCGGTTGGTGATTGAGAGCGATGGCCGGCCGCCGTTCCTGATGGAGCCGGAGAACCCGGCGCATTATGTCGATGCCTTTCAGCAATCCGGATTTCAGATCGTGTCGCGGTACGTCTCCGCCGTGCGGCCTGCTGATGTGCTGGCGAGCGGGTCTGCGGCACCCGATGGCTTGCGCTTGCGAGAGTTCGATGTTGCGAATGCAGAGGCGGAGCTGACGCGGATACATGAGCTGTCGCTGGCGACTTTTGCTTCGAACCATTTCTACCAGCCGATTTCGCTTGAAGATTTTCTGGCGAGCTATCGGCCAGTGCTGAAGGCTATCGATCCGGAGCTGGTGTTGTTGGCGGAGGATGAGAGCGGGCAGTTGAAGGCATTCCTGTTTGCCCTGCCCAATCTGACGGAAGGCGTGCATCCCAAGGCCGTCATTCTCAAGACCTATGCTTCGCGGGTGAAAGGCGGAGGCTCCATGCTGGCGAATGCATTTCATGCGCGGGCCAAGCAGCGTGGGTTTGTGGATGTCATCCATGCGCTGATGCACGAGAGCAATCTTTCGGCGACGCATTCCGGGAATACCGGAGGTGCAATTTTCCGGCGTTATGCGCTGTGGGGCGGGCGGATTTGAACCTCGTCGAGCTGTTCCTCAAGCAGGTTGATGCGCGGCCAGATGCGGCGGCAATCATCACGCCGCAAGGGCGCGTCGTGAGTTATCGCGAGCTGGCGCGGGCTTCGGCTGCGCGTGCGCAGATATATCAGCGGTCTGGCGTTGGCGCGGGGGACACCGTGCTGATCGCGCGCGGTGTTTCGGTGGAACTGTACGAGACGCTGCTCGCCGTTTTCCGGCTTGGGGCCGTGGCGATGTTTCCGGAGCCTGCTGCCGGATTGAAGGGCCTTCGTCTTGCTGTGCAGGCGGCTCAGCCCAAGGCTGTTGCCACCACCGGTATCGGGCATGTGCTGCGTCTGTTGTTTCCTGAGTTGCGCCGGTTGAAGTCGCTTGGCGAGCCTGGCGGTGAAATGGTGGATCGCCAAATCCTGGCGCATTTGCCGGGGGATGCGCCAGCATTGATAACGTTCACCTCGGGCTCCACGGGCAGACCGAAGGGAATTGTGCGGACGTCGGATTTTCTGGTCCTGCAGCATACGCTGCTGGAAAACCTGCGCCGGACGAAGCCGGGCGATGTGGATCTGATCTCGTTGCCCGTGTTCATCCTGTCTAACCTTGCGGCGGGTGCGGCGAGTGTAATCCCGGCGGGGCGGCTGACGCGGCCTGCAAAGCTGGACGGCGCGTTGTTGCGCAAGCAGATCGCGGATCATCGCGTGAACCGGATCATCGCCCCGCCCGCTGTGTGCGCGCGTATAGCCGAGGGCGCAGAACCGATGACGCAGCTGGAAGCCGTCTTCACGGGCGGAGGGCCGGTGTTCCCGAACCTGCTGCATGCGATCGCGCGAGCGGCGCCCAATGCAGCGGTGCATGCGGTTTATGGATCGACCGAAGCGGAGCCCATCGCGCATCTGGCGATGAGCGAGATTGCCGCGGATGACTGGACTGCCATGGCGAACGGCGCCGGTCTTTTGACCGGAAAGCCGGTTCGGGAGATATCGGTCGACATACGCGACCATGAGATATTCGTGGCGGGCCAGCACGTGAACCGCGGCTATCTCGATCCGGGCGACGACAAGTCGACCAAATCGCTGCGCAATGGCACGCTCTGGCATCGGACTGGCGATGCGGCGCGTCTCGATGACAAAGGCCGGCTCTGGTTGCTGGGGCGGCGCGAGGCAGCATCAGGCGATCTTTTCCCGTTTGCGATTGAAACGGCGGCGCTGAGTTGGCCCGGCGTGCGGCAGGCCGCGCTGCTGGCGCAGGGATCGCGTGGTACGCTGGCCGTGTCCGGTTACGGGTTGGACGAAGCTGATCTTAAGGTGCGCGCGGCGCGGCTTGGCTCGATTGACGTCGTCGTCCTGCGTGAGGTGCCGATGGACAAGCGGCACAATTCCAAAGCGGACTATGCGCGTTTGAAGAAGATGCTCACGTGAGGTTCCTGCGCGAGATCAACGCGGGCTGGCGCAGCGACATGAACGCTGCTGACAGGTTTCGCGTCTGGTTGGCGTGGGGCTTCGTGTTTGGCGCAGCCAGCCATATCGGCTGGGTGATCGCTCATGGTGATTTCTGGTACTACGGACCAGCGCCAAGCTGGGCGCCGTGGTTCTGGTATGGAATCTGCGCGGTCGATCTCGTGGTATTCTGGATGTTGTTGACTAGGCCACGTCCGGGCATCGCGCTGAGCGTCGCCACGATGATCACGACGCTTGTCGTGAACTGGACGCAGTTCCCGACGTTCCAGTTTGTGTTCAACTATGTGCTGATCGGATTGACGCTTTTTGGCGTGGTCGTTTTCGTCGCCGCGCCGTGGTTGTGGCGCGCATCGCGGTGGCGGCTCAGCCCGAAGTCTTCAGGACATAGCGCCGATTGAGCGGCTGCACGGGGCGGGCGTTTGATGGGAACAGCGCCGAGAATGCAGCGATCTGGCTGGGCGATACGGTTTGCGGCGACGCCATCACAGTCCAGTGGACGGTTTCGGAACATGGGGGCGTGGTGAGCGAACCCTCGTAGCGAAATGCATCGTGCTTGGCGGGAAGGAAGTTCGCCACGTCGATGTCGAAAGCTACGGCGGCTTTGCCTTCCCTGCCGGGCGCGGTGGCCCAGATGGCGTCGAGATTGGGATTGGCCGCGCCCTCGTTGAACAGGACACCGACTACAGCGAGATCGCCATCACCTGATGCGTGGACGAAGTGAACCTCAAGCGGGAACTGCTTCCCGTCGACCGTATGTTCCGACGGGTGATGGAAGTGGAACTGCTTCAGCGTGTAGTCCTTGCCGTCGAGTTTCAGTCCGCCGCCATTGCTGACATCAACCTGGATCGTGTGACTGTTGTTGACGATCATTCCGCCGTGAGCCGGCAGCCAGTGAGGCTGCGGTGTGCCGATAGAGGCGCTCATCGCGCCGGAAAGGTCGATGGGCGATTGCTGCGCGCCGGTCGCGCAAGGGCCGTTTTCGGGGGCCAGTTCGCCCCAATGCGCAGGGCCGCCCTCGCCGCCATAGGACCAGTGTGCCGGATGGGCAGGAGTTTTGGCTTCTTCGGCGGCTTCTGGTGGATCGACAAACGCAGCCGTCAGCGCCGCCATCGCTAGCGCGCTGAGCATCAGGGATGCGCGAATGGAAACCGTCATGAGCATGGAGTTTCGGCCGGTATGGCCAACAAAAGGTTAAGGAGCGAGCGGGGCGGGTTAACTTGCGCTGTGCCGATGAGACAGAACCGCGCCAAACGCCTATCTTCAGGGGGATGGCTGATGATCAGAACCCTCCGAGCCTGCTGCCGCCGCTCTTTGCGGCGTGGTTCGGCTCGCGCGGCTGGGACCTGCGGCCGCATCAGGCGGGGCTGATCGAAGCAGCGTCGCGGGGGCAAGGCGGGCTGGTCATCGCGCCCACGGGCGGCGGCAAGACGCTGGCCGGATTCCTGCCGAGCCTGATTGAGCTGGCAGATGCGCCGCCGAGGACCCATCCGGCGCTTCATACGCTTTACATTTCGCCCCTGAAGGCGCTGGCGACCGATGTTGCGAGGAACCTCAAGACGCCCGTTGAGGAAATGGGTCTCGATCTAACGCTTGAGACCCGCACGGGCGACACCAGCACGTCGCGCAGGCAGCGGCAGCGGGCGAAGCCGCCGGACATCCTGCTGACCACGCCGGAACAACTTGCGCTTCTGGTTGCGTCCGAGCATGCGCAACGGTTCTTTGCCGATCTGCGCGCGGTTATCATCGACGAGGTTCACGCCATCGCGCAGTCCAAGCGGGGCGACCTGCTCTCGCTTTGCATGGCCACGCTGCGCAACTGGGCGCCCGCGGCGCGCCATATCGGCTTGTCTGCAACCGTGCGCGATCCTGATGCGCTGGCGCGCTGGCTCGGACCCGATACGCCGATCATCCGGCATCAGGGCGGCGCCAGTGCGAACATTTCCGTGCTGGACAGCGAGGCGCGCATTCCATGGTCTGGCCATACGGGCCGCCATAACATTCGCGAGGTCTATCAGGCGATCAAGGGCGCGAAGATGTCGCTCGTGTTCGTCAACACGCGCAGCCAGGCGGAGATGACGTTTCAGGAGCTGTGGCGCGTCAACGAAGATTCTCTGCCGATCGCTCTGCACCATGGTTCGCTGGATGTGGAGCAGCGGCGCAAGGTCGAGGCTGCGATGGCCGCGGGCAAGCTGAAGGCGGTTGTGTGTACGTCGACGCTCGATCTCGGCATTGACTGGGGCGATGTGGATCTTGTCGTGCAGATGGGCGCGCCGAAGGGTTCGTCTCGCCTGAGCCAGCGGATCGGGCGTTCAAATCACAGGATGGACGAGCCGAGCCGCGCGCTGCTCGCGCCATCCAACCGTTTCGAGGTGCTGGAGTGCCGGGCCGCTGTGGAAGCGGTGGCGGCTGGCGAGCTGGATGGTCCTGGCGCACGGCGGGGCGGGCTCGACGTGCTGGCGCAGCATGTGATGGGGCGCGCATGCGGCGACGGGTTCGACGGGGTGAAGCTGTTTGACGAGATCACGGTCGCCGCGCCTTACAAGGATCTCGATTGGGAAACCTGGGAACGGGTTGTCGATCTGGTGGCGACTGGCGGATACGCGCTGAAGACTTATGACCGCTTCCGCAGGATCGTGAAATTTCCCGATGGCGTCTGGCGCGCACGTAACGACGATGTGCGCAGGCAGCATCGCATGAATGTCGGCACTATCATCGAAAGTCCGATGATCAGCGTGCGTATGGTCAGCTTCTATCGGGGCAGCGCGGAAGCGAAACGGCTCATGCGGCCGGGGCGGAAGCTTGGCGAGATGGAAGAGTATTTCTTCGAGATGCTGACGCCGGGAGATACCTTCCTCTTCGCTGGCGAGGTCCTGAAATTCGAAGGTATCTCGGATACGGACGCGCTGGTAACGCGGACATTCGATCCCGATCCGGCGATACCGAGTTACAATGGCGGCAAGTTCCCGCTCACGACGTTTCTGGCGGACCGTGTGCGGCGTATTCTGCACGATCGGGAGAACTGGCGGCTCCTCCCCGATCAGGTGCGCGAATGGATCGAGGTTCAGGAGCGCAAGTCGATAATACCTGAGGCCGACCAGTTGCTCGTCGAGACGTTTCCACGAGGCGACCGGCATTACCTCGTCTGCTATCCGTTCGAGGGGCGGCTGGCGCATCAGACGTTGGGCATGTTGTTGACGCGGAGAATGGAGCGCGCAGGGCTGAAGCCGCTGGGCTTTGTTGCATCCGAGTATGCGCTATCGGTCTGGGCGCTGGAGGACATGCGGGGCGAGGATCTGGATCAGCTGTTCCACGAGGACATGCTGGGCGATGATCTGGATGCGTGGCTGGAGGAAAGCGCGCTGATGAAGCGGACTTTCCGCAACAATGCGCTGATCGCAGGATTAATCGAGCGGCGGATGCCGAAGGGTGAGAAGACCGGGCGGCAGATCACCTTCTCGACGGACCTGATATATGACGTGCTGCGCTCGCATGAGCCGGACCACCTGTTGCTCCAGGCGGCCCGGCAGGACGCCGGCGAGGGGCTGCTCGATATCCGGCGACTTGCAGACGCGTTGAAGCGGATCAAGGGCAAGATCGTGCATTCGAAGCTCGATCAGATCTCGCCTTTTGCAGTGCCGGTGATGCTCGAGATCGGCAAGGAGCCGGTGTTTTCGGGCGATGCAGCAGAGGCGATCCTGCGCGAGGCGGAAGATGATCTGGTGCGGGATGCGATGAGCTAGGCGTGGCGAAAAGTCCCCGGCCTGCACTGATTTCATGGCGTTGACGTGGGCCGCGGTTCTGGACACGTTCCGCCCATGTCTTCGACTTCCACATCCAGCGGTCCGCGAGCGGGACTTGTGTTCGAGGTGGCCGGCCAGCGGCTTTCCTTGCAGCAGTGCGGCGGCTTGTGGTGGGAAGCGGCGAGCGTGCTGGTGGTTTCCGACCTTCACCTCGAGAAAGCCTCCTCCTATGCGGCGCGAGGGCAGATGCTTCCGCCTTACGACACGCGTGCGACCCTACGCCGGATCGGAACGCTGGTGCGTGCATTGAGTCCGACGACCGTGATTTCGCTTGGCGACAGTTTCCATGATCGACGCGCGCGTCCGCGCATGGCTGCGTATGATGTTGCGCTGGTTCGCGAAATGACCGGAGCTTGTGACTGGATATGGATCGAGGGAAACCACGATCCCAAACCTCCCGAGGATCTTGGTGGGCGTATGGCTCATGAACTTGTGCTGGGCGATCTGACGTTTCGGCATGAACCGTCGGCGGGCGGGGCCGCTGGCGAGATTGCCGGGCACCTTCATCCCTGCGCGCGCGTCGTGGGACGAGGCGGACGGACGGTTCGCGCGCGCTGCTTCGCGACGGATGGCGAGCGGCTGGTCATGCCTGCGTACGGCACGCTTACAGGTGGGCTGAACGTGCTGGACGTGGCTTTCAGCCAGCTGTTTCCGAAAGGCGTGCTGGCCGGCGTGGTTGGTCGTGATGGGGTGTATCTTGCTGCCGGAGAGCGTCTCGTCGGCGATGTCGCCAGAGCGGCAAGCTGATCGCGTCTATTTGCGGCCGAACCATGCGGCGATGCCGCCTACGCCAACACCAAGCAGCACGGCGACGAAGCCATAGATGAAGCCGTGCTGGCGCGAGAGGTCGAACAGCGTGGCGTCGAGACCGCTGCGCACCAGTGTAAGCACCTGCTCGCTTTCGCCCACGGGCACGCCATTGCGGAAAGCCACGGCACGAATGCGATACTCGCCCGGCGGCGCATTGAGAGGCAATGCAATCCTGGCGCGGCGCAGGCCGCCATCGAGTCGTTCGATCGTTGTGTCGCTGAAGGAATAAAGCCCTTGCTGCATCTTCAGATCGACGAAGGCGGCGCGCCACGAGTCCAGTTCTGGCGAGAGAAGCTGGTTCGACCGCGGCATAGCTGAGGCCTGTGCGTTCAGGCCGGCTTCGATCATCACTTCGGGAGCAACGCTGGTCGCCACCTGCGGCTCTGCCCCGACAGCGAACACAAGCGGGGCTGCGACGAACTCGATCGTCTTGTCGCCTGTGGCGGTGCGGTGGATCATCTTCTGTGGCGCCATCGGCCCGATCAGTGCGACCGCCATGCCGGACGTGTCGTTTTCCGGTTGCGGCGCTGTCGCGAACAGCACAATGCGCGAGCCCGAATAGTTGACCTTCACCTCGACCGTGTCTTCAGCAAGGCCAGCAGCCATGAAAGGCTTGTCTGCGCCTTCTACCCGCTGGGCGGTCGCCTGCGGAACGATCAGCGCGGCGAGCGCGAAGATGAGGATACGAAGCTTCATGTCGCTTCCTCAAGCCGGTATTCCGGCGTTGGAGCGACGTAGAGTTCGTAAACCAGTCGCCCCGCGATCGCGAGCACCAGCAGCGCAAGCAGAAGGCGAAGCTGGGCGGCCTTGAGCCTGCGGCCCGCCATCGCGCCGTAGCGGGCGCCAATAACGCCGCCGACCATCAGCACGCCCGCCAGCACCAGATCGACCGTGCCGTTGAACGTCGCCTGCAGGAAGGTGACGTAAGCGGTGAGGAAGATGATCTGGAAAAGCGAGGTTCCAACCATCACACGCGTCGGCACGCCGAGAAGATAGACCATCGCAGGCGCAAGGATGAAGCCGCCGCCTACGCCCAGCACGGCGGCCAGCACGCCCACAAAGAAGCCGATGCCGATCGGGGGAATGATAGAGATGTAGAGGCCGGAGCGCGGGAAGCGGCGCTTCATCGGCAGGCTGCGCATCCATACGCGCAGACGTGTCCTGCGCCCGGGATCGCCGCCTGCTCCCCCAAGAGCGCCCACGCTCTCCCACGCCATGAGGCCGCCGATCACGCCCAGGAAAACGATGTACAGCACAGCGATGGTCGCATCGACGACCCCGAAATACTTCAGCAGGCTGAACACGCCGACGCCCACCGTTGAGCCGGCAAGCCCGCCCATCAGCATCAGGGTGCCCAGTCGTGTATCGACCTGCCGCTCCCGCCAGTGGGCTGAAACCCCGGCGATTGATGTCGCGAGAACCTGATTAGCCTGGGTCGAGACGGCTACCGCAGCCGGTACGCCATAGAAGATCAGCAGGGGTGTCAGCAGGAAGCCGCCGCCCACTCCGAACAATCCTGACAGGAAGCCAACCAGCCCGCCGATCGCAATCAGGATCAGCGGGTCGACCGCGATCTGAGCGATGGGGAGGTGAATCAGCATCGGGCATTTCTACGCGCGAGAAACGCGCGCCGGAAGCGCAGATAAGGCCTCAATTGACGATGTATTCGCGCGCCAGCGACTTAAGGGCGGGATTGCCGGCTTTTGTCGCGCCTTGGTTGAGCGTCACTGACCCGCATTCAGCGTAGCCGCCCGGAGCTGTCGGAGCAGGGAAACGCTGGCTTCGCCGGTCACTGGCAGGTCGTTGTCGCGCTCGAACTGGCGGATGGCTTCGGCCGTTCGGGCGTTCATTTTCCCATCGGCTGTGCCAGGCGAGAAGCCGAGGCGGACCAGAAGGCGCTGAGCCTCCGTAATCTGCGTGGGTGAGGCGACATCCCACACGCGGCGGCCGAAATCGCCGTTTGCGCGGGGAATTCCGGGTTTCGGAGCAAATGCACGCGCCTTGCGCTTGATGGCTTCGGCTTGCGTTGGCTGCATTTCGCCCAGGATCGTGCGGGCGCGGCGGCCTGCATCCTGATCACCCGCACGGCCAGCGACTTCATACCAGTACGCAGCTTCGGCCTTGTCCTGACTGAGACCGAGACCCTGTTCGTACAGGACGGCCAGATTGTACTGACTATCCACCAGGCCGTGGTCGGAGGCCTGACGGAACCATTCAACGGCGGCAGCATAGCTCTGTGGGCCAGCATCGCCTTCGGCATAGAACACCGCGAGATCGTGCATGGCCTTCACGTTGCCGCCGACGGCGGCCTTTTCGGTCCATTGTCTAGAGGCGGCCATGTCGCGCGGAACGCCTTCACCGCGCTCATACAGTTTGGCCAGGCGATAATCCGCCATGACGAGGCCGCGTCCTGCTGCGTCCTTGAGCATCTGGACGCCCTTGGCCTTGTCGCCGCCCTGCAGCAATTCCAGCGCGTAATCGTGCAGCGCGACCGGGTCGCCGTTGCGAACCGAGTCGACAAGCGTTGTAGCGGGTGCGGCAGCCTTCGCTTCGGGCATGGCAGGCGCGGCGCCTGCGACCGCAGCCTTTGCCGGTGTTTCTTCGAACAGGTCGTTGGGCGACAGGGCTGCGGGGGCCGTCTCTGCTGTTTCGACAGTCGGCTCGTTGAACAGGACGGCTTCAGTCGTGCCCGCCTCATTCGTGGCTTGGGTGGGGGCTGCCGGATCTTGTTTGGCGAAATCGTCGGCTTGAGCTTCCTGTTTGCCGCGCATGACAGTGAATGCAGCCCCGCCAGCAACGGCGACAGCCAGCATGCCTGATGCAATCAGCGGACCTTTGCCGATGCCCTTCTTGGCGGTGACGGGAGCAATGCGGCGGCCCTGACGTGCTGCGCGGCGGGCTTCCTCCAGATAACCCGGCGCCAGCTTCTCACGGCTGTCGTCAGACGGCAGGTCGGCAACGAACTCACCGGCGGCAGGCGGCGGGCCCAGGAAGACATCGTCGGTCTCCAGCAGGTCTTCGATGCGCTTGGCCACCTCGCCCGATGCCGGCGGCGTCGCCGCGGGGGCAGGAGCTGCTTCATCCGAAAACAAATGCGCGTCGCGTGGGTCAGTCTTCCGATCAAACGGCGGCGGCTCCACGCCAACGATATCCGCCGTGTCGATCTCCGCGTCCGCCAGTTCGATGGCCGCAAAAGCGGCGGGCGCTATCGGGCGCTCATCCGGCTGCGCTTCGGCCGGCTCATCGTCGAGGATGACATACTCGTCCGTTACGATCGGGATATCGCGGGTGACTGCTGGCGCGGCGTCATCCCGGCGAGCATCCTCAAGGCCTTCGAGGCGGCGGGCAAGCGATGACACCGTCTTCTGCATTGGCGCCAGGAACGCGGTTGACTGATCGCCAACCTCTTCCATGCGCCGCTGCACTTCAGACAAGACGTCTCCGAGCTTGGTCTCGTAGCTGCGGCCCGAGTCAGCGAGGCGTGTTTCGAAGGCGCGCAGCGATTCCGCGTGCTGCGTCTGCAGGCGGTCCGCAACGCGCGCGACCTGCTCGCCGATCTGGCCGATGGCTTCGGCGCTCCGGCGTTCGCTGTCTTTCACACGCTCATCGAGGCGATCAGCAAGGCGGTCGATCTCGGTATTGTCGAGCGGGCGCGCCGCATCGGCGGTTTCCGAAATGCGGTCGGAGAGTCGTTGAACGCTGTCGTCGTGACGTTTCTGCAGTCGTTCGGCCACCAGAGCGACCTGCTCGCCGACGGCATCAATCGCGCCAGCGCTGCGCTTTTCGAGAGCTTGCAGCTTGTCGTCCACGGCAGTGTTGAGGCGGCCGATTGCTTCCTGCGAAGAACGGCCTGAGGCCTCTACGTTGTCGAGGCGAGCATCGATTGTATCGGCAAGCCGGGTCATCTCGCGGCGAACATCGTCGATGGAGCGCTGATCGCTACGGGCCTCGACCGAGCGCAGTCGATCGTCGACGGCACGCGACAGGCGATCGACCTGCGAGCTCATCGCTTCGACGGCGTCGGCCTGACGAGCTTCGGTTACCTGAATCTGTTCCTGCAGTTGACGGATCGTACGCTCAAGTCGCTCAAGCTTTTCCGGGTTGGCGTTGCGCGTGGCTTCTTCAAGGCGGCGCTCGACATCGGCGCGCACAGCGTGAATTGGGCGCGAAAGATCTTCCGCGAGGCTGTCCAGCCGCTTCTGGAACGCAACCTGGAGCTGAGCGAAATCTTCCGCCTGCTGGCGGCCGCCGCCTTTTTGCACGCGCTCGTCGATATCGGTGACGGCGCGCTCCAGGACGTTCATGGCGGTGTCGGACTTGCGCTCGGCGCGTGTGACGCGTTCCGTTATGCGCGCAACCGCATCTCCCAGACCGTTCATGGCTTCGCGGGTTTTTTCCTCGATGCCATCGACGCGGTCGAGAACTTCCTTCGACATCGCGCGCGACCGGTTCAGCGTCGTTTCGAGGGCGCGCTCCATGCGCCACGTGGTGTCTCCCACGGCGCGTTCGGCTTTCGTCTCGAACAGTTCGAAGCGCGTGGCTGCGTCTGTTATCTTGTTGATGCCGGCTTCGATGCGGCGCTCGACCGAGGACATCTTCTCCTCGATCTGGTCAACACGCCCCGTGAGGTTGGCGGCGTTCGAGCGGATCGCGTTGCTGACGGTCGCATCCAGCGAACGAGCCACGTCGTCGACCTTGGATGAAACACGGTTGACCTTGTCGTCGAACAGCGTGCGGAGTTCGTCTTCCTCCTGCGCACGCGACTGGACTGTTTCCGACAGGCGGCCGAGTGAGGCTTCCAGCGCTTTCAGCGCTTCCAGCGTCGGCGCGTTGCCATGGCCGGATTCGATCGTCTCGATGCGGGAGCGCAGGGCGGTCTGGGTGGTTTCGATTTCGCCGAGGGCGCGCGTAACACGCTCAAGCGCCTGAAGTTGCGCTTTACCGGACGCATCCACTTTTCCCATCAGGCCGAGAATCGATTTGTCGATTCCCGACACCGCGCGGGCCGAGCGGGAGGTCGAAGCCTCCAGACGCTGGGACAGCATGTCGATCTCTTGCGACATGCGACGAAGATCGTGATCGGCCGACAGGCCGGACGAGCCGGGAAGGGCGTCCGAAAGGTCAATTGCCTCGAAAGTTGGTGAATCCCCCTCCAGAAGAAGGGAATTGAGGTACTGGCCCAATGTCACGCCCTGACGCTGGGCGCGCTCCCGAGCGAGTTCCCTCGCCTTGGGGTCAATTCCTTTTACACTCCAGGGTCCCTGGCTCATCACCGCTCCGAATCGATGCGGGAGCCTGTCTCACGCCCGCACCAACGGCCAGTTGGCCGGGATACGGTTAACGGGCTTTAAACGTTAATTCCTGGGAGCCTTCCAAAACGGGTAGGCCCCGAATTGACCCAAGGGGCAGCTAACGTTACGTATTACTGAGCGTTAATTAAAAGGCGCGCGCCCGTGCTCACCCACGGAGCAGAAAAAAACGAACGGGAGGTAGAGGTTGAAGACGTACACAATCAGCGAACTCGCGCGCGAATTTCAGGTCACGCCACGCGCATTGCGTTTCTACGAAGACAAGGGGCTGCTTTCGCCAACCCGCGACGGGCTAAACCGCGTTTATTCAACGCGGGATCGCGCCAGGCTGAAGCTGATCCTGCAGGGGAAGAGTGTCGGTTTCTCACTGTCTGACATCCGCGAGATCCTTGATCTCTATACGCTTGAGGGGCATCGCGCGCAGCTGAAGCTGTCGCTCAAGAAGTCCCGCGAGCAGATCAAGAATCTCGAGAAGCAGCGCGAGGATATCGAGGCGGCTCTTGAGACGCTCAACAAAGGCGTCAAATGGACCGAAGAGAAGCTTCAGGAGCTCGGACCGGGCGCTGAGGTTGAGCAGTCCGCGCGTGCCTACGAGCGCGTGGCGCGGGCCGGACTCGACGGCGACGCGGCTCACCTCGACAGCTGACGCAAAGACAGGCTCGACGACTGCTTGCTTGGTGGTATTTACGCCGGGAGTTTCGACTTCCGGAAACGTTGTCCTTTTCCTTGGGCGACGGTGAAACCGAAGAGTGAGGACAGATGCCCAAATATCAGGCGCCGCTCAGGGACATGAAGTTCCTGCTCAATGAAGTGCTTGAGATAGGCAGCTATTCCAACCTGCCGCGTTTCGCCGACGCGCCAGCTGACGTGATCGATGCAGTGCTCGATGGCGGCGCCAAGTTCGCCAGCGAAATCCTTCAGCCGATCAACGCGATCGGTGACAGGCAAGGCTGCAAGCGGAACCCGGACGGATCGGTCACGACACCGAAGGGGTTCCGCGAAGCCTACAAGCAGATGTCCGACGATGGCTGGATGGCGATCTCGGCAGATCAGGAGTGGGGCGGGCAGGGCCTTCCGCGCGTTGTTTCAATGCCGTTCCTTGAGATGTGCTCCTCCGCGAACATGGCCTTCTCCATGTATCCCGGTCTGACGCGCGGCGCGGCGGAAGCGATCCAGGTTGGCGGCTCCGACGAGCAAAAGAAGATCTACCTGACCAACATGATGACCGGCAAATGGTCGGGCACCATGAACCTGACCGAGCCGCAGTGCGGCACCGATCTTGGCCTCATTCGCACGAAAGCCGTTCCGCAGCCGGACGGGTCCTACAAGATCACCGGACAGAAAATCTGGATCTCGGGAGGCGAGCAGGATCTCGCGCCGAACATCATCCAGCTCGTCCTCGCGCGCATCGAAGGTGGGCCGGAAGGCATCAAGGGCATCTCGCTCTTCATCGTGCCCAAGTTCATGGTCAACGCTGATGGTTCGCTCGGCGCCCGCAACTCGTTCCAGTGTGGCGGCCTCGAAGAGAAGATGGGCATCCACGGCAACGCGACGTGCGTGATGAACTATGAGGGCGCCACCGGCTTCCTCGTCGGCGAAGCCCACAAGGGCATGCGCACCATGTTCGTCATGATGAACGAAGCGCGCCTCGGCGTCGGCATGCAGGGTCTCGCGCAGGCTGAAGTCGCATTCCAGAACGCGGCAGACTTTGCGCGTGAGCGTCTGCAAGGCCGCTCGATCACTGGCGCCAAGGCGCCGGACAAGCCCGCCGATCCGATCATCGTTCACCCCGATGTGCGGCGTATGCTGATGGACATGAAGTCCTTCACCGAGGGCGCGCGCGCGTTCACGTACTGGACTGCGCTGCAGGGCGATCTGCTGCACGTCTCGCCGGATGCGCATGTGCGCGAAAAGGCAGACGACCGGATGGCTCTGCTCACCCCGGTCATCAAGGCGTTCCTCACCGACCGCGGCTTCAAGTGCGCGTCCGACGCGCTGCAGCTGCATGGCGGCACGGGCTACACGCTCGACCAGGGCGTCGAGCAATTTGTGCGGGATGCACGTATTGCCCTGATCTATGAAGGCACCAACGGCATCCAGGCGCTCGATCTGGTCGGCCGCAAGCTGGCAGCCAATGGCGGCCGGGCGGTGTTCGGCTTCTTCTCTGATCTCGAGGAGTTCGTCTCGGAGAACGAAGCGAACGAGAAGATGAAGCCGTATATCGACGGGCTCCGCACAGCGACTGCGCAGCTTCGGGAAGCGACGATGTGGCTGATGCAGAATGGCATGTCGAACTTCGACAATGCCGGCGCTTCAAGCCACGACTATCTGCAATTGTTCGGGCTGACCTCGTTCGCTCTGATGTGGGCCAAGATGGCGAAGGCCGCGCTCGCCAAGGAAGGTTCGAGCGACCGGTTCTATGCGGATAAACTTGCTACTGCTCGGTATTATTTTGATCGGGTCTTGCCTGACGCTACGTCACATCTCGCAAAGGTAAAGACAGGCGCGACGCCAGTCATGGCCCTGAGCGCAGACGCATTCTGACGGACGCCAATCCCTCGGCGTCCGCTTCCTTCCCGTTCGCGGGGCAGTGATTCAAGAGGAGGCCGACATGGCCGAAGCCTACATCTACGACGCCGTCCGTACGCCGCGCGGCAAGGGCAAGAACACCGGCTCGCTGCACGAGATCACCTCGTTGCAGTTGGCGACCCAGGCGCTCAGGGCGCTGAAGGAGCGCAACAACCTCGACACCTCGAAAGTGGATGACGTGATCCTGGGCTGCGTGACGCCTGTCGGCGAGCAAGGCTCGGACATTGCGCGCATCGCCGTGCTGAACGCCGACTACTCGGAAACGACGGCGGGTGTGCAGGTCGACCGCTTCTGCGCCTCGGGTCTCGAAGCCTGCAACATTGCGGCAGCCAAGGTCATGACCGGCGAAGCCGACATGGCGATCGGCGGCGGCGTCGAAGCAATGTCGCGTGTGCCGATGGGATCGAACGGCGGCGCCTGGGCGTCCAACCCAGAGATCGCGATGAAGTCCTACTTCGCTCCGCAAGGCATCGGCGCTGACCTGATCGCCACCAAATACGGCTTCTCCCGCGATGACGTGGATGCATACGCGGTCGAGAGCCAGCGCCGCGCCGCGAAAGCCTGGAAGGAAGGCCGTTTCAAGAAGTCTGTCGTTCCTGTGAAAGACCAACTCGGCGTGACGATCCTCGCTCACGACGAAACCGTCCGCGGCGACACGACGATGCAGACGCTCGCCGCGCTGAATCCGTCCTTCGAGCAGATGGGCGTCATGGCGTTCGATGATGTCGTGAAGCAGCGCTACCCCGAAGTCGAACGCGTGAACCACGTCCATCACGCCGGCAACTCGTCGGGCATCGTGGATGGCGCCTCGGCTGTGCTGATCGGCACCAAGGAAATGGGAGAGCAGCTCGGCCTCAAGGCGCGCGCGCGTATCAAGGGCTTCGCCTCTATCGGCTCCGAGCCTTCGATCATGCTCACGGGCCCGTCGCTGGTCACGCAGAAGCTGCTCGGCAAGCTCGGCATGACGCCGGAGGATATCGACCTCTACGAACTCAATGAGGCGTTCGCCTCGGTGGTCCTGCGCATGATGCAGCACCTCAACATCCCGCACGAGAAGATGAACGTGAACGGCGGCGCCATCGCCATGGGCCACCCGCTCGGGGCAACCGGCGGCATGATCCTCGGCACGATGCTCGACGAGCTCGAGCGTTCGGACAAGGAAACCGGCCTGATCACGCTCTGCGTGGGCGCTGGCATGGGCACGGCGACTGTCATCGAGCGCGTGTGATGCAGATCGGCGAGGCGAAAATCAGCGCTCTCGCCGTGTCGGCGCTTACCGGCGCCGGCCTCACACTGATGCTGAGCCAGGCTCTGCGCGATCTTGGCTACGCACTCACGATCTCGGTTCCGGTCACGCTCGTGATGGGCGGCGTGCTGTTCCTTTTCGCTAACGACGACATCAAGAAGGGCGGCAGCGAGCCGCCGCCAGACAAAGCTACCAAAGGCAACTGACATGAAACTCGAAACCTTCAGCCTCGACGTCGATGCAGATGGCATCGCAGTCGCGACCTTCGACGTTCCCGGCCGTTCGATGAACACGCTCACGGCGCGCGCGATCCAGGATCTCAGCGCCATCGCCGACGAAGTCGGCTCCAACGCGACGATCAAGGGGCTTGTCATCACGTCGGGCAAGACCAGCGGCTTCTGCGCTGGCGCGGACCTCGGCGAACTTGGCGGCGGGTCGGGCGGCGGCGACAAGGGCGATCCCGAAGCCCAGCTGAAAGCGGCTTTCGATCGTTCGTTCCAGATGAACAAGATCCTGCGTAATCTTGAGACCTGCAAGAAACCGGTCGCTGCGGCGATCAACGGTCTCGCTCTCGGCGGCGGTCTCGAAGTCACGCTGGCATGCCATTATCGCATCGCATCCAACGACAATCCGAAGCTGCAGCTCGGCCTGCCGGAAGCCAAGGTCGGCCTGATGCCGGGCGGCGGCGGCACGCAACGCCTGCCACGCCTGATCGGCGCGCAAGCGGCCGCGCCCTTCCTGCTCCAGGGCGAGAGCATGACGGCTGAACAGGCCAAGAATCTCGGCGTCATTCATGAACTCGCGCCGACAGCTCAGCTTGTCGGTCGCGCAAAGGAATGGGTGAAAGCGAACCCGAACGCCAAGGCGCCGTGGGACGATGCGAAGTACAAAATCCCGGGCGGCAATCCGAACTCGCAGGGCGGTTCGACCGTGTTCACCTTCGGCTCCGCCATGCTGGCCAAGCAGACCTGGGGCAACTACCCGGCGCAGAAGCATATCCTCTCGGCCGTCTATGAAGGTCTCTCTGTCCCGATCGACGCGGGCCTGCGCATCGAGAGCCGTTACTTCGTCAAGACGCTGATGACGCCGGAAGCCAAGGGCATGATCCGCTCGCTGTTCCTGTCGATGCAGGAACTTGGCAAGGGCGCTTCGCGTCCAGCCGGTTTCCCGACGTTCGAGATCAGGAAGGCAGTTGTCGTCGGCGCTGGGCTGATGGGCGCAGGCATCGCTTATGTGCAAGCGAAAGCTGGCATCCCGACCATCCTGCTCGATGTGAGCCAGGAGTCCGCCGACAAGGGCAAAGCCTACTCGCAACGCATCGTCGACAAGGATGTGTCACGTGGCAAGCTGAGCAAGGAGAAGGGCGAAGCCCTGCTCGCACTGATCACCCCGTCGACTGACTACAGCCAGGTCAAAGGCGCGGACATCGTCGTTGAAGCGGTGTTCGAGAATGTCGAGCTGAAAGCGAAAGTCACCGCGCAGATCGAAGAGCATCTCGGTGAGAACGCTGTGATGGGAACGAACACGTCGACGCTGCCGATCACCGGCCTCGCGAAGGCTTCGAAGCGCCCGGCCAATTTCATCGGCATCCACTTCTTCTCGCCGGTTGAACGCATGGGGCTGGTCGAGATCATCATGGGCAAGGACACGACCCAGGAAACGCTCGCCAAGACGATGGATTACGTTCTCAAGATCAGGAAGACGCCGGTCGCCGTGAACGACTTCCGCGGCTTCTACACGTCGCGCGTGTTCGGCACGTATCCGGAAGAGGGCATGACGATGCTGGCCGAAGGCATCGCGCCCGCCATCGTCGAAAACGTCGGCCGTATGGCCGGCATGCCGATGGGCCCGCTTGAAGTGTCCGACTCGGTCGGCATCGATACGATGCTGAAGATCGGCCGCGAGATGGCGAAGGCCAGCGGCAAATCCTACGAGCAGAACCCGGTCGGCGACATGGTCGCCTGGATCGTCGACACGCAGAACCGCGTTGGCCGCAAGGCCGGCAAAGGCTTCTACGACTACAACGAAGCCGGCAAGCCCTCGCGCCTCTATCCCGATCTCGGCAAGAAGATTGAGGTGAAGGTGAAGGAGTGCCCGCCGGAGCTGAAGGTCGAGCTGACCAAGCGCTTCCTCTATCGCCAGTGTGTCGAGGTCGCTCGCTGCTTCGAGGAAGGCGTCATCACCGACGCGCGGGATGCGGACATCGGCTCGATCCTCGCCTGGGGCTTCGCGCCCTACTCAGGCGGCGTGTGCTCGTACATGGATCTGAAAGTCGGCATCAAGAAGTTCGTCGAGGAATGCGATCGCCTCGCCGAAGCCTATGGCGAGCGCTTCCGCCCCAACGCGCTGCTGCGCGACATGGCGGCCAAGGGCCAGACTTTCTACTCGCGCTTCCCGCCCAAGGACCAGAAGGCGGCGGCGTAGTGTCGTGAGGGCCGGGCGCGGTCCGTGTTTTTTTT
>Ga0075163_10000142_pt1 | contig 81486 bp, 59 predicted proteins | sample JI1023141ADNA_FD_71478 | JGI IMG/M metagenome (GOLD analysis project Ga0075163, IMG submission 71478) | Wastewater effluent complex algal communities from Wisconsin, to seasonally profile nutrient transformation and Carbon sequestration -... | ecosystem: Engineered > WWTP > Effluent > Algae... | reverse complement strand
ATTGATGGCTTATGATAATTTATTAGAACAATATAAGATCCGAGATGAAACCTTAGATTGGGAGGGTGCCAACGCTCCTAGTTATGGAGTGGTGAACTAAGTAGTTTTGTTTGTTACACTTTTTGATTTTTTATTTAGCCACTACTAGGGAAAACTAGTAGTGGCTAAATGCTTTTATCTGCAATAATTGGTTTAATTACGATTTTGTTGTGTCATAAAATAACAACAGAGTGTAAAATAGTTAGCACTATTCTCAGAGATAGTTTTTAATAAGTACTCGCTTAGTTGAAAAATCATAAAATCAAAAAATTTTTCTCTCAATTTTAATAAAAGTGCGTGAGATCTGCCCTACACTCGCGATTAATAAAAGAGCAAAATATAGTTTTTTGTGGAGGCAAAAAAATGAGGAAATGGATTAATTTGTTATTGGTACTAATCGTTGCTGGTTTCTTTTCTCTCTTACCAGCACATCATGCCCAAGCTGCTAGTGCAGTAAGGATCAGTGACAAGAATTTAGTGATTAGTTCAGATGTAATTGTTACTGGTAAAGTTATTGCTATTGAAAGTCGTTGGGACAGTAGTCGCAGTAATATTTATACAGATATCACAGTTTCTTTAACCCAAACTATTAAAGGTGAAATAAAATCTCAAATTTTAGTAATAGAACAATTAGGTGGTCAGCTAGGAGATAAACAAGTTTGGCTTACTGGTTCCCCGGAATTTTCTGTTAGTGAAGAAGTTTTGCTCTTTTTGAAAGCAAATGATGAAGGGGTATTACACACATCACATTTGTCTATGGGTAAGTTTTCTATTTTTAAACAAGCAGGAAAACACACAATTGTTAGCTCTAATCTAGTAGGTAAATCTAAATACAATGCAGAAGATTATCTAGCAAATATTAAAGAGCTAGTGTCTATAACTGGTCAAAAATCAGATGAAAATATACAGATTAAGACTATTCCTGTAGGTTATGTTCCTGGTAGTGGAGAGTTATTAAATAACTTTAAGTTAAGTACTGCACGTTTCTTTAACCCTGATTCAGCAGCTATGGTATCTTTTGTAGTTAATTCTACGGCCTCTCCAGTTCCTGGAGGTGCTAACACGGAAATTAATAATGCTATGGCAGCATGGAATAATGCTGGTTCTAGGCTTAAATTAGCTAATGGTGGTGCTTCAACCATTTGTGGTGCAAAAACTGATCAACAATCTGTTATATCTTTTTCAGGCTGTAATCCAATGATGGATCCTCCTATGAATGGACAAGGAGTTATGTCCACTGTAATGGTAGTGGTTAATAAAAATGACTTTCGTATCATCAATGGAGTTAAATTTAATCAAATTACAGAAGCTGATATTGTTTATAACAATGGGTTTAACAGTATTTTAGGTGCTTCAAAAGATTTAGAGGAAATAATTACTCATGATTTAGGTATTGCTTTTGGTTTAGATAATTCTTCTAGCGATCCTAATGAACAAGACCCTACATTACGAGAGGCTGTTATGTATTTTCAGCCTCATCTAGATAAAAGAGGCGCACGCCTTAATACAGATGATCAGACAGCGGTTAATCGTATATATCCTTTTATTACACCAGTACAAGTAAATGCTACAACTCTTCCTACTGGACTTTTTAATGTTGCTTATAATGGTCAAGTAACTGCTAGTGGAGGTACTCCACCTTTTACCTTTGCTATTACTAAAGGACAAGTACCAACAGGATTAGACCTTAATTCACTTGGTTTTATTGCTGGTATACCAACCAAGATTGAAACACAATCTTTTGATGTTACTGTAACAGATCAAGCTAATTTTAAGGCAACACGAACATTTCAAATTGCTACTACTTCCTTGCCACCTCGTCTTTCTTCTATTGTTAACCCAAGAGTTTCTTATAATAGTAATTCAATGGTTACTATTACTGGGTTTAATTTTTCTACAGTAACAGATGTAAGGGTAACACAAGGTAGATTGCTTGCTTTTCGTGCTACTAATGACAACACTTTAGTTATTGGCCTGGCTGGGCCAGGAACTACAGGAGTACTTACTGATATAACAATAATTAATCCTGGTGGAATGATTTCAATGCCTAGTGCAATTCTTTATGATGGGCCAGCACTTAAGAGCGCTCAAGCAGCTAAAGTAAGAGTTAGAAATATGAAAGGAAAGTTTGTTAACCAAAAAGCTATTGTTCTTAAGGGAGATGGACTTACCTTAAATCAACAAATTAGGGTTAATGGTTCTGCTGTTAATTTAACCCCTGCTAGAAGTGATCATGATGATATTGTCTACTTTGGTACATTAAAGTCAGCAATTCCAGCAAAAGGTGATTTTACCGTAACAGTTTTTGATCCAGGTTTAAATAGTGAGTCAAATGGTGTTAAAGGTAAAAGGCTTGATCCAACAGCTAAGTAATTAGCTAATATAGAAAAAACACTTGTAATGGCAGTCATATGGCTGCCATTACTGTTTTTAAAGGAAATTATTAATTAGAACGATAATTAGTAAATTCCATATGGATATCAAAGTCTTGATCTCTTAAGACTTTGATAACTTGTTGGAGAATATCTCGATCTTTGCCTGTTACACGTACAACATCAGCATTGATTGATGCTTGGACTTTTAATTTTGTATCTTTAATAAATTTAACTATTTCCTTAGCTTTTTCTATTGGGATACCTTGTTGTAAGTCTATACGTTGACGAACAGTGTTTCCTGCTGCTGGCTCAACTTTGCCATAAGTTAGCCCTTTAAGTGGTACTCCACGTTTAATTAATTTTTGTTGTAGGATGTCATTAAGGCTACGAACCTTAAAATCATCTTCTGAATACAGAATAACGGCCTGTTCTTTTTCTTCTAAAGTAATGTCACTTTTGCTGTTTTTGAAGTCAAAACGTTGTTTGACCTCTTTCATTGTCTGATTAATGGCATTGCTTACTTCTGCCAAGTCTATTTTAGAAACAATATCAAAACTATTTTGTTCAGCCATACAAATACTATCCTTAAAAACTATTTTTAGTAGATAACCAAACAGAATACGAAAATATAGAAGAGTGGGCAAGACAAGAGCGAATTTTCTTAGAAAAGATGTCTATTATGCTTTTGCCAGAAATGGCAGATCCATTATTGCCAAAAACGGCAGAGTCGCCAAAAATGACATTCAAAAATTACCAATCTTAATAATAATTTAAATAACCCTTTACTCTATCTCATTGAAATAAAAACAGTAAGCTATTAACTAATATTTTCTACAAACCTAGGAACAACTATTGATATTCACCCCTAAAAAAATAGATTTAATCAAAAATATAATTAAGAGGATATCATTATGAGTCGTATAGGTTCACTATCAAATAATAGTATAACTGATTTTAATGCAACAAATAGCACAACAAATAACGCAAATAGCCCAACAAAATCTGCTACTAATAAAGAATCTCAGCCTACCAATAAAGTTTCCTCAGAGGAAATTAAACAATCTACTCAAAATGCAGGAGCAGCAATAAAAACAACAGTTGATAATATTAAAAATGGAGAAAGCCAAGTAAAAAATGCTGGTGTTAATGTAAAAGCTAGTGCTGAAAAAGTTTTAGAGGCAGCAAAGAATTTTTCTAAAAATGACCCAATATCTTTTATTAACCTAAAACAAGGTAGTGTCAAGCTAGAAAGCGATATTCAAAAACTAAAACAAGGTGTTGAGACAACCAAAAAAGGCAGCCAAGATTTAGCAGAAATAACTAGGATTGGAATACTTCCACTAAAACAAGCTACAAAAGACTGTGATGGTATGGAGGCTAGCAAACAACAAGTTAATAAGCTTGAAACAGAATTAGATAAAGCCATAGAATCTACTGGTCGAGGACTAAGAGCTAGCGATGATGCAATAGCAAGAGGTGTTGACCGAGGGCTACAAACAATTAAATATGGAATAAATTTAATTAATGGTAGCAGTGAAAAAGCCATAGACTTTATTAAAAGCGGGGCAGAGGCAGTTGGCAGAGGGGTAGACACAGTTACTCGCGAAGTTAGCCAAGCCGCCAAAAACGTTTATCAAGCAGGAAGTGAAGCCGTTTCCTCTCTTTATGATGTTGCTAATAAACTTAATCCTGGAGATGCTTTTAGACCTATAGGGCTTCAATCGCCAATCAATACAAAACCTAACCAAACTTCTAGCCCATCTAATCCTTTAAGTGAGTCTCCTCAAAGTGCTGACAAACAATCAGCTAAAATTGACCGTAGCCAGCTTTCTACTTTAGAGAGTGCAATTGTTGATGCTACGGGATTAGAAAATATAAAACCAGGGCAGAAAATTAGTCTTGGAGGTAGTGTTAATGGAAAGTTAGGGGCCGTATTAGGTTTTGATCTTGGTGAAAGTGCTAAAGCTAGTATTGAACGTAGTCAAAGCGATCCAAATAAATTTTCAATAACATTAGAAAAAGAAACTCGTATTGATGCAGGAGCAGACCTAAAAGCCCTTGGTGAAGGTGGAAGCGCCAAAGCAGGCGTTAGTGATAAAGACGTAATTACTTTCCAACTAGATTTGTCAAAAAAAGGAGAACCAACAGAACTAGCTGGTTTTATTGGACAAACAGGTTTAGCTGCTCTTTTGCCTGTAGTAGGTTTACCCTTAGTTAGTATTGGATTAATCCCAGGAGTAAAGTTACCAGGAGAACCTCTTGATTATTTAAAAAATCACTTAAAATCTGTAGAAATTAGCGGTGGTGCTGGTGCTGAAGCTACTGCTAAAGGGGTTGTAGCTTTAGGTTTAAGTGGAACAGTAGCAGGCAAGCTAGCTTTAGGCGGTAAGCTAGAATTTAATGATGATGGTACTCGCACCTTAACAGCCTCAGCTAATTCATCATTAAAAGGAGAAAGCAAAATTTTTGCAGGTATTCCAAGTCTTTCAGTAGGTACTCCAAGCGTCTCAACAGAATTTAATCTTTCTTTTGAACAAACATATACATATAGCAAAGATAATAAATTTCTAGAACAAGATACCAGGCTTAAACTAGTTGGACGTGGTCAAGCATTAGTTAAAGGTGCCGAAGTAGAGCTATCCACATCTGTAAAAGACCTTGTTAATCAAGTTCCTGCTGATGTAAGTAAGCGACTAAAATCCGCTGTTGAGTCAAAGAATTATGCTGAAGTAAGTAAAATCATACAAAATGAAATTATTCCTAATGCTGATGTTAAATTTGATGCTAAAGTACGCCCATTTACTAGTTACAAGGGTTCAGTAGATGCAGAAGCTAGTCTTGAAGGGACTGGATTTGATGCAAGTGTAGAGGTCGAAAGCGAGATTTCAGATCGTGTTAGGGAAGGAAAAGGACAGTTAACAAAAGACGGTCTTAAGATAAACGGTGAAAAAGTTGATTTAAACAGCCTTCAAAATAAACTTAATCCACCTTCTACAGAACCAAAAACACCAGTTAGACGGACTTTACAAGTACTAAATAGAGGAATGCTAGGAAACTTACTTGGTTAAAATCATTAGAGAAATCATTAGAGAAATCATTTAGAGACACCATTAAAAAATCATATGCCCTCCTTTTCATATTGAACAAGTTAATTGTTAGCCCACTTATTAGGTGGGCTTTTTGTTTTCTTGTAGAACTGCAATAGTCGGGCTAGGAGTAAGTTGGATATGTTCACGCTCAAAAGCTTCTTTAATAGCCAGTTTTGTTTGATTGCTTGTTGCTAACATACTTACTTCTGGCACTACCCAAAACCAGACATCTAAATTAATCATAGTACCTGAAAAATTAGTGATATTAACCGCAATAGGTGGTTCAGTTGCTATACCTTCTATACTACTAATAGTAGATAAAAGTAAGTTTTTTACTTGTTCAAAAGAACTATCAGGGCTAATGCCTAAAGGGATTGTTATTCGTCGTGAGCTTTGAGGAGTATGTTTAGTTATTACAGCACTAAAGACTTTTGCATTAGGGATAGTAACTTCTTTACCATCAACAGTTCTAAGAATTGTGGCACGAATAGCTAGGTCTTCTACAGTGCCTTCATAGGTTTCAATTGTGACTGAATCACCTATCTTAAAAGGTCTAGAGGAAAGTAAGACTATACCAGAAATAAAATTAGCAATAATATCACGAACAGCAAAGCCCAAAGCCGCACCAGTTAAGCCTAGGGCTGCAAATAAGCCTGCGGCATCGACTTTTAACACGCTGATCATTACAGTTAAGCCAATTAACCATGTAAATATCCCACCAATTCTTACCACAAGGGATTGAATATTTTGATCTGCACTAGTTTTGGACATAGCTTTGCGAATTGTATTTCGTACAAAACGCGCTGTTAGCCAAGTAAATATAATAACAAAGAGTGCAGAACCTAATTCTGGTAGAAAACTTATTAATCTTACCCAAACATTAGTATAGGCTTGACCAATTTGTCCCCAAATATCAGTAAGAGTGTTTTGTAAAATCAACGCTAACATAATTATTTATCAACTAGAAAACATGCAACAGAATGGTTTTTTCCAATATTAACAAACTTTGGCTTATCAGTTTTACATTTATCCATAACTTGAGGGCAACGAGTATGAAAATGACACCCTGAAGGCGGGTTTAATGGGCTAGGAACATCTCCTTGTAAAACAATACGTTGGCGCTTTTTTTCTACTTTTGGATCAGGAACAGGAACAGCAGAAATTAAGGCTTGAGTGTAAGGATGAAGTGGTTTTTGATAAATTTCATTTGCATCAGCAACCTCTACAAGTTTGCCTAAGTACATTACTGCTATACGATTACTCATATAGCGGACTGCTCGTAAATCATGAGAAATAAACAAGTAAGTTAAAGAGAGATCTTTTTGTAGGTCTTGTAGTAAGTTCATAACTTGAGCTTGAATTGACACATCAAGTGCAGCAATTGGTTCATCAGCAACTATAAAATCAGGGTTAAGTGCTAAAGCGCGAGCAATGCCAATACGTTGGCGTTGTCCGCCAGAAAATTCATGAGGATAACGTTTGATAAATTGCGGGTTTAACCCTACACGTTGCATTAATTCTTGGACTTGTTTGTCTAATTGTTGACTAGCAAGATTCTTAAACACTGTTAAAGGTTCAGAAATAATATCTCCAATGGTCATTCTAGGGTTAAGTGAAGCATAAGGATTTTGAAAAATCATTTGTAAATGGCGACGAAAAGGACGCATAGCGCTATTAGATAGTTTTGTTAGATCTGTTCCTTGAAATAAGACCTCACCACTAGTAGGTTTTATTAGCTGTAATATTGCTCGACCTGTAGTAGATTTCCCACAACCAGATTCACCAACAAGTCCTAATGTTTCCCCTTTGTTTACTGTAAAAGAAACTCCATCAACTGCTTTTACTGTAATAGGTTTACTTCCCATTAAACGATCAATTAATCCTCCACCACTTAGGTGAAAATGAACTTGTAAGTTATTGACTTCTAACAGTGTTTTATCTGTGCTCATAAGTTTAATAATACTTAGAATTGCTAGGTTACTAGGTTAAATTATTGATTCTTAAAGAAAGCAGACTCTCTGCCCTTATATTTAATTTTCTAACCAACAAACAGAATAATGTTGATCATTAATTTGTTGAATAGGTGGAACTTCTTGGCATTTAGCTATTACATTACTGCACCGAGGAGAAAAAGGGCAGCCCTTAGGTAAATTTGATAGATCTGGGGGTAGTCCTGGGATTTGAAATAATTTTTCTTGATCTATTAATGGATCAGGAACAGATTTTAATAGTCCTTTTGTATAAGGGTGATGAGGGCTATCAAATAATTCTTCTGTAGGAGCATATTCAACAATTTTTCCTGCATACATTACAGCAATATGATCAGTCATTGCTGCTACTATCCCTAAATCATGGGTAATTAAAATTACTGATGTGCCGATTTTTTCTTTTAGTGATTTTATTAATTCTAAAATCTGAGCTTGAATTGTTACATCTAGTGCCGTTGTAGGTTCATCAGCAATTAGTAGTTCTGGTTTACAAGAAAGCGCCATAGCAATCATTACACGCTGGCGCATTCCTCCAGAAAATTGATGAGGATAATCATTAATTCGTTTTGAAGCATCAGAAATACCTACAAGTTCTAACATTTCTATAGCCTTTTTACGGGCTTCTTTTGAGCTTAGTCCTTCGTGTAACTGAGTAATTTCCATTAACTGAGAACCAATGTTCATAAATGGATTAAGTGAAGTCATAGGATCTTGGAAAATCATTGCAATTCTTTTGCCTCTAATACGGCGAATTTCGTTTTCTGGTATTTTTAGCAAATCCTTATTGTCAAAAAGGACTTCACCACCAACAATTTTTCCAGGAGGATAAGGAATTAAGCGTAAGATAGAAAGATTAGTTACAGATTTACCTGACCCAGATTCTCCAACAATACCTAAGGTTTCTCCTTTTTTAAGTTCAAAAGAGACACCATCAACAGCTTTTACTACTGAACCATCGCCATAAAAATGGGTTTGGAGGTTGCGAACAGAAAGAATTGTAGAATTGCTTTTAGCCATGTAGCTGTTTTAGTCCTTTCTCATTTGTGGATCTAGGGCGTCGCGCAAACCATCACCAAGAAAATTTAGGCTAAAAAGTGTAATTGCCATCATTAAACCAGGGAAAATTAATTGCCAAGGATAAACCGAAATTGCTTCTACTCCTTCGTTAACCATTGTTCCCCAACTTGCTAGCGGGGGTTGTACTCCTAAACCAAGGAAACTTAAAAATGCTTCTGAAAGCATTGCACTAGGAATTGTTAGAGTTGTATAAACAATGACTGGCCCAAGGGTGTTAGGTACAATATGGCGAAAAATAATCATAGGTGTTTCCACCCCAACAGCACGAGCCGCTTCAATAAATTCTTGATTTTTAATTGATAAAACTTGACCTCGTACAATACGCGCCATAGTTAGCCAAGATACTGCACCTAAGACAAAAAAGAGCATAAAGATACTTTTAGTAAAAAATGCAAGTAACACTATTACTAAAAATAAATAAGGAAGTGAGTAAATAACATCAACAATACGCATCATTAATTCATCAATATAGCCACCAAAGTAACCAGAAATAGCTCCATAAGTAACGCCAATAACAAAACTTACTGCTGTAGCGATTACACCAACCATTAAAGAAATCCGTCCACCAATTAATGAGCGAACTAAAATATCACGTCCAAGTTGGTCTGTACCAAACCAATGTTCCCAACTAGGTGGTTCACTGCTTTTATCTAAGTTAATTTGATCATAAGAATAAGAAGAAAGAGCGGGACCAAAAACAGAAGCTGTAACAATAATTATTAAAATTATTGCTCCTAGTATGGCTAATTTATTTTTCTTTAATCTTCGCCAAGCGTCTTGCCATAAACTTGTTCCAACAACTAGTTGATTATTTTCTGGTAAATCGCTAACTGCTTGACTCATAACCTAGTTACCTTTCTCTATTTATAGCTAACACGTGGATCTAGTAAGCCTATAACGATATCTACAAGTAAATTCATTACTACAAGGATAGTAGATACAAAAAGGGTTAGCCCCATTACTACAAAATAATCTCTTGAGTTTGCAGCCTCAATAAAAATACGACCAAGGCCAGGAACGGCAAAGATTTTTTCTACTACAATTGTACCAGCTAGGAGAAAAGTTAAGGCAGGGCCAGTAAATGAAACTACTGGAATAATTCCTCCTCGCAAAGCATGACGCAAAACAACTACGCTTTCAGATAAACCTTTTGCTCTTGCAGTACGAATATAATCAGCACGCAAGACTTCTAACATTCCGCTACGAGTTAGCCTAGCAATATAGGCAATATAAACTCCTGATAAGGTAAGGGCAGGTAAAATTAAATGTTTAGGTTCTCCCCAACGTGCTGGAGGTAGCCAAAATAATGTTAGAGAAAATACTATTACAAGCAGCGGCCCAAGTACAAAGCTAGGTAAGGAAATTCCTAGCATTGCTACAGCCATAGAAAAATAATCTACTACTGAATTTTGCCGTAGCGATGAGATTATTCCAATAGTTATACCTGCAATCAAAGCAAAGCCATAAGCAATTAAGCCTAAAAGTAGAGATGTAGGTAAATGGTTAGCAATCATTTCATTAACAGTTTGCCCTACATAGCGGGTAGATGGCCCAAGGTTACCTTTAGCCAGACCTGAGATATAATTAAAGTATTGAATATATAGAGGTTTATCTAATCCATACTGTTTATTAAGTGCTTGGACTACTTCAGGGGGAAAAGCTTTTTCGTTAGTAAACGGGCTACCAGGAGCAAGCCGTATTAGGAAAAAAGTAAGTGTGATGATAATAAAGAGGATAGGAATCATTCCTATTAATCGTCTAAGGATCAGCTTGAGCATTTTTTTCTCCTATAGCTATTGTCCTGGTATTGATTTTCTATTTTTTTTCTAAACGGGTTACTCTAGTGTGAACATTGTTAACAGCATTAGATAGTTTAGAGATAGCGGCTTCGGTTTTAGCCCAACGTCTATTAGCTTGAAGTTCTAACTTTCTACTGTTATTTCTAGCTTCTTGATTATCTATTTCGGTTTGAATAGCTAAATGGGCTATTGCACTCGCAAGATTTTTAATGCTTTCCTCTGTTTGCTTATGTGCTATTTCCCGTTCGGCTTGTTGCTCCAGTAGGAATTCAATTTTATTGTTGATTCTTTTTTCTGATTCTTCCCGTTCAGCTTTATACTTAGCTTCACATTCAACTTGTTTAGATTCATACTCAGCTTGTTGTTCTAGAAGGAACTCGATTTTACCATTAATTCTAGTTTCTGATTCTTCAAGCTCAGTTTTATGCTTAGCTTCATACTCAGCTTGTTTGGCTTCATGCGCGGCTTGTTGTTCTAGAAGGAATTCAATTTTATTGTTGATTCTAGTTTCTGATTCTTCAAGCTCAGTTTTATGTTTAGATTCATACTCGGCTTGTTGCTCCAGTAGGAATTCAATTTTATTATTGATTCTAGTTTCTGATTCTTCAAGCTCAGTTTTATGTTTAGATTCATACTCAGCTTGTTTGGCTTCACGCGCGGCTTGTTGCTCTAGAAGGAACTCGATTTTATTGTTGATTCTAGTTTCTGATTCTTCAAGCTCAGTTTTATGCTTAGCTTCAACCGTAGCTTGTTTGGTTTCATGCCCGGCTTGTTGTTCTAGAAGGAATTCAATTTTATTATTGATTCTAGTTTCTTGGGCTTTGAGTATAGCATCGTACTCACGTATTTTAGCTTCATGTTCTTGTAGTTTAGCTTCATGTTTTTGTAGTTTAGCTTTATGTTGATTTTGAGGATTTTCTTCAAAACTCATAAATTTCCACCTTTCTATAAAATTCTATAAAATTTAGTTATTAAGAAAAATAATCTTAAGTGTTATAGATTGAATAGATGCAATTTAATGCTATTTCTTTTCAGCTAAATCTTTTTCAGGCTGCCAATTAGTATTAATAGAAACATGTTTAAGTGGATGAATATCAAAGAGATTTGGATACCACCCATTTAGATAAGGTTTTTGCATATAGCTTAGAGCATAAAAATAAACAGGAATGATTGCTGCATCATCAAGAAGGAGTTTTTCTACTTTAGCAAGCATTTCACTACGTTTGGTTTCATTAGGTTCTTGATTAGCTTCTTGTAAAAGTCTTGTAAATTCTTCATTAATCCAACCAGGATGATTATTGGGGTTATCATTAGCAAATAGGTTAAGAAAAGTATCAGGATCTAAATAATCACCTGTCCAAGAATCCCTAGCAATATCAAATTCACGTCGTTCACGTCTAGCAGTAAAAGTCTGCCATTCTTCATTTTGTAGCTCAGCTTTTATATTTAGGGTTTCTTTCCACATTCTTTGTATTGCTTCAGCAATTTGTCTATTTGAATCTAATGTATTGAAATAAATAGTTATAGTTGGAAACCCTTTTCCATCAGCAAAACCTGCCTCAGCTATTAAATTTTTTGCTTTTTCTGGATCATAACTATCTCCTAGTACTGTAGGATATCCAGGAAGTCCAGGAGGGACTAGTGCAGTAGCAGGAAGGTCACCTTTTCCTATTAGTTTGTCAGTAATTGCTGATTTATCGATGGCCATATTTAATGCACGACGAACACGAACATCATCTAGAGGTTTCTTTTTTACATTTATAGAATAATAACAAGTGGTGAAAAATGCTCCGCCAACATAATCTTTTTTCTTTCTTAGAGTTTTAATAAATGATATTGGAATACTCCCACTTTGCATAACATCAAGTTCACCAGCTTTATATAGGTTTACATTAGTAGGATTATCATCAACAGGATAAAAATAAGCTTTCTCAAGTTTAACATTGGCTGCATCCCAATTGTCTGGGTTTTTTACAAGTAATACTTGGTTATAAGGCTTATGTTCAGCTAACTTAAATGGGCCACAAGAAACTATATTTTCTGGCATAGTCCATTTATCACCCCATTTTTCTATTGCCCAACTTGGTAGAGGAGAAAAAACATAATGTGGGGTCATTTTAATAAAAAATGCTGTAGGTCGCTCCATTTCTACTTCTAAGGTGTAATCATCAATTGCCCTAATTCCTAATTCACTAGTGGGCATTTTTCCTTGTGAAATTGCTTCGCCATTTTTTACATAATAAAGTAAGCCTGCATAAGGAGTAGCTGTTTTAGGGTCAATACCACGCTTCCAAGCCCAAACAAAATCATGTGCTGTAACAGGATGCTTATCTGTCCAGAAAGCATTTTTGCGTAAATAAAAAACCCATTTTTTAGCTTGATCTATTGCTTCCCAACGCTCAGCAATTCCTGGGCGAGGTTCTAGAGTTTTAGGATCATAGTCTGTTAAACGATCTATTAAACTCATAATTATATTGCCTTCAGGTATACCAGCGGTTTTATGGGGATCTAATGAACGGGGTTCAGCAGCATTTGAATAATAAAGAATTTGCTCTTTGCGTGAAGGTATTTTACCAAAGTAGGCTGAAGCAGTAATACAGGCTGGTAAAATGATCGCAATTAATATACAGACTATAGTAGTTTTTAGTTTATGCATAATTTTATTCCTTATTAACCAAATCTAGCTGCGATCTTAAGCGGAGTTACTAGTATAATTTAGGCGCGATTTTCCTTTTGGCAGAGTAGCATTAAGGCTTAAGAAATGCAAATTTTTATCGTAATTATTGAGTAATAAAGAGGTTAGTGAAAAAACTGAGCATAAATATCATAATATTCTCTTAACACATCGCGAATGTTTCCTTGGTGTTTATCAAATAATTCTTTGCTACTTGGTTTTATATTTGTTGCTTGTGAACCTATTAATTCAAATAAAATATCATTAAGTAACTGATAATTAGTTTTACAGTTATAAATAGTAGGAAGTTGTCCTTCTTTATGAGTAGTAATAATTAAGCCTTTTGCCTTTTTAACCTTATATTTAAAATATTGCCATGAAATAAAATTTAGCTGTTCAGCCCCATCTAACAAAACAATATCGTTTTTATTTAGTAAGGAAAAAAATTTATCTAAAAACTCAGGAGAAAAATTTGGCTTTTCACTGTTTAAGCGTAGTGATTTAACACTATGGTTTAAGGGTAAAAGTTTTTTTGCTAACCCTTCTAAAAGCGTTGTTTTACCGCTTCCATGTTGCCCAACAATTGCACCACGAAATTGTTGGGCTTCTAGTTTTTGAATTAAATTATCCCAGTCTATGTCTGATAAACGATAATTAATTTTTAAAACTCGTTCTACAGAAAAAGGGTTGTCTTTGGCTTTCATTTAGCTAATGTAAAATATGGGTTTTATTTCTTTAACTGGTTATTAGAATCTAAGTGGTTATTAGAATAAAGATTAATTTCTTGGCCATTAGGTGACATTGTAAAGTCTACTTTGAAAGATTCTTTATTAGGAAAGAAAATAAGCTCTATTGCCCAAATTAATGAAATTAACTTACCACTAAAACTATAAGGTGCATTAGGTAACTTAAACTTAAAATTAGCTTTACCCAAACTAGGGTAAGTTATTTCCATTTTATCAATAATTTCAACATCCATATCACCTTTACCTTGGGTATACCAAAACAAGCGGATTTCTGCTTTTTTATGCTCGCCTCTAGCAGTCCAGGATGCTTCTCCAGAAATCACTTCTTCAGGGAAAAATGTCATTTCATTTCTAGGATTAGAAATTGTTATGTTAATCATTTGACCACCAATAAATTACTTACAGGAGTAACTATAATGTCATAAGTTTCATCTAAATTTGGCCAGCCATCAATCGTAGCTTTTACTAAAACACACCAAACAATTTTATTATTTTCACTAATAAAAGTAGGAACACTATCACTAGGAATATCTATTATTATATGTGACTTAACTATATCTGATAGGTTAGATGAATTAAAAAGCTCTTTTTGGTAGAAAGTTTCTTTATCTGTGTAGGTATCAGTTCCACGACGGTATTTGCTCTCTTCATATCCTTGTAGGTTAATAGTCATATTCCTAAAGCCAAGTGGATTACCAGAAATTACCCAAGATAGCTTTAATTTGCTCCCTAATGGTACAAAAGATCTATCAACAAAAAATTCAGGTCTAGGGGCAAAAATTGCTCTTACACTACTAATAAATGAATGAATTAGTAGTAAACCCACTAAGATAAAAGGAATAAACAAGAGTAACAAAAATTTATTAGTTACATCGTCTATATTGATATAGGTGATTAGAATAAACATACCAATCATCCCATTCCAAAATAAACAAACAAACCCTGCCGTAAGCATTTTTTGGTAAGGTGAAACAGTAGGATTTAAAGCAATTGCTTCTTTGTCAAACACGCCTTTTGTAGGAAATTGAGTTTTTTGTGGAACTGTATCTAAAGAAGGAATTTGTACTTTACGAGCAGAATGGATCGCATAACTTATTCCTCCTAACCCTACAAAAACAAATAATACTGGTATAATGCCATAAATCAAATCTGTGCTAAGACCCCGATTAATTACAGCTTGACTAGGGTTATTGGAATTAACATAACAAACTGTTACTTGATTAGGGGGATAATCTTTAACAATAGCCGCTTTACTTTTATACCCACTACTATAAGAAGTTATAAAGTCATATTGATTAGAGGTATATTCAAGATCGTTAAATTCATACTTATACTGAATATTTACTTTATAAGTGTCACCATCACTATCTTTATTTTCGGCTATGCTACTTGAGATTATTGTACAAGGAGTTTCTCTCCAAGTTTGAGCTTGAATAATTTTACTAACAGGGAGAATCAAAAATGTCCAAGAAAGTATTAATCCTACAATAAAGAAAATGGAAAAAAATACTACTAGGCATCCCATACCGCTTGGTGCGGCTTTTTTTTCTGAGATAGGTTGACTATTATTTGTCATATTGAAAAAAATACTATTTACAATCACTAGTCTTAATTTGACTAATTATTTATTAAAAACTTAACAGTTTGCTAGTAAACTTAATGTAAACTTTTTAACCTAAAATCAGAAAATTAAATGGAAAGCAAAGTTATGAAAACAAAAGTATTTATTATTGCTTTATTATTAGGTATAAATATTGTTGCAGTTGCTAAGACTCAAAATCCAACAGATTATAATTCACAAATTGACTTATCTCCCTCAAAACTTGTTGAACTAGAAAAAAAGCTTGTTAAAGTTGAAAACACTAAAGATAGTACAAAACTAATGGAGGAAATAGAAATAGAAGCAAACAAAAACTTATTTTTGCTTATTAATGGAAAAGCTTATTCAGCTAATGCTATTTTTACTTGTCAAAAATTAAAACCTAATTTTGGATGCTCATCAAAATATGCTAATGATACTACTTATGTAGTAGAAAATTTTTCTAATAAAAAAATTTCTGAGAAAATCAGTAATATAACAGCCCCATTAAACCCTGAATATACAACAACTACATTTCAGTTTTATCTAACAGACGCACAATCTAAGACAAAACCTATTCCTATTAAAATAGATAATACTTTGAAAACAAAAATGATTGGAAAAAAAGAAAAAGTATTGTTTGCAATAGTAAAAGGAAAAGAAGATTTATTTTATAAAAAATATGTTTGGTTAATTCAACCTTAAATAAACCTAATATTATGAGGGGTTAATCCTCTTAATCCTGAGTTAAATCAAAGCTTTGGCTTGCTGTATTTTTAAAGTATGTTTCAGAAGTTTCTAAAGAAGTTTCTTTAGAAACTTCTTCCTTAGTGTTTTCTAGTTTTACCAAGGCTTCTTCTAGTTCTTTAATATTTGCCAAAGTGATTTTTCCAGACTCTATTAAATATGACATTAAAGGCTCTATATTTCCACCTAAGGCTTTTAGTAACTCATCTATTAAGCGATGGTAAGCAGATGTTTGTTTTATATTTGGCTCAAAAATATGAGCATTCCCAATTTTTTTTATTCTAGATACTGCTTGCTTTTCTTCAAGACGATTGATAATAGTTTGTACTGTAGTATAAGCAGGTCGATTCTCTTTAGGTAAGCCTTCATGGATTTCTCTAATAGATGCTGTTTTTAAGCCCCAAAGCACATCCATAATTTCAAGCTCAAACTTAGTTAGTCGTATATTTTTTTCTTGAGACAATACTTGTTCTCCTAATTATTCTTATTTTTAAGCTTAGTTTTTATAAAAATCTACTACTAGTCAAGTAGAATCTATGATAAATGTAGTAGGTTTATATTTAATATTTTAGCTAGGCTTAATTATTAAATTTAGCTATTGTTTTAGCAAATTATTTATTAGAATTTTTCCTATTAGAACCACCTTTTATCTTAGACTGAAGTTAAACCTATAACTTACTTATACTTCGTTTGGAGAAAAAATGTCTTTACTCGCTGCACTTGTTGGACAAACTCTTGATGATAAATACCGTATTGAAAAACAACTTGGCCAAGGTGGAATGGGTGCAGTTTATATGGCAACCCATATTGGAACACTAAGGCCAGTAGCATTAAAAGTAATTTCTCCTCAATTTATGGCTCATCCTGAGTTTGTAGAACGCTTTCGCCGTGAAGCTGAAGCAGCAGGACGCTTAAGACACCCTAATGTAGTTAATGTTACTGATTTTGGTTTTGCTGAGGTTCATAAAGCAAAAATAGCTTATCTAGTAATGGAATATTTAGATGGCTGTAATCTAGGAGATGTACTTAAAGAAGAAAAAAACCTTCCTCTTCATTGGGTAGTAGATATATTAGAACAAACCTGTTTAGCTGTTGAAAAGGCACATCAACAAGGTATTATCCATCGTGACTTAAAACCAGATAATATTTGGCTAGAACCTAATGAACGTGGTGGTTTTACTGTTAAAGTCTTAGATTTTGGCTTAGCTAAATTAGCTGTAAGCGTGTCTGATAACTTACAGGATAGTAATGGGGATTTATCTGGTACAAATTCTAAAACAAATATTTCAAGTGGTAATTCTGATCCAGTTTTTCAAGAAGCAATTACAAATATTCAGTCATCTTCTATTGATAAAGTTGATAAAGAAGGACAAACAGCAATACAAATTTCTACTAGCAAATCTTTAGGAGATAAAGAAAAAAACAATATTCAAATTCCAATAAGCAAATCTTTTAGCAATCAAGATGAAAAAACAACCTATATTCAGCCATCAAGCTTTCAGCAAAGCAATTTAACTGATGAAGAGAAAACAGCTATTCAGCTTAATAATAATAGGGATACTCAAAGAGAAAATACTCGTCAAACTCAGTCAGCAGAAAAGCTTACTCAAGTTGGGGCGGTTTTAGGTACACCGCTTTATATGTCTCCTGAACAATGTATGGGAGAAGAGCTAGACAAACGTTCAGACATTTATAGTTTAGGGATAATTGCTTATGAGATGTTAGCAGGAGAGTTACCCTTTTCAGGTAACCTTAATGCTTTAATTATGAGTCATCTTACTGCTACTCCTCCACCATTAGAGGAAAAGCGCCCAGACATCCCCAAGGCAGTAGTAGATTTAATAATGTCAGCTTTAAATAAAAAAGTTGAAGAACGACCCATAAGCGCTGCTGCTTTTGCTAGTGCTTTACGTGCACGTTCTGAAAGTGCTGGAGCAGTAATACGGCAAGTTTTAGGCATTTATGGAGAACATTTTACTACTTTTTTTCAGTTTGGATTAATTGCTTCACTACCAATAATAGCAACAGCAATAATTTCATTGTCTCAAGCTATTGTAATAAAAACTCTTCCAGGAAATCCTTTTCCTAAAATAGCATTTATTTTTGTACTGTTATTTAATATTATAGGATTAGTACTTAGTCAAGCACTTCAAGGAGGTGTTTCATTACCTATATTAGCGCAAATCTTAATTACTCCTCTAAAAGACATATCTATTAAACCTGCTTTTGAAGCACTTAAGAAAAAATTAAGTATTTTTATCCCTTTGTCATTAGCCTTTAATGTTTCTTCTATGATATTTGTTCTTTCATTTTCTTTTTTCTTTAACATTACACAAAATATAGTATTTAAACTAATAGAAGACCCAAGCAAGAAACTCCCTCTTTGGGTTTTAGCTAGTATGTTACTGTGTATAGGAATCTTATTATTAACAGGAAAAATTCTTATTACTTATTCTTTTTATGGGGCTGTGGCCATTATTGAAGGTATTGGAGGGATTGCTAATATAAAACGGACAAAAACTCTATATCAAGCAAATAAAAGAGTTATTAAACCGATAATGATTTCTTATATAACTTATATTTTAGCCTATAGCACTTTTGCAAACGTCTTTCATCAGCATGTAATAGCCCCAAGCTCACTTTTTAAGGCAGTTTTTTTATCTATTTTTTTTAGTACAACCCATATAGGTTCTTTTATGTTTATAAGTCCATTAACTGGTTTATGTATAGCTTTACTTTATTTTAAAGCACGTCAAAGTAATGGAGAATTGATCAAAGATATTTTAGCCCAATATCAACCAGAAGCACTTTCTATTAGTAATTGGCAAACACGTATTGCAAAACAGCCTAGTAGCATATTGCAATCCCTAAGAAAATCAAAGAATTAGCTTGATTTGAAAAGCTAGCAAATTTGGATATTTTTATATTAGCGCAAAGGGCTAAATCTGCTACAATCTCTAGCCAAATCCAGCTTTTACCCCACATAAAAAATATTCTGTAACAAGGAGGTACTTCGATGAAGGCATTTAGCTTGCCATCTGTAGGTATATGGTTTTTCTTAGCAATTTTTTTACTTTCCCCTGCCCTAGTTTGGGCTTTTGATACAACAGGAACAATTACTGGTGTTGTTAGTGATTCTGAAGGCGCTGCTGTTGGTGGAGCGCGAGTAATAGTGCGTAATACAGGCACTAACCTTACACGTGAAACCATAACTTCGGAGGCAGGCGTGTTTCAAGTCCCGCTTCTTCCAGTAGGTGAATATGAAATTACTGTTGAGGTAGACGGTTTTAACAAAGTACAAACCAAGGTAATTTTGCAAATTAACCAAGTTGTACGAACGGATTTTAGTTTAACTGTGGCTGCTTTAGCTGGTGAAGTAATAGAAGTTAATGGTGCAGAAGCCATTGTTACTACTGATAGTTCTACACAATCTACAGTAATTGATAATAAAAAGATTGTTGATTTACCTCTTAATGGACGTAACTTTTTGCAATTAGGTAGTTTAATCCCTGGTGTTGCTGCTGCGGTGGGTGGTGGTGGCGCAGAAGGTGCAACTGAAGCAGGCGCTTTTTCTGTTGGTGGCCAAAGAGATAGAGCCGCAAATTTTTATATTGATGGCACAGATAATAACCAAGTTATTAATAACAATACTGCTGCAAGTGCAAGTGTTGATGCAATCCAAGAGTTTACCATTCTTACTAGCACTTTTAGTGCTGAATATGGTCGTAATTCTGGAGCAGTAGTTAATGTAGTAACTAAGTCTGGTACAAATCAAATCCATGGCACAATCTTTGAGTTTTTACGCAATGACAAATTTGATGCTAGTAATATTTTTGATAATGCTGCTGGTCAACCTAAGCCTAAGTTCCGAAATAATCAGTTTGGTTTTACTTTGGGCGGCCCAATTATCAAAGACAAAACTTTTTACTTTATTAACTATGAAGGTCAACGCACCCGCGTAGGTAATACAATTTTTACTACTGTTCCAACTGCACTTGAGCGCCAAGGTATCTTTACTGACCCAAATACAGGCCGCCAAGTTAGAGTGCCTGTTGATCCTGTTAGTGCTCAGCTACTTAATTTTTTCCCTTCTGCTAATGCTAATACTCAATTTGGTAATTTTGTTTCCTCTGATGTTATTCGCCTACGTCGTGATAATGCTGTAGCTAAACTTGATCAAAAACTAGGTAATAATGATCAATTTAGTATTCGCTATTTAGTTAATGATAGAGATACTTTTACCCCAGTTTTATCTTCTTCTGGTAACTCTCAATCCTCTGCCCAAGTTCCAGGCTTTGGTACTACAGTACAAGCACGAGTACAAAATTTATCTGTTTCTGAAACACATATTTTTTCTACTAGTGCAATTAATGAATTTCGTTTTGGTTATAACCGTTTTGTAGACATACAGTTAGGACTAGATTCTACTAATCCAACAGCTTTAGGATTGCCTAATAATAATATGTCTGTTTTAGGAAAAGGACTTCCTCAAATTTCTATTTCTGGTATTTCTGGTATTGGTAACTCTAACCTATTTCCTTTTACTGATAATCTCCAAACCTATCAAGTTTTAGATAACCTCTCCTTTTCACGTGGTAGACATAACTTTAAGACAGGCTTTGATATACGCAAACTTCATGTTGATGGCTCAGAAGACTTAAGCTTTGCAGGTACAATTATTTTTGATGGTGCTCAAACAGGTATTAGCGCACTAGCAGATTTTATTCAGGGTACACCACAAAGCGCTTTTATTGGCCGAGGTTTTACCTCTCCACAAATACGCTTATCTAATTACTATTTCTATTTCCAAGATGATTTTAAGTATAGTAGCCGTTTAACTTTTAACACAGGTATTCGTTATGAGCTAAACACTGTACCAACTGCTTCTAATAAGCTATTTAACTTTACACCAAGTCGTGGAATTTTTGGTGAGTCGCTTTATGAAGGAGATCATAACAATTTTGCTCCTCGTGTTGGTTTTGCTTACACTCCTTTTGGTGGTAGCAATAGAACCGTTTTAAGAGGTGGTTTTGGTGTTTTTTATGACTTACCTTTCCAAAATGTTACTTTTAACCTAACTTTTAATCCTCCTACTACCACAATGCTGTTTAATTTTGGCCCATTTCAACCTGGTAGATTAGGACGTGTGTTTAGCGATACTAGTCTAGACCCTTCTGGCCCAGCTTTTGTTACTATTGATCCTAATTTCCGTAACCCCTATAGCTTGCAATATAACTTAACTCTACAACAAGAATTACCTGGTAAAATTGCTTTAGAATTAGGCTATGTTGGAACTAGAGGTATTAAATTAATTGGTGCTCGTGATATCAATCAAGCAATATTTTCCCCTGGTGCTAGTGGAGATGATATTTTTGATCGTCGTCCTACTCAACTTTCAGGGTTAGATTTTGGTGTAGGTGGTGCTGATATAGTTCAAGAACAAGAAACTGTTGGTTCATCTATCTATAACTCTTTGCAAATAAAGCTTTCTAAGCGCTTTAATTCTGGTTTAAGCTTTTTAAGTGCTTATACTTACTCTACTTCTATTGATAATCTTTCAGATATTTTTGGATTTAAGGGTAGTGCTGCTATCCCACAAGATTCCAATAATTTAGATGCTGAGCGTGGGTTTTCTCCTTTTGATATTCGTCAACGTTTTACACTTAGTTACACTTATGAATTTCCTTTTGGTAAAGGAAAGAAATTTTTTGCTAATGCTGGAAACCTAGCTGATAAACTAGTTTCAAATTGGCAAATGAATGGGATTGTTACTTTACAAAGTGGACAGCCTTTTACCTTATTTTTAGGTATTGACCAAGCGCTAACAGGAAATATTTTTGGTGAACAACGTCCTAATGATATTCCTGGCGTATTTGTTCAAACAGAAGATGGTAGAGCTGTACTCTCACAAAATTTTGTTAATAGTGATGGTTCACCTAATATTAATGCATTACAAGCAGCAGGGGTGTTTCCTGCTGCGGGGCAATTTGGCTCATTAGGACGTAATACATTTAAAGGACCAAAATATAAAAACTTTGACTTTTCTGTTACTAAACGCACAGTTTTTAATGATACAACTGCACTAGAATTTCGTGCTGAGTTCTTTAATCTTTTTAATCGTCCTGCCTTTGCTCTACCAGATAATAATTTAAGCTCACCTACTTTTGGACAATTTTCTAGAACCCCTGATGTAGCAAGTGGTTCGCCTAAAATTGCAAGTGGTTCACCAAGAGTAATTCAATTTGGCTTAAAGTTAATTTTTTAGGCTTATTAACTTAAGACCCAGTGCTAAAATAATAGCATTGGGTCTTTTTTTAAGGAGTTAGATCAATGAGCCAAGCTAATAATTTATGGGAAGTAGAAATCGATAGCCAAATTTATCAAGCTGATGAAGATACTCTAAAATATTGGCTTATTGAAGGAAGAGTTAAACCTACAGATAAAGTACGTAAGAAAGGACAAGATTGGGTAGAAATTGCTAACCTAGTAAAACTTAAACCTTCTAATGCTACAAATAATGCTACAAATCAACAACCTTCTTTGATAGGGCTAGAAAAAGCTCAAATTATTACTGTAGTTGCTAATAATGCTAGGGATGGTCTAAAAGAAAAAGCAAAAAATGATATTGAAGGAGAAACTAATAGTAGAAAAGTTACTATTATTGAACCAGTTTTTTATCATCAAGAAAACTGGGATAAATACCTTAAAATAACTTGTCAATATCATCCAGAACTACATCCAGAAGTCTTATGCCCAGAATGTGGTACAGCATTTTGTAAACATTGTGCCGATGCTACACATGTAGGGGGTGGTTATAAAAAAGCTTCTGAGTGTATTGAATGCGGTGCTTTATGTCGTGATTATTTAGAAATAAAAGAAAAACTTCTAGCATTAACAGAACAAAAAGCCGAATTTGGCTGGACAGACCTTAAAATAGCCTTACTGTTTCCTTTAAGTTTGGAACTTGCTCCAATAGTTGTTTTTACAGTTTTAAGCGCTTTTACAGCATTTGCTTTTCCTGCTTTTATTACAATTGCACTCTTAAGTAATGCTGTTATAAATGCAGTTAAAGATGCTGCTGTAGGTGAAAAAGAAGCTAGAAACTTAGACTATACAGCATTTTTAGGTGGTTTTCTTCAACCTTTATTAGTAGGTTTAGGTGCAATATTAATTATTTTAGCTCCATTACTTGCTTCAGTAGTAGGTACATTAAAGATTTTCTCTATTTTAGCGGTGATAGGGCTTATCTGGGCAATAATTTATTACCCAATTGCAATATTAGTCGCAGGACTCACGGAAAATTTTGTCCAAGTAGTAAATTTTAGAGTAGGTTTTGAAGCTGTTAGTAAGATGGGAAAACTTTATAAAAAATTCTTTGGATACTTTTTTTTACTTGAGATACCACTAATAATTTTATATTTGATGCTTCCTGGAATTCCTATGATAGAACAAGAAGGCTTAAAAGTACCTAATATATTAGCAATAGTAGGACTAATTGGATTTATTGGCCTGTTTTGTGGAATACCATTTTTCTATTTAAGTGTAGCAATGGGGGCTTTAGTTGGCCGAGCAGTGTTTAAATCTGCTAATAACCTAGGGTTAATGACTAGAGCAACTACTAAGCTTTAAGTTTTAAGTTTTAGAATCTTGTAAGAAGGCTATTTTCTAATTAAATTAGACCTAATTTATTAGCTTCTTGTTTAGTTTTTTCTACTGCTGTTTCAAGTCTAGAAAATAATACTTTAGCTTCACTAAAAGCTGATTTATATGCTAGCTCTTCTAGCGCTTTTGTAACATTAATTAAGTCTTTAGCTGCAAGCTGTAAACATAAATTTTTTAACTTATGTGTAGTAACTGTTAGTAAGATTTTATCTTCTTTAGTAATCGCAGAGACAATTTCTGAAAGAAGTCTAGGAGTATTACTAAAAAAACCATTTACAGCCACAGTCATTATTTCTTTATCTTCTCCATATATTTCATTAAGTTCTTGTAAATCAATAATTGGGGCATTGGTTTTGGGGCTAATAATTTTTTTATTTATAGGCTCATTTTTTTCTAACATTATTCTTTGAATATTTTTAGTTAGTAGATCTATATTAAGAGGTTTATTTAGATAAGCATCTACTCCTATTGCAAAACCTTTTTCCTCATCTTCTTTTCTTACTGAAGCAGTTAGCATAATAATTGGTAAATGGTTGTTGGTTCCTTGCTCAAGTTTACGGATTTCTTCTGTTGCTTCTAAACCGTCCATCATGGGCATTTGCAAGTCCATTAAGATTAAGTCATAAGTGTCTTCTTGGATTGCTGCTAGTGCTTCTAGGCCATTATTAGCTACTTTTACTTTATGTCCTTTTTTGGTTAATTGGCGGACAAAAACCATTTGATTCATTTCATCATCTTCTGTAAGTAAAATATTAAGGCTTTTTATTTGATCATCAGGCAATTTTAGAGCAGGAATTTGTATGGTGGCAAATTGCTGAAGTTTTTCTAGCAATTCTTCTTCCTTAAAAGGTTTGCCTAGAAATTTATTTATTCCTAAAGGCTTATATCTAAAGGCGTTTTTCCAATGTGTAAAAGGTGCCATTATTATTATATGTTGTGAAATAAAGGCTTCTTTTGCTTTATTAATCAAAGAAATATCAACAGCATCAGCTATTTTATGATCTAAGAGTAAGATATTAATTTGATTTTTACTTAGCTTAATATTAATTGCACTTTCTAGATCTGAAGTTAAAATATAAGGGGTTTCCCATTGAGTAAATAAGCTAGATAAAAATTCTCCATGTAACTTATTTTTTGTTACAATAAAAACAGGTCTTTTTTGTAAGTTATTTGTTGGAAATGCATAGGGTATATTTTTTTCAATTACTTTACATGGAACAATAAAATGAAAAGAGCTACCTTGATTAGGGGTACTTTCTAACCAGATTTTTCCTTGCATTAATTCTACTAATCGATGAGATATAGCTAAACCTAACCCTGTTCCTCCATGTCGTCTAGTATTAGAAGAATCTCCTTGTTCAAAAGGAGCAAAAATAAGCTGCTGTTTATCCTCAGAAATACCAATACCTGTATCTCTAATAGAAAAATGTAAATAAAATATATATTCAGGTCTAAACATTGATGAGGGAACTTGTTCCCAAGATGTGACTGAGACTGTAACACTTCCTTGATCAGTAAATTTAATTGCATTACCTACTAAATTAACAATAACTTGTTGGAGGCGGATAGGTACAGCAATTAGCTTATCTGGTAAATTAACATCAACTATATTAATTAAATCTAGGTCTTTTTTATGTGCTCTCTCTGCAAGTGCCTTAAGTAAATCTCCTTGAAAATTACGTAGCTCTAAAGGAGCTTCTTGTAAGCGTAATTTACCAGCTTCAATTTTAGAAAAATCCAAAATATCATTAATAATTTCTAAGAGCATATTTGCAGAAGAACTTAAATTATTTAAATAAAACCTTTGTTCTTGAGAAAGTTGTGTTTCTGATAAAAGATCTGTTAATCCAATAATTGCATTCATTGGGGTTCGAATTTCATGACTCATATTAGCCAAAAACTCACCCTTAGCATGACTTGCATTTTCTGCTATTTCTTTAGCTGCATGCAACTGTTCTTGTACTTGCTCTAGTTGCATAATTTGATTTTTATGCTCAGAAATATCACGAGCAACTTTAGAAAAACTAATTATATTTCCAGAAAGGCTATAAATAGGCGAGAGAGTAACAGATAAAGGAATTAAGCGATTATCTTTAGTTTTACGATAACATTCATAGGTAATAGCACTTTTAATCTTTCCTAGATCTGTTTTTACATCAATATCATCTGGGAGCAACATACTAGTAGATTGTCCAATAGCTTCTTCTGGGGTATAGCCAAAAAGATTTTCTGCACCTTTATTCCAACTAGTAATAATACCTTCAGGGGTTTGACTGATAATAGCATCTTTTGAGGAGGTTACTATTGAAGCTAAAATGGCTTGTTTTTCTGTTGCAAGTATTTGTTGAGTAACATTTTCACGTGCTACAACTACTCTAATAGGCACTTGTCCACTAAAACGAGAAACGCGTAAATTAAACCAATACTTTTCCTCAGTAGAGCGGCTTGGGTATAACATTTCATAAAAAGGAAGTTCACCCTTAATTACACTTTCAATTCCACTTGATAATAAGTGACCACGTAAATTAGCAGTAATTTCACCAGTATTTTTATTATTTTTCCATAGTGATAAATAATTGTCTCCCACTCCACATTTTTCTAATATTCCACCACTTTCTAAGGCAAATTTCTGCCAAGCTTCATTAACTGCTAAAATAACCCCTTTTTCATCTAATACTGCTATATGTGCAGTCAAAGCATTAATAGTTTCTTGGGCAAAACTCTCAGAATCTACTAAAAGTTTTTGAGGCTGTTTTACTTCGGTAGAATTGCTTGAGTTAGATGATTTATCGTCTTGATTAATTTTTGGGTTAATAGACATTTAGCCCTCATTTATTGCCAGCTATTTTGTTATTTAACTTGTATAAAATAAGTTTGATTTAATAAAATAAATAATTTAAAGAACACATAATTAAGTAAAACCAACATTATAGCTGAAAACATAAAGGTTTTTCTAATAGTTTTAATAGTTTTGATTAGTTTATAGCTAAGCTAGATATAGGAATTTACTCTAAGTTAAAAGCCATGTTTTTAATAAACTTACTATTTTAACAGTTAGTTTTAACTTAGAAAGCTTGATCGGCTTGAAACTTACTAGTTAAGCACTTAATATTGCATGTGTCTATTTTTACGAGTAGTAATAGTAACTAGACTCAGCAAAATCTTTTCAGGAGACAGTAATGGCTACTGGGCAAGAGGCACAATCTCTATCAAATTTTATTCTTTCTGAGTATCAAGATAGAATTCAATTACGCAATTATACGGCAAAAACTCTTAGCAATAGCTGTGAGATACTTTCAGAAATTGTGCCTGAATTTCATTTAACCCCTGTAATTGTTCTTGGCACTAGTAATTGTGCAGATAAAAAGCCTTTGCTAAATAATTGTCGTCCAGCAGTAGAAAATGCTAGAAAAACTTTTATTTTATATAATCAAGAATTTCCAGTAATCTCCGAAAAAAGCTGGGGAGTATTTTTATCCACAGAACACCCTTTACTTACAGATTGGTTTTTTATTGTTTATGCTCCAGAAATTGCCTATTTAGTGCTAGTCAAAACAAGTAATGACTTAGAAACAGCAGAAATCCCAGTAATAGTTTCTTATGATCGTGAAATAATAAAAAATAGTTTGGCTTGGCTCTCAAATGGGTTAGTTGAAATTGATAAAGAAAAACTTGTTAATAATTTATCAGAGATAGATAAAATAACTGTTACTCCAGCTCAAAGAGAGGCTTGTTTAGCACGTGTCCTAGAAAAAGTTACTTTTAATCTTACTCGTGCACCAGGTGAATATGAGCGAATTGCTCAAGAAATGGAATCTACTCTTTATCAACTAGCTTTAACTAATAGTGAACTAGCACTTCTTAATAGAATGCAAGAATTAATTAGCCGCTCACTTGATACCAAAGAAATTTATCAAGGGGTATTAAGTGCAGTAGAAGTAGCAGACTTAGAAGCCGTTGTTATTCTGCTTTTAGATGAAGATAAAAACTTTTATCTAGATTTTAATAGTGGAGTTAAAAAAGAATTTGCTGATAGTGCTTGTAAAACTTTTTCTAACCTATTTTTTGAAACACAATTACCTGATGCACTTCAAGTTTTTTACTCTGACCAAACACAAGAGAATATAAAAGAACTAACTACCGCTTCTCATAATGCTGGAATACGAACATTAGTTACTATCCCTCTACGTAGCCGTAATGTTACTATAGGAATAATGTTACTAACTTCTAGTTCTAGACGGAATTTTTCTGCTGAAGATCAAAGATTATTAACAGGTATTGGATCACAAATCGCTATAGCTATTGAAAGTGCAATTCTTTATGAAAAATCTCAACGCTTAGCACGACAAATGAGCGCTCTTTTTGAAGTCGGTAAAACCATTAGCTCTCATTTAGAAATAAGTCCTTTACTTGCTTCTATTGCAGAGAATGCAGGTAAACTCTTAGATGCTGAACATACCTTAGTTTCTATAGTGTTTTCTGATAAACAAAATAATAAAATGGATACTATGGCTGAATGGAGTTTAGATAATGAGTCTCGTGCAATTAATTTATCTAAATTTGTTCAAGAAAATATTCCTGATAATAATCTTCCACATGAAGAGCTAGCACAAGATCCTAGTAATGATGCTTCACTAATTAGTTTTCCAATTTTTGTTAAAGATCGCTCTTCTGCTGAAAGAAAACTCTTAGGCACTTTTTGTGCTTCTCGTGATGCTAAACGTAATCGTCCTTTTACCCAATCAGACCTAGACTTGCTTCATAACTTAACTTCCCAAGTCTCCATTGCTGTAGAAAATGCAGAACTTTATGCAAGAATAATTGCTGCTAATGAACAACTTAAAGAAGCTATAAGGCTAAAAGATGAACTAGTCTCAATGGTTGCACATGACTTTCGTTCTCCTTTAACATCTATTCAAGCCTTTAGTGAGCTACTTCAAGATCGTGTTTCTGATGAAAGTATAAAAAAATACTTAGCTATTATAAATCGTCAATCTAAACACTTAGCTTCTCTAGCAGCAGATACTTTAACTATGTCTAGATTAGAGTCAGGAAGCTTCCCATTAGACTTTAAGATATTTAGAATGAATGAATTAATAGTTTCTTTAATGGAAGCTCGTTCAACAGATACAACTGTAGATCTTAAATTTGAATTTCCAGAAGATGATATTGAGATTTCTGGTGATAGTCGCCGTGTTTATGAAGTTATTGATAACCTTGTTGGTAATGCGATTAAGTATTCTCCTGATGGGGCATTTGTTAGAGTTCATATTAATAAAGTAAGTGATGGAGTACAGGTATCTATTGCTGATAAAGGTATGGGGATTGCGCAATCAGACTTACCTAGATTATTTAACAAGTTTAGCCGTTTAGATAGTGCACGCCAGCGCCAAATTGCTGGTACAGGGTTAGGTCTTTATATCTGCCGCGCCTTTATTGAAGCGCATGGTGGACGTATTTGGGTTGAGAGCGAAGTAGGCAAAGGTTCTACTTTCCATTTTATTCTACCAATTCAAAAAAATCGTTCTAATGAAACAAGCCATTGAAATAAAAGAAAATAGCACTACTCTAAGAGCTAAATCTATCCAACTTATTTTAATGGATTGTGATGGAGTGTTGACTGATGGGAGAATTATTTTGCTTCCTACTGGCGAGGAAATAAAAAATTTCCATGTTCTAGATGGGCAAGGTATTTCTCTAGCTAAAGATGCTGGGTTAAAAATAGGAATTATTTCTGGTCGTCGCTCTAAGGTTTTAACTCGTCGCTCTGAAGAACTAAAAATTGATTTCCTCTTAGATAAAGTAAACAATAAACTTACCGTATATAATACATTACTTACAGACTTAAAACTAAATCACCACCAAGTAGCTTTTATTGGTGATGATTTGCCTGACATACCTGTAATGCAAAAAGTAGGCTTATCTATTGCTGTTAAAAATGCTGCTACCGAAGTAAAAGCTATTGCTGATCTAGTAACGTCACGTAATGGAGGTAAAGGGGCAGTACGTGAAGCAATAGAGTTTATTTTAAAATCTCAAGATATTTGGCAAAGTGTGATTAGCAAATATTATTTTTAATTAGCCTTCTATTATAGTTCGAATTTTCTCAATTAATTTATCTGGTGTAAAAGGTTTTTGTAGGAAAAAAACTTCATCAGATATAATTTTATGTAATACATCATCTTCCATATAACCAGATATATAAAGCATTTTTATTTTTGGATATGTTGTAGAAACATATTCACCAAGTTTTTGCCCACTCATTTTAGGCATTACAATATCAGTAATTATTAGTGATATTTCTGTCCCTTTTTCTAAAATTATTTGTAATGCTTCTGCCCCATTTTGTGCTTCTAATACTTTATATCCTTCATCTTCAGTTACCTCACAAATTACTTTGCGCACAATGTCTTCATCTTCTACAACTAAAATAGTTTTTTGCTCAATATTTATTGGTCTAGGTTCTTCTAACATTATGTTGTTAGAAATTTCTCTTTCTGATAATGGGAAGAAAATATTAAATGTTGTTCCTAGTCTTAAATTAGTTTCTATATCAATTGTTCCTCTACATTGACGAACAATCCCATAAACAGTTGCTAGTCCAAGACCTGTTCCTTTTCCAACTTCTTTAGTAGTAAAAAAAGGCTCAAAAATACGGTCTTTAATACTTTCACTAATACCTGTACCCGTATCTATTACACTTAATTGAACATAATCCCCTACTAGTAAATCTGAATGCATACCTAAGAATTTTTTATCAATATGACAGTTAGATGTTTTTATAGTAATAGTCCCACCTTCAGGCATAGCATCACGGGCATTAACTACTAGATTCATCAGCACTTGTTGAATTTGGCTAGGATCGGCTTCAATTATATGAAGATTATTGGCTAATAAGGTTTGTAAAGTAATGTTTTCTGGAATTAACCGACGCAACATTTTTTCCATATTAGTTATAACTTTATTAAGCTGAAGCGGTTTCATCTGAATCATTTGTTTACTGCTAAAAATAAGTAGTTGGCGGGTAAGTTCTGCAGCACGTTCACCAGCAAATAAAATTTCTTTTGCTGCTGTATGCCAGGTATGTTTTTTAGGAATATTCTTAAGTAGTAGACTACTATAGCCATTAATTACTGTTAGTAGATTATTAAAGTCATGAGCCACTCCACTAGCTAATTGTCCAATGCTTTCCATTTTTTGGATCTGTTGCATTTTCTCTTCTAACTGCTTATGTTCTGTAATATCAATACAAGTACCGATAAATCCATCAAATTTATGATTTTCTGTAAAAACAGGTACTCCTGTTAATAATAACCAACGATATATCCCATCATGCCTTTTATGGTGGTATTCAAGTTGAAAAGCTTTACGTTCTAGAAAAGCACTATCATAGGTTGAAAATAAATCTTCTTGATCTTCTTTTCTAACACCCTTACGCCATCCTTGACCTGATTCTTCAAGTATTGTTCGTCCTGTAAAATCTAACCAAGGTTTACTAAAAAAAATGTGCTCTTGTTCTAAATTAGTTAGCCACATCATAACAGGGGCAGCATCTGCTAGTTGGCGAAAACGGGCTTCACTTTTTTGTATTTGTTCTTCAGCTTTCTTTTTTTCTGTTACATCACGAAAAACTAATACTACTCCAGTACAATTTCCTTCATCATCACGAATAGGAGCAGCACAATCATCAATAGGAATTTCTCTACCACTACGGCTTATTAAAATGGTGTTATTGGCTAGTCCTACTATTTGGCCATGACTTAGTACTAAAGTTACAGGATTATTTACAGGTTGGCGAGTAAAGTGATTAATGATCTGAAATACTTCTGTTAGAGGTTTTCCTAGTGCTTGGGATAAGGGCCATTCTGTTAAAGCACATGCAATAGGGTTAAGAAAAGTAACTATACTTTTTTCATCTGTAGCAATTACTGCATCACCAATACTATTTAATGTAGTAGAAAAACGCTGCTCGCTTTCTTGTAAACGTCGCTCAGCCCTATGTTTATATAAAGCCATTTCTATTACAGTTTTTAATTCTCGTTCTTCAAATGGTTTTAAGATATAACCAAAGGGTTCTGTTACTAAAGCACGTTTTAGTGTTGCATCATCAGCATTAGCTGTTAGATATACCACAGGTAATTTACAGCTTTTACGAATATTTTCTGCTGCGGTAATACCATCCATTGCTCCTTGTAGTCTAATATCCATAAGTATTAGATCAGGCTTTAATGCTTTTGTTAGGGTTATGGCTTCTTCTGCCAAGGGAGTGCTTCCTACTACTTCATATCCAAGTGAAGTAAGTTGGTTTTTTAGATCCCGAACTACTAAAAACTCATCTTCCACAACAAAAATTTTTTCTTGCATAAAATAAACCCCTGAGCATAGGATATTTTAGTAGGGAAAAGAAAGATTAAAGACAGTTCCTTTGCCATTGTCAAGTTTAATTACGCCTCTTAACTGACTAGTGAGATCACTTACTAAACTAAGCCCTAAAGATCCATTGTTATAAAAATCAAAATCTTTAGACAGCCCTCTACCATTGTCACTAACAGTTAAAAATAGTCTATTTGCTGATTTCATAAATTTTATACTAATTGTTCCCTCATTATGGTCTAAAAATGCATATTTGAGCGCATTAGAAACTAGTTCATTAATAATTAATCCAATAGGGATAGCCTTTTCAATATTTAATTCGATTTCTGCAATATCAATTAGGATTTTAATATTAGTATTATTCGTACCATAAGAACGGCTTAAGTAATCACATAGGCTATTTACATAACTAAAAAGATCAATACGAGCAAAGTTATCTGATTTATAAAGAGTTTCATGGAGTAAAGACATAGAACGAACACGGTTTTTAATTTCTGTAAAAGCTGCTGTTACTATAGGGTCTTTAATCTGAGCACTTTGCAAATTGAGCAGACTATTAATGATTTGTAGATTGTTTTTTACTCGATGATGGATTTCTTTTAACATTGCTTCTTTTTCTCTTAATGAAGCAATTATCTTTTGTTCTACTAAGATACGTTCTGTAATATCTTGTACTGTCCCAACAGAATATAATGGTTGATCCATCTCATCATAATAATGAAATCCTTGGGCTTCTAGGAATTTAATACGTTGATCAGCTAGTAAAATTCTATGCACAGTATGGAAAAGAGATTTATTTATTAGTGACTTTTCAAAAGTAGTATTTAAAGAATCCCTATCTTCTGGATGAACTATAGAATAAAAAGATTCTTTAGAATGATCAAAGTCTTGTGGATTGGTTTCAAAAATTTGATACATTTCATCTGACCAATGAATAATTAAATTAGCCTTAAGATCGAGCTTCCAATTTCCTATTCGGGCAATTCGTTGGGCTTCTTTTAATTGAGATTCTCTTTCACGTAAAGCTTCTTCAGCTAGTTTACGTTCAGTAATATCTCTTGTTACTGCTAATAATTGTTTTACAGAATTTGAATTATTGAGATCCCATAAAGGAACAGCATGTTGTTCTAACCAACGTCTTGTGCCTTTAAGCCCAATAATTTCAAATTCTTGCTCAATAGTTTCTCCACAAAAAACCCTTGCTATTTGCTTACGATAAGCATTGTGATATTCAGGGGCTATTAATTTAAGAACATTATGACCCTTTATTTGTTCAAATGAGTCTGCTTCAATCATAGCCAGCCCAGCAGGATTCATACTAATAAGGCGGCCTCTTTTGTCTAAAGTTTTTACACACTCAGGCTCAGACTCAACAATAGCACGAAGATGAGCTTCACTCTCACGTAATGCTTCTTCTGCTCGCTTACGTTCAGTAACATCACGGCATGTTAATGTAAAGAATTTATGTCCATTTAATTCACTATGAGAAATAGAAGCTTCCATTGGAAACTCTTCTCCAGTCTTACGTAAACCTAAGACTGCTCCAAACTGCCCCATTGCTCTACTAGACTTACCTGTTATCCCAAATTGATTAATATATTCTTTATGTTTACTTCGATAGTTTATAGGAATAAACATATCTATTGGTTGACCAATAGCTTCATCAAATGAGCAACAAAACATCTTTTCTGCCGCAGGATTAAATACAACTATATTATGGTTTTCATCAACACTTATAATTCCATCAGATGCTGATTTAATAATAGCATTTGATTGACGACGTTCTTGTTCTATCCTTGCTTCAGCTAGTTTTTGCTCAGTAATATCTTGATTAACTCCATATATTTTAGTTGTAGCACCTTTAGAATCTTTGACTATTGCATAACGAACTGTTATATAAGCTTTTGAGCCATCTATACGAATAATCTCATGTTCAGCTTGTTGGGAAAAATTAGGATCAGTCGTAGTAATAGCTTCTTGAACCTTTTGGCTAATAAGAGAAACTTGTTCTTTAGGAAGAAATCTTTCTGCATAATTATTTAATGATATAAAAGAGCTACCTTCTTGCTCTGATGTTGTACCATAGAGCTTAAAAAGATTCTCATCAAAACTAAAGCATGCTTTCTCTACATCAAATTCCCAACAACCTAATTTAGCCATATCCATTGCAATTAGGAGTTTTTTATTAATTTCATATAAATTTGCTGCCACTTGCTTTTGCTTAGTAATATCTTGAACAGTCCCAATACCTATTAAAGGGACACCTTCTTTACTAAATTGCACCTCAGCACGTTCTCTAACCCATTTAATTTTACCTGCTGCAATAATACGATGCTCTTTATCATAACTAGCCCCATGTAAAGCCGCCGTCCAATCAGCTAAAACAGTAGCTTGATCTTCAGGATGCACACATTCAATAAAAGATTCTAGGTTTAAAGGAGTATTAATAGGTAGTTCAAAAATTCTATAGGTTTCTTCTGACCATTCCAATTTATTGTTAGGGATATCTAAAAACCAACTACCTGTATGTGATACTGTTTGAGCTTGCTTAAGATTTTCTTCACTACGCCTTAAATTTTCTTCTATCTGTTTATATTTAGTTATATCTAAACTAACGCCAATAATTAACAGAGGATTTTCATTTTCATCTCGTTTTACAACCATACCATTAGCCGATACCCAACGCCATTCCCCTTCTTTTGTTCTAACTCGATGTTGGAGATCATGAAATACATCTTTTTTTTCACTAACATATCGCAATAATAGTTTTTCTGTTTTGTCTCTATCTTCAGGATGAACTCTATTTTTTAAGTCCTTATAGTTTTCAACTTGTTCACCAAGAGCATAGCCAAAATGCGGACTATAACTAGTTTCTCCTGTAACATAATTCCATTCCCACCAAGCCCCATTAGTTAACTCAAGTATTAGTTTTAATCTTTTGTCATTTTTTTCTAGCTCTTCCCAAACCTCTTTAGGCTTTGTTATATATGTCTCTGTCTTAGTATTATTGATTGTTGGCAGCCTATTTAAACTATCTTTTGATACTAATCTTAAAAGTGTTTGCTTAAATCTTGATATTGATAGAGTTTTATCCTCTACCATTCTAAATAACATTAATAACAATTGTAATAAACGAACTAATAATTGTTTATCACTGTCTGATAATGCATTGGTTTCTATCCGCTCAATAAGCGTTTGAACTTGACTAGAATTAGTTGAAGTGAGATGTATTTTATCTTCTTTTTTCATTTCTAACTTTTCGTACTTTTTGAAGAGCTTGGATTGAATTTCTTAGCATAATAGCTTTATAGCTCTAGGTTTATTTAAAGATTTATAGCTTATTGTTTTTTATAGTGAGGTTATATGTTTTGTTTGTTTTGCTATTATATCTATTTTTATTATAAAAAGCCAAAGTACAAAAATATTTATACTAAAAATTTTCTTAAGGTATTCTAGCTTATTCTTAATGACTTAAGGATATTAGTTAGAATAAAAATGCAAAAACTTTGTATGTTTTTTCCAATAAAAAACGTCAAGTAAGTTATCCACAAAAAGGATACTTTAATATTAGCTTTTTGTGGATAACTTTTATTAAATTGATGTTTTCGGATTGGAAATTATGGATAAAAATGCCCACACAAATATTACGAGTATTACAGATTGGAAAGCAGAGCAAAGAAAAAAAGCCGTAGATCTTTATGAACAAGGCTATAAACAAACTCAAATAGCAGAAATGTTAAATGTAACTCAAGCTAGTGTTAGCATATGGATAAAGAAAGCCAACAGATTTGGCCTAGATGCTTTACAAACAAGATATTCTCCAGGCGCACCTAGTAAATTAACTGCTGAACAAAAACAACAACTCCAAGAAATGCTAAGAAAAGATCCTAGATGTTTTGGATTTTTAGGAAAGAATTGGGTAAGAAAACAAGTAGTAGAACTTATTAAAAAAACATTTAATGTTACTTATCATCCTTCTCAAATGTCTAGGATCCTAAAAAAGCTTAGATGGGGAGCAATGGAATCTAATTTAAAAGCCTATTGATGAATATTAAATCTATTATTTTGTGATTGTGCTTGTTGATGATTTTTATACCTATTGTGTATTGTCCATGCTGCAATAAAAATACCTACTGCAAGTAAAATCATCAAAATAGATAATCCTTGTTGCTCCCAATTTACTGCACTAAATACAATTATGGCTAGCTCTATAATAAAAGCAGCTTGGCCAATCTTAGCTATAGGTTTCATTTCTAGTAATATACCTGACAACATTAAACCTAAGGAAACAGAGATTAAAATAAAATCATAACTAGCAGAGGACTCAGCACTAATAAATCTAAAATGCATTACGTGTAGTAACGTAGGCAATACACAAAGTACACTACCAATTACTAGCCAGAAAGTTGATGAATCATCATTTCTAAGCCTAGCCCTATAACCATTCCATAACATAAATATTGCTAATGGTAGGCTATAAAATTCAGTCTCTATTAATAAGCTAAACCCTAAGCGAATACCTATAGATAAATAAGCCACGCCAGAGAGTACAAAAGCTGATTGCTTATAAATATTCTTAAGTGTTTCATCTTCTAGTATTAAACTAACCCAGCCAAAAATGCTTATCATTATTATCAAAGAAATAACATAAGGGGTTAATTCAGTTTTATTTAAGGTTAATGAAGCAAATGTTTGTAGTACAAGGGCTATAGCAGAAAGCCCTAAAATACCATGCCCAGAATTATAAAGTACTAAGTTAATCCACTCATACTTACCTTTGTTTTTGTTAGCAATATGAAATAAAGCTAGTCCATAAAATGCATAGAAAATACTTAAATAGCTAAAGTTTGCATCAAAATGATCTAATAGCTTTAATAAAGAAAGCATTGAAGTAATAACCCCAATATATAAAGCATAAGATTGTGTTGTTAATAAGGCTAAACAAAGGTAAAAAGCAGTAATTTCACCAAAGAAAATTGCTCCACCTAAAGGAGGATTAAAACGAGACAAGCTAGACACAATCCCTAAGATAACTACTATTGGGTGAGCTACTTGAGCAACCATTATACTAGCAGTAGAAAATTTAGTGTTTTCTAGTAAACGGTTAATAAATAAATAGCCTATTAATATTGGGATTAAAACTCCTGCTAAATCTGCCCAAGTATGTAATCCCAAATGATTACATACTAAGCAAACTACTATTAACATTACACTAAAAGTAGTATAGGCATAACCTTTTACTAAATTTGAATTTTCTGTTAATTGAGTAGCTAAAAAATAGAAAAACGCTATAGCAATATAACTTAAGCAAGTGATTATAGAAAAGCTTTCTAGTCTGGAATTATAGCCAACTACTAGTAGCCATACAGCGCTAAATATTACAGTTATATTTGCTAAGGCTTCAAAAGTACCACAAACTTGCTGACTAACTTTTTCTTGAGCTAACTTATAAGCTAATACTAAGTACCCTGTTGCTAATATAATTTCTGCTAAGAATAAATATTCTGGTGTAAAGATGTTAGCTAAACCAAAAGATAATGCTAGTAAAATCACTCCATTAATACCAAGTAAGGCAGAATGTAGGGCGTTACGGTCTTTCCATAAATGCCAAAATTCTTTAGCTCCAATCAAAACCAAGGCTAAGAGTACAAAAAAGCTTTTAGGTGAAGCTATTTTAGTTAGATAAATATCTGTTACTACAGCAGAAGAAATAAGCAATAAAACGCTTACTAGTACTGTTGATAAATAGGATAAAGCTTGTTTCATTTTTGCCCAAAGCAAGCTAGTTTGTGAAATTCCATAATAAACAAAAGCTAAAAGGGCATAGGCAAGAATTGATTCTTTATGTAATAAATAATCAAAATGGGCTAAACATAAGCTATAGGAAATCACTAAAATACCACTAGATAAAATTGCTGTGATTAGTGCAGAGGTTTCTTTTTTAACTAGATAACTAAATATTGCAAATCCTAAGGAAATCTCTAGCCAGAAAATAGCTAGTGTTGGGTAAGAAAAGTCTTTGCTAAAAGAGATTTGAGCTAATTTATAAACTGCTACTGCTATACAAACTAAAGAGACATTTTGCCAAGAAATAGCTAAATTATCTTTTTTATCTGTAGCTGTTAAATAACTTAATGTTAATGCTGCTAAAACCGGTAGTGGCATTAGGAGTAAAAAAAAGTCTTTATCTAAAGCTAGTTTAGTTAAAAACATTATATAAGCTGTTAACACTAATAGACCTACTTGATAAGGAATATTTTCTTTATTTTGTTTAATTAGGCTTTCTTCAAGTAGGTTTGTTTGAAACATAGTAGCAATAATTAAGAAAGAAAGAATAAATTCCCAACTAGTTGTTATACCAAATACTAAGAAAATTACTCCTAATGCTACAAAAACATTTCCTAGTATGGTTGCTACTAAGGTCATTGGCTCACGATAGAGTTTTTCTAGGCTAGACTTTTGACCTACAATAGCAAGTAATAGCGTGGTAACTGTAATTACTAAAATTGCTTGTCCAGGATTGGATTTTAGGTAAATAAATAAAGAAATCTCTGACCAATAAAGTGCAGCTATTGAGAGATAGACAAAGTAACTAGCTCGACGTATTAGACTTGAATAGGCATAAGCAAAGGCTGCTCCTAAAGCTAACCAAACGGTTACTAGACTGTTATAGCTAGGATCAAAGTACATTTTAGCTGCAACAAACTCTCTAGGAAGAAAACTAACTAAAGGGGTGTAAAAAAGTAGTGTTAAAGCAATTCCTATTTGAGCAAAATGGAAAAAAGGCCGACCAAATTTTTCTCTAGTAAACTCGCCTTGATTAGATTTAAAGATCTGTTCTGCTAGTAAAGATAAAATTGAATAAGCTATTAAAGCCGTTGCATATGAACTAAAGTGAATAACATTATTAGAAAAATGATAAACCCCTACCCAAGTAGTGATCATACCTGTTGTTAAGCTTAAATAAACAAATAGAGGATCTTTTAAGAAATAGGTAAGTGAAGCATATAGCACCGTACAAGCAACACCTAATATCCAACCTCGACCAGTGTTAGCAATTAGATGAGAACTTACTAAAAACCAAGGGTTTATTGGAACAAGTAATGAGCCTACTAGGGCTAGAGTGCGGCCAGCAATGGCTTGACTAGTTTGGCGTACTAAGAAAATCCCACTTACTAAAAAACCTAATGTAACTATCATTAAAATAGCCGCTTGGGTAATAGGCTGACTTAACCCATGATAAAGCTCATTACGATAGTAAAGTGCAATTCCACCAACAAAAAGCGCTGCACAAGCAGCAAAAATATAATTGATATTTTCAGAAACTAGTTCTCCTAAAGACTTTTGTACAGGTGGTGGAGGTGGTGGGGTATATGGTGTATAAGGCCGTGGTCTTGGAGGGGGTTGAGAATCTGAAGCAATATTTCTTTGAACTGCTAAGTTAGATGAAATAGGACGTTGATTTTCTATATTGACGCCTATATTTGGAGATATATGGGATGGTGTATTTGGCTGTAAATTTTCTGATAAGTTTGGCTCAAGGGTTAAATTATCTTCTTGCTCGCTAATGGGGTCAACGGGCTTAATAATAAATGTATTAGGGGTTGTAGGTGTAATAGCTGAACTATCACTAGTAATAGTAATAGGGTTAGATATAGATTTAGCCGATTCTTGATTTTGAGTTTTATTAGATAAAAGGTTTTTAACTAAAGTGTTATGACGTGAACCATAAAAGCGAAAAAGTTCTTGTTCTACGCTAGGAGTAATTAATTTATTAGCTTTCCAAGCTGGGACTTCTCTTAGCAAATAATCTATAGACTTTATTTCTTGAGCTATATTTTCTCTAATTATTTGTTCAGAAGGAGGATTATTTTCTAAAGGTTCAGCTAGAGGATTATTACAAAAAATACATATTTTAGGCGTAGACATAATTTTTCTCCTTTTGGTAGACCAAGCCTATTACACAATGGTCTTAACTGATAGGAATAGTTATGACACTTTCTTAACTGACCAAACTAGCAAGAGGTTTCTAGTAAGTTTAACATTATCTATGGTTAAATAACCTTTTTAATCCAATATTTTAGGCAAACATGTGGTTATAAACATGGAAGAGAGTAAATAAGTAAGGTAAGCTTAGAAGAATTTTAGCAAATGAATAATTTTGTAAATAAAAAGGGGCCTTTAATCAATGACATCTACTTTATTAGCAAATGGACTAACGGAAAATGTAAAGCGTACAAAATTAGCTAATGGTCTAACCATTTTGACTAAAGAAGTTCATACCCGACCTATTGTTGCAGCAATGATTTGGTATCGCGTAGGTGCACGTGATGAAGAACTTGGACAAACTGGTAAATCACATTTTTTGGAGCATATGCTATTTAAGGGGACTGATAAATACAAAAAAGGGGCTATAGACCTAATTACAATGCAAAATGGTGGACGTAATAATGCTTTTACTTGGCTAGACTTTACAGCTTATTACTTTACTTTTGCTAGTGATCGCTGGGAAATTGCCTTAGAAATAGAAGCTTCACGTATTCGTGACACAATGTTTGCCCCAGAAGAATTTACTTCAGAAAAACAAGTAGTAATTGAAGAACTACAAATAGGCCAAGATGGGCCTTGGGATTCTTTAGAAGAAGAAGTTTGGGCATCAGCTTTTCGTCAGCACCCTTACCATAACCCTACTGTAGGCTGGGTAGAAGACCTTGTAGATGCAACTGTTGATGATATGAAATCTTACTATGATAAATGGTACCATCCACGTAATGCGACTATTGTTTTAGTTGGTGATTTTCAAACTGATCAAGCAGTAGAAAAAATAGAAACACTTTTTGGGTCAATTCCTGCTGGCCCAGAAGAAAAACGTAAAAAGATAGTTGAGCCTCCTCAAAAAGGGGAAAAACGTGTTTTTGTAGCAAAACCAACCCCAGTTGAACGCTTAATGATTGCCTACCATGCTCCAGAAATTGGTCATCCTGATTCTTATCCTCTACAGGTTATGTCAATGATTTTATCTGCTGGCAGACGCTCCCGACTCTATCAAAAACTACAAGAAGAAGATCGCTCAGTTACTTATGCAAGATGTAGTTATAATGATCATATTGATCCTACCCTATTTTATTTTCAAGCTGAGGTTAAACCAGATCATAAAATAGCTGAAGTTGAGGCTAGTATTTTGTCTGTAATTGATGACTTAAAAAATAACTTGGTTAGTGATAATGAACTAGCTAAAGCTCTTCGTCAAATTCAATCTAATTTTATTTTGGGTAATGAGGATGTACTAAACCAAGCTACTTTGCTTGGGCAATTTGAAACAATTGCTTGCCATGATAAGTTGCCAGAAGAAGAGAAAGGTTATCAATATCTAGCTCATTACTTAAAACATGTTAATAATGTTACGGCTTTAGATATACAAAGAGTGGCTAAAGAATATTTTACAGAAAAAAATCGTACTGTTGGCCATCTAATTGCTGATAATAGCAAAACGGTTGTAGAAACAGAAGAACCTATTATAGAAGGCGCAACACACGATCACGTTCCAGTAGAAGTAAGTGATGTTGTCTCTCATATGCCTGGAGCGGCTGAAAAAGTATTAACACCAAACTTAGCAAAAGATTTATTACCTAGTATTTTTAATCAAGCTGCTTTTAGAGGTGATTCACACCCTGACCGATTTAATCTATTAAAACAATTAACCAAACGTACTGATATGGCAGAAACATCTTGTGCACCTACTTTAGATATTGAAAGAGTTGTATTACCTAATGGAATAGTACTTTTATTAGGGGAAAATCATACAATCCCAGCTATTTCAATTAATGTTGTAGTAGGAACAGGGGCACGTTATGAATCTGATGAAAAAACAGGTTTATCTTCTCTCTTAGGAGATATGCTAGATGAAGGAACTACAACTAGAACTGCTCAACAGCTAGCAGAAGCTATTGAACAAGTTGGTGGACATTTACAAACCTTTGGAGGTTATGGACAAAGTGGAGTATCTGTAACAGTGCTATCTCCAGATCTAGACCTAGGATTAGATTTAGTAGCAGATGTAATGATGAATAGCACTATCCCAGCAGATCGCTTTGAACAACAACGAGATAGACGCTTAGCACAAATTAAAAGCCGTAATGATGATCCTCGTGTAGTGGCTTCAGATACTTTTAATGAAATTGTTTATAAAGGCCATCCTGCCCATAAACCTAGAGTTGGTTATGAACATACAATTGCTGCTTTAACCCAAGAAGATCTTATTAATTTTTATAGACATTACTTTATCCCTAATAATAGTACTATGGCTATAGTTGGGAGTATTAATAAGGAAGAAATCAAAAGAAAAATCCAAGAAGTTTTTGCTAATTGGCAGCCTGCCCCAGGTTTTCAGCTACCACAAGTTGCTGAAATCACAAGGCAAACATCTCCAGTAAAACAATTTATTAATAAAGATAAAGAGCAAATAAATCTCTATCTAGGACACCTAGGAGTTACACGTAATAATCCAGATTATTATGCTTTAGTAGTAATGGATACAATTTTAGGTAGTTCTCCTGGATTTACTTCACGTATTCCTAGACTACTTCGTGATGAGCAAGGACTAGCTTATACAACTTTTAGTAATATTGCTGGCTCTGCTGGGCTTGATCCAGGTCGATTTATTGCCTACATTGGCACTTCACCAGAAAATATGGAACTAGCCCTTACAGGTATGATGAAAGAAATTTGCCGAATTAGAGAAGAGCCTGTTTTAGCCAGTGAAATAAAAGATGCTATAGACTATTTAACTGGTAGTTTTGTTTTTAACTTTGAAACAAATGCACAAATTGCAGGGTTTTTAGTAGAAGCTGAAGTCTTTAAGCTTGGATTTAACTTTCTTACCGATTATCCAAACTATATTCGTGCTGTTACTATTGAGGATGTTGAACGAGTAGCAAAACAGTATCTTGACCCAGATAATATGACCCTTGTAGTTGTTGGGCCAATAGACCAAGAAGGTAAAAGCAAGAAAACAAACAGTTAATATGTAGGGGCGAACCTACGTGTTCGCCCTTCTTAATCTTATCCGGCGAAATATTCGCCCTTCTTATCTGGCGAACTTTAAGAGGGCAGACAGGTTGCCCCTACAAGGCTATATATTTTATGTATAAAGAAACAGATTTTGTTGTAATTGGTAGTGGGATAGCTGGGCTAAGGGCTGCTATTGGGCTAAGTCAAGGTGGTGGAGAAGTTATTGTTTTAACTAAAGATAAGATCAGTGAGTCAAATACTGAATATGCCCAAGGTGGTGTGGCAGTCGTGCTTAGTGATGATGATCAGGTAGATTTACACCTACAAGACACTTTAGAAGCAGGTGCAGGTTTATGTGATGAATCTGCTGTACGAATACTTGTAGAAGAAGGCCCTAAATACATCACAGAGTTAATTAATTGGGGAACTAGTTTTGACACTCAGGAAGGAAAACTGCTTTTTACTAAAGAGGCTGCGCATTCTAGGCGGCGTATTTTACATGCACATGGAGACTCTACAGGACGGGAAATAGTACGAGGTTTACTTGCTCATGCTCGAACTATCTCAAAAATAATCATCACTCCTCATGCAATTACTTTGGATTTAATTTTAGATGGTAAGCAAGTAGTAGGGGTTAAGTATTTAGATATAGAAAGTAATGAGCTTTGTTATCTTTATGCTCGAACAGTAATATTAGCTACTGGTGGAGCAGGTCAAATTTATGCTCATACCACTAATCCAGAAGTTGCTACTGGAGATGGAATGGGGATGGCTTACCGAGCAGGTGCAAAAATGTGTGATATGGAATTTATGCAGTTTCATCCTACAGCATTAAATGTCGATGGTGCTCCAAATTTTCTACTTTCTGAAGCTATGAGAGGTGAGGGCGGTTATTTGATTAATAGTGAAGGCAAACGCTTTATGAATAGGTATGATAAACGTGAAGAACTTGCCCCAAGAGATATTGTTAGCCGTGCTATTGTTTCTGAAATTCGACGTACTCATTCTAGTCAAGTTTATTTAGATGTAACACACTTAAAATCAACATACTTACGGGAACGATTCCCTAAAATTTTTCTTACCTGTTTAAAGTATAGCTACGATATTACCAAAGATCCTATTCCTGTTAGTCCTGCAGCACATTATATTATGGGAGGAGTACGTACAGACTCATATGGACGCACTTCCTTATTAGGGCTTTATGCTGCTGGAGAAGTCGCTTCAACAGGAGTTCATGGAGCCAATCGTTTAGCTAGTAACTCTCTTTTAGAAGGATTAGTTTTTGGTGCAAGAGCTGCTGAAGCTGCTTTAGAAGATAACTTTGAAAAAGTAAAAAACAGATCACAAGAACCTACTGAATCTAGTAATAATAATTACCAGCTAGATAAAAATATTCGTTTACAAGTAAGTGAAATAATGTGGCGTTATGTTGGTATTATCAGGAGTGCTAATCGGCTAAAAATGGCTATTTCTCAATTAGCAGAATTAGCAGAAAAACCTCTAAGTCTTGTAAGTAGAAACTATATTGAAGTAGCACAAATGATTGCTCGTGCTGCACATTTTCGTCAGGAAAGTCGCGGTGGACATTATCGTGAAGATTATGAAAAACGTGATGATGAAGAGTGGCGTTGTCATACTATAGATCAACTAAACAAAGAGCTTTCAAAAGAACCTTTAAATTAACCCTAACAGCTTGTTTATAGTCTAAATACTATTATTTCCTAACAATATAACTGTGCGATTTAATTGAATCTTAGTATTATATTAGTACTAATATAGTACTAATATAATACTAAGATAGCATTAAGATAGCAGGCTGTTTTTACCTTAAGAATATGGTAAAATCCAACAAGCTTTCGCTTAAGTTTAAGAAGAGCACTACAAAAAGATAGATATAAGGTTGCTCTTACTTAAATTTATAACCTTTATTTATTAACAAAAAAAATTAACAAAGCTTGTCGCAACAAATACTAGCGATAGAAAAAGAGGGTATACAATGTCGGTCGAGCAAATATTAAAAAGTGCTAAGGCAATTAATGCTGAACAAGTGCTTTTGGAAGCAGGAAAAGCAGCCTTAATTATAGTTAATGGTAATACTAAAGAATTAACAAAAACACAGCTTACACCTTATGATATTTTCAAACTGATTGCTCCAATTATGCCAGAAGACAAAAAAGTTGCTTTAGTTGGACAACCTACAACAGAATTTACCTATCGACTAGATGGAGTTGGCGAATATAGTATTTTTGTATTAAAAGAATCTAATGGAATTAAAGTTGTTTTTAAGGATAGAGCATTTAAGGCTAACCGTTCAGATTCAGGGGATTTAACATCTGCCTTATCTTCTACACAAGCATTTGCTGGTAGACCACCTATGGCACAACCAGTGATGGCACAACCAGTAATGGCACAACCAGTAATGGCACAACCAGTAATGGCACAGCCAGTGATGGCACAGCCAGCCCAACCTCAACAGCTTTTAACACCAATGGGACAAGCGATTAATCCTCAAGGGTCTCCACAAATGTCACAACCCATTGCTGGGGTTGGAGTACATAATTCTCCAGTGATGGCACCACTACCACAAACAGTAGCTTTACCTATTAGACCTGCTACACCAATGGCACAACCAGGACAAGCAACACCAATAGCTCAAGCATTACCTCCTACAGCAAATTTTACAGCAGAGCAAGAAGGTACAGCTCTTCTTGATGAACAGCAGAAAGCTTTACTACAAGGGCGTCCACCTGATCCACGTCAGCCTCTACCCCCTTTGCCTAAACCACAGCCCTTTAGTGCTATTGCTGCTCCAAATACACCAACACCAATTAGCCCTTTTCCTGTCCCTTCTCCACAAAGTGTTGCTAGTGCTTTTTCTACTACTGGTGCAGGGGTTAACACTTTTGCTCGTACTATGAGCGGTGCTCCAAGCGATCGCCAACGTTTTAGACAAGAAGTAGATAGATTATTAGAACGTACCTTAAAGATGCGAGGCTCAGACTTACATCTTGCTACAGGTGCACCTCCAATTGTAAGGCGATTTGGTTCATTAATTAGAGTAGAAGGTGAGCAAATAGAAATAGAAAAAGCTAAATTTTTAACTAGAGAAATTCTTACTGATGAGCAGTTTAAACATTTTGAAAAAACTGGTGATCTAGATTTTAGTTATGAAGTAATTGGAGTTGGGCGATTTCGTGGTAATGCTTTAAGGCAAAATCGAGGTATAGATCTAACTTTTCACGTAGTACCATCAGAAATTTTACCCCCAGAAGCTTTAGGACTCCCTTCTTTAGTACGAGACTTAACCACTTTTCATCAAGGGTTAATTTTAATTACTGGTGCTGCTGGCCAGGGCAAATCTACGACTATTTCATCTCTAGTAGATGTAATTAATAGCCAGCGTGCTATACATATTCTTACTGTAGAAGATCCAATAGAATTTGTTCATCCAATAGATAAAAAAGCAATTGTTAATCAGCGTGAAGTTGGTAGACATACTAAATCCTTTGCTAATGCCTTAAGAGCAGCATTACGTGAAGATCCAGATGTAATTGTAGTGGGAGAAATGCGAGATTTAGAAACCATTTCACTAGCAGTAACTGCTAGTGAAACAGGGCACTTAGTAATGGGAACTCTAATGACTTCTAGCGCTCATCAAACAGTAGATCGAATTTTAGAATCTTTTCCTCCATCACAACAAAATCAAATTCGTGCAATGCTTTCAGATTCTTTAAGGGCAGTTATTTCGCAACGTCTTTTACCTATGGCAGATGATAGCGGTATGGCTTTAGCTGCAGAAATTATGTTAGGTACAACTGCTATTGCTAATTTAATTAGAGAAAAGAAGACTTTCCAAATCCCTAGTGTAATACAAACTAGCCGTCATTTAGGGATGAGGCGTATGGATGATGCTCTATTAGAACTAGTTCAAGCTGGTAAGATTTCAGCACAAAAAGCTTTAGACTTTGCTTTTGATAAGAGAGGTTTTGAACAAGCTACTAGACGGGGTTAGCTAAAGATTAAGGTATCACAATAGATCTAAATAATAATAAAATAGTTTGGAGAAGAACATGCCTCAAATAGATCATTTATTTCGTGAGACTTTTAAACAAGGTGCATCAGACCTACATATGGTAATAGGCCGCCCACCAATGTTAAGAGTGCGTGGGGAATTAGTCCCAACAGGCTTTCCAGTGGTAAGTGCTAAACATAGCAAAGATTTGATTTATGAAATTCTTGATCCAGAACAACGAGAAAAAATTGAAAAACATTTAGATCTAGATTTTGCCTATGAATTAGAAGGAGTAGCTAGATTTCGTGCCAATATATTCTTTCAACATCGGGGTATGGGAGCAGTATTTAGATTAATTCCTGAAAAGGTACTTACTTTAGAACAGTTAAACATGCCTCCTGTATTAAAAAAATTGTCTGATATGCGTGCAGGTTTAGTTTTAGTAACAGGGCCTACTGGTAGCGGTAAGTCTACAACTTTGGCTGCAATGATTAATTATATTAATGAAAATCGTGAAGCCCATATTCTTTCTATTGAAGACCCAATAGAATTTGTTCATCAAAACAAACGTGCTTTAGTTACTCAACGCGAAGTAGGTCATCATACAGAGAATTTTAATGTTGCTCTAAAAGTAGCAGGACGACAAGACCCTGATATTGTTTTAGTAGGTGAGTTAAGAGATTTAGAAACAATTTCTTTAGCTCTTACTCTTTCCTCTTTTGGTATTTTAGTTTTTGGAACACTTCATACTAATAGTGCAATGAAAACAGTTGATCGCATTATTGATGTTTATCCACCTGAAGAACAACCTCAGATTCGTGCTATGCTTTCTGATTCAGTACGTGGGGTAATTGCTCAGCAATTACTACGTACAGCAGATGATAAATCAAGAATAGCCGCAGTAGAAATACTAGTTGGAAGCCCAGCATTAGCAAATATTATCCGTGAGGGTAAAATAAATTTAATTGCATCTTATATGCAGGCTGGTGCAGCAGATGGGATGCAAACAATGGATCAAGCCTTGATTAAATTGGTAAATGAAGGACGTGTTACTTTAGAATCAGCACTAGAAAAATGCCAAGATCGTAATTTAGTTCAATCTAAATGCCGAGGTTAAATAATCAAGGTATTAACCTATCTACTATTTTATGAAAACTATTGCTGCTCGTATCCTAGATCAACTAAAGATAGTTTATGAACTCATAGAATATGAAGTTAATGAAAATGAGTTAGATGCTCGTATTGTTGCTAGTAAAATAGGTTGGCCTGCTGAGCAAGTTTTTAAAACCCTAGTAGCACGTAGTAGTCGGGGTGCCGTATTAATGGCTTGTATTCCAGCAACGAGCGAGTTAAATTTGAAAACATTTGCACAAATAATTGGGGATAAACGAGTAGATTTAGTTCCTGTTAAGGAAATACAATTACTCACAGGATATATCCGTGGAGGAGTATCCCCTTTAGGAACAAAAAAACGCTACCCATTATATTTAGATTCTTCAGCCTTAAATTACAATAAAATAAGTATTAGTGCAGGAAAACGGGGATTACAATTAATAATTGCCCCTAAGGATTTGCAAATAGCAACTCAAGCAATTATCACGAAAATAGCAACAGAAATAGCAATAGAATAATCTTTCTAACATAAGACAATGGTTGGTTTTACCTTAACTAGGGTTAAATTATTAGTGGATATTTATCAAAATTTTATTTTTGGTATTCCTAATAATTTCTATTAAGTTTTTCTTAAGTTTATAGGTGTTATTTTCTTCAGCATTATATTATAATGATGCGAAGTTTGGCTTTTCTTGTAGTCCATTGAGAAAAACTTATAAAAGAAAAATAATTAAAAATAAAATCAATTAAATTAGTGTAAAATTTTTTCAGCTAGGCTTTATTATTAGGTAATATGGGGTAAGTGTGAATATTAGTAAATACCCTAAAACAAGCTTGAATATGACCTGTCAACGATTTTCGTCGCTTGTCTTGCTGCATTTCTGAGGAGAAGCCAATATGTTCGTCAAATTGAAATATCTCAATGGAACACATCCCGGCAGTACAAAAGAGTTCACTCAACCCATTATAAAAGTTGGGCGTGCTCCTAGTTGCGATTTTGCTCTTTACGACAACACTGGACGACACTCAATTGCTTCGCGAGTACATGCAGAACTACGTTGTGAAGATAATCAACTTTTTCTTTGTGATCTAAATAGTAGTAATGGCACTTTTGTTAATGGTGAGAGAATTAAAAAAGCTCCATTAAAAAATGGAGATATGCTTACTTTTGGCCCAGATGGGCTAGAACTACAAGTTAATTTCCTTATTTCCTCAAAAGACGAAACTGAATTCCTTTCTTCTTGCCCTCTATTTCAAGACCTGCCTTGGGAAGTTTTATATGAAATTACTCGCCGGGGCGATATTAGACATATGTCTGGAGGAAGCTATCTATTTCGTGCTGGGGAAACTTGTAACACAGTCTATGTAATTTATAGCGGTTTAATTGAAGTTTCTGCTGTTCGTGATTCTAGTGGTAAACTTACTATTATAGGATTTTTAGCTAGTGGTGAATCCTTAGGGGAATCATTAGCTTTAATTGGTGGTGTACATCGTACTGAAGCTAAAGTAGAAGAAGCTGCAGAAATTTTTACTTTAGGTGCAGAAGCATTAAGAGAATTAATTCATACTATCCCAGATTTTGCCCTTAGATTTACAATGGCCTTATGTAATAAATTAGCTGCTAGTGAAGGCCAATTACAATCACGTACTAATAAACGGCATCTCCAAGGAGATTTACAACATTTTGATTTAGCTACTATTGTCCAAACCCTTAATGGACTACGTGAAAGCGGAGTTTTAATGCTCTATCCTAAGATGGATAATGATGTTGGGGGTAGTGGTGTAATAGGGGTACTACCTTTTGCCCGAATTTATTTTGAATCTGGTGAAGCTCGCTATATTAAGCTTGGTTCAAGAGGTGGTGAAGAAGGATTTTATCAATTGTTCCAAATGCCACTAGCAGGTAGCTTTACTTTTGTTCAACAAGAATTGCCAGATGATATGTCAACTACAGATCCTATTCGTATGCCTACTATGAACTTGCTTTTAGAAGCACATAGGCTCCAAGATGAATTAGAAACCTTTAAGAATAAACTACCAGATCTTACTACAGCTTTCCGTCCTTTAGTCGAAGAACTACAATGGAGGGAAGAAAATACTATAGGTTATGCTAATCAAGTTTGGTCGCTTATTTTAGGAGGCTCAACACTCTGTGAAATCTTAGGTAAAACAGATTGTAGTAATTTCACTGCTTATAGGCTTTTGATTGAAATGATTAATCAAGGGCAAATTAGCGATGAGAAGCTTCCTTCTGATATGTTACTTTCAACTAAAACTATTAGAGTAATGGCTTCTCGCGAAGAATAATAAAGCTAGAGGTTTTGTAAGGTTTAGTAACCAACAAATTAATCTTACTCTTAAGTGTTACTCTATTGGTTCCCAAAAAAATGTATCTACAGGAAATTCTGCACTAAGAATTTCATAAGCTAAATTAAATTTAGCATTATAATGTGCTGCCATAACTTGGTGGGAATTTGGTAACTCTGGGTTAGAAAAACTAACTTCAAACTGTGAGTTCCGCCCAGATAATTCAACCTGAGAAGTTTTCTTTAATAATCCTCCTCCTATTACAAAAAATTCTATATAAATACTATTAGCTTCAGCACCAAACATTTGATTTAAGTAATTACGCAACTTGCCTAGCGCCATAGTGCTATCTGTAGCATCTGCCGGTAAAATACAAAGAAAAGCACTATCAACTAAAGTAATTATTAGCCATTGATACTGAGCGCGTTTTTGTTGCTTTAGCTCTTCTGTTCCAGCAAAAGCAATAGAAAGATTAAATTTATCTTTTGGTTGAATAGATGGAGTTTTCTTTAATACTTCTTTTAACCTACTAGTAGCATTATCTATTTGTGAAAAATAATTAACTACCATTTGTTCTAAAGGTGCAATTGGTAGAATATTGTCATTATAGTTGCGTTTGTATTCCAAGACTTGTTGCCAAATATTTTCTAAAATCGATGGGTAAGTAAGGATTTTTTCTCGTTGAGTAGGGTTAGAAAAAATTTGGTCGGCTAATTTACGAGCCGCCATTATATTATGAATAACTAAACGCCGTCGATTTTGACGCATTAAAGTTAAGGTTTTTAGTAAGTTAAGGTTGTTATCTTCAGATTGGCCAAGAAAGTTAGTATAGAAGTCTAAAAATACTTGACAGTCATGTTCAGATAAAGAGGTATCGTAAATTTTAGAAGTTTCTCTGCTCACGTTTTTTCTAAAGGTTTTAAGCTTTGAGGTTTTGAACCATAAGCTAAGCCTAATAGTAAATCCTTTGTCAATAGGACTGTGCTAATTAAGGCTTAGCTATGAGCAATACTTTGTTTAAGAAAAGCTTTTGAAGGACTATTAATTTTTTATAAGAAAATTTATTTACTAGGATCATCATCTAGTGCTAGCAAGAAATTAATTAAATTATCTACGTCCTGTTGTTTAAATGATCCTTTACCTAAGGGTTTGGGCATACCTGGTGCAACAAAAAAATTATGACCTTCCCCAGTAATTGCAATACTAGACGGGGTTTGACCTGTTCGGGAAAAAGGAATCTTTTGAGTTTTATTTGCTTGAATTGCTTTAGCCTTTAGTTCTGGGTTAAGCATTATTTCTAGGCTTGCTCTAGGCTCAGGTTCAATACCAGAAAATAATGTTGCTACAACGCCAAAAATATCAATAGGGCCACCTGCTTTGCTACGTGCTGCTGCCATACCACCATCATGTAAATAAGGAGCAGTAGCAAATAAAAATCTTTTTGCTTGAGTTTTATAACCAACAACAGATGTTGTTCCTAAAACTTCAGAAAGAGCCTTAAATGGTGAACTATCCTTTGCTCTAGTAGGTTCTGTCCCAATATCCTCTAGTGCTGTAATAGTATTAGCCGTAAAAAATGGGCCAGGATGACAACGCAAACAATCTGCTTCAATAAAAACCTTTGCCCCTTTTAATACAGAGCCACTATCTAGAGCTTGTTTATTTTCTATACTAGTATTAGCTATTCCATTAAAAGATGTCATAGCTGCATCAACTGCTTCTTCGGCTGCATTATCTTGGCTTAAAGTAGAAATACCTGGATTAGGTAAAAACGCTTGTATTCCTAAAATTCCTTGTTTAGAAAGAACAGGTACTGCTCTAGCACGAGCTAATATACCAGCAACATTAGGTTGTGGGTCTATATCAGCAAAAGTCTTTCCTGCTATTTGCGTAGGGGAACGCTGAATTAAAGTTGTTAAATAAGAGTCTGAACCTTTTTCTAAATAAGGAAATAAACCTTGTGCTGGTGTACCAACTAAAGCTGTAAGCGAAGTTACATCTAATAAAACTGTATGGACAAAATTATCAGTTAAACCTGCTGTATTATTATCAAAAAGCCCATCCCAAAGTAGAGGCTGATTGCCATTAGTAGAATTTACAGGGGTTTGAGTTGGATTAGTACGTGCATCTAAAGTAACATCAAAATACCCTTTAGGAGTAAGTAAAAATTCTTCATCAATTAAACGTTCAAAATCTATTGCTTGATCTTTGTCTACTATCCCATCTCCATCATTATCAAACTTTATTTGACCAGACTTAAAAGGGTCAATATCTGAAGGCATTGCACCGCCTAAAGGAAATAGTGCAGCAGAATTTGATGAAAAGGCAAAAATAGCACCTATTTGTAGTTGATTATTTGCCATACCTGGCATCCTTGAACCATCTTTAAGCACTACTTCATGACATAGACTACAAGAAACTCCAAAAGTAAAATTTTGATTAGGATAGCTTGAATTTACTGTACTTGGATTTAGTGAGCCAGGTGTAGAGCTTGAAACTGCTACAGGGACTACTCCAACAGGTACAGGACTGCCTTTAGGCACTGCTAGCCCTGTAGCAAATGGGCCTGCAGGCAACTTAATTATTCCATCTAAAGTTGTATTAGGAGGAATATTAATTACTAGGTTTTGAGTAAAAGCATTGCCATTACCAGTAAATAAATTACCTTTAGTGCCATCAAGAGAATCGATAGAATCTAAAATTATTGGTAAAACTCCAACACTTTGCCCGTTTACCTCTATTGAACCATTAAGTAACCCTAAAATTTGTGTCCAAAAAACTTCATTGCCAAAAGTTTCATTAGCAAGAATTTTAGTTCCTAAATCTACTACAGCAGGGTTTAAATTGGCTTTTGGCGCAGGTTGTAGAAGCATTTTTGCCTGTTGTTTTACTCCCAAAGGGCTTGGCTCAATATGATGCTCAGCTTTGGTAGTACGAACATTTACTATATTAATAGCAGAAAATAATAGTATTATAGTGACAATAAATAGCTTTATTTGTCGCACTTGAACCTCCAAAATGTAAAGCATTTAATTAAAATAGGTCTAAGGCTAGGGTTTTGATAACACTAGCTTTTTGGGGGATGCATTTGACTATTTAGACAACTGTTATAATAGAAAAGACTGATTTTGTAGAAAAAAGCTACTGATATTAAAGTTGCCAAATAAAAATCACTTAGCTAAATATCCTTGACGAGTAATAGTTGATAAGTTTTTACGTCCTGTGATACGAACCTCTATTTGACGAAACTTACCATCATTACTATTAGTAGGTTCATAAATTATTACATATTGATTACGTAAAAACTCTGTTACTTGCCGGAAAGATTTTGTTAATGCTTCAACATTATCAGGAAAGAATACTTCTCCACCTGTATCTCTGCAAAGCTTTTTAAGCTCTCGATCATCAGTATTTATATAGGGTGAGCCTTCTACTCTAAATACTGAACCACCTTTAGTGCTAAGTGCATAAACGGTGGTTTCTGTACGTTGAGCAATAGAAATAATCTGAGCTAATGTGTGACTGCTATTAGTGTCTGCCCCATCAGTGACTACCACTAACACACGTCTACGTGAAGTAGTACGAGGCATATCCTCACGACAAACTTTATAAATAGCATCATAAAGGCTAGTTTGACCTGTAGCAACTTTAACTTCATCTACTGATTTTGATATTTGTGATAGATCGCTAGTAAAATCATTACGCACTTGTATAGTGGAATCAAAAGTAATAAAAGCAATACGATCTTTTTCTGTGCGCAGTACTGAAGATAAAAATTGCTTAATAGCTACTCTTTCAAATTCTAGTTTATTACGAACACTAGTAGAAGTATCCATAAGCACTGCTACATTTAATGGTAGGTTAGCTTGGGCATGAAACTCTATTATTGGTTGAACTTCTTTGTTTTCAAATATTTGAAAATTATCTTTCTTTAAATCAGGTACAAATTTACCTTTATCATCAAAAACAGTAACAGGTAAATTTATGTTTACAGTAGTAATTTTAAGTACTGCGTCTTCATCATCTTCAGTATTAATCGTATCATTAGATTGACTAAAAGCAGTATTTACAAATATTAGAGTAAAAAAAATTGCTAATAAAATTAATTTTTTCATAAGTTTACCAAAATAGAATTTAATCTTTTGTGATTTTGATGTTACAAGCTTACTTACAAGTTGCAGTTGAGCATATGCCTTGTTATTTATCTAAAGATGAATTATCACGGCAAACTTTACTAACTGTCAACCTCAATATCAGCTAAGAATTGCTCTAATTCTTTTGGTAATGAACTAGAAAAATATATACGTTCATTAGTGCTAGGATGAATAAATGCAAGCTTTGCAGCATGTAAGAAATGGCGTTTTAGATTGCCTATGGTGGCTTCTAATTTCTTGTTAAATAACATCTTTGCTCGGCCAGTTCCATAAACTTCATCTCCAACTACAGGATGATGAATATGTGCTAGATGAACTCTAATTTGATGGGTACGGCCTGTTTTTATTTCTACCTCTAATAAAGAAAAAGTTGGCCATTGTTTACAAACTTTATAAGAAGTCCAAGCAGGACGGCCTGTTTTAGGCACCACAGCCATTTTAGTTCGTTGAGTTGGATGACGGCCTATTGGTAGATCAATTATACCTGTAGGGGTTTTCATTTGAGCATAAACTAAGGCTAAATATTCTTTTTCTACTTTACGCTCAGTAAATTGTTCTACTAGGTGCTTATAAGACATTTGATTTTTAGCTACTACCATCAAACCTGAAGTATCACGATCTAAGCGATGAACAATTCCTGGCCTCATTGGTGAACCACTACAATTAGATGGATCTAAATAGGCTGCTAGCCCATTAGCTAATGTTCCTCGATCAATTCCTGCTGCTGGATGTACTACTAAACCGGCTGGTTTATTTAGTACTAAAATATCTTCATCTTCATAAATAATATCTAATGGAATTTTTTCTGGAATTAGCTCAATAACTTGTGGTGGTGGAAGTTCTATTTCTATTGCATCACCAATATGAATTCGGTAGCTAGGTTTAGTAGGCTTGTTATTTATTAAAACATCCAAGTTGGTAATTTGGCGGTGTAATTGTGTACGACTAAAAGACGGGAACTGGAGTGCTAAATATTGATCTAGGCGTTTTCCTTCATCATCATCAGTTGCCGTCAAAGTAATTATTTCTATTTGGGCAGTTTCTTGGGTAATTTTATTTCCTCCATAAATTTATGATTTACTCTTTTATTGTTGGATCTGGATAACTAACTTTTGCTTGTAAGTTTGCTTGTAAGTTTGCTTGTAAGTTTATTGGTTGAGGGTCTTTTTTCCACTGCCAATATTTATAGATAAAAGCGATTAATGCTATAGGTGCAATAATGCCAGCAATTAATTGTGAAGTAGAAAGTCCAAATAAAGCACCACGAGGATCATCACGGAAAAATTCAATGCTAAAACGTGCAATAGCATAGGTAAATAAATATGTTAATATAACCTGTCCACGGAACTTACGTACTCTTAATATATATAACAAGAAAATTGTTACTAGTAACATTAATGATGATTCATAGAGTTGAACAGGGTGTAAGTGAACATCAATAGGCACTCCAGTAAGTTGATGTGCTCGTTCAGTAAATTTAACACCTATCCAATAATCAGTAGGTTTTCCCCAACAACAACCAGCAGAAAAACAGCCTAATCTACCAGAAAACTGACCTAAAGCAATTCCTGGAGCACAAACGTCTGCTAAAGTCCACCAAGGAATTTTATAGCGGTTAGCCATAAAGAAACTAACACTTAAAGAGCCTAAAAAACCTCCGTAAAATACTCCAGCAGAACGAATAAAATCTAGCTTAAAAACTAAAGCAGGGTTATGTAAAAAATTTTGCCAATCAACAACAAGAAGTAATAATTTTGACCCAACTAACTCTCCTAGCAACATATAAAGGCCAATATCATATATTTTATTTTTGTCATAGCCTTCTCGTGCTCCAAGAGTAGCAGCAAGCCAAAGACCAGCTAAAAATGATAGGGCTAATAACACTCCATAAGTGTTTACAGTAAAATCAATGCCAGGAATACGAAAAAGTTCTGGGAACATTCCAGTCCTTTCTTAAGTAGTTTTTACTTTATTTGAGTCTGTTTCGGAAATTACTTCATTTGATTCTTTGAGTATATCAATACTAAGTAAGGCTGCACCAATGCATATTGCCATATCAGCTATATTAAAAGTTGGCCAATGATAATCATTTACATAAATTTCAATAAAATCTATTACTACTTGTAAATGTAAGCGGTCAATTAAGTTACCAATAATACCGCCTAAAATAAGCGTTAGTGCTACCAATAAAAGCTTTTTGGTTGGAGGGGCATGATAAGCAAAATAAGTAACTAAACTAATAGCAACAAATGAAACTGCTGATAATAACCAAACTTTTGCATTTCCACCAGTATCAGAAAGTACTCCAAAAGCAATGCCAGGATTTTCAGCATAGCTTAACTTAAAGAAACTATTAATAACATGCACATCAGGCTTAAAACGTAAATTATAATAAGCCCAATATTTGGTTGCTTGATCTAACAAGACAACTAGTAGAGACAAGGGCAAATACCTTAAGACTTGATTCAAGGTGCCTCCACGATTTTTAAGTTTTTAGATTAATATTTTAGGTTTCCTCTCAGTACGTGTTTATTGTACTGAGAGTTTCTCTAAAATATTAAAAATGTTATTGACTCAACCATCCTAAAGTAATGTTTTGAGCACACCTAGTGCATACTGTTGGATAGCGAGAATCTGTTCCTGTGTTGTCTGTAAAATGCCAGCAACGCTCACATTTTTGCCCACTTGCTGCTTGAACTTTAACTTGCAGTTCTGCTACTGACTCATCAGCAATTACTTCTGTTTGGGATGTAATAAAAATAAAGTGTAGTTGTGACTCATAAGCTTGTAAAAACTCTAGTTCTTCACCTTTAGTATAAAGCGATACTTTAGCTTTTAATGATGAACCACCACCAAAACCACCTTCCTCAAGAGCTTTTTTAACCCGATCTCTAACAGCAAAGAGTCTATTCCAACGTGTTAATAGCTCAGTTTCTACTAAAGAACTATCATAGTTAGGGAATTCTGCTATATGAACAGATGATGTCTCAGCACCTTCTTTAGGTAAAAACTCCCAAATTTCATCTGCTGTAAATACAGTTAATGGTGCAGACAGTAATGCTAATGTCTTGATAACAATATAGATAGCAGACTGAGCAGAGCGACGCTCAAAAGACTTAGGTGGATAGGTGTAAAGTCTATCTTTTAAGATATCAAAATAGAGTGAAGATAGTTCTTGTGAACAAAAACCAAGTATTTCTCTATATGCAACATGGAAATCATAGTCCTCATAAGCTTTACAAACTTTTTTGATTAGTTCCTGTGTTACGGATACTGCCCAACGATCAATTTCCATCATATCTTTGAACGCCACTATATCAGTAGTAGGAGAAAAACCAGCTAGGTTTCCTAGTGCATATTTAGCAGTATTTCTAATCTTACGATAGCTTTCTGATACACGCTTAAGTATTTCCTCAGAAATACTCATATCTTCAGTATAATCAATACTTGATGCCCAAAGCCTTAATATATCAGCACCATGTTGCTGCATAATTTTACCTGGCTCCATGACATTACCTACAGATTTAGACATTTTTTCTTTGTCTTTATCTAGTACATAACCATGAGTAATACAGGTTTTATAAGGTGAAACACCTTTCATTTCTAAACAGCAAACAAGCGAGCTATTAAACCATCCGCGATATTGGTCTGAGCCTTCTAAATAAAGGTCAACAGGTACTTGATAGCCATTTCTTTCTACTGTCATCCAGCTTACACCAGAGTCTAGCCAGACATCCATAATGTCCATTTCTTTTCTAAAATTAGTACTTTCACATTTAGAACATTTTGTTCCTGCTGGTACTAATTCTTCTACAGGACGAGCATACCAAGCATCAGCACTTTCACGCTCAAAAATATCTGCTACATAATCAATTAAATCAGCCGAAATAAGCTCTGTATCACAGTCTTGACAGTAAAGCGCAGTAATTGGCACTCCCCAAGTGCGTTGACGTGAAATACACCAATCAATACGGTCTGCAAACATATTATGCATACGTTCATCGCCCCAAGTGGGCTTCCATTTAATTTCACGAATAGCTTTTAACGCACGTCCTCGTAAGTCTGTTTTATCCATAGAGATAAACCATTGTGGAGTAGCACGGAAAATCACAGGTTTATTACATCGCCAACAATGAGGATATTCATGTTCATAATCTTCATGCTTAAGTAAGACATTTAGCTCTTTGAGTAGTTCAATAATCTCTTTATTAGAGGCAAAAACTTGTTTTTCTCCAAAACGCTCTACATCAGACTTAAATTTTCCACGACTATCAACAGGACAATAAACGTCTAAACCATATTGTTTACCAATTATATAGTCATCATGACCATGACCTGGTGCAGTATGAACGCAGCCTGTACCAGCTTCAAGTGTTACATGGTCACCTAACATAAAGAGTGATTCACGGTTAATAAAGGGATGTTGAGCCACCAGACGATCTAGTTTTGCACCTTTAAACTCTGCAATAACTTTAGGCTCTTGCCACCCAATTTTTTCACTTACCGCTTTTAACATTTCTTTAGCAACAATATAAACATCATCCTCAATTTCTACAGCAACATAGTCAAAGCTAGCACTAAAAGAAATACCTAGGTTGGCTGGTAGAGTCCAAGGTGTAGTTGTCCAGATAATTACACTTACTTTTTTACCTGCAAGATTCTCATCTATTTGGCTAGGATCACTTTTTAGAGGAAACTTTACATATACAGAAGGGCTGATATGTTTTTTACGAGTAACTTCGGCTTCTGCTAAAGCAGTTTGGCAGTTGGTACACCAATGCACAGGCTTAAACCCACGATAAACACTACCTTGGCGGATAAAATTACCTAAAGCGCGTAAAGTATCGGCTTCATATTGATAGCTCATGGTCTGATAAGAGTTTCCCCATTCACCTAAGACCCCTAAACGAGAAAAATCATTATTCATATCAGCAATATGGCGTTCAGCAAAAGCACGGCAACGCTTACGAATTTCTAAAGCAGAGAGACTTTGTTTTTTTAGTCCAGCTTTTTCTAGTTCTTCTTCTACTTTTTTCTCAATTGGTAGACCATGACAATCATAACCAGGAATATAAGGAGTATCATAGCCCATCATAGCCCTAGATTTAACCACAAAATCTTTAAGGATCTTGTTAAGTGCTGTGCCCATATGGATTTTACCGTTAGCATAGGGCGGGCCATCATGTAAGTTATAAATAGTCTTACCAGTACGAGCATTTCTAATTTGCTTATAAAGATCGTTTGTACGCCATTTTTCTAAGCGGGCAGGTTCAGCCTGCACTAGGTTACCTTTTTGGGGAAAGCTATTATCAGGCAGATTTACAGTTGATTTTAAGTCACTGGGAGCTTGTGTTGACATGGTTTTTAAGTCCTCTTTCTACAAAAATACAAAAGCACCTGATAACGCAAGAGCGTTAATTCAGGTGCTTTGATGCAGGCACACCTTTGGCCTGCGATTAAATAAACATCTCTTCGTCTTGATATGCTTCATCAATTTGTTTGCGTTCCTGAGCAAACAAAACATGCAGGAAACTTTGTACTCCAGCTAATACCGCAGATATTTCACTTACTGGTTTAAGTACACCTATTTGAACCATTTCTGCGGTTTGGTCTAATCTATCAGTTGTACGTGTTACTAGGTGATCAACTTTTTGTACTTGTAAATCAGTTCTTTCTCTTACAGACGCTACTAGAGCACGAACATTTTCAGCCTCTTCTCTAGTAAGCTTAGATAGTTCTAAAGTTGTAGTTTTAATTGCTGCTAAACAACTTTCAGATTCTATCTTAATTGTTTGAGCCGTTTCTTTAGTTATTGCAGCCGTTTCTTTAGCTAATTGAGTAGCTATATAGGCTTCTTTCATAATTGGTTTAGCTAAAGTTAACAACTCGTTAATTTGCTCCATAGCTGGGCGAGCAGCCAAGATTAGCTTTTGTGTTTCTTCTAAAATTGGTTCGCCACGAGTTTGTAAGAGTTGCATTTTTTGGTGTGCATCTTCTAGTAGTGGCTCAGTTCGGCTTTGTATTCGCCTTAAGTTTTCTTCTAGCTTACTCTGTAATGTAGTTGCTCGTGCCATTAACTGTTGGGAAACAATATAGAGCTTAAGCACTGCAACTAACAGAACTATGGTAAAGACAGAAATAGTTACTATAAGAATCCACTCTAGATTCACTGGGCTTACCTCTATTCTTAAAACACTTTAAGCTAACTTTGTTCAGTTGATTCGACTAAAGCAGCAGCTTCTTCTGCTTCGGCAGCAGCTTGAGCTTTTTTGTCTTGATAAGCCCGTTTACCAGCTTCAATAGCAGCAGCTACCCGATGTTTTTGATCAGAGATCACATTGCGCCCAGCTTCAACTATATGAGTAGTTTTTTCACGGCTTAGCCCATAAAGCTCATTAGCTTTTTCACGGCTACTGCTATAAACAGTAGAAGCTTTTTGACTTACAGCCTTGGCTCGGTCATTAGCATAATCAATACTACGCTTAGTTGCTCCAGAGATATCTTCGCGTAGTTCTTTTCCTGCTTTAGGAGCAAACAGTAGTGCAATAACTGCTCCTACTCCTGCACCGACGAGAAAATAACTAAGTTTGGAGCTTGTATCGTTGTCGCTCATTACGACCTCCTAAAAATTTCTAATGTAAAATTGCAGTTTGCAACTATAAGGAAAAAGTTACTGTTATAGCAAACATTTTCTTAATTTATTTTAGTTAATTCAATTAACAAAGAGACAAAAAATATACATCACAATAACAGCCTGCTGCAAGGCAGACATACGAACACTAAGTGGTTTTCTTAGGCTCTTCGCCAGTCTGTACCGTCTTTTGTGTCCTGTAAAATAATTCCCTGTTCAGCTAAATACTTACGTATCTCATCAGAACGAGCAAAATTTTTACTTTTTCTAGCTGCGAGCCGTTCTTCAATTAGATTTTGAATCTCAGTCTCTAGAATTTCTTCTTTGTAATCAGCAAAAATGCCTAATACATAATTTACTTTATCAAAAAAGTCTAAAGCCTCTGTTTTATCCTCAGCCCTTAGAGTTTCTGTTGAAATTGCTTTATTGATTTCACTTTCTAAAATCGCTACTGCTGCTAATGCTGATGAAGTGTTAAGATCATCATCCATTGCTTCTTCAAAAGACTGTTTTGCTTTCTTAATTGCATAACTAACTTCTGCTAAGGAACCTGCTTCAGTTTTTGATTTATTTAGTCTACGACGAAAATCTTGGAGTTTTTTAACTCTAGTTTCATCACCACGCAAACCATCTAAAGTAAAATTAAGTTGCTTACGATATGGAACAGAGATTAGCGAATAACGTATGCCTAAAGGAGAAAAGCCTTGACTAGTTAAATCTCTAATAGTAAAAAAACGATTTTCACGCTTAGACATTTTTTGACCATCTATCATTAAATGTTCACAATGTATCCAATGTTTTACAAAGGGTTTTCCTGTTGCCCCTTCGCTTTGTGCTATTTCATTTTCATGATGAGGAAAAATTAAGTCTACTCCACCACAATGAAGATCAAAACTATCTCCTAAATAACGCATTGCCATAGCAGAACATTCAAGATGCCAACCAGGTCGACCTTTACCATAAGGCGTATCCCAAAAGGGTTCACCCTCTTTAGCTGCTTTCCAAAGTACAAAATCCCTAGCATCTTCTTTATCATAGTCATCAACATTAACTCTTTTACCAGAAATATTTCCTGATAACTTTATCCCTGATAACTTTCCATAATCAGCAAATGAAGAAATTCGATAATAAACTGAACCATCATTTACATAGGTTAATCCATTTTTATCAAGACGCTCTATTAACTCTATCATTTCATTAATATGATCAGTAGCAGCAACTATTTTTTCTGGCCTCTCTACCCCTAATAAATCAAGGTCTTCAAGAAATTTGTCTGTAAATTCTTTAGTATGTTCTTGAAGTGCTATTCCTCTTTCATTAGACCTCATAATAGTTCTATCATCAATATCAGTGATATTCATTACGTTTAGTAATTGGTATCCTTTATATTTTAAGTAGCGACATAACACATCAACAAACAAAAAATATCGGAAATTACCTATATGAGCAAAATCATAAACAGTTGGGCCGCAACTATACATTTTTACTAGGTTATTTTCTTGAGGATGAAATTCTTCCTGACGATGTGTTAAGGTATTAAAGAGTTTTAACATAAATATCCTTCACTTTATTTGAAAGTTTTAATTAGCTTATAAGGTAATTAATCATAGCTAATCTAGTGAGCTAAGCGCAAAGAAACAAATAGTTTAGATCTTGCTTAGGTCGGTTGACAATGGCATTTGGCTAAGTTAGGCTAGCCTCTTCTAACACATATCTAAGAAAAATCCTAACTATATAGCTGGAGATTTTATGGCAAAAGGTAAAGCTGACTCACGTCTAATTCAATATTCTGTTGAAAATAATATTGCTATTATCCAACTTAATGATCCACCTGCAAATACTTATAGTTACTCAATGATGCAGCAACTAGATGAAGCTATTTTACAAGCACGAATGGATACTAATGTACACGTAATATTACTAAGAGGAGCAGGAGAGAAATTTTTCTGTGCTGGAGCCGATATTAAGATGCTTACTGAAGCAACTCCAGAGTTTAAGTATTACTTCTGTTTACATGCTAATGAGACTCTAAATAGATTAGAGCAAACTCCAAAACTAGTTATTGCTGCAATAAATGGACATTGTGTAGGTGGTGGTTTAGAAGTTGCCTTAGCCGCAGATATTCGTATTGCTCGACGTGGCTCAGGTAAAATAGGACTTCCAGAAGTAAACTTAGGTGTACTTCCTGGCACTGGTGGCACTCAGCGTTTAGCTCGTTTGGTAGGTAAATCTAAAGCAATTGAATTAATGGTGTTAGGACAGACTATAGATTTTGATCAAGCTGTACCTTTTGGATTAGTTAATGAAGTTTGGGCATATGAAAACTTTTTTGAAAGAATACTAGAATATGCTGCTCGCTTTACTGCTCCTAATTCAGCAACAAAAGCAATAGGTTGTATTAAACGCGCTGTTCAATCAGGTTTGGAAATGGGTTTTCATGAGGGTTTAGCCTTAGAGAGAGAACTTCAACAAGAACTCTTTACTAGTAGTGATGCTAAAGAAGGCTTAGCTGCTTATGTAGGTAAGCGGAAAGCCATTTTTCAAGGGAAATAACCATAAAAGTTATGTATGAAAATATCACAGCAGTAAAAGAAAACTCTGTTTTATGGTTAACCTTAAATAGACCCGATAAACTAAATGCTTTAGTTGGTCGGGCAAGAGAAGAAATTTTCTCTGCCTTAGAACAAGCAGACCAAGACCAAAGTGTAAAAGCAATTTGTATTACTGGAGCAGGAAAAGGTTTTTGTGCTGGTGGTGATATAAATTATATGGCAAGCCTTCAAAAAGATAATAACTTAGCTGCTTTTCAATCTTTACTTGAAAGTGGTCGCCAAGTTGTTACTAAAATACGAGCAATAGAAAAACCTGTAATCGCAATGATTAATGGAGTTGCTGCTGGTGCAGGTCTAAACCTAGCTCTAGCAAGTGATATTCGTATTGCTAGTGCTTCAGCACGTTTTAGCCAAGCTTTTATTAAAATAGGGCTTCATCCTGATTGGGGTGGAACTTTTTTTCTTCCTCGTTTAATTGGTACTGCCCGCGCTTGTGAAATGATCTTTACTGGTGATGTAATTGATGCTCAAACTGCTTATCAAATAGGACTTGTTAACCAAGTTGTTGCTGATAATGAACTATTAGCAAAAACCCAAGAACTACTAGCAAAACTAGTATCTCGTCCAAGACAAGCTCTAGCTTTAGCTAAAAAGGCTATTTATAAAGGAGTTGAATCTAGTTTGGCTGAGGCTCTAGATTATGAAACTCTAGCACAAACAGAGTGTTTTCAATCTGAGGATGCTAAGGAAGGTATAGAGGCTTTCCTAGCACGACGCGACCCTAAATTTAGGTAGGTAATTAATGGCAATCCACTTTAATAGAATCCTCCCAAATCTCTATGTTGGTACTGTCCCAAAAACTTTTGATGATGTAGAAAGACTAATTCGTGAAATAGCTGTTAGCGCAATCATTAATCTACAAACAGATGATGACTTTCAGTGGTATCAAATCGATTGGCAAAAAATTAAACAATATTATGAAAAACAGAATCTAGAGTTTATACGTAAGCCAGTCCAAGATTTTCAGTTAGAAGATTTAAGAGATAAATTACCAGATTGTGCTAAGGCTGTAGATGAATTTGCTCGTAAAGGGCATGTTATTTATCTACATTGTACTGCTGGAGTTAACCGTTCTCCAACAGTGGCTATTGGTTATTTATACCAATACTTAGGCTATGATATGGAAACAGCTATTAGAATGGTAAAAACTAGTCGTGCTTGTGATCCTTATCTAGAAGCGCTTTATGCAGCAAAATTTTAATCAATTAATCAAAAATAATTTTAAAGGATAGTTATGATAGAAGTTATTAGCATATTAGGTGCAGGAACTATGGGGCATGGTATTGCTCAAGTTGCAGCTATGGCAGGCTACCAAGTCTATTTGTATGATATTAAAGAAGAATTTGTTTCAAAAGGTCTTGCTAGTATTACAAATAACCTAGATAAAGGTGTAGAAAAAGGCAAAGTAACTAGCGAAGCTCGAAATCAAGCTTTAGCTAAAATAAAAACTACTACTAATTTATCTGAAGCGGCTAAACCTGCTCATTTAGTAATTGAAGCTGTTCCAGAATCTCTAGACCTAAAACAAAGTATTTTCACTCAATTAGATGAATTCTGCTCACCAAGCTCAATTCTTGCTACTAATACATCTTCTTTAAGTATTAAAGATATTGCAGTAGCTACTAAACGTCCTCAATTAGTACTTGGAATGCATTTTTTTAACCCAGTACATATTATGAAATTACTAGAAATTGTTCATACTAATGAAACTAGTCAGGAAACCATAGAGGCTGTTTTAGAAGTTAGCCGTAAACTAGGCAAAGAACCAATTCTAGTTAAAGATAGCCCAGGGTTTGCTTCTAGCCGATTAGGTATTACCTTAGGACTTGAAGCAATGCGAATGCTAGAACAAGGTGTTGCTAGTGCTGCTGATATTGATAAAGCTATGGAACTAGGTTACAACCATCCAATGGGGCCACTAAAATTAACTGACCTAGTAGGCTTAGATATACGATTAAATATTGCAGATTACTTATATTCTACATTAGAAAGTGAAGTCTTTCGTGCTCCAGAAATACTACGTCAAAAAGTTGCTGAAGGTAAATTAGGCAAAAAGTCCGGTGAAGGCTTCTATAAATGGTAGATAACGATAAAATATTTCAAATTAATTTTTAGGGAGAAAGTTTAATGTACGAAAATATTATTGTAGAAATTCAAGGGCGAGTTGGATTTATTCGTGTTAACCGTCCTAAAAAACTTAACGCACTTAATATTCCCACTCGTGAGGAAATCCTTAAAGCATTAGCAGAATTAGGCGCAAATAACGAAGTTAGAGTAGTTATTTTTACTGGAACAGGCGAAAAAGCTTTTATTGCTGGTGCTGATATTAGCGAATTTGAAGGCCGTACCGCTCTAGACCAACGTAGTGTTATGCGTGCAACCCGTATGTTTGATTCTTTTTCAGAATTTCCTAAACCTGTAATTGCTATGATTAACGGCTTTTGCTTAGGTGGTGGTTGTGAAGCTGCTCTAAGTTGTGATATTAGAATTGCATCTGATAATGCAAAATTTGGTCAACCAGAAATCAATTTAGGCATTATCCCTGGTGGTGGTGGTACACAGCGTTTAACTCGTTTAGTTGGTGAAGGTAAAGCAATGGAATTAATTTTAACTGGCGATATGATAGATGCTAATGAAGCAAAATCACTAGGGTTAGTTAATCATGTCGTTCCTTTTGCAGAATTAGAGCAATTTACTTTAGCAATGGCTAACAAAATAGCAGATAAAAGCCCAGTAGCTTTACAAATGGGCAAAGAATCTGTCAAAAATGCTTCACGTATGAATTTACGCGAAGGCTTAGACCAAGAAATAGACCTTTTTGCATTATGTTTCTCTAGCGCAGATAAAGAAGAAGGCGTAAAAGCTTTCCTAGAAAAACGTAAACCAGAATTTACAGGTAAGTAAAACAGTTATTGTATATTAAATACATTGTAGCTTAAGCGATCTTATGTTTTACATCTTAAATTCTTAAGACCCTGAAAGGGTCTGTTATAATAGCCTAGGGTTGAATGCACAGCATTCAACCCTAGGAATTGAAATATCAAAAATTCAACTAGGAATTGAAATATCAAATTATTTAAAAATGTGTCAGATGCCAAATATAATATGCCAAAGGTAATCCCATTTAGAACCAAGGGTTATCCCAAGAGGGATAACCCTTGGCTATCGTAAACATCCCTTTCAGGGATGAAAGAATTTTATGTTCCCGAAGGGAACGAATATAAGCGGGAAAAATTTATTCTTTATAATAAAAGGTGAAATCATGAAAACTATTAGGATCGCAAATGGGCAAGGTTTTTGGGGCGACTCTCTAGAAGCTCCTGTACGTCAAGTTGAAGGTGGACAAATTGATTATCTAGTCCTTGATTACCTAGCAGAAATTACTATGTCGATTATGCAAAAGCAACGTACTAGAGATCCTAAATCAGGTTATGCTCGTGATTTTGTCCCTTTAATGGAAAGAATTTTACCTCAATGCTTAGAGCGTAATATTAAAATAATTGCTAATGCAGGTGGAGTTAATCCTCGTGGTTGTGCAGAGGCTGTTGTAGCAGTAGCTAACAAATTAGGTTTAGGAGATAAAGTTAAAATAGGTATTGTGGCTGGTGATGATATTATGGAATCCCTTGATGAGCTTTTAGCTACAGGGGTTGAATTACGTAATATGGATACAGACGAGCCTCTTTCTACAGTACGTCCTCAAATTCAAAGTGCTAATGTTTATTTTGGAGCTTGGCCAATTGTTGATGCATTAAAACAAGGTGCACAAATTATTATTACTGGTCGTTGTACTGATACAGGACTTACACTTGCTCCAATGATTTATGAATTTGGTTGGGCAGAAGATGATTGGGATAAATTAGCAGCAGGAACAATTGCAGGTCACTCAATTGAATGTGGTGCACAAGCATCAGGTGGTAATTGCCAAGTAGATTGGGAAAATATTCCTGATCTAGCTAATGTTGGCTATCCAATTATTGAAGCTAGTGAAGATGCTACTTTTGTTATTACTAAACATCCTAATACAGGTGGGCGAATAACTACGGCTGTAGTTAAAGAACAACTTGTTTATGAAATGGGAGATCCAGTTAGTTATATTACTCCTGATTGTGTAGCGGATTTTACTACAATTCATTTAGAAGACTTAGGTAGTGATCGAGTAAAGTTTTATGGTATTAAAGGCCATCCTGCTACAGAACTTTACAAAGTTTCTATTAGTTATCAATTTGGTTATAAAGCTGTAGGGTCATTAGTTTACGCTTGGCCAGATGCTTATCAAAAAGCAAAAGCAGGTGATCGTATTTTACGAACTAGGTTAGAATCCTTAGGTTTAAAGTTTGATGAGACTTTAACAGAGTTTGTTGGAGTAGATGCCTGTCATGGTTTAGAACTTTCTGGTGAACCTAATCCAGAAATAGCTGAAGTTCAAATGCGTGTAGGGGTGCGTAGTAGTAGTAAAGCCGACGTAGAGCGTTTTACTAAAGAACTTGCTCCACTGGTTTTAACTGGGCCTCCTACTGTAACAGGTTTTGCTGGTGGACGACCAAAAGTCGAAGAAATTGTAGCTTATTGGCCTGCTTTAATGCCTAAATCCCGTATTAGTCCAAAGGTAGAAATAATTTAATATAGAGATCTGTAGGGCAGACACCTTGGTCTGCCCTCTTAAAGGTTTAATCTTCATCAGACCAAATAATTTTCATTATAGGTTTTTCGCGATAAATGCGCTCTCTAGGATAAGAGAGCGCATTTTGTATATAACGCACACCTTCAATTGTTACATCCCAATTCATATGAGTATGCCCAAAAATATGAGTTGTAGACTTAATTGCTCTAAGCTGGTTATCTAACCTTATACAGCCTGCAACTTGAGGTAATCCCTTAAATCTTAACCATTCTCGACCTGGCATTAATTCATATCTAGGTAAGAAGTGAGAAAAAGAGATTACTTCTTTAGAGTAAGGTTTAATACGGTCTTGGTTTAAGCTTAGAAAGTGATTAGCTATAGAATCAATATTTTCTGGCCATTTGCAAAGATAGAAGTCTGACCAAGCCTCTAATCGGTCTAAATCCGGGTTTTCATCAATATCAAACTCTTTTTCATACCAAGAAAACAAAGGTACAATTGTACATTTCTCTAGCTCAGTAGGGCTGGTATAAACATCTAGCTGTTTACATAAGTCAATAATACTAGAAAATTTATCTAAAGAATGGTCTTCTTCTCCTCTAACCCAAAGCTCATGATTACCTGGTACATAAAATAAAAATTTAAATTTAGCTCGGAGCATCTCTAGAGTGTTTTTAACTAAGTCTAAGTTATGACCAATATCGCCTGCTATAATTAAAATATCTTGTTGATAAAGACTATTAGAAATAGATTCTAGTAATAGCCAATTGTCCTTAAAATCAGTATGAAGGTCAGAAGTAGCAAAAATTCGCATAAGAGGTTGACGTAAGAAAGCGATTTTGTTAGATTAGAGCCAATTTCAAAAGCGGGTGTAACTCAATGGTAGAGTGTCAGCTTCCCAAGCTGAAAGTTGTGGGTTCGATCCCCATCACCCGCTTTAAAACACCTAAAAAATATAAAACAAACACTCACATTAATTTACCACTACATTAATCCTTTAATTAAACCACCATCAACAGCAACCGTTGTACCACTAATATAACTAGCACGTTCTGACGCTAGAAAGACCGCATAATTAGCTATTTCTTCTGGTTTAGCTAAACGTCCTATGGGTATATCATTTTCCCATTGTTTGACAATTTGTTGTTGTGGTAATTGTGCAGTTTGAGCACGTATATTAACTAGTTCCTGTAATCTTTCAGTTAATGTATATCCAGGACAAATATTATTAACCAAAATATTATCTTTCCCTAGTTCATTGGCAAGGCTTTTAGCTAAACCAATAACACCTGCACGTAAGGTATTTGAGAGAATTAAATCATTAATAGGTTGTTTTACAGCAATAGAAGTAATATTAATGATTCTTCCCCATTTTTGGGCTTGCATATGGGGAATTACTGCATGACAGGCATGTACTACACTCATTAAAAGTAAGTCTATTCCAGGTTGCCAAGCTTCAGGAGGGGTACTTTGAAATTTTGTGGCATGTGGCCCACCAGAGTTATTAACTAAAATATCTATACGGCCAAAAGTTGCTATAGCTTGACTAGCTAATTTTTTAATATCCTCAGCTTTAGTAACATCAGCAACTAAGGCAACAACATTAACTCCATATTTTTCTTTGATTTGAGAGGCAGTAGCTTCTAAGACTCCTGTATTACGGGCACAAATTACTAAAGAGGTTCCTTCTTGGGCAAGTCCTTCAGCTATAGCTTTACCTATACCTTGGCTTGCTCCAGTCACTATTGCTACACGGTCTTTTAACCCTAAATCCATAGTTTCTCCTAAAACTTTTTATTAGGATTGTAGCTTGAAAATAGCGACTGGCAAAAGCCCAAAAGCCAAAGTTACAGATTTGTACTTAAATCTTTATTTAAATTCACCCATTAAAACTACTTGGCCATTAGTACGGATTTCAACACGTTTGATTTTTGTAACAGGATCTAAGCTTGTTGGTAAAGGTTTTTGATCACTACCAATATTGCCTTTGCTTTTTTTGGAAAACATTATTTCTACAGCAGCATTATTTTCACCAGAATCAATTTTTGCTGTCTCTGTAGCTACTACAAGCCCATCTACTACTAAATCATAACTAGTTCCACTTTTTAGGTTTGCTCCTACTACCTGAAATTTTTGCATTGCATTTCCATTGGTTTTAAGCATGATTTTTGCAATCCCAGTGGCATTAGGCTCAATGCTAGTAGGTTGTAGCTTGATAATCTGTTTAGTAGGTTTATTGCTGTTTCCATTCCCATTCCCATTCCCGTTATTGCCAGGTATTTCACCTTGTTGGGCAATGGCTAATCCCATTGTGAACAAAATAAATAAGCTGCTTAAGAGAGTTAATAGAGAATTAAATTTAATTGTCATAAGTGTATCCTTCAAGTTAGATAAGTAGATTAAGCCAGAATAATAAGAGTATGAAAATGAAGAGGTAAAAAAGCAAGTCTTTGTTAGGCTATTGGTTAGTAATTTAACAAAATATTTATAAAAAAGTAAATTTCAAAAATTTCTAGCCAAAAATTCAAACTTTTTTTCATAGACCTTCTTCTAATAAACTGAAAGCCAAATTTATATTACTTTAGATATATACTGGAGGTATTTATGCGTACTATTATATTTTCTTTTTTAATAGCTTGTTTATGTATAGTTTTTTCCATTTCAATTTTTACTCGTGAAACTAATGCACAAAGTGATGTATTTGCTGAAGATAGTAAACCTATAAATGCTAGTTTTATGATTGAAGGAATAGAGCGTAACGCCATAATCTTTCCTAATTCAAGAGAAGTTTCTAGTTCAGGTGCCCCACTAGTTTTTGTTTTTCATGGTCATGGTGGTACAGCTAGAAATTCAGCACAAAAATTTCGTATTCATGAACTTTGGCCAGAAGCCGTAGTTGCTTATATGCAAGGATTACCAGGTATTCCAGGTATTACTGACCCAGAAGGGAAGAAAACAGGTTGGCAAAAAGACCCAGGTGAAGCAGATGATCGTGACCTTAAATTTGTTGATGTAGCATTAGATCAAATTCTTAGACAATATAAAGTTGATCCTAGTAAAGTTTATGCATTAGGGCATTCTAATGGAGGACGTTTTACTAATGTGATTTGGCATGAAAGAGGTGAGAAATTTGCTGCTTTTTGTTCTGCTAGTGGTCAAGGTGGTACTTTAATCCCAACAAATATTCCTAAATCAATTCTTATTATCGCTGGTGAAAAAGATCCTTTAGTTTCTTATCAAAACCAATTACTGAGTGTAGAAGCGGCCCGTAGACTACTACAAACAGATCCAAGTAAAGCAATTAAACAAGGTTTTGCTGTATTAGAACCTGGAGTTAATGGGCTAGAACTAGGTACTTACTTACATCCAGGTGGACATGAATTTCCTAAAAAAGCCCTACCTTTAGCAGTAATGTTTTTTCAAAGACATAGTAACTAGTATTTGTTAAATAACCGTCTTATTATCCTTCTCTTAAATAAAGTGAATCAAAAATATTAAAAGGTACAGTAATTTAATTGCTGTACCTTTTTTGCTTTAAGAATCAGATTTTGCAAAGACTAATTTTTACTAATAAAGGTTTTATATGTCCAATCTATGGTGTCTTTTATGCTTTGTTTCATATCCATAGGTTTCCAGCCTAGCTCTTTTTTAATTCTATCACTAGAAGCATATTGAATTTTTCCATTAAAGTCTTCTATCATTTCGCTAGAAATCTGTCTAGGAGCACCTGTAAGCGCATTAGTTAACCAATCAAAAAAAGGAATAATCCCAGCTAATGCTACAGGAATTTCAAACATTGGTACTTTAATACGATTATCAATTTGATTAGCAAGTTTTAAGGCATCCATTAACCAAAAAGATTGATCTGTAGCCAAGTATCTACCATTAGCTTTATCATTTTCATAAGCAAGTAGATGTGCCATTGCTACATCACGAACATCTACATAACCTAGTCCAAAACGAGGGACAGCAGGGAGTTGACCTCTAAGTGCTAGCTCAAAAGGGTGGGTTGTAGGGGTATGACGGTAAAATCCTGGGCCAAGCACACCTGAAGGGCAAATAGTTACTAAGTTTAGGTTATTTTTTTTAGCAAAATCCCAAGCTCTTTTTTCTGCTTCGGTTTTAGCAAACATATAAGGGCTACAGGCTTTATCATTCCAATTTTCTTCTGTTAAAGGCTTAGAAGCTTGACCATCTGAACCTACTGCAGCAACACTAGATGTAAATACTACTTTTTTTACTCCAGCATCTTTACATGCTTGAAGTACATTAATCCCACCTATAATACTAGGATCTATAATGTCTTTTTGAGGATTATCTGAAATCGTAGTATAGACAGCCGCTACTTGGAAAACACCATCCATTCCTTTTGTAGCATTAACTAGTGTTTCAGGTTTCATTATATCTGCACTAACTATTTCTACTGATAATCCTTCTAATGGTTTAATATTTTCTTGCTTTTTAGCATCTCTTACAGAAGCACGAACTTTATAGCCTTTTTCTACTAGCAAACGAACTAACATATTACCAACATGCCCATTAGCCCCAGTTACTAACACATTTTTCATGGTAAATACACCTACTTAATAAAATTGAAAAGCTTATAAAGAGCGATATTAACATATGAAAGCTTTATTAGTGAAATATCCTGAGAAATAGATTAGGTGGTACTAAAAAATACTAAGAAAGTATAATAAAAATAAAAAAACTTTAGGTTTTTAGGATAAAATAAGAAAATTTAATAAAATCTTAATGAGTTACCAATGTATAATTACTTTGTAGCCTTACTTGAACACAATGTCACCAATTATTAGCTTTATTAATTACTTACAACATAATACTAACCAAACACAATTACGTTATCTTGGTTATTTAGGTGCCTTTGGTGGTGTAACCTTAGTAACAATCTTTTATAGTTTGGTTTTCCCAGCGGTTGGCCCTGCAACTATTGCTTTAAGCTTTCTTTTAGTAGTTTTAATTACTTCTATTGTTAGTGGGTTAACTTTTGGCATAATTGCCTCCATAGTAAGTGTATTAAGCTATCATTCGTTTTTTCTTTTCTCTAGAAGGTTTTCAACAGAAGAGTCTCAAGGGTGGATAGATTTTTCAGTTTTTTTAGTCACAGCAGTTATTACTAGCCAATTTTCTGCTGCTATTCGTACTCGCGCTTACGAAGCAGAGAAAGGCAAAGCAGAAGTTTTAAGACTCTATCAATTAAGTAGAGAAATAATTGCTACTACAGATTCTATTACTGCGGTTTCATCAATTGCTAAGCAGGTTAAAGAAATATTTAAGTTTAAGTACTGTGCAATTTTCTTACAGGAAGATAACAATAGTTGGCAGCAGTTAGATGCTGTTTCAGAAACTTCTAGTGCTCGTGCTTTTACTCCATTACAACAAATTGTTGATAAAGTTGGTAATACTAGTGAGTTAATGTCTGGTACTTATACTTTAAAAAGTAAAAAGAAAAAACAGAAAAGCCAAGAAAATACTCTTTATGTTCCAATAAAAATAGGTAATAGCGTTAAAGGTGTAATGGTTGTGATTTCTACAGAGGTAGAAAGAGGCACAATAGAGGCAATTACTGGGCTAGTTGCATTAGCGCTAGAACGAGCAAATTTTCTTCAGGAAGTAAGTAGAGCCGAAGCTCTACGCCAAAGTGATGAATTAAAATCTGCTATTCTTGCCTCTGTTTCTCATGGTTTGCGTACACCTCTTACAGCTATTCGAGCTTCTGTTGATAACTTATTACAGGATGATATTGATTGGGATAAGGAAATGTTAAATGAGTTTCATTTAATTATTAGTGAAGAAACTTATCGTCTAACTAGAATTGTACGTAATCTGCTTGAAATGGCGAGAATTGAAGGTAATAGCTTAAATCCTAATAAACAGTCTATTCACTTATCAGAGTTAGTAGGGGAAGTATTAGAACGATGCTCAGTTGTAACACGTAATCATAAAATAACAGTAGATATACCAGAAAGCTTACCTTCAGCACTAATGGATTTTCCTATGATGACAGAAGTCCTTACTAATTTAGTAGAAAATGCCGCTAAGTACAGCCCCGAAGCAACAGAAATTAGAATTAGCGCTATTAAAGAGGGAGATCAGATGATAATTCAGGTTAAAGATCAGGGACAAGGAATTCCCTCTGATGATTTAAATCATATTTTTGACAAGTTCTATAGAGGTAGCCAAAGTCAATATAGTGAAGGAACAGGGATGGGTCTAGCCATTGCTAAAGGTATTGCTCAAGCACATGGTGGGAAAATATGGGTAGAAACAGAACTAGGAAAAGGGACTACCTTCCATTTTACACTTCCTATTGATAAAAGAGAATTTGTTGAAACAATTTCTACAAAAGGAGATTTATGAATCGTAGAGCGGTGGTGTTAGTAGTAGATGATGAGCCACAAATTTTACGTGTAATGCGAGCAAGCTTGCCCCCTAGAGGCTATGATGTAAAGGTTGCGGCTAATGGTCAAGAAGCAATAAAACTAATTGAAAAACAAATGCCAGACTTAGTTATTTTAGATCTAATTATGCCAGGAATGTCTGGACTGGAAGTTTGTCGAATAATACGTAGAACTTCTAGTGTACCAATAATAGTTTTATCTGCTAGAGGTGTAGAAACTGATAAAATTGCTGCCCTAGATTTAGGTGCAGATGATTATGTTACTAAACCCTTTAGTATGGATGAGTTATTAGCAAGAATGCGTGCAGTCTTAAGACGTTTTACTAATCTTGAAACTGAAGAGCCTTTACTTAATGTTGGTGATATTACTATTGATGTTAGTAGCCGTCAGGTTTTAGTTGCTGGTAAAGAAGTAAAACTTACTCCTAAAGAATTTGATGTATTAAAACATTTAATGACAAATGCTGGTAAAGTTGTTACTCGCCAAAGCCTACTACAATCTGTTTGGGGATCAAAGTCTTTAGAACAAGCAGGTTACTTAAGAGTTTTTATTAATCAACTAAGACGTAAAATAGAGCCAGATCCAGAAAACCCTCGCTATATTTTAACTGAGCCATGGATTGGTTATAAGTTTTCTAACCAAGATTAACTAAGACCAAATCAATAATAAAAATAAACCAGGGTTAACCCTGGTTTATTTTAAGTCCCATAAAAACATTTTCTTGTCAGTACTACCAGTTATAACTCGACGACAATCAGGTGAAAATGCTACTAAAGCAATTGTATATTCATGTGCAATTAGGTGTTGATCCTGAAATTCATTCTCGTTCTCTATAGACCAGCGACGAATAGTTACTTGGATTTTTTCATCTTTGTTATAGCTATCATAAGCAGCAAAAATATATTTTCCATCTGGAGAAATAGCAATATTTTGTAACCAGGTATTATAACTATTAAACTGGCGAATCTCTTTTTGAGTTTCTATATTATAAAGTCTTACACTTCCATCTTCACTACCAGAAACTAAATGTTTATTATCTGACATAAACCTAAGTTGTAAAACACGAGCTTTATTAGTTTCAAAATGGACTACTTGCTGACCTGTTTGAGTACTCCAAACATAAATAGATTTACCTGTACCACCAGCAACCAACTGTCCATCAGGAGAAAAACAAAGTGTTATTACTCCAGTCATATGCTCACCAAAACAGAAAACTTCCTTTTGGGTTTCTAGATTCCACAACCTAGAACTACCTGCTTCACTACCAGTAACAATAAATTGTTTATTAGGTGAGATTGCTACTGATTGGATAATACTTTCATCACCAAAAGAACAAAGTTCTTGCCCGGTTTTGCTATCCCATACTTTAGCAGTGTGATCTAGACTACCAGAAACTATTCTTTCTCCATCTAGAGAAATAGCAATTCCTTTGACCCATTCTGTATGCTTTGAGAAGTTTTTAAGCTCCTGCCCACTTTCTACATCCCAAAGACGAATGCTTTGATCATAGCTACCAGAAATAAAATGTTTTCCATCTGATGAAAAAACAACCATACTTAATTGATTGGTATGACCAAGAAAGCTTCTAATTGGTGTAGTTTGCACTGGTTGAGATTCTGAAGCAGTAGCCTCTTTACTCATAATATTTTCCTCCTGAAACGTTTTTTCCTTAAGGGTTAACCTTTGATTTTCTACTACAATTGCTACTAGGTTCAAACTATTGCAGCAGATTAACGCCGAGTTAGTTTAAGATTTTTACTTAAATTATAGATTTGGTTGGAGTTGTTGCTGTTGTTCGTGTACGGCTACGAACTTGTTGTTGCATTTGCTGTTGCCATTTAGTTGGGGTATTTTCTTCTTCTAGTTGTTTTAGGAAACTTTCTGACAAACTTTCACCTTTATATTTACAGGCTTGAAAATAAAGTAGTGACATCATTAAAAAAATAATTGGGTTAATTAAGATATTAGGTAGTAGCTTAAGTGATATAGCAAAAATATTTATTAATCCATCAAGAAATAAGGAGCTAACTTTTATTTTAGTTAGCATTTTTATATAAGGGTCTAATATAGCATTGGATGCAAAGGGAATAATAAACATTAATATCCAAGTAAAAAACACCTTCATTTTAATTCTACCAGTTAACTCTTTAGAACGTTCTAATGCTGCTTTACCTTTTAGCCCTTCTATTACAATAACAGGGTAAGTTAATAAATATCTTAGAGTAAGAATTATTCCTGGAATTACAAAAAGTAAAGAACCTAAAAAAACTCTACCATAAAGTTGTGGAATAGTTACTAATACAGATTTTAAGTGTTTTTTTAATGTCTTAATAATGTTTATTTTAGCAAAACGAACCGGAAAAAGACTTAGTTGTGCTAGAGTAGGTGTTATAACTATAAGGTTAATTACATTAGCCACCATATAGCCAAATAACAAAAGAAAAGTATTTATAAAAACAGCAGCTAATTGCACAGAGGATTGAATATTGGTATCAAGATGTCCATTAGTAAACCTTGCATAGCTACTACCCTCTGAGGTAGCTGCACTAATACCTAGTAAAACACCAGCAACTATAGCAAAAGAATGGCTAAGTAAGGAAAGACGGATAATAGTTGGAAAGTGTTCTGTATAAAAGGTTAATGCTTGTCTAAGTAATGTTAAAGTTGTTTCAGAACGTGCATGTAAAGACCTAGCAAGTGCAGCAGCATTAGCAGGCCGATCTTCAGGCTTTTTAGCTATCATAGACATTATTAAAAGGTTTATATGTTTATTAATGTCTGGACGTTTTTCTCTTAGATTTGGAGGAGGTGTATTTAAGTGTTGAGCTAGTAGTGCATTAAAATTACCAGTAAAAGGTGTTTCTCCAGCTAACATTTCATAAGTCATTATCCCAAGACTATAAATATCTGAACGAGCATCAAGATCTTCACCTCGGCATTGTTCTGGAGACATATATTGAGGTGTTCCTAATATTGCACCTATTTGAGTTAATGGCCCTGTTACTTTTGCTGTCTCACTATTAGTAATATGATGGTTTTGTGCTGTTTGTTTATTGTCTGATAGTTGAATTTGTGTAGCAGGCTCATCATCATTGTTTATTTGATTTGTTATTTGTAGATGAGTGTCAGATTCTTGAAAGTCGGCCTTTTTAAGAGGTTGTATATTAGTAATAGCTTCAGTTGTTTGAGAAACATCCTGTGTTAAAGATTTAGGTAATTGGACAGCAGTAGCTAAGGATGGATTAGAAATATTAATAGGAAAGCTATCACCAGAGCTTTTAGTATTTGTAGGGATTAAATCTTGGTTAGATACTAAAAACGAAGGGTTATTATCTAATTTTGCTAAACCAAAGTCTAAGACTTTAACTGTATAACTTCCACGACCATTAGGTTCTAACCAAATATTATCTGGTTTAAGATCTCGGTGAATTATTCCTTGTTGATGAGCTTCTTCAATTGCTGCACAAATTTGTTCAACAATATCAATAACAAATTCTAACCTTAACTTACTTTCTTCTCTAAGCACTGCTCCAAGTGTACAACCTCTTAGGTATTCCATTACTAGATAAGCAATTCGATCTTTACCTAAAATAGCAAAACCAAAATCAGTAACATTAACTACATTAGGGTGACATAAACGTCCTGCTGCTTCAGCTTCACGTCGAAATCTTTCCACAAATTCTGTATGAGCCATAAATTGAGGGGTAATAATTTTTACAGCTACAGGGCGTTTGGTTCCAAGATGAGTAGCTACATAAACTGCACCCATGCCACCTTGACCTAGTTGTGACTCGATTAAGTATTTTTCGTCTAAAATTTGGCCTATTAATTCTACAGGATGCAAAACCTTATAATCCTATTAGTTGATTTGGATGGAGTCTTACCCAATATTAATCCTAGTCAAAGAAAAAACAAATGATAATTTCAAGTCTAATTTTGTTCTTTATCCAGAGGTAAACAGGCTTTCCTTGACACTAATGGATGGATTGTAATAATATTTTGCGAATCTGGAAAAGATTGATTTTAGAATAGTTTATCTCAATTTAAGCTAGTAAAGTTTTGCTAAAGGCTAAACAAACTAATAGCTTAACAGCTTCCTGTTTTTGTCTAACTAAAATTTAAGGTTAAATGTGATGAGTAACTATCTTCCTGTTTTAATGATGCTAGGGTTGGCTACAATAGTTGCTGCTACTCTAGTAGGCGTTTCTCAGCTCCTAGGGCAATATGTGCCAACTCGGGAAAAGTTGATGCCCTATGAATGTGGTAAAGATCCAGTAGGAGCAGCACATGAACGGTTTTCAGTTAAGTTTTATATGATTGCTTTGCTCTTTATTTTATTTGATATTGAAGCGATCTTTTTTGTCCCTTGGGCAGTAATTTTTCGCCGCCTAGCACAAGAAACTACTGAAGGCAAACTTTTTAGTTTTGTATCTAGGGATCTTTCCAAAATGTTTGTATTTTGGGAAATGTTGATTTTTATAGGGATCCTTCTAGTCGGATATATTTATGTTTGGAAAAAGGGCATTTTAGACTGGAGGAAATAATATGGGTTTAGAAAATCAAATAGCAGAAGCATTACCAGAAGTCCTAACTGCTAGGCTAGATGACTTAGTTAATTGGGCAAGAAAATCAAGCCTTTGGCCTGCAACTTTTGGTCTAGCATGTTGTGCAATTGAAATGATGAATATGACTAGCGCTCGCTTTGACGTTGCTCGATTTGGAGCAGAAGTTTTTCGTGCTAGCCCACGTCAAGCTGATGTAATGATTGTTGCTGGTCGAGTTTCTCGTAAAATGGCACCAGTTCTTAGACGTATTTATGATCAAATGCCTGAACCTAAATGGGTAATCTCTATGGGTGCTTGTGCTACAGCAGGCGGTATTTTTGACACTTATGCTATTGTTCAAGGTGTCCATCAAGTTGTTCCTGTTGATGTTTATATTCCTGGCTGTCCTCCACGTCCAGAAACTCTTATTTATGCAATTATGAAACTACAAGAAAAAATTCAAACAGAATCTTTACGTAATCGTAGAGATAAACCTGAGGAGGTAGGCGCACTGTGAGCGAAGAAGCCCTCACTCCAATAGAGAATCCCCCAGCGGAAAATCTTCCAGTAGAGAAAAAAACAGGCGTTGCACAAGTGGTTTTTGTTGCAAAAGATAAATTTGGTGATGCAATCACACAAATAACAGAAAAATTAGGTGAAACCACTATATTTGCAAAACGAGAATATATTGTTGAGCTTTGCCGCTTCTTAAGAGATGAAGAAGAATTTCGCTTTAACTTGCTTTCAGATATAGCAGGCGTAGATCTTGGTATAGAAGAAGATCCTAGATTTGAAGTAAATTATCAGCTTACTTCTTTACCAAAACGAATGCGCTTACGCTTAAAAGTAAGAGTTAGCGAGGAAGATTGTAATGTTCCAACTGTAACAGAAGTTTGGCCAACAGCTAATTGGCTTGAACGAGAAGTTTTTGATTTAGTTGGTATTCGTTTTGAAGGACATCCTGATCTACGTAAAATATTAACCCCAGACGATTTAGAAGGTCATCCTTTACGTAAAGATTTTCCACTGCGAGGCTATTAAATAAATTGTAGATATTATTTTAATACTACAAAATCAGCTTTGTAAGTTATTGAAAATAACAAATTGATTTCTTAGATAAATAACCCAGTTCTTTAGGGCTGGGTCGAAAGGGCATTTTGATATGTCAAAAGTACTTGAGTACTCGCCCACAAAGGCTTTTCAAGAGCAAATTCGCGAAAGCGCAATAGATTCTAATGTCACCGTGAGTATGGGGCCACAACATCCTTCTACTCACGGTGTACTTCGTTTAGAAGTAGTACTTGATGGTGAAACCGTGGTTAGTGCCACCCCAGATATAGGTTACCTCCATACTGGGATGGAAAAAATCATGGAGACAAAAAAATACCAACAAAACATTACTGTTACTGACCGAATGGATTACCTTAACCCTATGGGTAATAACTTAGGTTATGTAATGTGTGTAGAAAAACTCCTAGATATAGTTGATGATATTCCTCCTCGTGCTCAAGTTATTAGAGTAATGCTAGTAGAGTTACAACGTATTGCTTCTCATATGGTTTGGTTAGGCACTCATGCTTTAGATATAGGTGCTATGAGTATGTTTTTCTATTGTTTCCGCGAACGTGAAAAAATACTTAATATATTTGAAGCGGTTTGTGGCGGTAGAATGACAGTTAGCTTTTTCCGTGTTGGTGGTCTTCCTTATGATATTCCTGATTTTGTTCCAGGGATGATCAAAGAATTTTGTGATAACTTTCCTGCTGCATTAAAAGAATATGATACTTTGCTTACAGGAAATAAAATCTATCAAGGCCGAGCAAGAGGAGTAGGTATTATTACTGCTGAAGATGCTATTGCTTGGGGTGTTACAGGCCCATCCTTACGCGGCTCAGGACATGATTTTGATGTT
>Ga0075163_10000141_pt1 | contig 81498 bp, 80 predicted proteins | sample JI1023141ADNA_FD_71478 | JGI IMG/M metagenome (GOLD analysis project Ga0075163, IMG submission 71478) | Wastewater effluent complex algal communities from Wisconsin, to seasonally profile nutrient transformation and Carbon sequestration -... | ecosystem: Engineered > WWTP > Effluent > Algae... | reverse complement strand
TTCGGCCCTTTCCGCTTGACCAATCAGCCGTTTGGCGGTCTAAAACCGGGGTCGGCCGTCCGGCCGTCGACCCATCCTTCCTCATTGTCTCGTCGCCCGTAGCGCCTCCGCGCGCGGGGTCCCCGGGGCAAACCACCACATAAAGACAGTCTGATTTCCCATGACCGATGACGTGACCGAAGAGCACGAGCGCGTTCTTCTCAACGATCTGAAGAAGAAAACGCCCGCCGAACTCCTCGCCATGGCTGAAGAGCTCGAGGTTGAAGGCGCCTCGCTCCTCTCCAAGCAGGAGCTGATGTTCGCGGTCCTCAAGGAACTGGCCGAGCGCGAGGTCGAGATCATCGGCGTCGGCGTCATGGAAGTCCTGCCCGACGGCTTCGGCTTCCTTCGCTCCCCGCAGTCCAACTACCTGGCCGGCCCGGACGACATCTACGTCCAGCCCCAGATGATCCGGAAGATGGGCCTGCGCACCGGCGACACGGTCGAAGGCACGATCCGCGGCCCCCGCGATGGCGAGCGCTACTTCGCTCTCGTCCGCGTCGCCACCGTCAACTTCGAAGACCCCGAGCGCGCCCGCCACAAGGTCCCGTTCGACAACCTCACGCCGCTCTATCCTGACGAGCGCCTCCACATGGAGCCGAAGGATCCGACCAAGAAGGATCGCTCCGGCCGCGTCATCGACATCGTCTCGCCCATCGGCAAGGGCCAGCGCGCGCTCATCGTCGCCCCGCCCCGCACGGGTAAGACCGTCCTGCTGCAGAACATCGCGCAGTCGGTCGCTGAAAATCATCCCGAGTGCTATCTGATCGTCCTCCTCATCGACGAACGTCCCGAGGAAGTCACCGACATGCAGCGCTCCGTCAAAGGCGAGGTCATCTCCTCCACCTTCGACGAACCGGCAACGCGCCACGTCGCCGTCGCCGAAATGGTCATCGAGAAGGCCAAGCGCCTCGCCGAACACGGCCGCGACGTCGTCATCCTGCTCGACTCGATCACGCGCCTCGGCCGCGCCTACAACACCGTCGTCCCCTCCTCCGGCAAAGTCCTCACCGGCGGCGTCGACGCGAACGCCCTGCAGAAGCCGAAACGCTTCTTCGGCGCCGCGCGTAACCTCGAAGAAGGCGGCTCGCTCACCATCATCGCGACCGCGCTCATCGATACGGGATCGCGCATGGACGAAGTCATCTTCGAGGAATTCAAGGGCACGGGTAACTCCGAGATCATCCTCGACCGCAAGGTCTCCGACAAACGCGTCTTCCCGGCCATCGACATCCTCAAGTCCGGTACGCGTAAGGAAGAACTGCTCACCGATCCGAAGGAGCTGCAGAAGATCTACATCCTCCGCCGCATCCTCAACCCGATGGGCGCCCAGGACGCGATCGAGTTCCTGCTCGACAAGATCAAGCAGACCAAGACCAATGCAGAATTCTTCTCTGCGATGAACAACTAACGCCGACAGGCCTCATCCCGGACGCGCAACGCGCGCTCCGGGATCTGTCCGGCATTCCACGAATCCCCACACGGTCATTCCAGGCGCACGCGCAACCGCGCGAGCCGCGACCGACAAGCCACGCACACCAGCGCTGGCCGCCTCAGCTGATCTGACACTTCCGCAGAGCGCGAGAGAGACCCGCCCCTACTCCTCGTCCGGCGCAGCAGCCGCTTCAGCCTCGGCCTTGCGCGAAGCGATGCGGCGGGCGCGGGAGGCGGCCATGTCTTTCTGGCGCGTGACTTTCTTTTCGGCGGCGGCCGCCAGCTTGTTCTTGCGCAGCTCGACCAGTGCGTCCGCGATCAGCGGCAGCAGGCGCTCGGCCTCGTCCTTCTGTTTCGCGGCGCCGGTCTTGATGATGCGCTCGGCATTGGCCTGGAGGTTCTCCAGTTCCTTCTCCGTCATCTCCGGAATGCGGGCGTCGAGGCTCATCGGGGTCTCCTGCGGCGCTGGCCAAGGGCCCGCCTTACGTCCCCGCCCAAACCTTTGTTCGGGCTCTGCAAAGAACGACACGCACCGAATGCCCCCGTCACGCCCCGATTTCAAGGGAGAAGCGTGCCCATGGCGTCCACTTGCCACTCCCCTTTTGCCTCGTCCGGGGGCTTCTGGGTTCCCCTTTTGCCTTTACCCCCGAACTGCGCTATGTCCCCCCGCATCGAGTTTCGGCCGACGACTTGGCCGCCGCCTGCCCCTAAGGCTTCCGGCTACGCTGACGACATCCACCTACACTTGATGCTCAAGGGCGTTCCGCACACGTGCGGGCGCTGTCACGTACCACAAGGAAGACTTACTATGGCGACCGGAACTGTTAAGTGGTTCAACTCCACCAAAGGCTATGGCTTCATCCAGCCGGATAACGGCGCGAAGGACGTGTTCGTCCACATCAGCGCTGTCGAAGCTGCCGGCCTGCGCGGCCTCGTCGACGGACAGAAAGTGTCCTTCGAAGAGCAAGCCGACAAGCGCTCGGGCAAGATGTCGGCCGTGAACCTGAAAGTCAGCTAACGCTGGCCTTCAGCGTCATGTCCTGACGCGAAGCTGACTTTGAAGCTGGCGCGTGCAGCCGCGCCGCTACGAGGTACGAGAAAAGCCGGCCCCCTCGGGGCCGGCTTTTTTGTTGCCGCTCATTCCCCCGGCAGGTTGCACACCGTCACCTTGAACCCGCCCCAGCACGAGAATGTCTTCTCGCCCACCTGCGCCGTGTGCGAGACGGCGATGCCCCAGTCGTGCGATTCCGAATGGCTCACTTCCGGCGCAGCCTCACCCGGCTTCGCATTCAGCTTCGCGTATTCGCGAAGGCCCTCTTCCACGCCCTCGCGCATCTGCTCCACCGGCGGCTTCAGCCACACACCCACTGAAATGATCCCGGCGACGATGATGCCGAACAGCATGAGCCAGCGCCGCGACCCGCCGCGCCGTCCCTTGCGCTCGGCCGCCAGACGCGCGCGCGTCGCGTGATAGTCGTCGAGCCCCGTATCCTCGCTCATTGCCCCGTCCGCATTCCCTGGCTCAGCCCGTCGCCGCATCCGTTGCCGCCGCCGGCGCCACCGGCCCCGTGCACAGGAAGCGCGAATAGACGCCCCAGCACTGCAGCAGCGTCCCCTCGCCCGATGTCATGGTCGACAGCGTGACAACGTAGAAATCCTCGAACAGGTATCTGCCGCTTGTCTCATCGGGCGCTTTGACCTTGCCTTCTTCCATCAGCGCCACCGCCACGCCGCGATGCCAGCCCTGCGCCGGCCGCGTCATGTAGGCGGCGACGCCCGCCACAGCGAGAAGAAACACCAGGACAATCGCCACGCGCATCGGTCACTCCGCCTGTCGAGGCCGCCCCGCCCGGAAGGTCAGCCCGGAAAGTCAGCGATGAGTATAACCCTATTTCGCGTCCGGCTGCGAGCAGAGGAACTGACCATAAACGCCGAAGCATTCGATCACCACGGAATCGCCCGAGCGCACCGTGTATTTCGTCGCCACAACGAGATCCTCGAACGAGCTTGTCTGCGTCCCGGCTAGCTTGCCCACCGCATCCAGCACCGCGCCGATCGGATCCCCGCCATTCAGCTCCATCAGCTTGGCGTCGACATTCCGCTTGTGCGCGGCCTCGTCCGGCTTGGTCAGAAACCCGCCCAGCGCCAGCGCGCCGGCCAGCAGCAGTATCAGCAACATTCTCATCGCGTTTCCTTCGTCCCCGTCTTCTTTTTCTTCGCCGTCTGCTGGCTGGCTTCCGGCTGTCCCACATCCCCGGACAGGTCCCAAGCCTTCAGCCACTTCTTGGGCGCATTATGGCACCACTGTTTTTCCAGCATCAGCTTCAGCTCGGCCGGCTTGATACGCGACAACCGCGCGAGGACCATCGGGTAATTCCTGTAATGGTCCGTGTAGTGGAAAGTCTCCGGGTCCGCCGCGATGAGATGCTCGCGCTCCTCGAACGAGATCTGCCCGATCACCACGCTGTCGTCTTCCGTCCGCAGGCGCGTGAAGAACTTCCCGAACGCCTTCCAAGCGGGATGCCCGTAGGACGTCGCATATTCCGTGTGCGGAAACGCGCCTGCAACCGCATGAAACTGTTTCGGCGTCATTGCGTTAGCTTGATCCCCGCGCCTTGCGCTACATTATAGGACTGAACCGATGTTCATGAAAACAGGGCGAAAATTCCTTGCCCCGGACTTGTTTTCGCCCGGCCTGAAGCCGAGGTTGCTCCACATGAGCATCATGTCCGCACTCTTTCCGTTCCTCGTCTCGGTGTCCGCGCACGCCCTTGCCGCGCCAACCCCGGTGATCGCGAACCCCACGCCAGTCGCCCTGCCCAGCGCTGCGGAAGCCCCCGCGCCGGCCATCGTCCCCGTCGTCTTCGAGGCGCCGGCTCCGGCCCCCGTCATCATCAAGCCTGCCGCTCCCAAGCCGCCGGCCGTGAAACCCCAGCCCTTGACGTCCCAGCCCAGCGTGGAAGCCATCAAGGTCCAGGCGCCGGCCGCTCTTGATCGCAACGCCATCATCGATCGCGTCGCCAAGGCGCTGACCGACACGAAGACCGCGCAGGGCCGCTTCACCCAGGTCGACCCGCAGGGCTCGCCCTCCTCCGGCCTGTTCTACATCGACCGCCCGGGCAAGGTGCGCTTCGAATACAGCTCGCCCGAGCCCATGTTCATCGTCTCCGACGGCGCCACGGTCTCGATCGAGGAGCCCAAGCGCAACGCGTATGACGCGATCCCGCTGGCCTCGACGCCGCTGCATCTCTTCCTGCGTTCGAACATCGATCTCCGGAAGGACGGCAGCGTCACCGACGTCACGTCCTCGAACGGCTTCCACTTCGTCACGCTCGTCGACAAGTCCGGCGAGGCCGAGGGCAAGATGATCCTGCAGTTCCGCGCAACCGACTTCGCGCTGATCGGCTGGCGTCAGGTCGACGGCACGGGCGCCGAAACCAAGGTCCAGCTGATGGACATCAAACAGAACGTACCCCTGAAAGCCTCGCTCTTCGTCGTCCGCGACCCCAACGACGACGACGACCGCAGGTAACGGTCCAGACCAGTCAAACGGCATGCGGCCCGGAGTTGATCCGGGCCGCTTTCGTTTCGGGGCCGGCCCCAAAGTCACAGCCAAATATTTACCAAGCTTCAGGTGACAAAACATGAGGTTCGTGGCTTAATTGCCACGTGGATCGAAGCCGCTCGCGCCTGAGCTTCCCCCCGCAGGCGCTCGCAGCGGATCGAATGCCGGAGCTATCCCCCGGCCCATAACGCGCCCCTGTGGCGCAAGGCGCGCCTGGCTGTCCCCGCGGCCGGGCGCGTCTGTGTTGAAAGCCTCGCAAAAACGCCCAGAATACCTGCCATTTCCGCAATTCGCGGCGAAACGCTCGCCTGACGGCCGCTTTTCCTTGATTGCGGCGGCGGCTCACCCGATTGTTTGTCCTGGACCACAATCCCCGAAACCCCGCCACCGGAACTGCCAGTCGCATTGCCCCAAACCGTGCCCGTGAAACGCCTCTCCCTGGCGACCTGGAACATCAATTCGGTCCGCCTGCGGATCGACCGCGTGATCGCCTTCCTGAAGCGCGAGAAGGCGGACGTGTTGTGCCTGCAGGAAATCAAATGTCTGGAGGACCAGTTCCCCCGCAAGGCGTTCGAGGCCGCGGGCTACAAACACATCCACCTCTCCGGCCAGAAGGGCATGCACGGCGTCGCCATCGTCTCGCGCCTGCCGATCGAGCCGATCGAAACGCCCGGTCTCTGCCGCCACAACCATGCGCGCTGCGCCGCCGTGAACGTTGCCGGCTTCGAATTGCAGAACCTCTACGTGCCCGCCGGCGCAGACATTCCCGATCCCGAGCTGAACGAGAAGTTCGCCCACAAGCTCGACTTCGTTGAGCGCATGCGCAGCTTCTATCTCGCCCGCGCGCAGAAACGCTCCGCCCTGCCCCTGCTGGTCGCCGGCGACATCAACATCGCGCCCGAAGAAAACGACGTCTGGTCACATCGCCAGCTGCTCAACGTGGTCAGCCACACGCCCGTCGAAACCGACGGCCTCAAGCGCGTCCTGCTCGAGGGCAAGTTCACCGACATCGCACGCGCGAAACACAAGCCGGAAGAAAAACTCTACACCTGGTGGAGCTATCGCGCCGCCGACTGGAAAGTCTCCAACCGCGGCCGCCGCCTCGATCACTGGTGGGCCGACAAACGCGCCACGCCCCTCGTCGACATCGCCAGCTACACGATCCACCCCGAAGAACGCGGCGGCGAGAAACCCTCAGACCACGTGCCCGTCACCATCACCGTGACAGCGGCGACCTGATCGCGAACGCGACCTACAGCTTGTCATCCCGGAAGCGCGAAGCGCTGTCCGGGACCCATTTTTCGACCCCGACAGCGTCACGATGTTTCCCGGCTCTCGCTGCGCTCGGCCGGGATGACAAATCGGTAGTCAGCAGGTCCTGACAGTCCCAATGGCCCTCCGCCCGCTCCACGCTATATCCTCCCCCAACAGCCGGAGCCCGCGCCATGAAACACCTCGCCCCTCTCGCCGCCCTCGCCTTCGCGCTCGCCGCCTGCGGTGGCGAAACACCCGCGCCCGCAGACACCACCACACCCACGCCAGCCCCCGCTGCGGAAACCACGCCGCCGCCCGCAGCTGACGCCAACGCGCTCACCCCCACCGGATGGGGTCCGCTGAAGATCGGCATGACGCTCGCCGAAGTCACCGCCGCCGCCGGCCCCGACTCCGATCCCGATTCCGTCGGCGGCGCCGAGCCCGAATACTGCGATCAGTTCCGCCCCGCGAATGCGCCCGAAGGCATCCTCGTGATGATCGAACAGGGCAAGCTCACGCGCATCTCGCTGGTGGAAATGTCGCCTCTGAAAACCGACAAGGGCCTCGGCATCGGCGACACCGCCGCCACGGTGAAAGCCGCCTATGGCGCCGCCGCCTCTGTCGGCCCGCACAAATACCAGGGCGCTCCCGCCGAATACATCACCGTCTGGGACGGCGGCCCGCGCACTGAGTCCTACGTGCAGGATGAATCCGCCCGTGGCCTCGTCTACGAAATCGACGGCACCGGCAAAGTCGGCGCAATCCACGCCGGCGGCCCCAGCATCCAGCTTGTCGAGGGGTGTGCGTAACTCTTCCCCCGCAAGCGGGGGAAGAACTCACTTCTGCGCGTACGGATAACACCGCGCCCGCGCCAGCTGCACGCCATAGTGCCGGCTCAGCGCCTCGATGGCGTCGGCATGATCGGCATACGGGTCGGCGTTCTCGACGCCCACGATGATCACCGGAAAATCGCCCAGCGGCTTGCCTCCCGGCGGCAGCATCGCGGTCGCCAGCCCCGTCCCATCGTCCGCGCGCAGCGTGAGGAAGATCGGCATGGTCCGCGCGATATGCCCCTTGAGGCCAATGTCGCGCTCCAGCCCCTGCCCCGGCACATACGATCCCCGCGCCCGCCTCTGCGCGCCAATGAAATGCCGCTCCACCGCATGCCGCATCAGCCGCGATTCCTCGGCGGCTTCCGCTTCGGTCTCAATACGAAACCAGGTGCGCCCCTTCGGCGCGTCGCACACATACTGCATGTGGAAGTTCTCCCGACCCCGAAGTTAGGCGCGGAGATTCGCCAGCGAAAGACCCTGGCTGCGGATGTGAAGAGGGTTCGGCACAATCTCTCGAAGGCCTCATCCTGAGCCTGTCGAAGGACGAGGCCTTGCTCACCGGTCTCTCCGGCGCTCCCCGCGCCCCGTCCTTCGACAGGCTCAGGATGAGGCGCTCAAGCTGGCGCCGGCTAGTGGCTCACGCCCCCAACCGCCCCGCCAACGCCTTCCCCAGCATCGCGCCAATGTGCGGTCCGTCCTTCGGATACAGATACGGCTCCAGAACTTCGAGCTCCATCAGCATCAGCCCGCCATCCTCCCCGCGCACCATGTCGACGCGCGCATACAGCGGCTTGTCCAACAGCACATCCATCACCGCCTGCGCCGCTGCGCGATCCTTCGGCACGGGATCAATCGCCTGCGACTTGCCGCCATACGCCTCCTGGATGCGGTAATCCCCCGCCTTCGGCCGCTTCACCAGCACATGGCTGAACTCGCCATCCACGAACAGGAACGAGAACTCCCCCTCGCTCGCAATCGCCGGCACGAAAGGCTGGATCATCCCCGGCCGATCCATAACAGGTCCCGGCTCCGGCAGGTTCGCCCGCGTATAGCGCACCTGCGCCCGCGCCCCGCCGCCCACCTGCCGCTTCAGCACCACATCGTCCACGCCGAACACCCGCATCGCCTCGGCAATGTCCGCCGCCGTCGGCGCCTCGGGCCACAGCGTCGGGATCACCTTCACGCCCTTCGCCTCGAACTCCTTCAGATACGTCTTGCGGATATTCCACCGCACCGTCGCCGGATCATTGAACACCGGCACGCCCAGCGCCGCGGTCGCGTCCAGCGTCGCCAGAAACTCCTCGTGCCGGTCCTGGTAATCCCACGCGCAATTGACCAGCACTGCCCCAAACCGCGTCCAGTCCATACCCGGGTCGGTCCACCGAACCGGCGTCAGCTCAAGCCCATGCTGGGCAAACCCCGCCCGCAATATCTCCAGCTGCACATCGAACAGATACGCGTCCGAGCGCCTGTCGATAGCGCCAGACACGAGGTTTCCAGCCGTCAGAAGGGCGATTTCGGTCATGATGGCAGCGGGCGTCCTTGTGTCACTTGCGTCGAACAGGCCCCCGGTCTTTAAGTCCGCTCAGCCCGGCTTTCCACCAACGAATCCGCCGGGCCCGAGGGAATTTATCTCATGCCGGTGAAGTACGACGTCGTCGCCCTGGGCAACGCCATCATGGATGTGATCGCGCAGGTCGACGATGATTTCCTCATCCGCAACGACATCCCCAAGGCCCGCACCAACCTGATCGACGAGGCGCGCGCCGAGCTGCTCTACCACGCCCTGCCCGCCACCCGCCTCGAAACCTCGGGCGGTTCGGCCGGCAACACCATCGCGGGCCTGCGCAGCCTCGGCGGCCGCGGCGCCTTCATGGGCAAGGTCGCCGACGACACCATCGGCGCAGCCTACGTCGCCGACATGAAGAACATCGGCGTCGACTTCTTCGGCTCGCCCCTGATCAACGGCCCCACCACAGCCCGCTCGATGATCGCCGTCACGCCCGATGGCGAGCGCTCGATGAACACCTTCCTCGGCGCCTCCACCGAATTCGCCGCGAACGACGTTGATGTCCGCGCCGTCGCCGCTGGCGAGTGGCTCTATCTCGAAGGCTACCTGTTCGACAAACCCGCCGCGAAAACCGCCTTCGTCCATGCCTCCGAAGTCGCAAAGTCTTCGGGACGTAAAGTCGCCATCACCATGTCCGACGTCTTCTGCGTCGACCGGCACCGCGACAGCTTCGTCCATCTCGTACGCACGCACTGCGATCTCGTCTTCGCCAACGAAGCCGAACTCCTCGCCCTCTACCAGACCGAAGACTTCGACGAAGCCGTCACGCAAATTCGCAACGACAGCCAGATCGCCGCCATCACGCGCTCATCGAAAGGCTCGGTCATCGTCTCGGGCTCCGACACCTGGGTCGCCCCCGTCACCGCCGCCCCCGTGGTCGACGCCACCGGCGCCGGCGACCAGTACGCAGCCGGCGTCCTCTACGCGATCACCCACGGCCTCTCGCTGCAGGACGCCGCCCGCCTCGGCAATCTCTGCGCCGGCGAAGTCATCAGCCACATCGGCCCCCGCCCCGCGGTGAACATGCGCGAGCTCGCCACCGCCGCCGGGTTCAAGCTCTGATGCTCCGCCACATCTTCCTCGCTGCAATCGTCTGCGCCGCGCCCCTGCCCGCGCTCGCCGATGATCGCGCCGACATGGAAGCCTTCATGGCGGACTACCTGAAAGCATGGAACGCGCACGACGCAGCCGCGATCACCTCGACCTACTACCGTCTCGATAGCGATCACGCGTGGAGCACGAAAGACGGCATGGAAGCCGAATTCGCCCGCCTGCGCTCACAGGGCTACGACAAGTCCGACATCCAGAGCGTCACCGGCTGCGTCCTCACCGCCGACACCGGCCAGGTCGAACTCCGCTACATCCGCCTGAAAACCGACGGCGGCTTCATGCCGCCCAAGAACCGCGCCTCAATCTACAAGCTGCGCAAATTCGAAGACGGCTGGCGCATTACCAGCTTCGCGGGAATGCCCGCGGAGCAGAAGATGGAATGCCCGGGCTGACCGATCCTCCGGCGTTAGGGCCAGTCGCCTTCCTTTGGAATGGTGGCGCCCAGCTTCCGAAGAACTTGAACTAGATCGCTTCGCGACGGTGTGTGTTGCACCGCCTCCGGCAGCTCGTGCATCGCGAGCAGCTTGTTCACGACATCAAAGGAAAGCGACAAAAGTTGCCGAACTTCGTTGGAGGTTATGCTGGCTCGGGTGAACGCTTCATCATAACGAACCGACGCGCTGCGATGCGCAAAAAGGTTGTGGCGAAGTTCGGAAAGCTTCTCCGCTAAGCTCTCCGCCTTTTCCAAGTCAGCGATCGGTAGCTCTGTGATGCGTGTGGGCATCGCGCCCTTGGTCTCTTTGGTCAATCGTACCAAAGTGATTGTGTCGCGCCGCTTGTCGTACAGCGATCCGAGATACATCACCATCGACACAAAGTGCGCATGACTGTCGAAGCGAAAGAACTCCGAGTAGTCATTCATGGTGTCCAAGATTGCAGGACGTGTCTCGACCGACTCGTAGTACCACCAGCAGTCAAAAAAATTTGTGCGCGGACGACCATCTGCCCAGCAGTCTGCAGACGTTGAGCGAATGGTTGGAGAACCGGATTCGTCAATCCAAACCCCAATCACCAAACTCAAGCCTGCAGCCGATACCCGCCGCTCTCCGTCAGCAGCAGCCGCGCATTGGCGGGATCGGGCTCGATCTTCTGCCGCAGGCGATAGATGTGCGTCTCCAGCGTGTGCGTGGTGACGTTGGCGTTGTAGCCCCACACTTCGGACAGCAACTCCTCGCGCCCGACAGGCTTGCCGCCAGCGCGATAGAGATACTTCAGGATGTTCGTCTCTTTTTCGGTGAGACGGATCTTCTTTTCCTTCTCGTCGATCAGCAGCTTCTGCGCCGGCCGGAATTCATACGGCCCCAGCCGGAAGGTCGCATCTTCACTTTGCTCAAATGTGCGCAGGTGCGCCCGCACGCGCGCCAGCAGCACCGAGAACTTGAACGGCTTGGTGACGTAATCATTCGCGCCCGAATCCAGACCGAGGATCGCATCCGCATCCGTCGCCTGCCCCGTCAGCATCACGATCGGCGCCGCAATGCCGTGCTTGCGCATCAGCCGGCAGGCGTCCCGCCCGTCCATGTCCGGCAGCTCGACATCGAGGATGATCAGGTCAGCCCGAACCTCCTCGGCCTTCTTGATGCCCTCGCCCGCCGAGCCCGCATGCTCGATCCGGAATCCCTCATGCAGCTCGAACTGCTCGGCCAGCGCCTCACGCAGGTCCTGATCATCGTCGACCAGCAGGATCGTCTTTGCGGCGGTCATGTCGTCGGCGTCTCCGGTCCCGGCCCTGAAGATAGGCTCATATTTGCTGCAGGGCATACCAAGTCTAGGTAGTGTCGGCCAGCCGAGGAAGCCATCACGAACCGGACAGCGAATGCCGATTTCCCCGTTCAACGCACAAAGCACCGGAATTCTCCGCTGGCCCGGCGGGCAAGCGCGCTGCGCGCTGGGCCGAAGCGGGGTTACAAGCGCTGCGGCCAAGCGCGAGGGCGACGGCGCAACCCCCCTGGGCGCCTGGCCGATCCGCCAGGTCTTCTGGCGCGCAGACCGCCTGGAACGCCCCGAATCCACCCTTCCCGTCGACGCCCTGATCCCCGAAGCCGGCTGGTGCGACGATCCCTCAAGCCCACTCTACAACTGCCCTGTCCTCCTCCCCTTCGAGGCGAGCCACGAGAAACTCTGGCGCGAGGACCACGTCTACGACGTCATCGTGGTGCTGGGTTACAACGACCCCCCCATCGTTCCCGGCAAAGGCAGCGCCATCTTCCTCCACCTGGCGCGCGAGGATTATGCGCCAACCGAGGGCTGCGTCGCGTGCGCCCTGCCAGACCTGCTGGCCCTGCTGAAGACCGCGAAGGTGGGTGATGTGCTGGAGATCGTGGCCTGATCCACGGCTGGCGAGCACGGCCTCGTGGTTCGACAGGCTCACTATGAGGCCCATCGGGGAGCGCGCCTATAGCGGGAGCGCCTCATCCTGAGCCCGTCGAAGGACGAGGCGCGGCCCCCACCGCCCCCCCTTCCCCAACGCCAAATCGACAGCCGCCCCGCGCAGCGCTAACACCCGCCTATGAACACGCGCGCGCTCAACATCTTCTTCGCCATCGCCGCCATCGTGGCGATGTCCCACCTCGCCAACGAGTGGGTGAGGATGGAAGACCCCGGCGGCCTCGTCTGGAAGGCGGCGGGCATCGTGCTCCTCGGCATCTTCGCCCTGCTCAAGCGCTCGTGGATCGCCGGCCTCGGCCTGCTCTTCTGCGCGCTGGGCGACGTGCTGCTCGAACTTGTCTTCGTCTACGGCATGGCCGCCTTCGCCGTCGGCCACCTGTTCTATATCGCCGCCTTCGTCGAATGGGGCCGTGTCCTCGGCCTCAACAAGCGCGATATCCCCGTCGCAGTCATCGTTGTGATCATCTCGGCCGGCCTGCTCGTCTGGCTCTTCCCCGGCATGGGCGATCTCACCGGCCCCGCCATCGCCTACCAGCTCATCATCACCACGATGGTCTGCATGGCCTTCATCGTGAAAGCGCCCGTGCTGGCCCGCCTCGGCGCCGTGCTCTTCATGCTGTCCGACACGCTCATCGCCGCCGGCCGCTTCGCCAATGTCGACGTCCCCCCCGGCTCCGTCTGGATCACTTACGCCGGCGCACAGATCCTGATCGCCTGGGGCATGAGCCACATCGCCCCCTACCGCGCCCGCAAGAAGCGGCAGGCGGCTGCAGCCGAAGCCTAGCCCATCTCGATCCCGGCATAGCCGCCGTCCGCAGCCATCTTGAGCTGCGCCGCATATTTCGGCCCGCCGCCCCAATAGGCGACATAGCGCGGCTTGCCTGCCTCGTGCCCCGCCACGTTCGAATTGTAGCCGGTGAACCACCCCTTGCCGTTCTGCAGCAGCATCCGGTGCTGCGCGCGCTTCACAGCCTCGCCCCACTCCCGCTCGGCCTCCGCTTTCGGCTCCAGCCGCGCGACGTCGTTCTGCAATGCATGAGACAGAAGCCCCGTCACCCAGTCGACGCCCGTTTCGATCGCCCGCGGAAAGTTGGTCGACCCCGACACGCTCTGCGGCCCCGCAACCATCAGCAGGTTCGGAAAGCCGTGCGTCATCACACCGAGATACGTGGCGGGCTCCTCCGCCCATTTGTCGCGCAGGCGAACGCCCTCCCGCCCCGCCACGTCGATCGCATCGAACCCGCCCGTGACCGCATCAAACCCTGTCGCGTAGACAATCACGTCGAGATCAAAATGCTCCCGAGACGTCTCGATCCCGTCCGCCGTCACGCGACTGATCGGCGTCTCCGTGATGTCGACCAGCCGCACATTCTCGCGGTTGAAAGCCTCGAAATAGTTGGTCTCCAGCGGCACGCGCTGCATGCCATAGCCATGATCCTTCGGGATCAGCTTCTCGGCGACCGCAGGGTCCTTGACCCGCTGCCTGATCTTGTTCGCAACGAAGTCCGACAACTCCCTGTTGGCGGCCTCGTCCATGAAGACCTCGACGAAATTGCTGTTCAGCAGCGCAAACCCCGGCCGCTGATAAAGCTCGTTCCAGAACGCCTCGCGCTCTTCCTTGGTCAGCGTCCAGAACCCGCGCCGGTCGGGCGTATGCTCGAACCCGCCGGGTGACACGGCGCATCGCGCAAAGATCTCCGCATAGCGCTGCCTGATATCGTTCATCTCCGAATCCGAGATCGGCGAGTTGTGCAGCGGCGAGCTCCAGTTGGGCCGCCGCTGGAATGCCGTCAGCGAGCCAACCTTGTCCGCAATCGCCGAGATCACCTGGATCGCCGTCGCCCCCGCGCCGATCACGCCAACGCGCTTTCCTTCCAGCGCAACCGGCTCGCTCGGCCACCAGTAAGTGTGAAACGATGGGCCCCTGAACTCATCCATGCCTGGGTAATTCGGCAAGGTCGGCTTCGACAGCACGCCGATACACGTCACCACAAAGCGCGTGACGATCTCCTCGCCCGACTGCAGGCGAAGCGTCCACCGCTGCTTCGCTTCGTCCCACGCCATCGCCTCGGCCCGCGCGTTGAACCTGATGTGGCGGCGCAGGTCGAACGTGTCCGCGACAAAATTCAGGTAACGCAGATTCTCCGGCTGCGGCGAGAACCGCTCCTTCCAGTGCCACGCATCCAGCACCTCGCGCGAGAACGAATAGCCATACGTATAACTCTCGGAATCAAACCGCGCCCCGGGATACCGGTTGCGAAACCACGTCCCGCCCAGATCCTCGTCCGCATCCAGCGCCACCACCCGCGCATCCAGCTCCAGCGCCCGCTTGAGCTGGTAGAGGCCAGACACGCCGGTCCCGACCACAACGATGTCGTACGCCTGATCGTCAGTGGTCATTCGCCCCTACCCCCGCGCGCCGAACAACGCCGACCCCACCCGCACGCTCGTCGCGCCGAACATCACGGCCGTCTCGTAATCCGCGCTCATCCCCATCGATAGTTTCGCAACGCCATTGCGCGCCGCGATCTTCGCCAGCAGCGCAAAGTGCGGACCGGCAGGCTCATCCGCCGGCGGAATGCACATCAGCCCCTCGACCACAAATCCGAACTCCCCGCGCACCTTCGCGATGAACGCATCGGCTTCCAGCGGCGCCACGCCCGCCTTCTGCTCTTCCTCGCCCGTATTCACCTGCACATACATGCGCGGAACACGCCCCGCCTTCGCGCACGCGTCCGCCAGCGCCCCTGCCAGCTTCTCGCGGTCCAGCGTCTCGATCACATCGAACAGCGCGACAGCCTCCTTCGCCTTGTTCGACTGCAGCGGCCCGATCAGCCGCAATTCCAGATCCGGATACGCCGCCCGCCGGTGCGCCCAGCGGCCTTCCGCCTCCTGCACGCGGTTCTCGCCGAACACGCGCTGGCCCGCCGCCAGCATCGCCTCGATGCGATCCTCGGGCTGCACCTTCGAGACAGCCACCAGCCCGACCAAAGCCGGATCGCGCCCCACGCTCTTGGCGGCAGCCGCGATGCGCGCAAGAACATCAGCACGCGCGGCAGAGATCTCAGAAAAAACGTCCATGTCCTTGTCTCAACCCCAAGCCGCGATCCGCCGCAAGCTTCTTGCGGCCGCGCGCCTCGCAAAGCCTGCGCGCGCCGCCACCGGAAAGACCCTCCCCCGCGCCTTCCATTTCACCGATCCCGTGCGCACGCCCGATATCCTGCGCGTCGTCCGCCGCCTTCCTGATGGCTTCGGAATCGTCTGGCGCCATTACGGCCTCGCTGATCGCCTCGCTGTCGGCCGCGATCTCGCGCGCGTCTGCCGCCAGCGCGGGATCATGCTTCTTGTTTCCGCTGATCCCGCCCTCGCCCGACGCATCGGCGCCGATGGCGTGCACTGGCCTGAAGCCCGCCTCACCGGCGCCCGCCTGCCCGGCCTGATCGAAACCGCCTCCGCCCACAGTGCCCGCGCTATCGCCCGCGCAGCCCACCTCGGCGTCGACGCCGTCTTCGTCTCCGCGATCTTTCCCAGCCAGAGCCCCAGCGCAGGCAAACCCCTCGGCCCCCTGAAATTCCGCCAGCTCGCCCGCGCCGCCTGCATCCCGGTCTATGCGCTCGGCGGCATCAACGCCCGCAACGCCGCACGCGCGACGTCACACGCAGCCGGCTGGGCTGCGGTCGATGCGGTGCTGGATGGATGGGGGCGTTAGGCTGGAACGAGCCAGAGCTAGAGCGAGCCAGACCTAGAACGAGAAAGCCGACTCGATGCGCACCGACGCTTCGTTGCCTTCACGGCCGATCGCTGCCGGGTTCGACAGCGAGTCCGCCAGCGAGTCACCGCGAACCGTAACGCCGCCGCCCAGGCGGAAGCGCGGGGTAACCTGGTAGGTCACGCCAGCCGTAACCTCTTCCCGCGGGAAGAGCTGCTGCGGCAGCCCGTTGGGCTGGCGGCTGGTCAGGTCGAGCGTGACGTCCCAGTTGTTGTCGGGTTTCCACGACAGCGCGACTGAATCCTTGGCGATCGGGCCAACCGGAAGAAGCGTGCGCTCGGATTCGTCCTTGTTCAGGTCGAGGCCAAACGTGAAGCCGGGAGCTTTTGCATCGGCTGCGGCAGCCGGACGGGTTCCCTGCGCAAGCGGTTGCGCGGGTTGCGCCGGCTTCGCCTGAGCGAAGGCCGGGGCAGCCGCCAGGGTGGCGGCAAGACAAAAAATGGATGCGGAGAATCGCATGTCCGGCCCTCGTCTACGCACATAATACGCGTGACTTGCTACACAGAAGTTAACAGGAATTAATTGGCTACCCCCCAAGAGCGTTTCCCGGGGAAGTGTCACTAATTCCGCACACTTAGCTCGACCAGAAGCCCGTCATTGCGGGCATTTCTATGTCCCAGGCCGGGCCCTGAGGGGACAGGTAGGTCCGCTTCGGATGCGGCCCAACCCACCCCCAGGTTAACGTTCTCGTTAAGGTCCCACCCTGCCCCGACAAGCCAAGAGGTTCCTTCCGTAACGGCAAGCTCATCCTCGGCCCATCCGGCCTCGACCCCCAGGCGCCATCCCACTGCCTGATAGACCAGCCCGGCCTCCCACGCCTGGTAGTCGCCCGAGCCCGCCTCCCACGCATTGTTGCTCGAGAGCCAGCGCACCCCGCCGGTCCATTCCGCATGTTCCAGCTCCAGCCCCGCGCCCCACGCCTCATACCCGCCGAACGCGGCCAGCCCTGCCCCGGACTCCGCGCTGGAATAGGTGACGGCCGCTCGCACGCGCAGGTCCTGCTCGGCGAACTGGCGCGCGAACGAGACCGCGCCCTCCCACACATTCTCCAGCTCGGCGCCCACCAGCCCCGGCCCCGCCGCATCCGGATCGAAATCCGCCGAGCGCATGTTGGCCTCCGGCGTGAACGACGCCCCCACGCGCAAGCCCAGCCAGCGCGGGCTCATATAGCTCACCTTGGCCGACGAGCCGGTCACGTCATTCCTCGCCCGCACCACCGAAATCCCCGTCGGATCAAGCCCGGTCGACAGCACCGACACTCGCCGCAACACGTTCGGCGCCCGCGCATCCAGCCGACTCGCCACCCCCGCATCGACCCCCAGCACGCCCTCGCCCCACGGCGTCAGCAGGCTCACCGCGGCCGCTTCCAGCGTCGCAAATCCCTCTTCGTCCAGCGTCGCCCCGCCTGCCGCGATCCCGGTCGCAGGCGATATCGGTGACAGCCCGCCAATCCCCGGGCACGCCGGATTGGTCGCCGGGCACCCGCCCAGCGCCCCGGCAAAGGCCGGCCGCGAGGGCGCATCGCGCTCATACCGCCCCGCAAACCGCCATCCGAGCGTGAAACCGTTGTCGAACGTGTCTTCCCGCTCGATCGTAATGAGGCCCGACGCCATCAGCCCATCGGCCGCCGGGGCCAGCGCATCGCCTGAATCCACGGCGGAGGTCACAACAACGGCGTCGTATTTGACCTCCCACTCCCCATCCTGGGCGAAAGCGGGGGCGGCAAAGCCCAATCCGCCCAGTCCCATCCCGGACAGGGCCGCCGACATGACAAACTTCCGGGACAATCCCATGCCAAGATTCCTCCGCAATCGTCGTTCAGGGAACGATGTAGCACCAACAGGTGCTAGGGGGAGGCTAACGGCGCACAGCCCTTGCGCCCGCTAGCGCCTCGAAGCTAAGGAAACACTCCCCCGGGGGAGTCAGGCTTGGCAGCCAGGCGGCCCCCGTCTGGCGCCGAGCGCTGCGTAACGGAGTGACGATCTAATGGTTTTCCGCGTGGCCGCTGCTGCCCTCATCACCGTCGCCGCTCTGTCGACGAGCGCCTGCAACATCTTCGGATCGAGCACGGCGAACACCTCTTCCGCCTCCAGCGCCGACATGGGCTCGCGCGAAACCGGCGGCATCGGCGTCAACGCCTATCTCTGGCGCGCCTCGCTCGACACGCTGTCCTTCCTGCCCCTCGCCTCGGCCGATCCGTACGGCGGCGTCATCATCACCGACTGGTACTCCAACCCGGGCAAGGCCGACGAGCGCCTCAAGGCCACCGTCTACATCCTCGACACGCGCCTGCGCGCCGATGGCATCTCCGCTGCCGTCTTCCGCGAAACCCTGGTCAACGGCCAGTGGACCTCGGCCACCGTCGCGCCGGAAACCAACATAGCCCTCGAGGACGCCATCCTCGCCAAGGCCCGCGAACTCCGCCTGGGTTCGACGGACTAACGGTTCGGCCTTAGCCCTACCCACGGTTTGTCATCCCGGAAGCGCGTAGCGCTATCCGGGACCCATTCCTCCACCCCGACACCGGCCCGATGGATCCCGGGCCTCGCTACGCTCGCCCGGGATGACAGCCGGTGGGTTTGGTTGACCGTGTGTCGCTAGTCCCCACCTTGACGCCCTCAACCCAAACGTGGACAGCGGTTTGCGCTGAACACTGACGAGACACCCATGGCTACCCGCTACAATCCCAAGGAAACCGAGCAACGCTGGCAGAAGCGTTGGGCGGATGCGCAGGTCTTCCGCGCGAAGTCCGCGAAGGAAGCGGGCGACATGCCCAAGGCCTACGTCCTCGAGATGTTCCCCTATCCCTCGGGCCGCCTGCACATGGGCCATGTCCGCAACTATGCGATGGGCGATGTCGTCGCGCGCTATCGCATCGCCAACGGCTACAACGTGCTGCATCCCATGGGCTGGGACGCGTTCGGCCTGCCCGCCGAAAACGCCGCCATCGAGAAGAAGGCGCAGCCGCGCAAATGGACGCTCGAAAACATCCAGGCGATGAAAGACCAGTTCGCCCCGCTAGGCCTGTCCTTCGACTGGTCGAAGGAAGTCACCACCTGCGAGCCTGACTATTACGAGCAGCAGCAGCGCATCTTCCTCGCCATGCTGGAGAACGATCTCGTCTATCGCCGCTCGGCGAAAGTGAACTGGGATCCGGTCGAGAACACGGTCCTCGCCAACGAACAGGTCGTCGATGGCCGCGGCTGGCGCTCCGGCGCCGTCGTCGAACAGCGCGAGCTGGAACAGTGGTTCTTCCGCATCACGAAGTACGGCGATGATCTGCTCGCCGCACTCGATACGCTGGACCGCTGGCCGGACAAGGTCCGCACCATGCAGGGCAACTGGATCGGCAAGAGCCAGGGCGCGAAGATCTGGTGGGAGATCGCCAGCGCGCCTGAGTCACTCTCTCGCGAGAAAGACGCGCAAGGCCGCAACCACGCCACCGACCCGATCGAGGTCTACACCACGCGGCCGGACACGTTGTTCGGCGCCGCCTTCGTGGCGCTCGCGCCCGATCACCCGCTGACGAAGCAGATCGCGAAGTCGCGCCCCGACGTCGCAAGATTCATGGCCGACTGCGCCGCGCGTGGCACGTCCGAGGCCGACATCGAGAAGGCCGAAAAGGTCGGCATCGATCTCGGCATTAGCGTGAAGCATCCCTTCGCCCCCAACTGGACCCTGCCCGTCTGGGCCGCCAACTTCGTGCTGTCGACCTACGGCACCGGCGCCATCTTCGGCTCGCCAGCCGGCGACCAGCGCGACATCGAGTTCGCGGAAAAATACCAGCTGCCCTTCAAGCCCGTCGTGCTGCCCGCCGGCGCCGATCCCGCGACCTACACGGTGCGCGGCGAGGCCTATACGGGCGAAGGCACGATCTACAATTCGGAATTCCTCGACGGCCTCTCCACCAAGGACGCCATCACAGCCGCCATCAAGGAACTGGTGAAACGCGAAGCCGGCGAAGCCACCACGCAATACCGCCTGCGCGACTGGGGCGTCTCGCGCCAGCGCTACTGGGGCTGCCCGATCCCGGTGATCAAGTGCGCGAAATGCGGAACCGTCCCCGTGCCGGACAAGGACCTGCCCGTCCTGCTGCCCGACAACGCCGACTTCTCCGCGCCCGGCAACCCGCTCGTGCGCCATCCCACATGGCGTCACGTCGATTGCCCGACCTGCGGCGGCAAGGCCGAGCGCGAAACCGACACGATGGATACGTTCGTCGACTCGTCCTGGTACTTCGCCCGCTTCGCCGATCCGAAATCGAAGACGCCGATCAACAAGGAAGAAGCGAGCTACTGGCTGCCCGTCGACCAGTACATCGGCGGCGTCGAGCACGCCGTGCTCCACCTGCTCTATTCCCGCTTCTTCTCCCGCGCGCTACGCGATTGCGGCCTGCTCGACCTGCCGAGCGGCGAACCCTTCGCCGGCCTGTTCACCCAAGGCATGGTCACGCACGAGACCTACAAGTCCGAAGCAGGCGCATGGCTCCTGCCCGAGGAAGTCGAAAAGCGAGAAGGCGGCCTGATCGAGATCGCCACGATGAAGCCCGTCACCACGGGCGGCGTCGAGAAGATGTCGAAGTCGAAGAAGAACGTCGTCGATCCGATCCAGATCATCGCGGACTACGGCGCCGACGTCGCCCGCTGGTTCGTCCTCTCCGACTCGCCGCCCGAGCGCGACTTCGAATGGTCTGATGCCGGCGTGCGCGGCGCGTGGGGCTCGATCCAGAAACTCTGGGCGCTGGCCGAAGCCACGCCCGCCGCCGACGATGGCCCCGCCACGGAAGGCGAGCCGCTCGAACTCCGCCGCCTCGCCCACCGCACGGTGCGCGACGTCACGCACGGCATCGAGAAGTTCCACTTCAATGTCGGCATCGCCCGCATGAACGAACTGGCCAACGCCCTGCGCAAGGCCGAGCAGTCGACCGTCCCCGGCATGGCCACCGCTCGCCGCGAGGCGATGCGCCTGTTCGCCCAGGTCGCCGCCCCCTTCGCCCCGCACATCGCCGAAGAGGCATGGGCGCGCATTGGTGGGACAGGAATGGTTGTGACCGCGAAATGGCCGACGCCAGACCCGGGCCTGCTGGTCTCCGACACGGTGACCCTGCCGGTGCAGATCAACGGCAAGAAGCGCGCGGAAATCACCGTTTCCGCGACTGCGGACGCCGCCACGGTCGAAGCCCTGGCCCGCGAAGACGAAGCCGTCAAAACCCATCTCGCCGGCCTCACCGTGCGAAAGGTGATTGTGGTCCCCGGCCGTATCGTCAATATCGTGGCGTCATGAGCAGAGCCCCACTCTTCAAGATCGGCGTCCTTGCCTTAGCCCTCGCCCCGCTGGCCGCCTGCGGCTTCACGCCGGTCTATGGCGGACAGGGCGCAGCCTTCGCCAACTCCGGCCCCATCTCCATCAACGAGATCCGCGCGCTCGCCGGCTCAGGCTCCGCCTCCGGCCGCACCGGCCACTTCCTGCGTCAGGAACTGGTGCGCACGGTCGGCCAGGGCGTGCCCGGCTTCGTCTCCGGCACGCTCGACGTGAAACTCGAGCAGGAAATCCGCCGCCTCGCCTTCGCGCCCGACCAGGCCGCCTCGCGCTCCGACTATATCGGCGACGCAGTCTGGACGCTGTACGCCGCCGACGGCTCCATCCTCGGCACCGGCACGGTGCAGGAACGCGCCAGCTTCAACTTCGGCGACGCCGCCTACGGCGACCTCGCCGCGCAGACTGCCGCGCAGGAACGTCTCGCCACGCTCCTCGCCCGCGCCATCCGCGCGCAGATCATCCTCGCTGGCGGCAAGGCGGTCGATCCGAAAACCGGTAAGCCGGTCGTCCCGGCGACAACGACGCCGTGAAGAAGTCGGGCGCCCAGGCGCTTGCCTTCTGCGACAAGCCGCCAGGCAAGCCACGCATCGCGCTCATCTTCGGCGCTGACGCCGGCCTCGTCTCCACCTCCGCAGACAACCTCGCCGCCAACTGGGTCCCAGACCTCGACCCCTTCAACCTGATCCGTCTCTCCGACGACGACATCCGCCGCGACGCGCAGATGCTCGCCGACGAACTCGTCGCCCGCTCACTGCTGGGCGGCGATCGCCTCATCCGCCTGCGCGTGGAAAAAGAGGCGAGCACAAAACCCATCCTCGAAATCATCGCCGACATCGACAAGGGCCTGCTCAACCCCGAAGCCCACTGGATCATCGAAGGCGGCGAACTTGGAAAGACCAGCCGCCTCCGCGTCGGCATCGAAGCCGCCGAGAGCGCCATCGCACTCCAGCTGTTTGCCGACGATGAAGGCGCGGTCGAAGAACTGGTGACCAAGCGCCTCGCCGCCGCCGGCGTCGCCATCGAACCTACAGCCCTCGCCGCCTTCACCGCCGAACTCCCCGGCGACCGCCGCATGGCCATGTCCGAACTCGAAAAGCTTGAACTCTACGCCGTCGGTCTCGGCCGCGCCGTCAACGCCGACGACGTCCGCCGCCTCGCGTCCGCCGAACAACCGCGCGGCGCAGACGACGCAGCCGACGCCGCCATCCTCGGCGACGCCGTGCAAGCCACGCTCTCCATCAACCGCTTCCTCGACGCCGGCGGCAATCCCATCTCCGCCCTGCGCACGCTCCACTTCCGCATGCTCCGCGTCTCCGACGCCGTGTCGTCCAACGCCGGCACCGGCATGCGCCTCCGCCCGCCGATCTTCGACCGCGACTGGCCCCCCTACCAACGCGCCATGCGCGACTGGTCCACCGCCTCCGTCCACCGCGCCTTCAAACGCCTCTACGACGCGGAGAAGACCTGCAAACAAGCGGGCGCGCCGTCAGACGCAATCGTGCGCAACCTGATCCACCAGCTGGCCACGCGGACGCTGTAGTGCGGCCCAAAAACAAAACGACCCGCGCTCGTCACGCGGGCCGTTTCAATCTCTCACGTCAAAGCAAACCCTAGAGTCCGCCCTCGCCACCCGGTGTCGGGCGCGGCCGCGACAGCAGGCGGCAGATCTCGTCCAGCTGTTCCAGCTGCGCATACTTGATGCGCACTTCGCCGCCCTTGCCGTTCACATGGCGGATGTCGACATCGAGGCCCAGCGCGCGCTGCAGGTCGAGCTCCAGCGCCTTGGTGTCGACGTCCTTGTCCTCGCCCAGCGCCTTGGCCAGCGCCTTAACGGCGCCGCCCATCTTGGCGTCCTTCGAGAGCGCTTCGGTCTCGCGCACCGAAAGTCCGCGCGCGATCACCTGCGTGGCTAGCGCGCTCGGATCAGCCGTCTTCAGAAGCGCACGGCCATGGCCCGCCGTGAGGCGGCCCTCGCGCACATGCTCACGCACATCGTCGGGCAGGGCCAGCAGGCGCATCGTGTTCGACACATGCTCGCGGCTCTTGCCGACCTGGGCCGCAACGGAGTCCTGCGTGCGGCCGAACCGGTCGATCAGCGCCTTGTAGGCCTCGGCTTCTTCCACCGCGTTGAGGTCAGACCGCTGCACGTTCTCGATGATTGCAATCTCGAGCGTCTCGCGATCGTCCATCTCGCGCACGACCGCGGGTATGACCGCAAGGCCTGCCCTGCGCGCCGCGCGCCAGCGGCGCTCGCCCGCGATGATCTCGAACATCTCCGGCTGGCTCGGATCGGGCCGGACCAGGATCGGCATGATCACGCCCTTGGCGCGGATCGAGTCGGCCAGCTCTTCAAGCTCGGCCTCGATGAAGGTGCGGCGCGGCTGCTTCGGATTGGGGACGATCCGGTCGATCGCGATGTCGGACGTAGCGACATCCTCCGTACCCGGATCACCACTCGCGCCTGTCGGCACTGGCGTATCGACCACGTTGCGCGCCCCGGAGTAATCGCCCAGCAGGGCGGAAAGCCCACGGCCAAGCTTGGCTTGTTTAAGGGGTTGAGTCACGCCGCTGCCCTCTCGCGTTCACGTTCACGTTGCATCAGTTCCTGGGCAAGCATGATGTAGGCTTCGCTGCCCGTGCATTTGTGGTCGTAGAGTATGGCCGGTAGTCCGAAGGACGGGGCCTCGGAAAGCTTTACGTTCCGGGGTATGACCGTCTGGTAAACCTTGGATCCAAAGAAGGACCGCACCTCGCCCGCCACCTGGTCGGAGAGGTTGTTCCTCTTGTCGTACATCGTCAGCACGACGCCCTGGATTTCGAGGCCCGGGTTCAACGCGCCGCGCACCAGGTCAACGGTGCGCAGAAGCTGGGACAAACCTTCAAGCGCGAGAAACTCGCACTGCAGGGGAACCAGCACCGCGTTGGACGCGACCATCGCATTGATCGTCACGGTCGACAGCGAAGGCGGGCAATCGATCAGCACGGTGTCGTAGATCTTGCCCGTCGCGCGCAGAGCGTCGAACGCATCGCGCATCCGGAAATTCTTGCGTGGGTCCGAGTGCAGCAGCGTCTCGACGCCGGCGAGGTTTTCGTCCCCGGGCACGAGATCAAGATTGGGAACGCGCGTCTCGATGATGCCATCGGCGAGCGTCGCGTCTCCGACGAGCACATCGTAGGACGACTTGCGCCGCGCGGTCGGCTCGACGCCAAGACCGGTCGAGGCGTTGCCCTGCGCATCGCAATCAAGAATGAGCACGCGCCGGCCGACCGCAGCCAGTGCGGTGCCGAGATTGATGGCGGTGGTGGTCTTACCCACTCCACCTTTCTGGTTGGCGACGGCGATGACGCGCATCAGGCCCTCCGGGGTTCAATCGACGAAATTCTCAGAACGCGACCTTCGGGACTGGAGAGGCTGGGCTGCTCGGAGATTTCGAAGCTCCAGGCCGTGCGCGCCTCGGCCAGTTCGGCGGCCGTGTCCCTACCTTTCATCAGCAGGGCCTTACCGGAAGGTTTAAGCCACTGGTAAGCATACCCCAGAAGTTTGGGCAGCGGGGCCAGCGCGCGGGCCGTCACCAGGTCGAATTTCTGCCTCGGCGCGTCCTCGATCCGCACATTCAGGACCCGGGCGGGCAGGCCGCTTTCCTTGATCGCAGCCGTCAGGAACTCTGACTTGCGTGGACTTTTTTCGACAAGCGTCACCGAAGCGCCCGGTCGTTCCGCCATCGCGCAGGCAATCACCAGCCCCGGAAACCCTGCCCCGGAACCCAGGTCCGCGATGACCAGATCGTCAAAAGAAATTTGTTCGATCAGCTGGAGTGAATCGAGCACATGGCGCCGCCAGAGATGGCGCCCCTCGCCCGGACCGATCAGGTTGATTCGCTCCCGCCACGCGTCGAGCGTCGCCAGATATGAATCCACCCGCCCCATTGTTTCACGTGAAACACCGGTAAGACGCGCCGCCTCCGCGGGCCCGAATCCATCCTCATCCTGGGCGGGGAAGGTCATGCGCAGCCACACTCACAGATTGTCATCCCGGAAGCGCGAAGTGCTATCCGGGACCCATTGATCGCCTGGTTCGAGCGTTGCCGAATGGGTCCCGGCTCTCCGCTTCGCTTCGGCCGGGATGACAAGCGGTGAAGACTCGTCACCCCCGCGCACTCTTCTTCGCTGCGCGCCGCAGATATCCCAGCACCGCCGCGATCGCGCCCGGCGTCATGCCCTCGATGCGCGCCGCCTGGCCGAGCGTGGCCGGCCGTACAGTCGACAGCTTGTCCTTCGCTTCGTTCGAAAGACCGCCCATCGCGCGATAGTCGAGATCGGCGGGCAGGCGCATGTCCTCGTCACGGCGGAAGGCGACAATGTCCGCCTCCTGACGATCGAGGTATCCCGCGTACTGTGCCTCGATCTCCATCTGCTCGGCCACCTGCGGCGTCACATCTGAAAGCTCGGGCCACACCTGGCGCAGCTTCGAAAAGTCGACGCCGTCATAGCCCATCAGCTCGATGCCGTTACGCCGCTTGCCGTCGAGATTGATCTTGATGTCCTGCGCCCGCGCCTCGTTCGGCGTCAGCGTCAGCGACTGCAGCCGCTCGCGCGCTGCATCGATGGACGAACGTTTCACGTGAAACGCTTCGGCCCTCAGGGAGCCCACGACGCCGGCCTTCACACCCTCTTCCGTCAGCCGCTGATCGGCATTGTCGGCGCGCAGCGTGAGCCGGTATTCGGCGCGCGAGGTGAACATCCGATAGGGCTCGGAAACGCCCCGCGTCACGAGATCGTCGATCATCACGCCGATATACGCGCGGCTCCGATCGAGGATGTAAGGATCATTCCCGGCCGCGAAGCGCGCGGCGTTGAGACCTGCCACCAACCCTTGTCCTGCAGCCTCTTCATAGCCTGTGGTGCCATTGATCTGGCCCGCCAGATAAAGGCCGGGCAGGCGCTTCACGCCGAGGTCGGGCGTCAGCTCGCGCGGGTCCACATAGTCGTATTCGATGGCGTAGCCGAAGCGCTGGATCTCGACGCGCTCGAGCCCCGCGATCTTGCGGATAAAGGCTTCCTGCACGTCCTCGGGCAGCGAGGTGGAGATGCCGTTCGGATAGACGGTGTCGCCGTATTCGGATCCCGGCAGGCCCTCGGGCTCGAGAAAGACCTGGTGTTTGTCGCGGTCGGCAAAGCGCTTCACCTTGTCCTCGATGGACGGGCAATAGCGCGGGCCACGGCCCGCGATGGCGCCGGAATAGACCGCCGACTTGTGGATGTTGTCGCCGATCACCGCGTGCACTTCAGCCGACGTCCAGGTGATGCCGCACGCGATCTGCGGCACCGTGATGCGATCATTCAGGAACGAGAACGGGATCGGCTCGGCGTCCGCCGCCTGCATCTCGATGCCCGACCAGTCGATGCTGGAAGACTTGAGGCGCGCGGGCGTCCCGGTCTTCAGGCGGCCCATCTTGAGGCCCAGCCCATAGAGCCGATCCGACAACCCAATCGCCGGCGCCTCGCCAACGCGTCCCGCCGGAATGCGCTTCTCGCCGATGTGGATCAGGCCTTTGAGGAAGGTGCCCGTGGTGACGACAACAGCACCTGCCCGCCACGACCTGCCCGACTGGCCGATGACTCCGGCCACACGTCCAACACCATCAGGAGTGTTCTCGACGATGAGGTCTTCAACGCCGTCCTCGATCAGCGTGAGGTTCGAATACTCACGCAGAATATCCTGCACCGCCTCGCGATAGAGCTGGCGATCAGCTTGCGTGCGGGGGCCTCGGACGGCGGGACCCTTCGACCGGTTGAGCATCCGGAACTGGATACCGCCGCGATCCGCCGCGCGGCCCATGACGCCATCGAGCGCATCGACTTCACGGACCAGATGTCCCTTGCCCAACCCGCCAATGGCCGGGTTGCAGGACATCTCCCCGATGGTGGAAAGCTTGTGGGTGACCAGGGCGGTCTTGGCCCCGAATCGGGCCGCCGCGGCCGCAGCCTCGGCCCCAGCATGGCCGCCGCCAATGACAATGACGTCGAAGGATTCGCTATTCATGGCCGGCGGCTGCCTGTGGATGAGCGGGTCATGTAATGGACCGCGCGGCCCCCGTCGAGTGTTTCACGTGAAACGTCTGTAAGGACGGCCTCGCCCTTCGACAGGCTCAGGGTGAGGCCTAACCACGGCCGGTGCGACAGCGCCTCATGGTGAGCCTGTCGAACCACGAGGCGCGGGCTCCTCGGCCTATTTCCCCACGCAGAACTGGGAAAAGATCACCTCCAGCAGATCCTCGGCGTCGATGGACCCGGTGATCCGCCCCAGGGCCCGGGCGGCCAGTCTGAGGTCTTCCGACACCAGTTCCGCCCCTATCCCGATGCGGGCCCCCTCCAGCCCACGTTCGACGGCGGCGAGTGCTTCTTCGACCAGTTCCCGGTGGCGGGCGCGGGTCACAAGGGGGGCTTCGTCGGTTTCGAGGCGGTCGCGGACGATCTGGGTGAGGCGGCGTTCCAGGGGGTCGAGGCCGGCGCCGGTGCGGGCGGAGACCACGAAAACGTCCTCCGACCCGGCAAGGGGGGGTGAGTCGCCGTTCAGGAGGTCGGCCTTGTTGAGGGCGCGGAGGTCGCCTTCCCGGAAGGTGGACGATGTTTCACGTGAAACGTCCGACGCATCCGAGACCCAGATCCGGAGGTCGGCCTCTTCCGCGCGCGTCAAGGCGCGGCGGATGCCTTCCGCCTCGAGGGCGTCGGCGGCTTCCCGGAGGCCGGCGGTGTCGGCGACCCAGACGGGATAGCCAGCCAGCACGAGGCGTACCTCCACCACATCCCTAGTGGTTCCGGCGATGGGGGACACAATAGCGGCCTCCCGGCGGGCGAGGCGGTTCATCAGGGAGGATTTTCCCGCATTGGGCGGGCCGAGGATCGCGATCCGGAACCCGTCGCGGACGGACGCGAGTCGGCCTGCGTCCCCAAGCGCCGCCTCTAGATCAACGGCCAGCGCCTCGATTGGTTCCAGCGCAGTGAGATTTATTTCTCCGGGAATGTCCGCCTCGTCCGGAAAGTCGATCGAGGCCTCCAGGGCGGCCATGGCGGAGACCAGCAGGCCGCGCCAGCCCTCGAACACCCGGGCGGCTTCGCCCTGGTAGAGGCGGCCCGCTTGCCGTCTTTGGCCCTCGGTTTCGGCGTCGATGAGGTCGCCGATGGCTTCGGCCTGGGTGAGGTCCATCCGGCCGGCGTCGAAGGCGCGGCGGGTGAATTCCCCCGGCTCGGCGATGCGGCAGAGGCGAGTCTTGAGGGCCGCGCCGATCACCGCCTCGATCACGGCGGGGCCGCCGTGGACGTGGAGTTCGGCCACATCCTCGCCGGTATAGGAGTGGGGCGCCGGCATCCAGAGGACGAGGGCTTCGTCGATGAAGCCGCCCTCGGCGTCCTGGAGGGTGCGAATCACGGCGCGGCGCGGCTTCGGGAAGGGTTGAGCTGGATCGATCGACGTGAGCGATGTTTCACGTGAAACATCGCCCCCGGCCTCTCCCGTTCCCGATCGGGTAAGCCGGGTCATACCCTTGATCAGGGCGGCACTACCGGGTCCCGATATGCGTATGACCGCAACGCCTGCGCGGCCGGAGCCGGAGGCGAGGGCGATGATGGTGTCGGTTGGACCGCGTTGCACGGTCATACCTTTCAAGAAGAGTTGGCCTCTCGGGTAGGGCCGGACGCGATGCGCTTGTCGCGTCGGTTCCGAGCACTACAACTCACCGCGCGTGGAATCCAGAAGCGGAGAGCAAGATGGGCCGGAACATCACTGTCGCGGGCAAGGACGGATCGTTCGGCGCTTACATGGCCATACCCGAGAAGGGGGATGGCTCCACCATCGTGGTCATCCAGGAGATCTTTGGCGTCAATCAGGTGATGCGAGACACGGCCGACTGGTTGGCTGGGCAGGGGTATTACGCGGTATGCCCGGACCTGTTCTGGCGCATCGAACCGGGCATCGACATCACCGACCAGACCGACGCGGAGTGGGAGAAGGCGTTCTCGTATTTCAAGGCGTTCAACGTCGACAAGGGGATGGAGGACATCGCCGCGACGATCGCCCTGTCGCGCCAGCGCGGCGCCGGGAAGGTGGGCGCAGTGGGGTACTGCCTGGGCGGGCTCCTGGCCTACCTGACAGCGACGCGCACCGATGCGGATGCGACGGTGAGCTACTATGGCGTGGGCATCGACAACTATCTCGGCGAGGCGGCGAAGGCGAAGAAGCCGGCGCTGCTGCACATCGCGGAGGAGGATGGGTTTGTCTCGAAGGAGAGCCAGGCGAAGATGAAGGCGGGTCTGACCGCGCCGAACTTCGAGCTGCATTCGTATGCCGGGCGCGACCATGCTTTCGCGCGCGTTGGGGGCAAGCACTACCATGCGGGGGATGTAGCGACGGCCAATGCGCGGACGCTGGCGTTCTTTGCGAAGCATCTGGGGTAGAGGCGATTGGGGGTAGCGCCGTCGCCCTCCTCCCCCGAGCGGGGGAGGAGCAACGCTCACTGTCGGTATGACGGTCGGGCTTGGGTGGGGGGCGGTGTCGAGCCGGGAGAGCGGTCCCCCACCTGGACAGTGATTGTTGAGACTTTCGGACGTGTGGCTCCTCCCCCGCTCGGGGGAGGACGACGTTGTGCGTGCAGCTTTGGTAGCGCCGGTAGGGCCGCGCGAATTTAACCCCTCGCTAACACTCTCGCGACTTTTGCGCGGCGCGTTCGGCAGGGGAGGGGAGAGGTATGACCGTATACGGACGGTCGTACTTTGGGTGGTTGCTGGTGGTCGAACGTTGGGCCAGGGCGTGGCGAGGGAGACCCCCTCCTGTCCTCCCCCTTTCAGGGGGAGGGACCGTGCTTGACGAGCTTACCCCACATCGAAGGCAGATGGCGCATCGGGGTTCCTCCCCCTGAAAGGGGGAGGACAGGAGGGGGTCGGGTTCAGCGTTGGTGTCGCGTGCGGTCGGGCCTGGATCAGACCCGGTAGTTGAAGCTGACGGACACGCGCGAGGTCGCGGCGCGGTTCACGGTGACCTCGTGGCGTAGCCAGCTTTCCCAGAGCAGGAGGTCGCCGGCCTTGGGCGCCATGTAGATGAAGCGGCGGTGTTCATCGTCGGCGTCCTCGCGGGGGGCGGGGGCGGACATCATCATGGGGAGGCGGGGGTCTTCGAACTTCAGCGAGGAGGCGCCGTCGGGGACCTTCACATAATATGTGCCCGAGAGGACGCAGTGCGGGTGGATGTGGCCGGTGTGGGAGCCGCCGGGCTCGAGCACGTTGACCCAGATGTTGTCGAGCTTCAGGCGCTTGCCCCGGAGATCCATCTGTAAGGCGGCGGCGAAACCTTCGGCGTGCGGCTTCAGCAGGCGGACGAGCTGGTCGAAGCAGGTGGCGCGCTGGGGCAGGTCGTCCAGGGAGGAGTAAGATGTGTAGCCCTGATAGCCGTTCTCCTTGCACCAGGCGCGGCCGGCGCGGTCTTCCTTGGCGAGCATCTTCGTCGTGTCGAGCAGGTCGGCGTTGAGCTCGGCGTCGGCGAGGGCGGCGCGGTAGATCTCGGTGGTGAAGTGGCGGGAGAGGGTCATGGGGGGTTGGTAAGGCGGGACGGGGCGGGAGGGAAGGTGGCTCCTTCCTTGTTGCGATCATCAGTCGTTGTCATCCCGCGCGAGCGTAGCGAGAACCGGGATCCACCGCTAAGGTGTCGGGGTGGGTCCCGGCTCTGAGTGCTTCGCACTTCGGCAGGGATGACAGGCTGGCTTGGTGGGGATGCAGATGACGCAGATAGCCGCCTACGTTTTCGCCGCGATGATCGTCGCGCTCGCTGTGTTCCAGATTGCGCTCGCGGCCGGGGCGCCGTTGGGGCGGTTTGCGTGGGGTGGGGCGCATGAGCGATTGCCGGCGGGATTCCGGCTTGGGAGTCTGGCGTCGATACTTATCTATGGCGCGTGCGCGGGGATCATTCTTGATCGCGCGGGGCTGGCGGAAGTTGTTGGCGATGATGTGAGCCGCATCGGCGCGTGGGTGATCGCTGGGTTCTTCACGCTGGGCGTTGTGATGAATGCGATCTCGCGCTCGAAGCCGGAACGTTTCACGATGACGCCTGTGGCGCTTGTGCTGGCGGCGAGCGCGTATGTTGTGGCGATGGGGTAAGGGCGCAGTCGCTCGATAGAGCGCGCTCGTGCAATCCTTCACAGCTCCTTTCGCGCGCTCACATCGCGTGCGAAAAAATCTCGCGAAAATTTTCGGCGTGTGTGCGTCGAGAGCTGCGCTGTTGAGATCGTGGAAACCTCGTCGGCCGAATATTGCTCCGTGGGCGGAAGAAAGGACGAGCGTGAGCATGAACCTTCAACCGGTGTACGAGGCGGCGGAGCAGACGGAGAGAGGAACAGAGAGCAGGAGAAGTTGGTCGATACAGGAATTGCGTGAGCGGTTGGGCGTGGCGGCGCCAGCAGCAGCAGAAGACGGCGGCGGACGGAAGACGGGCGCGGAAGAACAGCAGACGACACGGCCGCGGATTGTACTGCGCGGCATGGAGCAGGCGGCGGCTTAGCGAAGCGCCGGCAGGGCAGAGCGGAACTGGCGGATTGAAAATTGAAAGCCCCGTCCTCGAGAAGAGGGCGGGGTTTTTCGTTTGGGGCTTCGACGCAGCAAAGACTTTCGCGTGATCTGAGGCGCAACCATCGGCGACGCTGAACGTGGAGACAGACCCCCACCTGTCCGCCCCCTAAGAGCGGGGCGGAACCGAATTGCATCAACTTACCTCACATTGGAGGCTAGTGACGGCCCCAGGGTCCCGCCCCGTTCTTAGGGGGCGGACAGGTGGGGGTCTGGTCCGGCAGGCCAGATGAAACTCGGGTCGCGGAAAAGAAAAACCCCGCCTCCGGATTGGAAGCGGGGTTTGTGTTTCGTTCGAAGTTGCTTGGCGTTACGCCGCTTCTTCGTCGCTTGAGCCGCCGCCGCGTTGGTCGCGGGTGAGAATCTGGCGTTTGCCGGCGTGGTCGGCGGAGGAGATGACGCCTTCGCGTTCCATGCGTTCGATCATCGAGGCGGCGCGGTTGTAGCCGATGCGGAGGACGCGCTGGACGTAGGAGGTGGTGGGGCGCTTCTCGCGGATCACGGCGGCGACGGCGTCGCGGTACATGTCTTCTTCCGGATCGCCCGAGGATGTGCCGAAGGCGGCGTCGGCGACGGAGGCTTCTTCCTCGACTTCATCCGTGATGCCTTCGACGTATTGCGGCGTGCCCTGATCCTTCAGCCAGGAGACGACGCGCTCGACTTCCTCGTCCTTCACGAACGGGCCGTGAACGCGGGTGATCTTGCCGCCGGACTGCATCCAGAGAAGGTCGCCCATGCCGAGCAGCTGTTCGGCGCCTTGCTCGCCGAGGATGGTGCGCGAGTCGATCTTGGTGGTGACCATGTAGGAGATGCGGGTCGGGAAGTTGGCCTTGATCGTGCCGGTGATGACGTCGACCGAGGGACGCTGCGTGGCGGTGATCAGGTGGATGCCGGCGGCGCGGGCCATCTGGGCGATACGCTGGACGGCGCCTTCGATGTCCTTGCCGGCGACGAGCATGAGGTCGGCCATTTCGTCGATGATGACGACGATGTGCGGCATGGGCTCGGGCTTCATCGCCTCGTTTTCCCAGATCGCTTCGCCGGTTTCCTTGTTCCAGCCGGTCTGGACCTGGCGGGTGAGGTGCTCGCCGCGCGCGGCGGCTTCCTCGGCCTTCTGGTTGAAGCCGGCGATGTTGCGCACGCCCATCTTCGACATGATCTCGTAGCGGCTCTCCATCTCGCGCACGACCCATTTGAGGGCGAGCACGGCCTTCTGCGGATCCGTGACGACCGGGGAGAGGAGGTGGGGGATGCCCTCGTAGATCGAGAGTTCGAGCATCTTCGGGTCGATCATGATGAAGCGGCACTTCTCGGGCGGCAGCTTGAACATGAGCGAGAGGATCATGGCGTTGATGCCGACCGACTTGCCCGAGCCGGTGGTGCCGGCGATGAGCAGGTGGGGCATCTTGCCGAGATCGCCGATCATCGGCTGGCCTTCGATCGACTCGCCGAGTGCGAGGGGAAGGGCGGCTCGCGAGCGGGTAAACTCGTTGGCGTTGAGCAGGTCGCGGAGATAGACGGTCTCGCGCGTCGGGTTGGGCAGTTCGATACCGATGGCGTTGCGGCCGGGGATGACGGCGACGCGCGCGGAGGTGGCGGACATGGCGCGCGCGATGTCTTCGGCGAGCGCGATGACTTTCGAGGAGCGCACGCCGGCGGCGGGCTCAAGTTCGAACAGGGTGACTACGGGGCCGGGGCGGACTTCGGTGATGCGGCCCTTGACGCCGAACTCGGTGAGGACTTCGCCGAGGCGGTCGGCCATTTCGAGCAGGCGGGCTTCATCGACTTCCGAGCGGCGCGGCGGCGGTACGTCGAGCAGGTCGATCGGCGGGATGGCGGTGTTGGGATCGCGCACGCGGGCGGATTGCGCGGCCGGCGGTTGCACGGGGCGCACGGAGGACTGCTGGGCTGCGGGGCGCGTAACCTGACGCGGCGCGGGAGCGGCGGGGGCTGCGGCCGCATCGGGAACCGGGCGGCTTTCGAGGACGCGCGGAACGATGGGGCGCTGGCGGTTTTGTGTCTCGGAATTCTCGACGGCGTTGAAGAAGCCCTGCTCGCCGGAGTCGAAGCCGTCTTCCTCGGTGTAGACGATCGGCTCGATGACTTCCTGCGGCTTGTGGCCGAGCATTTTCAGCACGTTGCCCATCAAGCCACCATTGCTGGCGGGGCGCGAGGGGAGGGACGGCACGCCCGCGATGTTCGGGCGCTCGGGCGCATAGGCGGGTTCGGGCTGATAGCGTTCCGGCTTGCGGGTGAGCGAGCGCCAGAGCGAGGTGGCGTCGGAGGCGCCGAGGCCCATCGCCATTGCGGCGAAGAGGATGGCGAGGAGGCCGCCGAGGGCGGAGGCCCACACCTGCGCTTCGGGAATCTGCAGCGCGGCGAACGGCGTCGAGATGACGGCGAGCATGACTTCGCCAGCAACGCCGCCGAGGCCGGCGGACATGTCCCACGCGCGCGGCGTCGGCCATTCGGCGAGGCAGCAGGCGGCGAAGAGGATGGCGCTGAGCGCCCAGATCCAGGCGGCGGGATCACGCTGGCCGATGTTGAAGGCGCGGCGCACGCCGCCGACCATCAGCGCAAAGCCGATGAGGATCGCGCACCAGCCGAAGCCCTGCATCATCAGGTCGCCGAAGGCGGCGCCGACATGGCCGAACATGTTTCCGGGCGCAACTTCGGTGACGAGGTTGGTGGCAGGATCGCGCACGCGGGCGACCGCCATGTTGAAGCTGGCGTCGGTGGACGAGTAGGACGAGCACGCCCCGCAGATGAACACGCCGGCGGAAAATGCGGCGAGCCCGCTGAGGAAGCGGGTGAAGGCGCCTGAACCGCGCGCCTCGTAGCCGTCGTCCTCGAGGTGGGGCGCACGGGGGTTCGGCATGCCGTTGTCCTTGTGGAACATGGCTAATGGGAGTGTTGGGACACTGGGGCTGCGGGCGTTAACGCGGCCCTAGCGGAGGGCCTTATCCACAGGGCGTGCAGCGGAAAAAATCGTTACGGCGGCGTTGATAATTGGGGCGGCCGATGTCGTGGGAGCGTCACGAAGGGAGGCCAGGTCCGAGGCAAAAAAGGGTCCCGGACGCGCAAGCGCATCCGGGACCTATCCCCATGATCCAGCCTTGCGGCGGTTCACCAGCCTTGATTAGCGGAATTTTCCCGAGGTGGAGCGCGAGCCGCCGGGATCGGCGACGCGTGGGGTAAGGCTTGCCCTGATCGGGGGCGTGTCGGCGGACCGGCGCCCAAAGATTGTGCAATATCGGGGGAGTCGGAAGGGTCGCAGGGGGCATTGCTTGTCCGTGGCAGGCCCCGACGCCCCTACTTCCCTCGCATCTGCGGTGGCGGTGACGTCAGGGGCGGGTGCAAATTTTTGCGCCGGTTGCGAGTCAACCTCAGGGGAGACAAATGTTCAATAAATCCAGTCGAGTAGATCGACTTTCACTTTGGGGGACCGGCGTAAGAGCTGGTTTGGCTGCAGTCGCAGCATCGTTCATGCTTTCAACGCTGAGCCCCGTCATGGCCCAGCAGCCGACGCCGGAGGCGCCGCCTGTTGTTGAGGCGCCTGGTACGCCGCCGGCTGACGCTGCGGCGCCGCCGGTCGATGCCGCTCCTGTCGAGCCGGTGGTCGAAGAAGTCGTGGTTGAAGAAGAAGCACCCGCGATCGAACTGACCGTCGACAAGGGCGACACCGCCTGGATGCTCATTTCGACCGTCCTCGTCCTCCTGATGATCATTCCGGGCCTGGCCCTGTTCTATGGCGGTCTCGTCCGCTCCAAGAACATGATCTCGCTGCTCTCACAGGTTCTGATCGTCACGGCGATCGGCATGGTCGCCTGGGTCGGCTGGGGCTATTCGATGGCCTTCACCGATGGTGGCGGCATCAACAGCTTCGTCGGCGGCTTCTCGAAAATCGGCCTCGCGGGCGTTGATACATCGACACTGGTCGAAACCTTCTCGGTCGGCGTCGCCATCCCCGAGCTCGTCTTCGTCGCCTTCCAGATGACCTTCGCGTGCATCACCACGGCTCTCGTGCTCGGTGGTGTTGCGGAACGCGCCAAGTTCTGGGGCGTCGTGCTGTTCGCCGTCCTCTGGCCGATCGTTGTCTACTACCCGATGGCCCACATGGTCTGGTGGTGGGGCGGCCCGATCATGGCGTCCGATCCGGCAAACGCGGAAGCGCTTCTTGCTGGCTCGGGTCTCATCTGGTCGTTCGGCGCGCTCGACTTCGCTGGCGGCACCGTGGTGCACATCAACTCGGGTATCGCTGCCCTTGTTGGCGCGCTGATCCTCGGCAAACGCAAGTCCTACAAGTCCGAACCGATCCGTCCGCACAACCTGACGTTCACGCTGATCGGCACCGGTCTTCTGTGGGTCGGCTGGATTGGCTTCAACGCCGGTTCGAACCTGGAATCGAACGCCTATGCCGGTCTTGCGCTGATCAACACCTTCGTCGCAACGGCTGCTGGCGCTCTCTCCTGGGCGCTTGCCGAGGCTGCGTTCAAGAAGAAGCCGAGCCTGCTCGGCATGGCTTCCGGCGCGGTTGCGGGTCTTGTCGCGATTACGCCAGCGGCCGGCTTTGCCGGTCCGATGGGCGCCATCGTGCTTGGCCTGATCGTTGGACCGATCTGCCTGTTCGCCTGCTCGGGACTGAAGAACATGCTTGGCTATGACGACAGCCTCGACGTGTTCGGCATCCACGGCGTGGGCGGCATCGTCGGCGCCATCGGCACCGGCATTGTCGTCGCTCCGCAACTGGGCGGCGCGGGCATCGTCGACTACGCCAACGGCGGCGTCGCGATCTACTCCGACTACGCCACGCAGGTCATCGCGCAGCTCAAAGGGGTTGGCGTCACCATCCTCTGGTCTGGCGTTGGCTCGGCGATCGTCTGGTTCATCGTCAAGCTGGTGACCGGCGGCCGCGTGAAGGAAGAGATCGAGGAAGAAGGTCTCGACCTCAACGAACACGGCGAGTCGGCCTACCACACGTAGGCAGACTGGCCGCCCCCCTCCCGCCACCGGCGCTGCCGGCGCGGCGCCGGGGGAGGGGATGGAAAAGAGAGGGGCGCGGTCTTTGGGCCGCGCCCTTTTGCTTTTGCTGAACAAAATCAGGAAGAGCGGAGCGCGTGGAGACAGACCCCCACCCGTCCTCCCCCTTGCAGGGGGAGGAACCCTGATGCGCCACCGTCCTCCGATACAGGACAAGTTCACGCGGCAAGGCCCCTCCCCCTGCAAGGGGGAGGACAGGTGGGGGTCTGTCTCGGCAGGCGGGGATTTGCCTCGCTTCCACTTCGGGCGATCCGGCACTAGATCGTAGGCATGACCATTCCTGCGGACATTCATCGCTGTGACGTCGCCATTGCGGGTGGTGGGCCGGTGGGGTTGACGCTGGCGCTGGCGCTCGCGCGGCGGGGGGTTGAGGTGGCGCTGGCGGATGCGGGCGCGCCTCCCGGGGAAGGGCCTGCGGACAGCAGGGCTTATTTCATCGCTTATGGGTGCTGGCGGATTTTCCGGGCGCTGGGGCTCGAGGAACAATTGCTGCCGCATGCCGAGCCTGTTTTGCAGGTGGAGGCGGAAGGACGGCTGGGCGGGATTTCGTTCATTGCCGAAGAATGTGCGGAGCCGGCGCTGGGCTACATGATCGAGGGCTCGGCTCTGGCGGCTGTCCTGTACGCGGCAGTGAAAGCTGAGACGCATGTGCGGATGCTGTCGCGCGCGCGGATCGACAAGGTGACGTTCGCGCCGGCGAAGGCGCAGCTGGTGGTTGGCGATCTTGTCATCGAAGCGCGGCTGGTTGTCGGCTGCGATGGCGCGAAGTCGCCGGTGCGGTCGGCGGCGGGACTGCGCTTCGAGGGCCATGATTATGATGCGGCGGCGTTGTCGACGACGCTCAAGCTGGGCAAGCCGCACAATGGGGCGGCGCGGCAGATCTTCCTGCCGCGTGGGCCGATGGCTGTGCTGCCGCTGACCGGTGATCGCGCGAACCTGATCTGGACGGAGCGTGCGGCGGTGGCCGGGGCGCTGGCCGGATTGAGCGATGATGAGTTCGAGCGCGAGCTGGCGAAGGCGGCGGGGGATTTCATTCCGGGCGCGAAGCTGGCGGGCGCGCGGCATGTGTTCCCGCTGCGGCTGAAGGTGGCCGAGCGGTTTGACGGGCATCGCGTGGCGTTGGCGGGGGATGCGGCGCATGTGATCCATCCGCTGGCGGGGCAGGGGCTGAATCTTGGACTGAAGGATGTGGCCGCGCTGGTTGATGTGATCGGCGAGGCGGAGCGCGTGGGGCTCGACATTGGCGCTGCGAGTGCGCTGGCGCCTTACACCGCGTGGCGGCGCGGGGATGTCGCGGCGACGGCGGGCGCGATGGAGGGATTTGCGCGGGCGTTCACGGCGCCGCTGCCGGTGCGGCTGGTTGCGGGCGCGGCGATGGCGGCGGCAGGGAATGTGCCTGGGGCGCGCAAGCTGTTCGCGAAAGAGGCGGGCGGGGATCTGGGCGATGTGCCGAGCCTGATGGCGCGTTAATCGCCTGTTGAGCCCGGCGGCGCAGTTTCGCGGCCATGCCTGACACACTTCGCGATGACGGAATTCCTGCCGAAAGTGCGCGCGTGGCGCTTGCCGCTGTGGCGCGTGGGTGGCCGGGTATGGCGCTGGTGATTGACGCCGGCGGGCGGATTTCGAGCGCGAGTGCGCTGTCGGGATTCATCGAGGGCATGCGGGCGCCGTTTGAATTGCCGGCGGCGCAGATTGCTTCGCAGATCGTGGATGAGGCCGGACGGCGCTGGCGGGTGTCGGCGCCGGTGGGCGGGCTGCGGCTGGCGACGGCGGATGTGAACGAGGCGCCGGATGCGGCGCAGCGTTTCACGGCGGCGGTGAGCCACGAGATACGCACGCCGTTGAATGGCATTCTCGGCATGGCGGCGCTGCTGGAGGAGACGGAGCTGTCGCCGTCGCAGCGCGATTATGCTGGCGCGATCCGGAAGTCGGGATCGCGGTTGCTGGACCTCTTGAACAACGTGCTCGATTTCTCGCGGATGGAAGCGGGCGACATTCCGATGGATGCAGCGCCCTTCGATCCATCGGACCTGGTGCAGGATGTCGCCGAACTGCTGGCCCCGCGCGCGCATGCGGCGGGGTTGGATATCGCGGCGATCGTCGATCCTGATCTGGCCGAGCGGCTGGTGGGGGATGTCTCGCGGTTGCGGCAGATCCTGTTCAACCTCGCGGGCAATGCGATCAAGTTCACGACCGAAGGCGGCGTGCTGATCGAAGCGCGGCGCGGCCAGGGCGGCGAGGGGCTTGAGCTTGTGGTGCGCGACACGGGCGTGGGCGTGCCCGAGCATGCGAAGGCGAAACTGTTCGAGGCGTTCAGCCAGGTGAACGCGGCCGATGCGCGGCGTGATGGCGGCGTGGGGCTTGGCCTTGCGATCGTGGCGCGGCTGGTCGAGGCGATGGACGGACGGATCAGCATGACGTCGTCCTTCGGGCACGGCGCGATGTTCGTGGTGGAGATCCCGCTTCAGGCTGCGCCATCGTCGGCAGGTCAGGCGCGGAGCCTGCGCGGGCGGCCGTTGCGGGTGGCGATGGAGCTGCCGCCGGTGTCGATGCTGGCGTGTATCGGCGCGCTGGCCGGGGGCGGGGCGAGACTCGTTGCGGATGTTGCGGATGCGGATCTTGTGATCCTCGATGCGGCTTTGCCGCCGGCGCAGATACAGGCGATTGCGCGACGGCGCAGGACGCTGGTGGTGCTGCGGCCGGGGGATCGTTCGCGGCTGGAACAGTTCCGCGCGATGGGATGCGCGGGCTATCTGATCCGACCGTTGCGCGCGGCGTCGATTGTCGAGCGCGTCGGTCTGACGCTTTCGGGCGCTGTGCAGGCGGAACCGGGCGAAGACGTTGTGAAACCGGGCGAAGCGGGCGTTGCCCTGATTGCGGACGACAATGCCGTGAATGCGCTGCTGGCGCGCAGCGCGCTGACGGCGGCGGGGTTCCGTGTCGATACTGCAGCGACCGGCGCCGAGGCGCTGGAAAGAGTGGGCGAAACGCTCTACTCTGTGATCTTCATGGATATCCGGATGCCAGTGATGGACGGGCTCGAGGCGACGCGCCGCATTCGGCGGCTTGCCGGGCCGGCGTCTGAAACGCCGATCATCGCGCTGACGGCGGACATTGATCCCGATCTTGAAACGGCGGCGAAGCTGGCGGGCATTTCGCAGTTGGCGGCCAAGCCGATTGATCCGCCGCGGCTGCGCGAGATTGCGCTGAGCTGGACGCGCCGGAAAAAGCAGGCTGCGGAATGACGGACGCCGCTACGACTGCGAAGCCGAAGAAGCCGAAGAGCGACTGGCGCAAGACGCTGTTCAGCGACAGGCGCATGGTGGTGATGCTGCTGCTCGGCATTGCGTCGGGCCTGCCGTTTGCGGTGATCACCGGCACGCTGAATGCGTGGTTCACGAAATACGAGATCGCGATTGCGACCATCGGCGTGTTCGCTTGGTCGGGCCTTGCGTACTCGTTCAAGTTCCTGTGGTCGCCCGCGCTGCATCGCACGGCGGCGCCGTTCTTCTCGAAGATGGGGCTGCGGCGCAGCTGGTTCATACCGATCCAGTGCGCGATTGCGCTGTGCTTCCTCGGCTTCAGCCTGATGAACCCGGCGGATCATTTCGGGCTTATCGCGCTGCTGGCTGTGGTTGCGGCCTTCCTGTCGGCGACGTTCGACATCGTGGTGGATGCCTGGCGGATCGAGACGGCGAATTCGCCGGACGATCTCGACACCCTGACGACGTTCTATCAGGGCGGCTATCGCAGCGCGGCCTTCATTGGCGGGGCAGGGGCGCTGATCCTTTCCGACGCCATCGGCTGGAACATCACGCTGGCGATCCTTGGCGTCGTGATGGCGATCACCATCTACGCCGCCATCCTCGCGCCCGAGCCGCCGCGGCCGGAAGACCGGGTGGACGCAAAAGTGACGACGCCGATGATCGGCACATTCACGCAGGGCTGGCGCAACCTTGTGCTGCTGATCGTGGTGCTGGGCTGGGCGTGGGCGTTCGCCACGCTCGGCTGGTTCATGTATGCGGCGATCTCATCGCCCGAGACGGCCAAGGCAGGTGAGTTCACCGCCAATCTTGGCTGGCTGATCGTGCTGGCGACTGTAGGCCTGCCGGCGTTTGGCGGGGTCTGGCTGCTGCATGCCCGCGCGAAGGGTCTCAACGATGTAAAGCTGCCGGCGCTGCCCGCAAAGGCGCAGGGTGCAGCCGACAGCATGTTCTCGGCGATCATCGAGCCGATGGTGGATGTGATCGCGCGGCTGAAGTGGGTGGCGTTGCTGGCGCTGGCCATCATCCTCACCTACCGCTTCACGGATTCGGTGTGGGGCTCGTTCGCGTATCCCTTCTACATGGGCAATACGGGCGGGGCGCTGGCGCATACGGCGACGGAAGTGGCGCTTGCCTCCAAGATGGTCGGCGTTGTCGCGACCATCGTAGGCATCGTGGGTGGCGGCATCCTGCTGAAGGTGATCGGACGCATGCCGGCGCTGGTGATTGCGGGTGTGCTGGCGGCGGTGACGAATCTGCTGTTCTACGATCTCGCCATGCGCGGGCCGGTGGTGGCGGGGATGGTGGACCTGTTGTTCCTCGACGATCTGTTCGCGATGTTCGGGCAGGACGTGCGCAATGCGCGGCTGATCACGGCGATCATGGGCGAGAACCTCGCGGTTGGCTTCGCGAGCGTGGCGTATGTCGCCTACCTGTCGGGGATCGTGAATCCGAAATATGCGGCGGTTCAGTATGCGCTGCTGGGATCGCTGACGCTGCTGATCGGGCAGCTGGGCAAGCCGGCGCTGGGCGCGATGATCGATGCGCAGGGTTTTGGCGCGGCGTTCCTGCTGGTGACGCTGATCGGGATCATCCCGGTCTTCCTGACGCTTGGCGAATGGTATCGCCAGTCGCGCCTGCCGAAGTTGGCGGCGGAGCCTGCGCCGATGGCTGCGGAGTAAGCTGAACTCACTCGTGTGAACCACGAGGGCGGGGCCTCAGCCCGCGTGGACGCCGTCTGTGCGCCAGTGGAGGTTGAGGACCGGAGTGCTGTTGCGTTCCTGGTCCCGGGGTTCCTCGAGCAGGCTGCCGAGCGGGTGGCGCCCGATCTTGCGGCGGAGTTCCTCGACCGAGGATTCGGCGGTCATGCGGTAGATGCGGTTCTTCGGATCTCGCTCGTCGATGATCAGAACATCGGCGTCGCCGCGGAAGAAGGCCCCGCGGGCGATCCCGTCCTGATCGATATGGAACACGACGACGGCCTGGCGGCGCTTAGAGTTGAATGGCCACATGGGTCCAGCCCCTGGTTGATTCTGCCTGATAGATGGGAAAATCGGTTGGTCGGGTCGAAATCCTGCTCTTCAGCGCGTCTCCGCGCCCCGCAATCAACGATCCTTCGTGATCCCCGTTCCCGATTTCCGCCAAAATTCGTTCCGCATGCGTACGGTCGTGGCCGTAGAGCAACGGGTTAATCAGCAGTTAAACCTGAACTGGCATGCTTGCCCGCATGGTCTTGCCGCTTTCCGTCGTGGGGATGCTGTTCGGTTCGAGCTCAAGCTCGTCCGGATCGACGCTCACGTCGCTGACGGCAGGCGGCGGTTCAAGCAGCATCAGCACTGCGAGCGCGGGGTCGATCAAGTCGGCGCTCGTGAATGCGGAAAAGAACGAAGCCAAGCAGATGGAGCAGGTCGCAAAGGATCCTCAGATCCAGAAGGACCTCGCCCGCTATGAGAAGGTCGTGAAGAAAGCCAAGTCGCTGGATGAGGTGCTGGACGATCCGGTGGCGCGCAAGGTCTTCATGACGGCCAACGGGCTGAAGGCGTATGCGGACTACACCGGCATGGCCAAGAAGGTGCTGGCGTCCGACCCCACGGACAGTTCCTCGCAGGCCGCGAAGCTCTCGAGTATCACCGCTGCCTGGTATGACACGGTGCAGAACTACAACATCGCCGAATACGGCATTGATCGCCTGTCGCCGAAGATGGACGGCATGGCCGGCCGGTGGCGCATCTCGCTGGAGCGGGAAGGCGAGGTGATCGAGGCGCAGCTCGAACTGAAACGCGTTTCAGGCGTCTGGAAGGCGGAAGTCGACGGCATCGCTCAACCCGTGACGGTGGACGGCGAGAATATCGAGCTCAACCTCTTGTGGCGCGACAGCACCGACGAAATTCGCACGAGCATTCTCAAGGGCACGCTGGATGGCGAGACGCTGACGGGGTCGCTGACAAATGACGGCTCGTCGGACACGTTCGACTGGAGCGCGGAGCCCTACTTCGCCGATGCCGTCGCAGAAGTGAGCCGGAACTATCTCGCCGAGAAACGGCTCGACATGCTGGACGCGCAGTTGCCGGGCCTTGGCTCGGCCGTGCTGTTCAAGCAGGTGGCCGCGACCCTCGAGGACGCCATCGACATTCTTGGTTCGCCGCTGGGCCGGGAGATCATCACGACCGCCTTCAGCATCCCCAAGCAGATCGCCGTCCAGTCCATGGATGCGCAGGAGAAGGCGATCAAGCAGCGCATGAACCCGGCCAAGCTGCAGGACCCGCACTTCGTCGACATGATCGCGCAGCGCTACCTGCTGATGCTTAATGGCGGCCTTGGCGGGATAACCGCCTAGCAGACGCGGCTATCATCCTCGCGCATGTGGCGAGCGCGGTTGGCGTTATCGCCTCCTCGTGTCACCTTTGCCTTGCTGTGAAGCAAGCGTCGTGTCGGGGGACGCATCGGGCGGGACGGATATGGGGAAAGCCTCCAGACGATGGGCGTTAAGAGCGGCGGCGTGTGTCGCCGCTGCCGCCATGCTGCCTGGCGCAGCGTTCGCCTTCGGCTGTGACACGACGGATCGTACGATCGAGCTTTCGGCTGGCCAGAATGTCGGTGGTCTTGAGCCCGGTTATGAGGCGCTGGACCTGCGCGCGCGCGAAGTGGTGCTGACGTTTGACGACGGCCCGAATGCGGAAACGACACCCATCATTCTCGACCTGCTCCGCAAGGCATGCGTGCCCGCGACATTCTTTGTGCTGGGCGGGCCGGCGGAGGAGCACCCGGAGCTGCTGAAGCGTGAGCTGGCCGAGGGGCACACGATCGGCGGGCACACGACGAGCCATGCGGACCTGAGCGAGGAGACGTTCGCTGTGGCCACGCGCGATATCGTGGAGGGATTTGGTCCAGTGGAAGCGGCCGGCGCGGACGCCAGGCTGTTCCGGTTTCCGCATCTGGCGTCGACGCCGGAGCTATTGGCCTGGATGAATGCGCGAGGGGTGGCGGCGGTTGGCGCGGACATCGATCCGCAGGACTGGGCGGGCGATCGGCCGGAGCGGACGCTGGAGCGGCTGACTGCGGAGCTGAAGGCGGAAGGCGGCGGCATCATCCTGCTGCACGACAACCAGCCCAACACCGCGAAGCTATTGCCCGGTCTGCTCGCCTTCCTGGACAGTGAGGGATACGCGGTTGTGCGCCTCGCCGGCGCGCCCGCCACGCGACAGCTGGCCAGCGGCAAACCGCGCTAGGAAATCCGCCGTTACTGCATCGCGGCCGCGTTGGTTGACGTGGCTCGGGTCGCCGAAGTCGGCGTCGGGCAGGGTCCACACGGCGTTGAGCGGGCGGATGCCCATGGCTTCAAGTTCCTGGCGGAAGGCTTCGACTGTTTCGAACAGTTCCGGCGGGAGTTTGGCTTTCGCGGTTTCGCTGACGGGCAGGAGATAGAAGACAACGTCGAAGCCGTGCGTGCGGCCGAGGTCTGCGATGGCGGCGGAGGCTTCGCGGTTCACCTGGGGCACGGCCTGATCGGCGGTGTATTGCTTCTCGTCGGGCAGCTCGGACGTGCCGTTGGCCTTGCCGTAGAAGCGGTCGCCGGCGCTGGCGAGGAAGCTGGCGCGTTCGGCTTCGTTGCCGAGATTGTTGCTGATCGCGGCGGGCGGTTTTTCGAGCACGTTGCGGAGCGCGGGCTGCAGCAGGACGAGATCGACGCCGGTGAGTTCGGGGCCGGCGACCGAGATGGCCTTGTAGGCGAGGCGGCGGAATGTGCTGGCTTCCCACTCCGACGCCTTGGCGAAGGCGTGGCCGGCGCGCGGGCCTTTGAGGAGGTCGTAATTGGTGGTGCGGTCCATCATCGCGCCGGTATCGAGGACGTGGACCGAGCCATAGGCCATGACGACGGATTTCGGGCGGACGCCGCAGTCGACGAGACGGTCGAGCACGGCCCAGCCGGTGAAGATACCGGAGCCGCCGAGCGCGAATTTTTCGACGCTGTAGCCGGCGCTCGCGATGTCCTGTGCGGAGACGCCGGCGACAGCGCGGGAATCGCCGATGATGAGGAGGTCGGGGGTCGCCTTCGCTGCGCAGGCGGCGGTGACGTGATCCTCGAACGCTTCGGCCATGCCGAATTCTGGCGGGGAGTGGATGAAATTTTCCGGCGCGAGGCTGGCGATGGCGGCGCTGGCGATGAGGCCGCCGGCCATGGAGAGCAGGAACAGGCGCGCGCCTTTGCCGCCGCGCTTGCCGCTGGCGGCGGCATCGCCCCCGCCGAGCGCGTCGAGATCGACGTCTGCGCCGGACTTGTGCGTCATGGAAGCCTTCGGGGCGCGGGCGCTAGAACTGGAAGTAGAGGAACTCATTCTGCGCTCCGATGAAGATGAGTCCGACGAAGGTGGCGACGCCCGTGAGGAGGCCGCCGCCGAGGATGGCTGCACGCTTGTTGTCGGTGAGGAAGCGTTCGGCCTGGCGCACCATCCACATCGAGTTGGGCAGGAGGACCGCAGCCAGCATCACGATGATGGGCGAGCCAACGCCCCACAGGCGCGGGTCGGCGAGGAAGTTCATCAGCACGGCAGGGTCAGCGCCGTTCATGCCGGCCATGCCGCCCAGCATGTCGCCGGCGCCGCCGATGGTGGTGGCGCGGAAGAAGACCCAGGCGATGATGACAGCGAACATCGTGATGGCCCAGCCGGCGAAGGGCGCGGCGGTTTTCCCGACGAAGCGCTGCAGGCTGAGGCCGGCCTGGCCCCAGAGGTGCGCGATGATCAGGTAGATGCCGTGGAGCGCGCCCCAGACGACGAACAGCCAGCTTGCGCCATGCCACAGGCCGCCGAGCAGCATGGTGAGGAACAGGTTGCGATAGCGCGAGACGTCGCCGTTACGGTTTCCGCCGAGCGGGATGTAGAGATAATCGCGCAGGAAGCGGCTGAGCGTCATGTGCCAGCGGCGCCAGAAGTCGACGATCGAGAGCGAGCGATAGGGCGAGTCGAAGTTGATCGGCAGGACGATGCCGAACATCAGGCCAAGGCCCACGGCCATGTCGGAATAGCCCGAGAAGTCGAAATAGATCTGCAGCGTGTAGGCGAGCGATCCGCCCCATGCCGTGTAGAGTTCGGGGATCATGCCGGCGTCGGCGGCGTTGAAGGCGTCATTCGCCCACGGCGCCATGGTGTCGGCGAAGACGACTTTCTTCCAGAGGCCGATGGCGAACAGGAGCGCGCCGAGCGTGATGCGGAGCCAGTTGAAGCGGTATGTGTTCGGATCCGCGAACTGCGGCATCATCTCCTTGTGGTGGAGCACCGGGCCCGCGATCAGGTGCGGGAAGAAGGTGACGAAGAGGACGTAGGAGGAGAACGACTTCTCCTTCACTTCGCCTTTGTAGCTGTCGACCAGGTAGGCGATCTGCGTGAAGGTGTAGAACGAGATGCCGATGGGCAGGATGATGTCGAGCGGGCCCGGGCCGAAGCCGGTGAGCGCGTGCAGTGTTTCCGTGAAGAAGTTCGCGTACTTGAACCAGGCGAGCAGGCCGAGATCGATGGCGATGGCGGCAATGACGGCGAGGCGGCGCGTGGCCTTGGGCCGATCCGACTGCAGGAACAGGCCGGCGAGATAGTTGAACACGATGCTGCCGAGCAGCAGCAGAGTCACTTCCGGCATCCAGTAGGCGTAGAAGATCAGCGAGGCCGCGATCAGCACGAAGACGGGCAGACGCTTGTTCACCTTCGCGGCGATGAAGAACGCCGCCAGCGCTACCGGCAGGAAGCCGAAGATGAAGAGGTGGGTGTGGAACAGCATGGGGTGCTGCTTCTCCCGCTTTTTTGCCCGCGCGAATGTTTCCGGACGCAACTCGCCCGGTCATTGAGCCGATAGAACTGCAAGCGCTGTGCCGCCTCGCGGCGTTGGGGAGGCCGGTAGGGGCGGGTGTTCTTCGGTTAATCCTGGCCGCGCCGTCAGGTGGAGCGCCTCATCCTGAGCCTGTCGAAGGACGAGGCGCGGCGGGCGTAGGCGAGAGCTGTGAGCACGGCCTCGTGGTTCGACAGGCTAACCATGAGGCCTTCGACGTGCTCGCGCGTGTGCTGGCCGCTAAACGACCAAGGTGGATGCTATTTCACGCGGGCAAGGCGGCCGCAGTCCGACCCAGCGGAGGACGCCACGACGCCAATTCCTTGCCGGGCATGGAATTTATCCCGCCGCCGCCCTTTTCGCATCTTTATATTGAAATGCTTCTAACTCGCATATACATATTGCGTCAGCCGAGGATTTAGCCCATGTGCCCGCATTCCCATTCCAGCGCCGTTTCCGGCCCGCACGACAGGGCAGGCGAAGTATCCCCCTCCGGCGGGACCGGGCGGCGCTGGTCTTGGGTACCCTCGCTCCATCTGAAGCTCACGGCGCTGAAGCCGGTGACCTATTCGGTGATGCACCTGCTGGTGGCCGTGTCGGTCGCCTACGCGCTGACGCGGGACTGGCGGATTGCGCTGGGCGTGGGGATCATCGAGCCGATGGTGCAGACGGTGGCTTATGTCTTCCACGAGAAGGCATGGGCGATGGGGACGCAGCGCAAAGTCGGGCCCTAGTTCCTCGTCATCGGTGGCCTGTCATTCCGGACGCGCCGACGCGCTGCGGCGGGAATGACGTTCTCGCGCCAAAGCAGATCTAATTCTTACGTAGTAAAATCAAAGCGGGATCGTTAGCATCGGGGTGCACCAGCGGCGCATTTCGAGCGAGGGCGGTTTGCCGAAGGTTTTGACGGCGGAGGACATCGCAGCGTTCCGCGAGCGGCTGTGCGATGTGGCGGAGGATAAGTTCGCCGCGCACGGCGCTGATGGCGTCACGCTGCGCGAGCTGGCTGATGCGCTGGGCGTCTCGCCTATGACGCCGTACCGGTATTTCACGGACAAGGATGCGATCCTAGCGGCCGTGCGGGCGCGGGCGTTCACCCGGTTTGCGGAGGCGATGGAAGAGGCCGAGACCAAGCGCAGCGTGCGCAAGACGGCTTTCACGGGCGTGCTTTATGTCGACTGGGCGATGGCCAATCCGGCGGCCTATCGATTGATGTTCGACACGCAACAGCCGACGGCGAGCAATTATCCCGAACTCGTCGCCGCGATGGCGCGCGCACGGGGCACGATGACGACGGTGTGGAAGCAGCTGCAGTCGGACAATCACTTCAAGGGCGACATCGAGCAGGCGGGGCATCTGATGTGGGCGGCCCAGCATGGCGTTGTGATGCTGCACCTGTCCGGCCTGCTGAAGCCGACGCAGGATGCGCGCAAGCTGGTGCGGCGGATGATCGAGGCGATTGCGCGCGATCTTGGGATGGGGCGGGAGTAGCGCCTCACCACACGCCGGGGATCCAGCGGTGTTTCACGCGGTCGGCGTAGCCGGCGTAACTGGGCAGGTTGGTGCGCAGTTCGGCGTCTTCGCCCACGGTGCGGATGGCGAGGAGGATCATCGCCAGCGCGACGGGGATGAGCGCGACGAGGGAGCCGAGCGAGAGCGCGATGCCGGCGCTCATGGGCGCGGCGAAGGCGTAGCCGGGGTGGCGGATCCAGGCGTAGGGGCCCGAGTCGATGACGTGGTGGCCGCGCTCGGTCTGGATGCGGACGCCGGCTTCGAAGAACGGGTTGACGCTTTGCGCCCATGTGACGCCAGCAAAGCCGCCGCAGAAAAGCGCGTAGCCGAGAAGCTGCACCCAGTCGGGCTGGGGCGCCCAGTGGAAGCGCGCATCGTCGAGAGCGGCGAGCGGCATGATGGCGAAGATCAGAAGCGAGACGATGGGCGCGAGGATCAGGTCCCACGGTTTCGTGCCGGGCTTGAAGCCGCGGCGGGCGGCGAAGAGGCCGGGGTTTTCGCGCGCGATGTGGCTGGCGGCGAAGAAGCTGCCGATTACGGCGATGGACAGGAACAGCCAGCCGCGCCGCCAGTCGATCGTACCCGCCGGCCAGAACAGCAGGACGGGCAGGACAACCATGGCGATGCAGGTGATCAGGATGGGAGTCGCGGGCGAGGGCTCGGGCGCGTCTGCCTGGGGTGTGTTGGCTGTGTCGGTCACGCCGCCTCCCACGTGATGTGGGGGCGAGCGTAGAACGGGATGGGGTTGTGAGGAAGCGGTTCGCCGCTGATGTCAGCTCGAGCGCCTCATCCTGAGCTTGTCGAAGGACGAGGCGCGGCGGCCCCTAGCGAGAGCTGTGAGCACGGCCTCGTGGTTCGACAGGCTCACCATGAGGCCTTCGAAAGACCAGTCACTTGCGTCCCCAACCCAGAACGTAAGCGCAAGGCGTGGGGAAAGCGGGACAGGCCTACTGCAGCCCGCTCTTGCCTGCGCTGACGGCGACCATCGCGGCGCGGAGGGTGCGGTCGCCGATGCGCCAGCCGGACTGGAAGAGCTGGGCGACGGAGCCGGCGGGGTGTTCGGAGGGGATCTGGGTGACGGCCTGGTGCAGGGCGGGGTCGAAGGCGGCGCCGGGGGAGGCGTCGATGGCGGTGACGCCGTGGCGGGCGAGGACGTTGACCAGTTCCTTCTGGGTGAGTTCGACGCCTTCGAGCGCGGTCTTCACCGCTTCGGTCATCAGGCCACGGCTGCCTTCGGGCACCGAGTCGACGGCGCGGGCGAGGTTGTCGGAGACGTTGAGCAGGTCGCGCGCGAATTTCTCGACGGCGTAGAGGCGCGCTTCCTCGATCTGGCGGTTGGCGCGCTTGCGGACGTTGTCCGACTCGGCAAGCGCCCGCAGGACATTGTCCTTCAGCGCATCGCGCTCCTTCTCCAGCGCGGCGACGACGTCGGCCAATGGATTGATCTGGGGGTTCGGCGCGGACGCGTGCGCGTTCGGATGGCCGATGGCTTCGTCCATGCCTTCATTTTCGGCGGCGAGGATGGCCTCATCTTCGGGCCTGTCGTTTCCGGTATTGTCGTTCATTACGCCCTACTCACGTTTGCCTTGCGCGATGCGTCCTTCGCCCAGGAGGCGGCCGACGACCTGCGCGGTATAGTCCACCATGGGAATGACGCGAGCATAATTCAGCCGCGTCGGCCCGATCACGCCGAGCGCTCCCACGATCTTGCGGTTTCCGTCCATATAGGGAGCGACGATCATCGCCGAGCCCGAGAGTGAAAATAGGGGGTTTTCCGAGCCGATGAAGAGCCGGACGCCGGCGGCGTCCCGGGCGGTATCAAGGACGTTGAGCAGGTTTTCGGAACGTTCGAGTTCGGCAAAGAGATCGCGGACGCGGTCGAGATCTTCGGCGGCGCGGGGATCGTCCAGCAGGTTGGCGCGGCCGCGGACGATGAGGGAGCGGCCCCGCTGGGGGTCTTCGCCTGACCATTGGGCGAGGCCGTCTTCCACCAGGCGGGCGGCGGTCTGGTCGAGCAGCGCCTTGCGGGAGCGGACTTCGTCGAGGACGGTCTCGCGGGCTTCGGCCAGGGATTTCCCTTTGGTGCGGGCGTTGAGGTAGTTGCCGGCTTCGACCAGGGCGGAGGCGGGCAGGCCGGCGGGAAGCGCCAGCACGCGGTTTTCCACCTCGCCGGATTCATGGACTATGACCGCGAGGGCTTGCTCCGAAGAAATGCGCACGAACTCGACATGGCGGATGGGAGCATCTGCGGTTGGCGTCGAGACGAGGCCGGCGCCGCCGACGAGGCCCGAGAGAAGCTCGGACGCTTCCGAGAGGACGCCCTCCATGCGGCGGCCGGAGCCGGCAAGGCGGCGTTCGATCTCGCGCTTGTCGTCTTCGCCGGGCTCGCCGAGTTGCAGCAGCGAATCCACGAAGACGCGGAGGCCGGCATGGGTGGGGATACGGCCGGCGGAGGTGTGCGGACTGTCGATCAGGCCCATCTCGGTCAGGTCCGACATGACGTTGCGGATCGAGGCGGGGGAGAGGGCGACGCCGCGCCGGGAGATGGTGCGCGAGCCGACGGGTTCGCCATTGTCGAGGTAGGACTGCACGATCTCGCGGAAGATGTCGCGCGAACGCCGGTCCATCGCCGCGAAGGCGGAGAGGGGGTTTGCGGGGCCGGTGGGGTTGCGCGGGGCGGTGGTCATTGCGGGGGGAAGTTATGGGCGCGGGTCGCCACGTTCAACCCGCGTAATGTGGCTGAATTTGCTTGGAAAAGCGCTGTCGAGGCGACTTGCGGGGCGGATCGGGCGGGGGCAGGGTCTGCGCAGGCGACTTTCAGGGGTGACGGCGATGACCAGAATTCAGCGGCTCGGCATGATCAGCGCGATGGCGCTGGCGTTCGCCAGCCCGGCGCTTGCCTGCTCGATCATGCCGCCGCCGCCGCCGCCCACGCCGGCCGCGGGAACGCCGCCAGAGGACGTGGCTGCGCTCGACATGGCGTGGGGCAAGGTGCACGGGCTGAAGTATGCCGCCGAGAACCGCGACTGGGCGATGCGCCAGCAGGTGCGGCTGTTCGACGAAGCGGGCGCGCTCGTGCTGGTGCGCTATGTGCGCGAGGACAAGACCAAGGGCCTGCCGAAGGAGTTCGACTACATGAACGGCCAGCCTCTGGCCGTTCTGAAGCCGATCCGCTGGATCAAGGGAAGCGGCGCGTCGGCCGAGATCAATGTTGGTTCAAGCATGCCGCCCCCGTGCGGAGCGATGACCGGCCAGGACGCGCTCTACGGCAAGCCGGGAGAGGTGTTCCTCGTCTATCTCTCGGGCGGTGCGCAGCCGACCGTGATGGAGGCCTATTCGCTCGACCGCATCATCGAACCGCGCACGATCGCGGCGCTGACGAAGGGGCCGGAGTAGGGGGCGTCTTAGCGATCGATCGTCTCAATTCGATCTCGGTCTGTCTCGCCACTCATAGCTGCATGAGATTTCGTCTCCCTCCTCCGCAGTAGGAACTCGCCCCAGCCTCTGCTACCAGCCGCGCTGTATCTGATCAGAGGTTCTTCATGCGCCCGTCCGGCCGTACGCCACAGCAGCTTCGTCCCATCGCGCTGGAGGCGGGCGTTACGCGCTATGCCGAGGGGTCGTGCCTTGCGAAGTTCGGGCATACGCATGTGCTGTGCACGGCTTCCTGGGCGGCGGAAGTTCCGCGCTGGAAGAAGGGCAAGGGCGAGGGCTGGGTGACGGGCGAATACGGCATGCTGCCGCGCGCCACGCACACGCGCGGTCGCCGCGAGGCCGCCGAGGGCAAGCAGTCTGGCCGCACGCAGGAAATCCAGCGATTGATCGGGCGCGCGCTGCGCTCTGTCACCGACATGAAGGCGCTGGGTGAGAACACGATCACGCTCGACTGCGATGTGCTGCAGGCTGATGGCGGCACGCGCACGGCGGCGATCACCGGCGCCTATGTCGCGCTGGCGCTGGCGTGCCGGTATCTGGTGGAAGAGGGCGTGATCAAGACGAACCCGCTGTCGGCGCAGGTGGCGGCGGTGTCGTGCGGCATCTTCAATGACGTGCCGGTGCTCGATCTTGATTATCCGGAGGACTCGGCTGCGCAGGTGGACGCCAACTTCGTGATGGCGACGGGCGGCAAGCTGATCGAAATACAGGGCACGGGCGAACAGCGTTCGTTCTCGCGCGTGGAGTTCAATGCGTTGATGGATCTGGCCGAGAGCGGTTGCGAAGAGTTGTTCGCGGCGCAGAGGAAGGCGCTGGGCATCTGATGCTGACACGGCGCGGGATCGTTGCGGGCGGGACCGGGCTGGTGGTTGCTGGTTGCGCGGCGGCAGAGCAGGCGCCGCTGCTGGCTGTACAGCCTGAGCGCGAGTCGGATTACCTCGAGCGGTTCAGATGGGTCGCCGATCATGTCGGCGGACGGCTTGGCGTGTGCGCCATCGACACGGGCAGCGGACAGCGCATCGGCTATCGCATGGGACAGCGCTTTGCGATGGCGTCGACCTTCAAATGGCTGCTGGCGGCCGCCGTGCTCTGGAACCACCAGGCCGATCCCACAGTGCTGGAAAGCCAGCGCATCGTGTTCCGCGAGCGCGACCTGCTGGGCCATGCTCCGGCGGCGCGCGAGGCGATGGAGTCAAGCACGCAGAGTCTGGGCGGCGAGCGCGTGGCCGGGATGACTCTGGCGAAGCTCTGCCAGGCTGCAGTGGAAGTCAGCGACAATACCGCGGCGAACCTGTTGCTGGGTCATATCGGCGGGCCGGGCGTGCTGACGGTTTTCCTGCGCGCGTCGGGAGATGACGTGACCCGGCTTGATCGGTTCGAACCGGACCTCAACGAGAATGCGCCGGGTGACGAGCGGGACACCACGACGCCCGAAGCCATGGCGCAGACGATGGCGCGGATTCTGGCGACGGACGAGGTGCTGGTGAAGCGCTCGCGGGACTTGCTGGTGGGATGGTTGCGCGCGTCCGCAACAGGGCTGAATCGGCTGCGCGGCGGATTGCCGGCGGAGTGGAATGCCGGCGACAAGACGGGTACGGGCGGCAACGGCTCGCACAATGACGTGGCGATCGCCTTCCCGCCGGGCCGCGCGCCGATCGTGATCGCAAGCTATATCAGCGAGAGCACGGTTCCCGACGGCGTGAAAGCCACCGCCCACACGGAAGTCGCGCGCATCGTGGCGAAGGAGTTCGGCTGATGGCGGCGAAGAAGCGCAAGGTCGACGTGAAGTCGAAGAAAACGGTGTTCAAGGGGCGCTACAAGATCGACGAGTATGTGTTCGATTTCGATCGCGCGGCGGGCAAGGGGCGGCTCACGGATGTGACGCGGCTGGTGTTCGAGCGGGGCGATAGTGCGGCGGCGCTGATCCACGATGTCGAGCGCGATGTGATCGTGCTGGCCGAACAGTTCCGCATCGCGACGTTCGACAAGGGCCCCGGCTATATCCTTGAGGCGATGGCGGGGTCGGTTGAGGAAGACGAGGAGCCCGAGGACTGCATCCGGCGCGAGATGCTGGAGGAGGTGGGCTATCGGGCGGACAAGCTGACGCTGGTGTCTAACGGCTATGTCTCGCCGGGGTCGAGTTCGGAGCGGATCTTTCTCTACTATGCGCCGGTGAAGACGGCGGACCTGGTGGATCCGAAGGCGTCGGGCGTTGCGGCGGAGAAGGAAGATGTGCGGCGCGTGGAGTTCACGCGCGAGGATTTCCTTGATCGCGTCGATGCGGCGTTCTTCGACGATGCGAAGGTGATGGCGCTCGGCTTCTGGCTGAAGGCGCAGCCGAAGCAGGGCAAGCCGCGGAAGCGGTAGAGATAGGCTCCTGCGCCAGAAAAGAACCGGCGGGCTTTCCGGGAATCGGATGGGTCCGGAAAGCCCGCCGTCAGGCGCCGGCGGGAGCTAACCGCCAGGGAAGGCAGTTGGCGCCGCGCCTCAGCGCGAGGCGAGGACAGTGAGGGCCTTTTCGGCCTCGGTGTTATTCAGCGCTGCGACCAGAGGATCGCCGAGGCCGGCGACAGCCGAGTCGACCGCTTCGATCACACAGTTGCGGAACTGCGTGGGCGCGCGCGGGGTGAGCGGGCTGTGGACGGGTTCGGAGCCGCACATCTCACGCGCAGTGAAACGAATTCGCTGCAGCATGGCGCGGGCGCCGGTATCGGTCGAAAGGTCGAGGTCGGCGTAGGACACCGTGGCGGAGACCGGCCGGACGACGTCCGGTTCGGCCATCGCGGCGGGGGCGAGCGCCAGCGATCCGACCGCCAGAGCGACGGTGAACACGGTGGCGATCAGGTTCGGGGAGGCGGCGTAGGCTAGTTTCGGGGAGGTCTGCTTCTTCGTTCCCATTGTCATCTCCTGTGCATGGGTGAGGAGAGATTGGGGTGCGGTTGCGAAGCTTTCTCGCCGATTTCGGGAAAAGGCGGGGGTTTGCAGAATTCGATCAGGCTTTTCGGAATTATGAGAGGCCGATGTAACGTCTTCCGGGCCGCTTTGAATTCTCGAGGCTTTTCAGAAATCGATCAGGCCGTTTCAGGAATCGGCGAGGCTTCGCCCGTCGCCTGGTCGTCGCCAAGCGCCTTGCGACGCCATTCTGAGGGCGAGACGCCTGCTTCTTCCTTGAACGCGCGGTTGAACGGACCGAGCGAGGCGAATCCCGTTTCGTAGGCGATGGTGGAGATCGACACACGCGCGCCGTTGGGATCGGCGAGCCGCGACTTCGCGGCGGCGATGCGGTGGGCGTTCACGTACGAGGGAAAGTTGCGATAGCCGAGGCAGTCATTGATCAGGCGGCGCAACTGCGTCTCGGGCATGCCGGCGCGCAGGGCGAGGCTGGCGATGGTGAGGCCCTCTTCCTTCCACACCTCGTCCTTCGACATCAGACATTCGAGGCGTTCGAGATCGGCCTTGGCGGCGCGGTCGAGCGCGGGCGCAGCGGCGGGAGCAGCCTTACCGTTGACGTGCACGCCAATCTCGGTGACGGGGCGCGGCGGTGGAGGCTCTGCCGGAATGGCGTCGCTGCCGAACATCGCTTCGCGCGGATCGAGGAAGACCAGCGCCCCCCCGAGCACGACGCTCGCCAGCAGCGCGGCGTTCAGCATCGGATACCAGTCAGGCGTTCCGCCAAACATCTCCAGCAGGTCGAAACCGTTGAGCGAGATGATGTAGAGCGCGACCGCCAGCATGAACGGCCCGCGCAGCCGCCGTCGCGATTCGACGAGATCGTCCTTCCAGCTGCGAACGACAATGATCATCGACCACACGGCCAGCGTGACCTGCAGGCCCGTGCCCACGGCCCAGACATAGGGCACCAGGGGACCAAGGTGCAGCATGTTGGCGATACCGCAGCCCATCATCGCGAGCGGAGCGAGGAACATGATGGGTCGATACCGGTCGATATCGCCGAAGAGCGCCATCACCATCAGCCAGAACCAGCCGACAGACATCATCGCGGTGACGCCGATGAGGAAACGCAGCTGCCCGGGCAGAACCAGCGTCTCGTCGTTCCACAGTTTCACGGCGAAGAGGGCGGAGCAGAAGAAGAAAGCAAAGCCGGTCCAGCGTGCGGCGGCGCGGGGCGCGCGCAGCATTGCGGCGGCCATGGCCAGCAACGCGCCGGCGCAGATGCCGAGTAGAAGCTGGGAAAACTCGCCCATACCCTGGGCTGCGGCGCCGTCCATGGCTGTTCGCCCCCGTCGACTGCAGTCCGACAATGACTCACATCGCGATGCGTGCCGGCATCGTCAAGACAGTGTCAGGGCAAGATGGCGGAAAAGTGGAAAACTATTCAGCCGCGACGGCCTTGCCGTCATCGTCATCCGCTTCGGCGGCGACGTCGGGATCCCAGACGAGGATGTCGCCGGGCTGGCAGTTGAGTTCGCGGCACAGGGCCTCGAGCGTGGAGAAGCGGATGGCTTTCGCCTTGCCGGTCTTGAGGATCGACAGGTTCGCAAGCGTGATTCCCACGCGATCGCCCAGCTCGGTGAGCGACATGCGTCTGTCGAGCAGAACGCGGTCGAGAGTGACGCGGATCGCCATAGGCGCCGTTTCAGTCCTTGTCTTGCGCCGGTCCTGACCACCGGCGGGTCGTAAACGCATCGTGGGCCGCGCCAGCCCTTAACCAAGTCACGGGTTTAACCCGCTGTCTCTGCAATCCGCGAACCATCCCGCGTGTGGAATGGCCTAGATCGTCATCTTCTGTTCTTCGCGCATCGCCGCGCCCTCGCGGAATACCTGGGCCAGCACGAAAAGGGTCACGACTGCGATCCAGACGGGCCAGCTCACATTGGGAAACTGGAACTGGAATTGTTCGCTGCCGCTGATGTTGAGGGAGGAGAAGATGAAGCTGACGAGGCCGCTGACCAGCGTCTTGGAGGCTTCCATGACAGCGAGCACGATGGCGATGGCGGTGAAGCGCTTGGCGTTCTCGGGAACGAAGGGATCGCGCTTTACCAGTGTTTCGAACACGCCGCGCAGGTAGGCGCAGACGATCATGACGCCGATGGCGAGGATGGAGCCGTTGAGCGTCCACAGCGCGACATTCATGGGGGATTCGATGGCGATCTGCTCGAACCCCATCATGGCCTGGCCGCCGGTGGCGATGAAGAAGACGGAGATGGCGGCGACGATCCAGAAGAAGCCCAGCAGCGCGCATGCGACCACCCAGGCGACATCAACTGCCACCTTGAGAACTGACGAGATCGACCCGCGGCCGGTCGCGCTGATCAACATGAAGACCGGGGCTCCACTTCAGCTGGACCGCGAATGCGGCCAATACTCTGCCATTCCGGGACTTGTTGTGCCCCGGCGCGGCTTGCCATGCGCCAGCTTGTCTGGCGGGATGGATTCGGACCATATCGAAAAACAATAAGAAGGTCCAGCAACGAGCTGCAGGACCGCCAAAAAGACGCATCTTCCCCAAGGATTATCGGCAGGATTCCGACAATGACCCAGCGCCGCAAGCCCTCTCCCGGCCGCCTGATCGCGGCGACGCACAATCCCGGCAAGGTGAAGGAGCTGGCGGAGCTTCTGGCCGGGGCGGGGTTCACGGCGGTGTCTGCCGGCGAGCTTGGCCTGCCCGAGCCGGAGGAAACCGCCGACACATTCCAGGGCAATGCCGAGCTGAAGGCGCTGGCCGCCGCACGGGCGACTGGCGAGCCGGCGCTGGCGGATGACTCAGGTCTGGCGTGCGATGGGCTGTCGGGGGCGCCGGGTATCTATTCGGCGCGCTGGGCCGGGCCGGAGAAGGATTTCCGGCTGGCGATGCAGAAGGTGGAAGAGGGGCTGAAGGCCGAGACGACGGACGATGGCGAGGTCGATCGGCGCGCGAGCTTCATCTGCGTCCTGTCGCTGGCCTGGCCGGATGGGCATGTCGAAAGCTTCGAGGGGATTGTGCGCGGGCAGCTGGTGTTTCCGCCGCGCGGGGAGAAGGGGTTTGGCTATGACCCGATCTTCGTGCCCGAGGGGGAGACGGAAACCTTCGGCGAGATCGAGCCGGAGCGGAAGCACGGCATGAGCCATCGCGCCATCGCGTTTGCGAAGTTCATGGCCTATCTCGCCGGATAGGCCAGTTCGTGTTCCAAATCGACCAACTGCGGGTAGCACTGCGCGCGCCAAGAGGTTAGTGATCTACTTAATGCTAATAGCCGGTTGGGGTGAGGAATGGCTAAACTCGCAAGCGTGCTGGTTGTCGACGACAATCCGAACTGCCTGCAGTTCATGACACTGGCGTTTTCCGCGCAGGCGGGTGTCCACGTAACCGGTGAGCAAAAGCCCCAGACTGCGCTGGTCAGGATCCGCAACGAGAAGCCGAATCTGGTGATGCTGGACGTGAAGATGCCGGAGCTTGATGGCTTCGGCCTGCTGTCGACGCTTCGTGCCGAAGGCAACGCTGTGCCCGTCGTGATGTGTTCGGGGTCGGCGCTGCAGAAGGATGTCGATCGCGCCTACATATCCGGGTGCAACGGCTACATCGAAAAGCCAACGACGCTCGCCGACTACAAGGAGATGGCGCACGCCGTCGTCAGATACTGGCAACGGACCGAACTGCCGCAGTACTAGCAACGCGGCGGATGCGAGGGAGGGGAAGCCGATGACGCTGCGAACCCTGGATGCCTATCTGCAGTTGCCGCGGCGTAGATATCTGACTGCACTCGAATGGCACGCAGCCGCGATCGGCTCGATTGCCGCGGCAGTCCTGCTTGGCGGCTACGGCTTCGGAATCGAGCAGCTGACCTATCTCATTCCCGGCTTCCCAACGATGCGGCTCAACACGGCGGCGGCGCTGATGGCGCTGTCGCTGGGCTATATGCTGACGCTGCGGGAATCGCGGGGTGCACGCTACTTGTCGATCGTGATCGCGGCGGGGATCATCGTCTGGCTCGCCTGGGCGCGCGTGAACTGGGCGTTGACCGGCGCGCCGGAATTGCTTGCGACCCTGCCGGCAGATGCGACCATCGCGTGCGTGATGCTGTCGGCGATCGCGTTGCTGCTGCTCAACCTCAAGCCGGGACGTCCGGCTCTTGTCGGCGTGATCTGCGTGCTGGCTGCGACGCCTGCTCTCTACAGGATATTCGGGCTGCTATTGTTCTGGGGCGCGCCTGATCCCGCAAGCCCTCTGAACGCTATGGGGCTGCACACAGCCACGTTGATCGCGTGGTTCAACCTTGTGTGCGTGGCGCTGCATCCTTCGCTGGGGATCGGGAGGGTAATCCTGCAGCCCAGCCTTCGCGGGCGCCTGCTGCGCCGCGCCCTGCCCATCGTGATTGGCCTGCCGGTGGTTGCGGAGGCGGCGAGCCTGGCGCTGCGCATCATGCTGGGCTGGACGCCCGAGGCGCTGTTTGCGCTGAATGCGACGATCAGCGTCGTGATAGGCGTCATGCTGGTGTGGTGGCTGTCGCTAATAACGCAGCGATGGCAGGAGGAGGCCATCGAGCGCGCCGAACATCTCGCGCGCGCGAACGAGGCGCTGGAGCAATACGCATCGTCAGCGGCGCATGACCTGAAAGCGCCTGCGCGCCATGTGCTTCTCTATGGCGAACTGCTGGAGGAGGCGCTGGCCAAGGGCGATATCGATGGCGCACGCCGGCATGCGCGGTCCATCCGCACGAGCGGGCTGGAGCTGCCGAGGCTGATCGACGGCATGCTGGAATTCTCGCGTTCGGCGTATGCCCGGGTCAGCCTGTCGCACAATCCGCTGAGCGAGATCGTCCAGGCGGCGGCGACGATGCATGCGCCGGACCTTGAAGCTGCGCATGGCAAGGTCACGCTTGAAAGCGATGCCGTGCTGGAATGCGATTCTACGCTGATGACGTCGCTGTTCCAAAACCTGTTCGCCAATGCGATCAAGAACAGGCGGCAAGACAGGCGGCTTGCCATTCGTGTTAGCTGCCAGCGGGAACCGGAGTTCTGGCGTATTGCGGTGGAGGACAACGGGTCCGGATTTGAGAGCAGCTTCGCTCCCGTCGCCTTCAATCCACTCGCGCGCGGGGTTCGTGCTGCAGGGGAAGGCGCCGGGATTGGCCTCGCGGCCTGCCGCACCATCGTCCAGAGCCATGGCGGCGTGATCCGGATCGACCCGGACTACCGGACCGGGGCGCGAATTGAGTTCACGCTGCCGGCTGCGCGCGATCCGAAGGCGGCGGCGGTTGACCCGGAGCCGATTTCGGGGCCAGCCATGGCGCGATGAACGGTTTTGATCCTGCGCGCGGATTTGGGGTTTACGTCCACTGGCCGTATTGCGCGCGGATCTGTCCGTATTGCGATTTCAATGTGTACGCCGCGAAGGCGCGCGATACCGGGCCGCTGTTCGACGCGCTCCTGCGCGATCTTGAGGGATGGCGCGGTCGGACGGGCGAGCGCGAGGTAAGCTCGATCTTCTTCGGCGGGGGCACGCCTTCGCTGATGAGCGGGGCGCAGGTGGCGCAGCTGATTGCGCATGTGCGTTCGCTTTGGAACGTGACGCCGGGAGCGGAGATCACGCTGGAGGCAAACCCGGATGATCTCGCGCGCTTTGGCGAGTTCGCAGAGGCGGGCGTTGATCGGTTGTCGCTGGGCGTGCAGTCGCTGGACGATGAGCGGCTGAAATTTCTGGGGCGGACGCATTCGGCGGGCGATGCGCTGAAGGCGCTGGACGAGGCGCGCGGGAAGTTTCGGTCGATCTCGATCGACATGATCTATGCCGTGCCGGGGCAGACGCTGGAGGACTGGCGCGGGGAGTTATCGCGCGCGCTGGCGCTGGGGGCGGATCATCTTTCGCTGTACGAGCTTTCGATCGAGCCGGGGGCGGCGTTTGCCTTCGCGGTGAAGCGCAAGGCGTGGGCGCCGGCGAGCGACGATGAGGCTGCCGAGCTGTTTGAGGCGACGCAGGAGATGAGCGAGGCGGCTGGGCTGCCGGCTTACGAGATTTCAAATCATGCGCGCGGGGCGGAGCATCGCTCGGTGCACAACGGCATCTACTGGAAGTGCGGCGACTGGGCGGGCGTTGGACCCGGCGCGCATGGACGGCTGACGATCGGCGGCAAACGCTGGGCGGTTGAGGCGGCGGAGAAGCCGGGCGCGTATCTGCATCATGTGAAGACGAACGGGCTCGGCTGGAGCGTGGTCGACGAACTCGACGCCGTGGGACAGGCGCGCGAGCGCGTGGCGATGGGGCTGCGCGTGGTGGAGGGGTTTGCGGTGGCCGACGTGGAGGCGCTGCGGCTGAAGGTCAACGCGGAGAATGTCGCGATGCTTGTGAAGCTGGGGTTTGTGGTCGAGCGCGATGGGCGTGTTGCGTTGACTCCGGAGGGGCGGCTGCGCGCGGACCGGATTGCGGCGGAGATTGCGCCTTAGGCGTACCTTCAGTGCGCGCGGAGACAGACCCCCACCTGTCCTCCCCCTTTCAGTGGGAGGTACCATGTTGAGAGAACTTGCCTCACATTGAAGGGCGGCGTCACATCAGGGTCCCTCCCCCTGAAAGGGGGAGGACAGGTGGGGGTAGTCTTTCCGCCTGCGCTCGAATGACCTCAGCTTCCCGAGTCGAATGTCTGCGCGGCGGGCGAGATCATCTTCACGCCGCCCTGGCTTTGCAGCTGCATGACGGAGAGCGCGCGTTGCGTGCTGCCGTCGGGGAGGAAGCGGAAGAGGCCGTTGACGCCGCCCCAGCCTTGCGGGCGCTGGATCATCGCGGCGTCGAGACGCTCGGCCACGGCAAGCGTCGCGGCGAGTGCGGCGGCGTCGTAGCCGAAGCTGGCGAGGCGCGGCGGGGCTTCACCGAAGGTTGCCTGGTAGCGCGCGTCGAAGTCGGTGATCGCCTGCTGGTCGGGCGCCGGGAAGGCGCCGCCATAGAGGCCGGGCTCGCGCCAGATTTCCGGATCGTTCCACTGGCCGGTGCCGATGAAGCGGACCTGGCTTGGCGTGACGTTGGCGATCGAGCGCAGCAGCGCGCCGACCGAGCGCAGCTGCACGCCGGCCTCGGGGATCAGCACGGCGACCTTGCCGGGATAGGTGCGGTTTTCGTTTTCGATGACGCGGGCGATGGCGCGGGCTTCGTTCTGCGGCGAGGAATTGCCGGGCGTGTAGTAGGTGACGCCGACTACTGCGCCGCCGCGCGCGGCGACTTCCTGCTGGAGCGCCGATTCAATGGCGCGGGTGTTGGCGTTGTCGGGGCCGAGCATCGCAAAGCGGGTGACGCCGTCGCGGTTGGCCCATTCGACGATGCGCTTCACTTCGGCGGCGGGCGTCATGGAGACGAGATAGGCGCCCTGGCCGATGGCCGAGAGGTCGGTGGAGAAGGCGAGCACGGGCGCGCGCACTTCAGCCGCCTCGGCCGCCACCGCGGCGACCTGCGGGGCGAAGACCGGGCCGATGATGGCGATGGCGCCGTCGCGGATCACATCCTCGGTGATGCCGGCGATGACCTGCGGATCGGCGCTTGTGGCGTCGCGCGGCATGAGGACCACGTCGGTCGCGCCGACCTGGAAGAGGGCCATCTGGATGCCGTTATAGATGCCGGCCACCTGTTTCTTCACCTCGGCGTTGGTGGAGGAGAAGGGCAGCAGGACGGCGATGCGTTTCAGCGAGGCCTGCTCGCCCGTTCCGAGGTGGCGCGGGTGGTAGGCGTTGCGGCTTTCGGCATAGACATCGAGCACCGGCGCGGAGGGCAGCGGCTCGCCCGGGCGCGGAGGACGCATTGGATCAGGACGCTGTCCGCTGCTAGAGAGCGGAGCGGTCGGTCGTACCGGACCGCTGGTGCACGCTGACATCGCCACCATCAACGCCGTCGCCGCGATGGCCAGCTTGTGGGTTCGAAGATCGAATGGCATGCGCAATCCCTCCTGAGGATGCTGCTTCGGACCCGGCCGGCGATCCCCGGGATTCGGAGACCGAGGCTAGGCTGGTGGATGATTCACGACAAGAACAGGCCCCACAGGAAATTCAGGGCCATCGTCTGTTCCGTGTCGATCCCGACCTCGCGCCCGGGCTCTACGTTGTTTCGACTCCGATCGGCAACCTTCGCGACATCACGCTCCGGGCGCTGGATATCCTGGCGTCGGCGGATATCGTCTGCGCCGAGGATACACGGGTCGCCGCGAAGCTTTTGTCGGCCTTTGGAGTGTCAGCCCGACTGCGGCCATATCATGACCATAACGGCGCGCAGGCGCGGCCGGCGCTGCTTAACGAATTGCTGAGCGGGGCTCGGATTGCGCTGATGTCAGACGCCGGGACGCCGCTGGTGTCGGACCCCGGCTACAAGCTGGTGCGCCAGGCGGCGCAGCAGGGGGCGGCTGTCTATTCCATTCCGGGCGCGTCGGCGCCGCTGGCGGCGCTGGCGTCTTCGGGGCTGCCGACGGATTGTTTCACTTTCGCGGGCTTTCCGCCGCCGCGTTCATCGGCGCGCCGGACGTTCCTGAAGGAGCTGGGCTCTATTCGGGGGACGCTGATCTTCTTCGAGGGGCCATCGCGGCTGGTTGCGTCGCTGGCGGACATGGCGGTGGTGCTGGGCGGCGCGCGCGAGGCGGCGGTGGCGCGGGAGCTGACCAAGAAGTTCGAGGAGACGCGGCGCGGGACGCTGGACGAACTGGCGGCGCACTATGCGGAGTCGGGCCCGCCGCGCGGGGAGATTGTCGTGCTGGTGGGACCGGGGGAGGCGATCGTCGCTGACGGCAACATGCTGGATGCGGCCATCGCGGAAGCGGACGAGACGCGGCCGGTGAAAGAGGTGGCGGGCGAGATCGCCGAGAAGCTGGGCCTGCCGCGCCGCGATGTCTATGCGCGCATTCTTGAGCTGAGACAGGACGCGGAAGGCGATGAAGGCTGACCGGTCCGACACGCGGCGCCGGCGCGAGCGCGCGGGGCGCAATGCGGAGAACGCGGCGGCGCTGTGGCTGCAGATCAAGGGTTATCGCGTGCTGGAGCGGCGGGCGCGGACGCCGGCCTGCGAGATCGACCTTGTGGTGCGCAAGGGGCGGATGCTGGTGTTCGTGGAGGTGAAGTCTCGCCGCACGATTGCGGCGGCGCGCGAGGCGGTGACGCCGGAACTGCGGCGCAGGCTGGAGCAGGCGGCGAACATCTGGGCCGGGCGCAGGCGGGACGCCAACACGCTGTTGTAGCGGTTCGACATGGTGTTGCTGGCGCCAGGAGGGCTGCCGCTGCATGTGCGGGACGCATGGCGAGCTGAAAACTGAGGCATTCACCGGGCTTTCACCGGCTCTGGTGCAGGGACACAAATCGCCCGAAAATCGCCGCAAGCAGCGTTTATGGCGCTGGGCTGGGACGGGACGACTGGAGCTCTGGGACAATGACCGCACGCGTGATCGCCTGCCTTCTGATGGCTGCCCCCATGCTGGGCGGGTGTCTTTCCGACGCCACGATGTTCCAGACGCTGGACGATGCATCGGCGGCGACAGAAGTGAAGACGCGCCTTCTGGGCGCGGGGCTGAGCGGCCGGTTCATGGAAGTGGACGTCGCAGTGGTGGACAGCTTCGTGCTGCTCTCGGGCCGCGTGGCGACCGAGGAAGATCGCGCGACGGCCGAGCGCATTGCGTGGGAGGTCGGCTCGATCAACGAAGTCGCCAATGAAATCGTGATCGACTATTTCGACGTGGGCCGCGATCTCAACGACACCTGGATCACCGGGCAGATTCACACGCGCCTGATCGGCGATGGCGGGATCAAGGGCACGAACTTCAACGTGCAGGTCTACAATGGCGTGGTCTTCCTGCTGGGCGTTGCGCGCAGCGAGGACGAGCTGCGCCGCGCGGCCGAGCACGCGAGCATGGTTGGCGGCGTGCAGCGCGTGATCTCGTATGTGAAGATCCGCGAGCGGGTTGGCCCGCCGCCGGAGATCAGCGTTGCAGCCTCGCCCGAACCGGCGGGAGACTCGCAGAACGCCCCGATCAGCCTTGCGCCGAGCCCGACGACGCCGGCGCCCATCGTGCCGCCGGACAATTCGCCTACGCAGCGCCCGGGGTATGTCGACCCTTACGCCTCGGACGCGAAACCGCCGCCGGGGGCGGGCTCGAACGATCTCGGGCTGCAGTCGCGGCCGCTTCCACCTGTGGGCGGGAACTAGGTTTTCTCATCGAACATCGCGCGCGCGGTGCATTGCGCGGCCTGCGCGGGCGACCTAGGTAGAGGGCTCCTGACCGGAGCCTTTCATGTCGCTGCGCATCGCCGTCCAGATGGACCCTCTGGAGTCCGTGAACCCGGCCGGCGACACCACCTTCATGATGATCGAGGAGGCGCAGCGGCGCGGCCACCGGGCGTTCGTCTATGGCGTCGACAACCTGTTCTATGACTCAGGCTTCGTGCGGGCCGAGGCACGCGGGGCGCGAGTGCTGCCCGGGCAGACGCCGCATGCGGAGTTCGACGCGGCGGCCGTGATCGATCTGCGCCGCGACGTGGACGTCGTGCTGATGCGGCAGGATCCGCCGTTTCACATGGGCTACATCACGGCGGCGCACCTGCTCGAACTCGTAACGGACGAGACGCTGGTGGTGAACGATCCCGCGGGCGTGCGGTCCTCGCCGGAAAAAATCCTGACGCTAAAGTATCCGGACCTGCAGCCGCCCACGCTCATCACGCGGGACATCAAGCGGGTGCATGAGTTTCGCGCCGTGCATGGCGACATCGTTCTGAAGCCGCTGCACGGGCATGGCGGGGCGGGCGTGCTGAAGATCGGCCGCGCGGATGGCAATCTCGAAGCGGTGGTGGACCTGTTCAACAAGATGGTGCCCGAGCCCTTCATCGCGCAGGCGTTTCTTCCGGCGGTTAGCGAAGGCGACAAGCGCATTCTTATTGTCGATGGCGAGCCGGTGGGCGCGATCAACCGCAAGCCGCCATCGGGCGCGATCCGCTCCAACCTCGTTGTCGGCGGGACGGCGGAGGCGACGGAGCTTTCAGTGCGCGAGCGCGAGATCTGCGCACGCATCGCGCCGGAGCTGAAGGCGCGCGGGCTGATCTTCGTCGGCATCGATGTGATCGGCGGCATGATGACGGAGATCAACGTGACCTCGCCCACGGGGGCGCGTGCGCTGAAGCGGCTGGGCGGCGTGGATGCGGTCGCGAAGATGTGGGATGTGGTTGAGGCGCGGGTGAAGCGCTAGAGCATCCCCATGATTGTCATCCCGGCCGAAGTGCGAAGCACGCAGAGCCGGGATCCATTCATCCACCCTCTGACTGGCCCAATGGGTCCCGGACAGCGCTGCGCGCTTCCGGGATGACAGCCGATGTTGGTTCGTCTTCACGCCACCAACCCACCCACACCCGACTTCTGCGTCGTCGCGCCCGGTGGCCTGAAGCGATAGTTCAAAGCTCCCGCGGCATGCACGCGCGCGATTGAATCGGCGTTGTCGAGGTCGGCGATGGTGCGGGCGACTTTCATGACGCGGTGGTAGGCGCGGGCCGATAGCGCCATCTGTTCGGCGGCTTTCACCAGCAGGGCGCGGGCGCCGGCGTCGGGCCGGCATAGCGCTTCGATGTCGGCGCCGGGTGCGTCGGCGTTGATGGCGCGGCGGCCGCTGTCGCCTTCGCGCGACGCGGAACGTATCAAGAACAATCTTGTGATTGTTGGTCTGGTAACGGGACTCGACGAGACTCCGCACATCGCTGGAGAGCCGCCCGTGTTCAGACATCTTGCCGGATCAATCGCTTTTGCCGTGGCTGCCGTGATTTGCGCCGCGCCGGCGTTTGCGACGGAGTTTCTTGTCGCCATCGAGGACGTGCCGCTGGTGGATGGCATGGTCGAGCAGCCTGAGCCGCTGGTGTTCGAAAGCGATCAGGGCCGCGTGGTTCGGACGTCCGCGCAGGGGAAGGTGGGGACGAGCGAGATTGCGGCGTTCTATATCGCCTCGCTGCCGCAGCTGGGCTGGCGGCGCGTCGAGGCCGCAAACACACTGTCTTTCGAGCGTGAAAATGAGCGGCTGAACATCTCGATGCGCGAGCCGGCCAGCGCCGCGCGGATCACTGTCTCGTTCGAACTGATCGTGAAGCTCGCTTCCACGCGCCTGCCCGAGTAGCTTCGGCGCGTTGTGGCAAGGCGGGGCTGACGTGGACGATCTCCAGAAACTTCTGACCAATGTGCGCGCGCATTATGTCGACATGTTCGAGAATGCGCTGAAGGAGCTGCGCGAGAAGCGGCATCGACTGATTATCGAGCCGCCCATGGTGGACGAGGCGGGGGACCTGGCGCGCGAGGGCGTGCTTAATGTTGGGTCGCGCTATGACCTCGCCATCGAGGAGAACGGGGCTGCGACGCCCAGCATGTTCCAGCCAAGCAAGATGCTGAAGTTCGAGCCGGCGGCGTTTCACGGCGGCGGGCTCAACATCGTGGTGTCGCCATTCCAGTGGGATGATGTGCGCATCGCCATCGACGGAGATGCCGCAACGGTCGCCGCCGTGCTGGCGGAGTGGTTCGAGAACGCGATCTGCGCGCCCGAGGGGACGCCTGAGGACGGGCTGCAGCATGCAGCGCACTTCATCTCGGACCCTGTGGTGGACGGCGCTACGTCCATCGTGCAGGCAGATCTTGGAACCGTGGATGTCGACCTCGTGATCTACCTGATCGACCAGTTGCGGCTTGCGGGCGCAAGCCGGGTGGAACTTGGGCTGCCTGACAGCTAGTACTGTCTCCGAAGAGGAGACGCCCATGGCCTACGAGACCCTGCTTGTTGAAACCGACGGCGCTGTCGGCATCGTCACGCTGAACCGGCCCGAGGCGCTGAATGCGCTGAACCGGAAGCTTTGTGCGGAGCTGATGGAGGTTCTGGCGGGTTGGGAGAAGGATGCGGCCATTGGCTGCGTCATCATAACCGGCGCGGGGCGGGCGTTTGCGGCCGGCGCGGACATCAAGGAAATGGCGCCGCAGTCCTACATGGACGTCTACCAGGCCGACATGTTCGGCGCGTTCGAGCAGGCGCTGTCGGGTTTCCGCAAGCCGCTGATCGCGGCGGTGAACGGGTTTGCGCTGGGCGGCGGGTGCGAGCTGGCGATGCTGTGCGATTTCATCCTGGCCTCGGAGAGCGCGAAGTTCGGCCAGCCGGAGATCAATCTGGGCGTGATGCCGGGCATTGGCGGCACGCAGCGTCTCACCCGGTATGTCGGAAAATCGAAAGCGATGGAGATGTGCCTGACCGGGCGCATGATGGACGCTGCGGAAGCTGAGCGTTCTGGGCTGGTGTCGCGCGTTCTGCCGGCGGACAAGCTGATGGAAGAGGCGAAGACGGCGGCGAAGAAGATTGCCTCGCAGTCGCGGCCGATCGCGATGATGACCAAGGAGACGGTCAACGCGGCGTACGAAACCACGCTGCGCCAGGGCGTCATGCTGGAGCGCCGGCTGTTCCACTCGATGTTCGCGACGGAAGACCAGAAGGAAGGCATGAGCGCCTTCACCGAGAAGCGCCCGCCGAAGTTCACCAACCGCTAGGGCGAGCGGCTGCTGACACGTTCGGGCGCGGCAAGGGGGTAGGAGAGAAGCGTCTCTCTCACCTCTGGTCCGGAGCCCCGAATGTCCCCCGAAAACGACGGCGCCCGCGATTTCGATTTCCTGTTTGGCGGCTGGAATGTGCGGCACAGGCGGCTCAAGCGGCGGCTGGCTGGCAGCGCGGAATGGGCCGAGTTCGAGGGCGACAGCACGACGCAACCCATGCTGGGCGGCTCCGGCAATCTCGAGGACAATCTGATACGGCTGCCTGAGGGGGCCTATCGCGCCGTGGCCCTGCGCTCGTACGACGCAGCGTCAGGCAGGTGGGCCATCTGGTGGCTGGATGGCCGCAGCCCCCATCAGCTCGATGTACCGGTGGTCGGGCGGTTCGAGGACGGGGTCGGTACTTTCCTCGCGGACGACATGTTCGAGGGGCGGCCGATAAAGGTGCGCTTCCTGTGGACCTGCCGCGACATAGACAATTGCCGGTGGGAGCAGGCATTTTCGGAGGACGCCGGAAAAAGCTGGGAAACCAACTGGACAATGGACTTCGCGCGGCGTGTCTGAGAGGCGGTTTTCGGGGGAACGCGAAATCATGCAGACCCGAATTGACCCTGTGAGCGACCGCTGTTAAGACGCCGCTCCCCAAAACCCCCGGGCCCCAGCTAAATTGGGCCTCCGGGCAAGGGTAAACGGAGCTTGGAAGACCGATGGCCAATACGAAATCCGCCAAGAAAATGGTGCGCAAGATCGCCACGCGGACTGAGGTCAACAAGTCGCGCAAGTCGCGCATCCGCACCTTCACCCGCAAGGTCGAGGACGCCGTGAAAGCCGGCGACAAGAAAGCCGCGACCGTCGCCCTCAAGGCCGCCGAGCCGGAAATCATGCGCGGCGTGACCAAGGGCGTGACGCACAAGAACACTGCCTCGCGCAAAGTCTCGCGCCTCGCCGCCCGCGTCAAAGGCATGACCGCCTGATCAGGCGCTCCGACCTGGCTGGCGCTACGGCGCCGGCCCACAGCGCTAAGTCTTAGCCGGCGCTGCGACAAGGTTCCGTATAGTTCCCTACATGTGATCGCAGAGCCCGCTCAGGGTCAGCCCCCGGGCTTGCTTTCCACCTCTCTTCAGAGTTGAATCCTGCTCGTCATCACGCGGTTGTGCGCGTGGCGGGCATGCAACCTTTTTGCTCCGTGTGCGGAGCAAGACGATGTGGCAGATCAGTCGCGAATGAGCCCGACTTCAGCGCCATTCTGGCAATGGATTCAGTGGCAATACCGAATGCGACGGTTTCATAAAAATAATTCCTCAGCTGCGGCGTTCGTCGCGGTTGACCTGCTCCTCTGAACGGAGAAAAACTCGCTCTTGTAGCGAGTAACCTTCCTTCGTTCGGACACGATCTGCGGCTCAGGGGCTTGAGTCGTCGGGGAGACTTTTTGTCCGAAAAAATAGTCGGGAAGGGCATCGTCTAGAAGGGTAGATGAGGGGCCATGATCAGCAAACAAACCACAACCCGTTATGCGTCTGCAGGCGCAGGTGGACCCGTGCGCGCGCAGGAGTCGCCGTCCGTCCGCCGATCCGTTTCCGATGGCGCGCAGGATGATCGCGTCGCGCAGATGTGGGACTCCGTTCGCGAGTCCTTGCGCCGCCGTCTTGGCGATGTGCGTTATGATACGTGGATCGCGAAGCTCGACTTCGTCGCCGAAGTGAATGGCGAAGTCGTGCTGGCCGCCGCGAGCGAGCATGAGCGCAGCCGCGTCGACGCCGACTTCGGTCACCTCATACAGCAGGCGTGGGATCTCGCTGATCGCGCTGGCCGTCGCATTCGCATCGAGGCGCGCGAGCGGATTCCAGCTGATGTGCTTGCGCTTGCGCAACCGGCCGATGACGACGTGCTGCTTGAAGAGCGCGACGAGACGCTGGCCGACGAGCCGCGTCCCGAAGGCATCAATGGTGATGCGCAGACGCTCGAGAACTTCCTTGTCGGCGATTCAAACCGACTCGCCTTCGGCCTTGCCCATCGTCTCGCCATGGGCGGCGGGGTTGCGGCCAACGTGGTCACGATTGTCGGCCCGCACGGCGTCGGCAAGACGCACCTGCTGAAAGGCATCCATGCCTCGCTCGCCGCCGCGAAAGGCGAGAGCAGCGTGCTCTATATGAGCTCGGAAGATTTCACGGTCGCCTTTGTCGATGGCGTGAAACGTAAGGACACGTCGGACCTGCGCACGCTGGTGCGTCGCGCCAAGGTCGTGCTGCTCGACGATTTCCAGTTCATCTGCTCGAAGCCCGGCACGCTGGTGGAGTTCTTCTCCCACATGCGCGCCATCGTCGCGAATGGCGGCGTTGTCGTGCTGGCGTGCGACCAGTCGCCCGCCACGATCGAACAGCTCGATGACCGGATGCGGGACGAGGTCCATGGCGGCGTGATCGCCCAGATGGAGCTGCCCGAGCGCAACCTTCGTCGCGAGATCCTGCGCGCCAAGGCGGACTCGGTGGCGGCTGCCGCCTCCGCGATCGATGCGACTTTCGACTTCGAGGAAGAGTGGATCGACCTTCTGGCCGACCGCCTGCCGGCTTCGGGCCGGGCGCTCTGCGGGGCGATCCGCAACGTCTATTGCGGCACGATCCTCGTCGGAAAGCCTCTGGACCGTACTGCGGTAGAGAAGGCGATCCAGCTTCAGGCCGGCGGCTCGCCCGCGCGTGCACCCAAGATCGACACGATCAAGGACGTCACCGCCCGCGCCTATGGCGTCACCAAGGCCGAGCTTGAATCCGCCTGCCGCAAGCGCCAGTACGCGCTGCCGCGACAGTATGCGATGTATCTCAGCCGCCAGCTGACCAAGTGCTCCTACCCGCAGATTGGGAGGATGTTCGGGGATCGGGATCACACGACCGTGCTCTTCGCTTATCGCAAGATTGCGGCGATGATCGCCTCGAACGATGCGGCCGCCGAGGAACTCCGGGCGCTTGAGCAGCGGATCCTCGCCGACCCGCGCAACGGCAAATAAGTCCTCGAACTGGCGGAGGTTATCCACGGGAGCCCATGGCTCCTGTGGGATAGCCTGGAAACGCTCGCGGACTGGCCAAAAAACCGCTTTTCGCGGCGCCGCAATGCGTTAATCTCCCGGCCCGTCCTCAGTGGCGGGCCGATGCATGTCCGGCGGCAAGTTGCCTCCGGCGCGGGCGCTTCTGACAGGATTGGGCGAATGAAACTGACCATTGACCGCAACGCTCTGATGCGTGCGCTGTCCCACGTCCAGGCGGTTGTCGAACGCCGCAACACGATCCCGATCCTGTCGAACATCCTGATGGTCGCCGAGGGCGAGAAGCTGAGCCTCACGGCCACCGATCTCGATATCGAGGCGACTGATGCGGCCCCCGCGCAGGTGAAGAAAGCTGGTTCGGTGACGGCGCCGGCGCAGACGCTTTTTGATGTCGTGCGGAAACTGCCGGAAGGCTCGGACGTGACGCTCGATCTTGGCGAGGGCCGTCTGGCGATTTCTTCGGGCCGGGCGCGCTTTGCGCTGCCGACCTTGCCTGCGGCCGACTTCCAGACGATGGCGCGCGAGGCTGCCCCCATCAAGTTCGAGATCAAGGCCGCCGAACTGCGCCGCCTGATCGACAAGACGCGCTTTGCGATCTCGACCGAAGAGACGCGCTATTATCTCAACGGCATCTACCTGCACCACGCCAAGGGCGCGCAGGGCAATGTGCTGCGCGCGGTCGCCACCGACGGCCACCGACTGGCGCTGGCTGAGTCCGAGGCGCCGAAGGGGGCTGCCGCGCTCAAGGGCATTATCGTGCCGCGCAAGGCCGTGGGCGAAATCCGCCGCCTGCTGGACGACGCGCCTGAAACGGTGACGGTTGAAGCCTCGGATTCCAAGATCACCGTCCACATCGGCGAGGCTGTGCTGACGTCCAAGCTGATCGACGGGTCGTTCCCGGACTACCAGCGCGTCATCCCGAAGGACAATGGCCGCATCCTCACGCTCGACAACAAGCTGTTCAAGGAAGCGGTCGATCGCGTGGCGACTGTTTCGGCGGAACGTTCGCGTTCGCTGAAGCTGGCGCTGGCGCCTGGCAAGCTGACCATCACCGTTACTCACTCCGAAAGCGGCCAGGGCACGGAAGAGCTGGAGGCGAACTACGACTCGGAGGCGATGGAGATCGGCTTCAACGCCAAATACCTGCTCGACGTCGCCAGCCAGATCGAGGCGGAAGACGCCTACATCGCGCTGGGAGACGCATCGTCGCCGGCGCTGGTCACCGACACGAAGGACGCCGGCACGCAGTATGTGCTGATGCCGCTGCGTGTGTAGCGTCGGGCTGCAAACGCACTATCTACCGCTGTCATTCCCGCCGGAGCGGCGGAGCCGCGCAGAGCGGGAAGCCAGGGGCTGCGCACACCATGCCTGCCGCCCCTGGGTTCCGGCTCGCGCTGCGCGTGTCCGGAATGACAATCCTTCGGGCCTTTGAAAGGGGGAGGGCATTGCGATGATCGACGCCATCCTCCAGCCCCACCGCCCGCATGTGCGGCTCACGCGTCTCGCGCTGGAGAATTTCCGTAATTATCCGACGCTGCAGCTGCGGCTGGATGGGCGGCATGTGTGCCTGCATGGGGCCAATGGGTCGGGCAAGACGAACCTGATGGAAGCGGTCTCGATGCTCTCGCCCGGGCGCGGCTTGCGCGGGGCGGAGTTTGGCGAGTTGGTGCGGATGAGCCCGGAAGGCGATGCCGCGCGCGGCTGGGCGCTTTCGGCCGATGTGCGCGAGGGCGACATTGATCGGCGCATCAACCTGGCGCTGGAAATCGACGAACAGGGCAGGTCCAAGCGCATCGCAAAGCTGGATGGCGTCAGCACCGCGCAGGCCGATCTTGGCGAGCTGATGCGGATCATCTGGCTGACGCCGGCGATGGATCGGGTGTTTGCGGGGCCGGCGGGCGACCGGCGCCGTTTCCTGGACCGGCAGGTGATGGCGCACTTCCCCAGCCATGGGGCATTCAGCACGGCCTATGAGAAGGCGATGCGCCAGCGCAATGCGCTGCTGGAGCGTGGGCGGGCCGATCCGGTGTGGCTGGATGCGCTGGAGCTGGGAATGGCGTCGGCCGGGGCGGCGATGGCGCTGCATCGGGTGGATGCGGTGCGGACGATGCAGGAATCCATCCTGGCGCGGCCCGAGGGGGCCTTCCCGAAGGCTCTGATCGACCTCGACGGGCAGTTCGAGACCGGCGTCGCCAATGGCGCGGCGCTGACCGATATCGAGCAGGATATCGCCGACCAGCTGCGCGAAAACCGGGCCCGCGACGCGGCCGCCGGGCGCGCCACGCGGGGCGTTCACAGGACCGATCTGAGGGTAATTCACGCGGCGAAATCGATGCCCGCTGACCAGTGTTCGACGGGCGAGCAGAAAGCCTTGTTAATAGGCCTGATATTAGCCAACGCGCAGGCGCTTTTCGAGCGTGATTTTGCCCCCTCACCCCTGCTATTGTTGGACGAGGCGGCGGCCCATCTCGATTCGGATCGGCGCGCCGCCTTGTACGACGAACTGGCCGCGCTCGGCGGCCAGGCCTGGCTCACAGGAACTGACCGTACGTTGTTCGATGCCTTTGGTGACCGCGCTCAGCGGTTCGAGGTGTCTGGCGGCGTCGTGCGGGAAAGCTGAGCCGCTAAGAGGTTTGCATGACGGACGAAAACAGCTCGGCCAACAACAACGCCTATGGCGCTGACTCGATCAAGGTGCTGCGCGGGCTCGACGCCGTGCGCAAGCGGCCGGGCATGTACATTGGCGACACCGACGACGGGTCGGGCCTGCACCACATGATCTACGAAGTCATCGACAACGGGATCGATGAAGCGCTGGCGGGCCACGCCGACTTCGTGCGCCTGACGCTGCATCCCGATGGCTCGGCCGAGGTCGAGGACAATGGCCGCGGCATCCCGGTCGACATTCACGCGGAAGAGGGCGTCTCGGCCGCCGAGGTCGTGATGACCCAGCTGCACGCGGGCGGCAAGTTTGCGAACACCGAGGAGCAGGGCTCCTACAAGGTCTCGGGCGGCCTGCACGGCGTGGGCGTGTCGGTGGTGAACGCGCTGTCGGAAACGCTCGACCTCAAGATCTATCGCAATGGCAAGAGCCACGAGATGCGCTTCCGCCTCGGTGAGCCCGAGGCTCCGCTGAAGGTGACGGGCGAGGCGCCGAAGAAGGCCGATGGTTCGTTCGCGACCGGCACGACGGTTCGCTTCCTGCCGAGCCCCGCCACGTTCACGATGGTGGAGTTCAATCGCGACACGCTGGAACACCGCCTGCGCGAACTCGCCTTCCTCAACTCGGGCGTGAAGATCGTGCTGCAGGATCTGCGCGGGACCGAGCCGTGGGAAATCGTGATGCAGTACGAGGGCGGCGTCGAGGAATTCGTCCGCCACCTCGACCGCCAGCGCAACGCGCTGATCCCCAAGCCGATCTACACGCGCACAACCAAGGACGGCGTTGTCGTGGAGGCCTCGCTGCAGTGGAACGATGGCTATTACGAGAACGTGCTCTGCTTCACCAACAACATCCCCCAGCGCGATGGCGGCACGCACCTTGCCGGCTTCCGTGGGGCGCTGACGCGCGTGATCAACAAGTACGCGGCGGAGTCCGGTGCGGCGAAGAAGGAGAAGGTCGACATCTCGGGCGATGACGCGCGCGAGGGGCTGACCTGCGTTCTTTCCGTGAAAGTGCCAGATCCGAAATTCTCGTCGCAGACCAAGGACAAGCTGGTCTCGTCCGAAGTACGTCCAATCGTCGAAAGCCTGATCACCGAGGCGCTGAGCACGTGGTTCGAGGAGAACCCCGCCCCCGCCAAGGCCGTCGTGCAGAAGATCGTTGAAGCCGCCGCTGCGCGCGAAGCCGCCCGCAAGGCGCGCGAGCTGACGCGCCGCAAGTCCGCGCTCGACATCACGTCGCTGCCGGGGAAGCTGGCCGACTGCCAGGAGAAGGATCCGGCGAAATCCGAACTCTTCATCGTCGAGGGTGACTCGGCCGGCGGATCGGCCAAGCAGGGCCGCCATCGCGAGAACCAGGCCGTGCTGCCGCTGCGCGGGAAAATCCTCAATGTCGAGCGCGCGCGCTTCGACAAGATGCTGGGCTCCGAACAGGTCGGCACGCTGATCATGGCGCTTGGCGCCGGGATCGGGCGCGACGAGTTCGACATCACCAAGATGCGCTATCACCGCATCATCATCATGACCGATGCCGACGTCGACGGCGCGCACATCCGCACGCTGCTGCTGACGTTCTTCTATCGCCAGATGCCCGAGGTGATCGAGAAGGGCTATCTCTACATCGCCCAGCCCCCGCTCTACAAAGCCGAGCGCGGCAAGTCCGAGCGTTATCTCAAGGACGAGGCTGAGCTGGACGAATACCTGATCGAGCAGGGCGTCGCGGGGCAGACGCTGATCCTGCACTCCGGCGAACAGATTGCAGGGGCGGACCTGCGCGCGCGCGTGAAGGACGCTGTCTCATTCCGTGCGAACCTGCAGCGGCTTGCCCTGCGTGCGCCGGGCAGCATCGTTGAACAGGCCGCGCTTGCCGGCGTGCTGAAACAGGGCGCGGGCGATGCCGAAGCGGCCGTCGCCGCCGCTCGCCTCAACCGCATCGCGGAAGAGGGCGAGGACACCTGGACCGGCAAGCACGATGACGGCGTCTTCCTGTTCACCCGCATGGTGCGCGGCGTCGAGGAAAAGGCCGCGCTCGATCATCAGCTGCTGGCGACGCCGGATGCGCGGCGCCTGGCCGAACGGGCCGAGACAATGCGCGCGATCTACGAAGGCAATTCGATCCTCCGCCACGACAAGACGGGCGACAACGCCGTGTCGGGTCCGGTCGCGCTGCTGAAGGCGGTGCTGGAGGCGGGTGAGCGCGGCATCAAGATCCAGCGCTACAAGGGTCTTGGCGAGATGAACCCGGACCAGCTCTGGGAGACGACGCTCGACCCCAACGCGCGCACGCTGCTGCAGGTGAAGGTCGAACACGCCGACACCGCCGACGAACTCTTCTCCCGCCTCATGGGCGACCTCGTGGAGCCACGCCGCGAGTTCATCCAGGAGAACGCGCTGGATGCGCAGGTGGACGCTTAGGGTCTCTCGTTCGAACAAGACCCTGGCAAAACAAAAAAAGGCCCGCTGTTGCCAGCGGGCCTTTCGTTTGACTGACTTGCCGTCTTACTGCGGCGCGGCTGTCTGGGCGCCGGCGGCGCCTTCGGTGGGGCCGCTGGTGCTGGCGGGTTTGTAGCCGGCGTAGACCCACTGGCCGTGGAGCGGGCGGAAGTCCTGGGAGGCTTCGTTGTTCTGCATCATGAAGATCGTGGTGATGTCGTTCACCGGGTCGATCCACATGTTGGTGCCGGCATAGCCTGACCAGGTGAAGTACTTGCCCGAGGCCGGGTCGGCCGGGTTGATCGGGATGAGGCCGAAGCCGAGGCCGAAGCCCGAGCCGGGTAGCATGTCGTAGAACCAGGCCTTGCGATCAACACCGGTGGCGATCTGATCTTCCAGCATGGTCGCGAGCGTTTCCGGCTTGATGATCTCGACGCCGCGATACGTGCCCTTGCCGCGCAGCATCTCGGTGAAGCGGAAATAGTCTTCCGTGGTCGAGTTGAGACCGCCGCCGCCCGAGAGCATCGGCTGCTTCACCTTGGGCGTCGACAGCGCCGGGATGGTGGTGGGCGGCTCGGCGAGGCGGTTGAACTCGTCTTCCTCGAGATAGAAGTGCGTGTCGTTCATGCCGAGCGGAGTGAAGATCTGCTCTTCCAGCAGCACGTCGAGCGGCTTGCCGGCGGCGACTTCGATCACCGCGCCGAGCACGTCGGTCGAGCGCGAATAGGTCCAGGCTGAACCCGGATCGAAGGCGAGGGGGAGAGCTGCGATCGCCTTGGAGAGTTCAAGCGCGGTGATGTCGTAGCTGACGTCGCCCGCCGCCATGTACATCTTGCCAAGCTCGTCGTCGGGCGAAGCGAAGATGCCGTAGATGAGGCCCGACTTGTGCGAGAGCAGGTCGCGCACCGTGATCTCGCGCGCGGCAGGGCGCGTCTCGCCCTTGCCGACGAGAACTTTCGGGTTGGCGAATTCAGGGATGTACTTCGAGATCGGATCGTCGAGGCCGATCTTGCCGTCTTCGACCAGCTGCATGGTGGCGACCGAGACGATCGGCTTGCTCATCGAATAGACGCGGAAGATGGTCTCGGGCGTCACCGGGTCAGCGTCGCCCGGGCCTTCGGTTCCAACCGCGGTGATGTTCACCACCTTGCCGCCCTTGGCGACGAGGAAGAGGCCGCCTGGAATCTTGCCGGCGGCGATGCCGGCCTCGATGTCGGCCTTGGCCTTGGCGAAGATGGCGGAGTCGAAGCCCAGCGTGGCGGGATCAGCCGCCATCTCGAGCGAGGACACGGCGGGGTCGGCTACGGTTGGGGCGGCCGCGACGGGCTCTGCCGGCTTTGCCGCTTCCGGCGCGCAGGCGGTTAGCGACAGGGCAAGCGCAATGGCGGATGCCGCCGCAAGATAGGGGCGCTTCAGGCTCTTCATGGCGTTTCCTCTTATGTGGTGCGCATTGATGGGCCGGGCGACCGACACTTGTCGAGAGTGTCGGGAACCAGGTCCGGCGGCGCGAGCCCATCAGAATCCCTGAAACCTGGGTTCAGTTGAAACGGGAAACGCGTTCAGCCTACGCATTCCCTGCGGGGAAAGACCCGCCTGTCGCAGGCCGTGAGGACTGGCCGCCACGGGCGCAATCTTGACTTTGCGCCCAATCAGTACCGATAAGTATCAGATACCGGTGAGTATCAACCGGGAGGAGCCTTGCGGCATGACGCAGGGCGCAGCGGGGAAACAACGTGAAACACCTTCTCATAACGTCAGCATCGATCGCGCTTACCCTGGGCCTGGCTGCGCCCGCGTTTGCGCAGGCGCCAACCCAGCCGCCAGCCCCGGCGCCCGTCGCCGAGGACGAACAGCCCGGCCGCGACGTCGTCGTCGTCAGCGCCCAGAAGCGCGACGAGGACATCCAGGATGTGCCGATCTCGATCAGCGCCTTCAGCGAAGAAACGCTGGATGAAGCGGGCATCACCGACATCCGCGACCTGCGCAACATCGCGCCCAGTCTCAACCTCGCCACCGCTCCGCAGCTGGCCAACACCCGGATCGAGATCCGCGGCATCGGCACCTCGGGCAACACGGCGATCGAGCCTTCGGTGGCGCTGTTCCTCGATGGCGCTTACGTGCCGCGTACGGCGGCGCTGGTCTCTGGCCTCAACGACATCCGCTCGGTGGAGGTCCTGCGCGGACCGCAGGGCACGCTGTTCGGCCGCAACGCTTCCATGGGCGCGATGCTGGTCAACACCAACGAGCCGTCGAGCCGGTTCGAAGGCAAGGTCAGCCTGCTCGCGGGCAGCTATGACCGCCTCAAGGGCGAGGCGATGATCAACATGCCCGTCACCGACAACTTCTCGGTGCGCGCAGCGGTTCTTGGCGATGGTCGCGAGGGCTATGCCAACAACCTGCTCACGGGCAAGGACGTCAGCTTCGCTGACACCTTCTCGGGCCGCCTGTCTGCGGCGTGGGACATCACGGATGATATCCGCTGGGTCGTGCGCGGCGACTATCAGCACACCACGGGCGATGGCATTCCGATCTCCACCGTCGTCGCCGAAAGCGTGACGCCGACCTTCGCCAGCAACTGGCGTGCACGTCTTGATCCTGATGGCGCAGGCCCGCTGGTCGGCCAGACGCCGATCCTGAACCAGACCTACACGCACGACATCTACCAGGAGAGCGAAGGCAATCTCGACGACCATACGGTCGGCTTCACCAGCAACCTGACGTGGGATTTCGAAGGCGGCTGGCAGGTCAAGCTGATCAACGCCTGGCGCGACTGGAATGACGACCAGTTCCAGGTCTCGTCTGGCGCGCTGCCGATCAAGATGCCGGGCCGCCAGGGTTATTTCGCATCCGAGAGCAAGTCGCACGAACTGCAGCTGCTCTCGCCGGACGATCTGCTCGATGGCAAGGCGAACTTCGTCGCGGGCCTCTATGCCTACGAGGAAGATTTCTACATCGGCGACTATCGCTTCCTGAACAACGACTTCTGCAACATCTTCATCCGCAACACGACGGCCGACACGCCCGCCGGCACGCGCCAGCGCCGCGTCGATTACTGCAACGCCGATGTGGCGCTGCCGTATTCGTCCTACACGGACTTCTGGCAGAACACGCAGAGCTGGGCCGCCTTCTGGCAGGGCACGTATGACATCCTGCCTGAGTGGGACGTCACGGTTGGCCTGCGGTATTCGTCGGACGAGAAGACCGGCGAGTTCGACCAGCGTTCGCTGACCACGCCAATCCCGGGCATCATCACGGGCACGATCGCGTCGGTCGATGCGGCGGCGACCGAGAATACGGTGCTGGCGACCGACGGCACCAAGATGACCTATCGCCTTGGCACGACCTATCAGGCCAGCGACGACATCATGCTGTTTGCGACATGGTCAACCGGCTACAAGTCCGGCGGCTTCGACTCTGGCCGTAACGCGACGGTGGTGGGGCAGGCGCGTATCTTTGCGCCGGAGACGACCGAGAACCTCGAGCTTGGCGTCAAGTCGGACTGGTTCGACGGGCTGTTGCAGGCCAACGCGACGGCCTTCCGCACGGATGTCGAGGAGTATCAGTTCCGCACCTATGACGGCATCTCGTTCGCGGTGAGGAACAACGGCTCGATCCGGCAGCAGGGCGTCGAGTTCGACACGACGCTGTATCCGATGGAGCAGCTGACGGTGAACCTCGCCGGCACGTGGCTGGATTCGAAATACACCGAGTTCACGGGCGCCCCGAACTGGCCGGGCCTCACGGTTCCTGCAGCGGTCGACCTCACGGGCGAGCGCGTGCCGTATTCTCCCGAATGGCAGCTCACGGGCTATGTGCGCTGGGAGGACCAGCTGCCCTGGTTCCCGGAGTGGACATGGTCGGCGCGCGGCAGCTTCCAGTATGTCGACGAGCGCATGCTGTCGGCGGCGGGCGACAACTATCCGCTGAACATGGAGTCCTCGTTCATGACGTATGACGCGCGCCTTGCGCTTCGTAACGACGACGGGCTGCAGTTCGCGCTGATTGGCCAGAACCTGACCGAGGATATCGCCTGCACGTCGCGTTACGCGCAGCCGAACAATGCGGGTCTGGGCCTGGTCAACACGACGGCGGGCGGAACGGTCCTGCGTTGCGTGGTGACGCCGCCGCGCACGTTTGCAGTCGAGGTGTCGAAGTCCTTCTAGGTCGAAGGTTCGGCTGGCGCGGGGAGAGAGGCCTCCCAATCTCCCCGTTTTCCTCCCCAACCGGGGGCTCGACTTCCCGCGCCAAAGCCCCTATATGCCCTCCCGAACTAGTCCTCACATCGCAGCGGCCGCCCGGGGAACTGGGCGGCCGCTTCGCTTTCGAGGCCTGAAAACCGGACTGCAGAACCTGAGGAATAACCCCGTTCATGCGGGCACAGAGCGAACTTGAAATCCGTATCCTCGACATGATCGAGCCCGTTGCGACCGAGCATGGCCTCGATGTCGTGCGGGTGCGCGTGATGGGCGGCCAGACGCCGACGCTGCAGATCATGGCCGAGCGCCCGGATGGCACGATGTCGGTTGCGGCGTGCGCCAAATTTTCGCGTGCGATCTCGCCGGTGCTTGAGGCGGAGGATCCGATCTCGACGGAGTACCACCTTGAAGTGTCGAGCCCGGGCATCGACCGCCCTCTGACGCGGGCTGGCGATTTCGCCAACTGGGTCGGGCATGAGATCAAGGTCGAGCTGGGAACGCCGGGAGCCGACGGCCGCAAGCGTTTCCACGGAACGATCGTCAGCGAGGCCGATGGGCTCGTCGAGCTCAGCCTCAAGGATGGCGGCAGCGCCAGCCTTCCCGTGGCCGACATGAACAAGGCCACGATGGTTCTGACCGAGAAGCTGATCCAGGCCGCGCGCGCCAAGGCGCCGCCGCCGGGTGAAGGCGATGAAGACGAGGACGACGAGTTTGCCGCGCTCGGCGAAGAGCTGGGCGATGATTTCGACGATGTCGA
>Ga0075163_10000140_pt1 | contig 81851 bp, 68 predicted proteins | sample JI1023141ADNA_FD_71478 | JGI IMG/M metagenome (GOLD analysis project Ga0075163, IMG submission 71478) | Wastewater effluent complex algal communities from Wisconsin, to seasonally profile nutrient transformation and Carbon sequestration -... | ecosystem: Engineered > WWTP > Effluent > Algae... | reverse complement strand
CGGGAATGCTACGGTCGGCCGGAAAAAAGGCATGAAAATGAAAAATGGCGCAGATCAAAACTGCGCCATTTCTTGGCCGGAATTCAGGCTGGAAAAGGGTTTTTCTACAGCGTCAACGTTGAAGGTAAGGGGCGCTGCGCGGAGCTTTATCGCGCAGCGTCCAGTGGAGGCCGAAGGCCGGAGCGGCCTTGACCGTCGTGTTAGAAGAAACAGCCGAGAAAGCGCCCCCACCCACGAACTGCCAGCAGCCGAGACCGGCGCCAGCGCCCGGAAAACGCCCAACAAGCGAAAGCCACCCAAACCCCAGGGCTTTTGAATTTAGCTGAAATTTCGGGTTGACCGTAGCAACGCCGAAAACGCTGAGCCGACGCGCTAAAACAAGCACGGCGCCAAGAACAGGCGACAGGTTTCCGTAAAACCCGGAAGACGCCAGCCGGAAGCACCCCACGCCAAACCGGGCTGCTAAAACCAGCACGCTGCGAAGAGAAGACGACAGAAGCTTGAGCGCCATGATGGACAGAACCTTCTAACGAATTGAATTGAGGGACACCCCGTCAGGGGCGAAGCCGTGAGCGCAGCGAGCGGTGTTCCCTCGAATGGCGCGTTCTACGACATGGAGTACGGGGGGCTCGGAGTTCGCTTGGTTCAGCGCAAGGCCGGCAAAAAACAGCACGTTTTCCTGCTTTTCCTGCGGAGTTCGGCTTGCGCGTGCGTATAACTTCGTTATCCGTCGCTCAAACCGTGCTCCGCACTTTAGCAGTTTTTCGTGGCTGTATAAATACACAGTATTTTGCTATCCTGTCCGGTTAATCTTCGGCTTTGCGGCGGAGTGCTCTATGTTGAAGAACGTGTAGTAGACGACAAACTGTCGCCTAATTCGGAAACATGTCCAATAAGCCGACGGACCGGACAGATCATTTCGCTTGTCATACAAGGTTTTTTGACATATAACTGGTTATCCATACAGTAATATTCAATCATGAAACCGGACAACAATTTTGCCATTTCGGAACGCGCCCCCAAGTTGCTGGATCAGGTACGCGATGCGATACGCATTCGGCATTACAGCATACGCACCGAGAAGGCTTATGTCCAATGGATACGTGCCTTCATTCGTTTTCATGGTTTGCGTCACCCGAGGGAGATGGGGGCGCGGGAGGTAACGGCCTATTTGTCGCATCTCGCCACGGAGCGCGATGTGGCCGCTGCCACGCAGCAGCAGGCCTTGTCTGCCCTGCTCTTTCTTTACCGGCATGTGCTGGAAATCGACCTGCCATGGCTGAACGATCTGGTCCGCCCCAAGAAGCCGGCCAGATTGCCAACCGTGTTGAATCTGGAAGAAGTGTCGGCCTTGCTCGATGTCGTTCGCCCGGATCATGCGCTGATGGCTCGCCTGCTCTACGGCACCGGAATGCGGCTGATGGAATGCCTGCGCCTGCGGGTCAAGGATGTTGATTTTGTGCGCCGTGAAATCATGATCCGTGATGGCAAGGGGGCGAAGGACCGTGTGACGGTTTTGCCGCAGTCGCTGGTCACGGCCTTGCAGGTGCAATTGGCAACGGCCCGAGAACTGTTCGACCGGGATCGAGCAGCCATGCGCCCCGGTGTTTATCTGCCGCATGCACTGGAGCGCAAGTACCCCAATGCGGGTGCAAGCTGGGCATGGTTCTGGGTGTTTCCGGCAGCCGGTCTGTCGATCGATCCGCGCAGCGGCATCGAGCGCCGCCATCATGCCCATGAGAAAAGCCTGCAGCGGGCGATGAAGCAGGCCACGCAGGATTCTGGCATCGCAAAACCAGTGTCGGTGCATACCCTGCGCCACTCGTTTGCCACCCACCTGTTGCAGTCCGGCTACGACATCCGCACGGTGCAGGAGTTGTTGGGCCATGCAGACGTGGCAACCACCATGATCTACACGCATGTGCTGAACAAGGGCGGCCGCGGGGTGACATCACCGCTCGATGCGATGCAGAGGTTTGGCTGAAATCAGTTCTTTAGCCAATTGCAAAATAAACCTATTAGGTTAATATCACACATGGAAAAAGGGTCGCCTCACTGCAAGCTTTCCGTCGTCAAAGGCATGATCGAAGCAGGCAAGGTGCGCTCAACCATGTCGGCGCTGGCTGGCGGTGCCGCATTGGGTTTCGACTTCGATGGAATCGTCGGCGTGGTCAACGCATTGAGTCCGGCAGATTTCTACAAGAGCATGACGACACATGGCGATCACAGGGTTTGGCAGGACGTGTACCGGCCGACAACGCCTGCCGGAGAGATTTATCTGAAACTCACGGTCATCGATGACGTGCTTATCGTGTCCTTCAAGGAGTTATGAACATGAAATGTCCATCCTGCGCGACGTCAGAACTGGTGCATGACACCCGCGACATGCCGTACACCTACAAGGGCGAGTCGACCGTCCTCCCCGCGGTCAGCGGCGACTTCTGTCCGGCCTGTGGCGAGGTCGTACTCGGTAGTGCTGAATCGACCCGCACCAGTGCGGCGATGCTGGCATTCAACAAGCAGGTGAATGCCGCCATTGTCGATCCGGGTTTCATTGCCGGTGTCCGCAAGAAACTCTCACTCGATCAGCGCGAAGCCGCCGAAATCTTCGGCGGGGGCGTCAATGCCTTTTCACGCTACGAGAATGGCAAGACCAAGCCGCCTTTGGCCCTGGTCAAGTTGCTCAAGGTGCTCGACCGTCACCCTGACCTGCTCGACGAGGTCAAGGCGGCGTAGGGCATCAGGCGCTCAAAAAACCTCGTCCCCCACTCCGGCCAACGCCACATCGCCGGCCATTACAGTTTCGGCGTAGGCAGCAGCTTGCGGTAGCAGCTGGTCGGCGTAGAAGCGGGCGGTGGCAACTTTCGCGCGGTAGAAGGCTTGGTCGCCCTCGCCCGTGTCGAGGTAGCCGGATGCCGCGAGCGCGGCCTTGCCCATGAACCAGCCGCCGCAGACGGTGACGGCGAGGTTCAGGTAGGGAACGGCAGCGGCCAGCACGCCGGAGAGGCCGGTCTTGGCATTGGCGGCCAGCCATTCGGAGGCGGCAACCCAAGCTTTCAGGGCGCTGGCGAGGCGCTGGCCGATGGCCTGCAGTTCGGGCTTGCCGCTGGCGGCCAGTGCCTGCACGGTGGCCTGGATTTCGCCGAAAACGACCCGCGCGGTGGCCCCCTGGTCGCGCATAAGTTTGCGGAACAGCAGGTCGTTGGCCTGGATGCCGGTGGTGCCTTCGTAGATGGTGGTGATGCGCGAATCGCGCCAGTGCTGCGCGGCGCCGGTTTCTTCGATGTAGCCCATGCCGCCGTGGATCTGGATGCAGAGCGAGGTGACGTCGATGCCCATTTCGGTGCCGCCGCCCTTGACGATGGGAATCATGAACTCGGCGAGGAATAGCGATTTTTGCCGTTTTTCGGCATCGACCGTAGCATGAGCCCGGTCGAGCAGGCCGCAGGTGTAGTAGGCCATGGCGCGGCAGGATTCGACGCGCGATTTCATCAGCATCAGCATGCGGCGGATGTCGGGGTGCTTGGCTATGGTGACCAGCGCTTCGCCGGTCACCGCGTCGCGGCCCTGCTTGCGCTCGCGGGCGAAGGCCAGCGCCTGCTGGTAGGCCCGCTCGCCGATGGCGATGCCTTGCAGGCCGACGCTGAGCCGGGCTTCGTTCATCATGATGAACATGTATTCGAGGCCGCGATTGGCCTCGCCGAGCAGGTAGCCGACTGCACCGCCGTTATCGCCGTAGGCCATCACGCAGGTCGGGCTGGCGTGAATGCCGAGCTTGTGTTCCAGCGCGATGCAGTGCGCGTCGTTGCGCGCGCCGAGGCTACCGTCGGCATTGACCAGGAACTTGGGGACGAGAAACATCGAAATGCCCTTGACCCCGGCCGGCGCATCCGGCACCCGGGCGAGCACGAGGTGGACGATGTTGTCCGTCATGTCGTGGTCGCCGTAGGTGATGAAGATTTTCTGGCCGAAGACACGGTAGCTGCCATCGGCCTGCGGTTCGGCGCGACTGCGGATCAGCGCCAGGTCGGAGCCGGCCTGCGGCTCGGTCAGGTTCATCGTGCCGGTCCATTCGCCGGTCACCATCTTTTCCAGGTAGATCGCCTTCAGTTCGTCGCTGGCGCAGGTCAGCAGCGCCTCGACAGCGCCCGTGGTGAGCAAGGGCCCGAGCGAAAACGCCAGGCTGGCCGAGCTGACCATCTCCTCGACGGCGACGGCCAGCGTGTCGGGCAGGCCCTGCCCGCCGAAGTCGACCGGCGAGGCAATGCCGTTCCAGCCGGATTCGCAGAACTGCTTGTAGGCTGCTTTCCAGCCCGGCGGCGTGGTAACGCCGTTGGCGGTCAGGGTGCAGCCCTGCTTGTCGCCGAGGTGGTTGAGAGGAGCAATGACTTCGCTGGTGAAGCGTGCGGCTTCTTCGAGGATGGCGTCGGCTACGTCGGGCGTTGCTTCTTCGTAGGCAGAAAACTGACTGAGTTCCTTGAAGCCGGCCAGTTCGTCCATGACGAAACGCATGTCTTTGACGGGTGCGCGGTACTCGTTCATCGTTACTCTTCCTTTTGGCTCAGAATGGGTTGCTGCACAGCGCTGTCTTGGCGCTGCGGTATTCGTGCATCAGCTTGGCGACCAGTTCGGCAGTCGGCAGGATTTCATCGATGCCGCCGACGCCCTGCCCGGCGCCCCAGATGTCGCGCCATGCCTTGGCCGTCGTGGCGCTGGCGAAATTGGCGATTTTGCCGTCGCTGACCGGCAGGTTGTCCGGATCGAGGCCGGCGGCGACGACGCTTTTTTTCAGGTAGTTGCCATTCACGCCGGTGAAATATGGGGTGTAGACGATATCGACTGCCGCCGAATCGACGATGGCCTGCTTGTAGGCCTCGACGGCATTGGCTTCGTGGGTGGCGATGAAGCGCGTGCCGATGTAGGCAAAGTCGGCGCCCATCGCCTGCGCGGCGAGGATGGCGCTGCCGTTGGAGATGGAACCGGAGAGGGCAATCGGGCCATCGTAGAACTTGCGGATCTCGCCGACCAGCGCGAAGGGATTGAGCGTGCCGGCATGGCCGCCGGCCCCGGCGCAGACCAGGATCAGGCCATCGACGCCGGCTTCCAGCGCCTTTTCAGCATGGCGGACACTGATCACGTCGTGGAAGACCAGGCCGCCATATTCATGGACCCACGGCACGATCTTGGTCGGCGCGGCCAGGCTGGTGATGATCAGCGGCACTTCGTATTGCACGCAGAGCGCCATGTCGTATTCCAGGCGCTCGTTGGAAGCGTGGATGATCTGGTTGACCGCGAAGGGCGCGGCATTCGGATCATTGGCCAGCTCGCTGGTGATGCTGCTCAGCCATTCGTCGAGCAGCTCCTTGGGCCGGGCGTTGAGCGCCGGGAAGGAGCCGATGACGCCGCTCTTGCACTGGGCGATGACAAGATCCGGGTTGGAGACGATGAACATCGGTGCGCAGAGCACCGGCAGTGACAGGTTCTTGTTCAGGGATGCCGGAATCGCCATCAACCCTCCTCCTTCAAGGCACGACGCAGGATCTTGCCGACGTTGGTACGCGGCAGGTCGTCGCGGAATTCGACATGTTTTGGACACTTGTAGCCGGTCAGCAGGCCACGGCAATGCTCGATCAGCATTCGCTCGGTGACCGCCGGGTCCTTGCGCACAACGAAGATTTTCACCGCCTCGCCGGAATGCTCGTCGGGCACGCCGATGGCCGCCACATCGCGCACCCCCGGGTGCATGGCGACGGCTTCCTCGACTTCGTTCGGATACACGTTGAAGCCGGAGACGAGGATCATGTCCTTCTTGCGGTCGACCAGGAAGACAAAGCCCTTCTTGTCGACGTAGCCCATGTCGCCGGTGCGCAGGAAACGGTCAGCATGAAAGACCAGATCAGTCTCGTCCGGGCGCTGCCAGTAGCCCTTCATGACCTGGGGGCCGCGAATGCAGATTTCGCCGATCTGGCCCTGCGGCACTTCGCTGCCGACGTCGTCGCGGATCGAGACCTCTGTCGACGAAATCGGCAGGCCGATGGAACCGTTGAAGTCCTGCATGTCGAGCGGGTTGATCGTTGCCGCCGGCGAAGTCTCGGTCAGGCCGTAGGCTTGCAGCAGCGGCACGCCGACCACCTTGAGCCAGCGCTCGGCAACCGGCCCCTGTACGGCCATGCCACCGCCCAGCGTAACGCGCATGGGCGAAAAATCGAGCTTGGCGAATTCCGGGTTGTTGAGCAGTGCGTTGAACAGCGTATTGACGCCGGTCACCACCGTCACCGGGTACTTGCCCCATTCCTTGACGAAGCCGGGAATGTCGCGCGGGTTGGCGATCAGCAGGTTGCGGGCGCCAACCATCAGGAAGGTCAGGCAGTTCGCCGTCAGCGCGAAGATGTGATACAGCGGCAAGGCCGTCAGGATCAGCTCTTCACCCTCACGGATGACCGGCTTGATCCAGCGGTGGGCCTGCGTGACGTTGGAGGCGATGTTGGCATGGGTCAGCATGGCGCCCTTGGAAACGCCAGTCGTGCCGCCGGTGTATTGCAGGAAGGCGATATCGTCGTGGTCGAGCGGCACCGGCTGCCAGCCGTGTTTGCGGCCGGCGGCCAGCGCGCTGTTGAAGCGGATCGCAGCCGGCAGGTTCCAGACCGGCACCAGCTTCTTGACGTGGCGGACGACGAAATTGACGATGTGGCCCTTGACACCGAGCATCTCGCCCATCGGCGTGACGATGATGTGCTTGATCGCCGTGTGGGCGACGATCTGGTCGAGGGTGTGGGCGAAGTTCTCGACGATGACGATGGCCGTCGCGCCGGAATCCTTCAGCTGGTGCTCCAGTTCGCGCGGCGTGTACAGCGGGTTGCAATTGACCACGATGCAGCCGGCCCGCAGGGTGCCGAACAGCGCCACCGGATATTGCAGCAGGTTGGGCATCATCAGCGCGACGCGGTCGCCCTTCGTCAGGCCCTTGCTCTGCAGCCAGCCGGCGAAGGCCTTGCTGTCCTCATCCAGCTGGCGATAGGTCATCTCCTTGCCCATGCTGATGTAGGCGACCTTGTCGGCATAGCTGGCACAGGCCTGCTCGAACAGCGCGACCAGCGAGGGAATGTGCTCGATGTCGATCTCCGCCGGCACACCGGCGGGATAACTTTGCAGCCAGATTTTTTCCATTTTTGTCTCCTCCTCTTTGGCCAATCAACCGCCGAGCAGCGCCTTCTTCAGCGAGGCGTCCGCCGGTTTGTCGCCCAGCCAGACCTTGAGCAGCGCTTTCGCGAAGCCAGGCCCGGCCACTTTGCCGCGCACTTCTCCGTTCAGGCCGACGGTAACGCCGTCCGCCGAAAAATCTATGGCAATGGTATCCCCTTCCCGCGCCTTGCCGATACCTTTCATGATGCCGGCCAACTGGTCGGCCTGCGGCTTCATGTCGGCCAGTTCGGCCGGGCTGTGGTTGTTGCGCAGGCCCTCGTCCATGGCCGAGGCCAGCGTTTCGGCGTCGAGATCGCGCAACAGGCGCATGACGATGCGGCGCGGTTGCGTGCTGTCGATGATCGCCGCCGGGTTGGTCGACTTCTGGCCAACGTAGAGCGCACCGACGTAAACCTTGATGAACAGCTTGCTGCGCAGCCCGGCACCGTTGAGCAGCAGTTCGCTGCCGCCGACGCGCAGGCTGTCGTCCACTTTCACGCCGGCCACTTCGGCCGCGTGCAGGCCCGGCGCGGCAAGCAAGGCAGCGATCAGCGCAGCCTGGCGAACGCTTGTCGATGTAATGATGGTTTGTCTCCTCCACCGCTCTTCTGGCGGTAATGGTTTTTTTCGGCAATGTAGACCGTGCGTTCGACGACGGCGTGCACGGTGCCGTGTTTGTCTTTCAATTCGACCACGTAGGTCCGTTCAAGCTCCGGGTATTTCGCCAGTTCGGTGCGGATTTCGGCGACTTCCGCATCGGTGAGCAGGAAATCGGCATACAGCGTCGAGAAGCCCGGCTTCTTGTAGCGGATGCTGGCCGCCTTGTCCCAGACGATGTAGCCCTTGCCCAGCGCCGCCATCAGCATCATCGGATGCGCCCCGTCGGTGATCGCGAACAGCGAACCGCCGTAGAGCGAGCCGACGATGTTCTTGGTCCGCCACGTTAGCGGCAGGTTGACCCTGATGTGACGCAAGTCCGGCGAAACATGGACAACCCGCCCGCCGGTGCCGCGAAAGGCTGGATGGAAGTTGAACCCCAGCCGCACCATGCGGGCGCGCCAGACGGGAGGGAGTTTGGCCAGCCAGGCGGGCTTCATGGGCAAATGCTACGGTCGGCCATTTTTTTGGGCAAAAATCAAAATCGGCTCCGCCTCACATCCGCTCGAAAATGCCGGCGGCGCCCATGCCGGTGCCGATGCACATGGTCACCATGCCGTACTTGCCGCCGGTGCGTTGCAGGCCGTGGACGACGGTTGCCGTGCGGATCGCGCCGGTCGCGCCGAGCGGGTGACCGAGGGCGATGGCGCCGCCGAGCGGGTTGATCTTCTCCGGGTTGAGGCCGAGTTCCTGGATCACCGCCAGCGATTGCGCGGCAAAGGCTTCGTTGAGCTCGATCCAGTCGAGGTCGTCCTGCCGGATGCCGACCTGGGCCAGCACCTTGGGAATCGCCGCAATCGGCCCGATACCCATGATCTCCGGCGCCACGCCGCCGACGGCATAGCCGGCGAAGCGGGCGAGCGGCGTCAGGTTGTGTTCGCGCAGCATGCGTTCCGACACCAGCATCACGGCGCCGGCGCCGTCGGACATCTGCGACGAGTTGCCAGCCGTCACCGAGCCGCGCACGTTAAACACCGGCTTCAACTTGGCCAGCTTGTCGAGCGCCGAATCCGGGCGTGGGCCTTCATCGGTATCGACGGTGCGTTCGCGGACAACGACCTCGCCTGTTTTCAGGTCGGGCAGGCTTTCGCGGATCGTGTAGGGCGAAATCTCGGCCTTGAAATGACCAGCCGCGATGGCCGCCACGGCCCGGCGGTGCGATTCGACGGCGAAGGCATCCTGCGCCTCGCGGCTGATTTGCCACTGGGCCGCAACCTTCTCGGCAGTCAGGCCCATGCCATAGGCGATAGCAACGTTGTCGTCGGTGAAGAAGGCGGGGTTCATCGCCATCTTGTTGCCCAGCATCTGCGGCATGACGGTCATCGACTCGGTGCCGCCGGCGATCATCACGTCGGCCAGGCCGAGGCGGATCTGGTTGGCGGCATCGGCCACCGCCTGAACCCCGGAGGAGCAGAAGCGGTTGATGGTCATGCCCGGCACGGTGATCGGCAGCCCGGCCAGCAGCGCGCCGATGCGGGCGACGTTCATGCCCTGCTCGCCTTCCGGCATGGCGCAGCCGATGATGACGTCGCCGATCAGCGCCGGATCGATGCCCGGGACCTGCGCAACGACCGACTTGATGGCGTGGGCCAGCATGTCGTCCGGCCGCACATGCCTGAACATGCCGTTCTTCTTGGCGACCGGCAGGCGCGTGGCGACGACGATGTAGGCGTCCTGGATGTGTTTGCTCATGAAAATCTCCTTGAACCGCAGAGACGCAGAGGCGCTGAGAAGTGCGAAAAGAAAAGTCTTTTCTCGGTGTCTCCGCGCCTCTGCGGTTCCATTTCTGTTTTAGTTACGTAAAGGCTTGCCGGTTTCCAGCATGTGCTTGATCCGGGCCTGGGTTTCAGGGGTTTTGAGCAGCTCGACAAACAGGCGGCGCTCGGTGGTGATCAGCCATTCCTCGTCGACCCGGCTGCCGGTCTCGACCTCGCCGCCACACAGCGCGATGGCGGCGGCCTTGGCGACCTTGTAGTCGTGGGCCGAGATCATGCCGCCCTCTTTCATGTTGACCAGCATCATCTCGAATGTCGCGATGCCGGTCTTGCCGGCGACCGGGATGTCGCGCGCCATCAGCGGTGGCGCGTAGCCGGCGTCGGCCATCGTGCGCGCCTCCCTTATCGCCACCCAGAGCAGCTCCTGGGGGTTGAACAGGATGGTGTCGGTCGGCTTGGCGAAGCCGAAATCAACGGTCTCGACAGCACTCTTGGCGACCTTGGCCATGGCGATGGTCTGGAACACCGGCTGCAGGTAGTTGAAGACCTCGCCCGGCGTCGCCGATTGCGCTGCCCACTCGGCGGCACGGACTGCGAACTCCTTGCAGCCGCCGCCGGCCGGGATCACCCCGACACCGGCTTCGACCAGCCCGACGTAGCTCTCCAGCGCCATGACCCGCTTGCCGGCGTGCATGACGAACTCGCAGCCGCCGCCCAGCGCCATGCCCTGCACCGCGGCGACGACCGGCACCTGCGCGTATTTCAGCGTCTGCGAAGCGCGCTGGAATTTCTCGACGGTCTGTTCCAGCAGGTCGAAACGACCGGCCGCGCAAGCCTCGGAAACCTGGGCCAAGTTGGCGCCGACGGCAAACGGCGGTTCGTGCCAGATAACGACGCCATCGAGCGTCGTCTCAGCCTGACGCACGGCGGTGATGACGCCGTCGAGCACCTCGTCGCCGATGGTGTGCATCTTGGACTTGAAGGACAGGATGCCGATGCTACGGTCGACCGCCGGCAGGCACCACAAACGAACGCCGTCGTTCTCATAGAGCGTTTCGCCGGACTTGGCCGGCGAGGAAGTGCCCTCGCCGAGTACGCTTTCCGGGAACAGCTGGCGCTGATAAACCGGCAGGGTCGAGCGGTCGATATAGACCTTCTTGCCGGCCGACCACGAACCGAACGGCGTATGCACGCCTTCGCGGCCGCTTTCCAGCACCCAGGCCGGCAGCGGCGTGCTGCCCATGGCCTTGCCGGCTGCGATGTCGTCGGCGATAGCCCGGGCAATATCTGCCCAGCCGGCGGCCTGCCAGGTTTCGAAGGGCCCCTGCGCCCAGCCGAAGCCCCAGCGCATGGCGAAATCGACGTCGCGGGCGTTGTCGGCAATGTTCTCCAGCTGCACGGCGCAGTAATGGAAGACGTCACGGAAGATGGCCCACAGGAATTGCGCCTGCGGGTGGCCCGAGGCGCGCAGCGCGGCGAACTTCTCGGCCGGCGACTTGATCTTCAGGATGGCGGCAACCTCCTCGGCCACTTCGCCGGCCGAGGCACGGTAATTCTGTAGCCCGAGGTCGAGCACCTGGATTTCCTTGCCCTGCTTGCGGAAGATGCCGCAGCGCGTTTTCTGGCCGAGGGCGCCCTGATCGATCAGCGCCTTGAGCCAGACCGGCACGTTGAAATGGCCGTGCCACGGGTCGTCCGGCAGGGTGTCCCGCATCGTACCGATGGCGTGAGCGAGGATATCGAGGCCCACGACATCGCCGGTCCGGTAGGTGGCGCTCTTCGGGCGGCCGATCTTCGGGCCGGTCAGCGCATCGACCTCATCGAAACCAAGGCCGAAGGCGGCGGTGTGGTGCATGACGGCGAGGATCGAGAAAACGCCGATCCGGTTGGCGACGAAGTTGGGCGTATCCAGCGCGCGGATGACGCTCTTGCCGAGGCGTGAGGTCAGCCAGGTTTCCAGTGCATCGAGCGTGCCGGCATCGGTGCCTTCGGTGCCGATGATCTCGACCAGCGGCATGTAGCGCGGCGGATTGAAGAAGTGGATGCCGCAGAAACGCGGCCGGACGGCTTCCGGCAAGCCCTGCGCCAGCGTGTTCATCGACAGGCCGGAGGTGTTGGAAGCAACGATGGCATTGGCCCCGAGGTACGGCGCGATCTTGGCGTAGAGATCGTTCTTCCAGTCCATGCGTTCGGCGATGGCCTCGATAACCAGATCGCACCCGGCGAGCAGCGGCAGGTGCTCCTCGTAATTGGCGGCGTCGATGGTTTTCAGCTTGCCCTTGCCGGCCAGCGGGGCCGGGTCCAGCTTCTTCAATCCTTCGATGGCCTTGAGCACGATACCGTTCTTGTCGCCATCCTTGGCCGGCAGGTCGAACAGCACGACCGGGACATCGGCGTTGGCCAGGTGCGCCGCGATCTGCGCCCCCATCACCCCGGCACCGAGCACGGCGGCTTTCTTCACGATCAGCTTGTTCAAGCTTGTCTCCTTTGGTCTCTTTTTACGGCTTTGCCAATCTAAAACGAACGTTTGAATTATAGATCGGCAAATGCTACGGTCAAGCTGTTTTCTGGCCAAATTTCAAAAAAATCCCCGGACGAACCGGGGACGAAGTACGCAGGGAATGCTGCCGTCAGAAGACCATCGAGACTTGGGCACCGAAAATCCAGGCACTGTCTTCGTAGGTACCGGTAATCCGGCCGCGACCGGCAGCCGCCTGATCGTTGTCGATCTTCGTGTCGCTGACGTACAGATAGGTTGCTCCAACATCCAGGGTTATGTTCTGCGACTGCTTCCATTGGGCACCGATGCTGAACCAGGTCCGGTCATTGTCAGGCAGCGAAACCAACCGCGTCGAAGCCCCCTTGACCGGCGTCTGGTCGTAGGCGATGCCGCCCTTGAGCAGCCATTCGTTGTTCAGCTTGTAATTGGCACCGAGCGCGACACGCCAGGTATCGCGAAAATCCGTATCGAGAACCTGAGCAATGCTGCCGGCCGGGAAAAAGCCGTTCAGCGTGGCTGAAGCGCGAACGATATCAACCTTCGGGATGCTGCTCCACCCGGTCCAGGAAATGTCGCCAAGCAACTCGACACGATCAGTCAGTTTGTGCGTCGCGCTCAACGTGGCGATGTCCGGCAGCGTGATCGAGGCCTTGGCATCCGAGCTGTTGGTCGCCAGCGGACCGGTGATCACAATGTCGCCCTTGGTGCTGTACCGAACCTTGGAACGGTAGGACAGACCCACCTTGGTCTGCGGAGTCACATTGAACAGTGCGCCAACATTCCATCCCCAGGAATCGTCGTCGAGGGTCAGTTTGAGCGGCGAAGCAACCCCGGCGGCGCTCACGGCAGTCAGGCGCTTGTAGGTTGCCTCAACACGTTGCCAGTTAAGGCCGGCACCCAGCGAGACCGTGTCGTTGACCCGGTAGGCGATCGACGGGTTCAAGTTGTAGGTCTTGACCTCGAAACTTGTCGACTGCGCCGCGCCAACCCACTGGCTGTCATAAGACGTCTTCAAGCCAAAGGGTGCCCCCAGGCCGAGACCGAGATACAGATCCTTGTTCAACTGCCACGACACGTAGCCGTTGGGAATAAAGCCCAGGTCGCCGCCATCACCGCCGCTTCCCGTCCCCGTCAGAAAGCCGGTCGAAGTCGATCCTTGGTCGGTGAACTGGAAGCTGGTACCAACCACACTCAGACCACCGGAAACCTGCAAGCCCTGCAGTTGCGTCATGCCCGCCGGATTGTAGAAAACGGTGCTGGCGTTCTCGGCGACCGCTGCCGAACCGGCGTAGGCGTTCCCGATGCCGCTGGCGTTCTGCTCCAGCAACTGAAAGCCGGCGGCCGCAGCGCTGCCGGAAAATGCGACCGCGATCAATATCGGGATCAGGCGCGGGGTGATGACTGTTTGCATTGGTATGTCTCCTGTCTTGTATGTTTGCGGGAATGCCTCCCAGTACTGCCGACAACGATTAGATCTCAAACATGCGTTTTAAATTTTGTTTCAAATGCTGTTTTTCAAACGAGCGTTGGAATTTAACAACACTAATTTTTCAGGCGGCGGTAGTGCAACGGCCCGCCGGTAAAGGGCGCAAAACCGGTACCGAAAATCACCCCGGCGTCGGCCAGATCGGCGTCGGCGACGATGCCGTCTCCCACCAGCCTTTCCGTGCGCGCGATCAGCGGTTCGACCAGGCGTTCGGCGAGTCCTTCCGGAATCTGGCCGGGTGTAGCCTTCGCCGCCCGCCCGCCCGACCAGTCGTAGAAACCCATGCCGCTCTTCTTGCCGAACTGCTTGCGCTCGACATTACGCAGCAGACAATGCGGCGCTCCATCTCCGTCGGCCAGTTGCTTGCCGGCAGCCAGCGCAATGTCGAGGCCGACCGTATCGGCCAGTTCGATCGGTCCCATCGGCATGCCGAAGGCGAGCATGGCTTCGTCCACGGTTTCCGGGCTGATTCCGCTGTCGACCGTGCGCATGGCTTCCAGCATGTAGGGCGCCAGTACGGCATTGACCAGGAAGCCCGGCGCGCTTTTCACGGGCAGCGGCAGCTTGTCGATCTGCCGGACAAAGGCGCAGGCAGCCTGGACAGCGGCCGGATCAGCACCGTCCGCCCCGACGACTTCGACCAGAGGCATCATTGCCACCGGGTTGAAGAAGTGGATGCCGACCAGGCGTTCGGGTTTTTCCAGCACCGTACGCAGGGCTTCAATTTTCAGGCTGGAGGTGTTGGTGGCGAGCACCGCGCCCGGTTTGAGCTTAGGTTCCAGTGCCTTGAACAGCGCATGCTTCGCCTCGACACTCTCGAAGATGGCTTCGATGACGACGTCGGCGTGGGCGGCGCCGTCGCCATTGGGGTCTGGAATCATCCGGTCGCTGGCATCGCGGATCTTCAGCGGATCACGCAGGCGTTTGGCGAACAGTTCGGTCGCCCGCTTGTAGGCCGGCAGAATGCGTTCCAGGGTCTGGTCCTGCAGCGTCACGGTCAGGCCACGCAGGGCGCACCAGGCGGCGATGTCGCCGCCCATGACGCCGGCGCCGATGACATGCACCCGCTGCGCCTTGAAATCACACGCCTTGCCGAAGCCCTTCAGGCGCTCCTGCAGGAAGAAGACACGAACCAGGTTGCGCGCCGTCGGCGACTGGATGATGCGGTCGACCACGTCCGGCGCAGCCAGCGCGTTGCCGTCGTGTTTGGCCCACAGGTCGATGATCGCGTAAGGCGCCGGATAGTGTTCCGGCCGCGCCTTCCTGGCCACCTGCTTGCGAGCACCGTTGGCGACGATGAACTTGAGCGGGCCATTCAGCAGCCGTTGCACGAAAGGCAGCGGGCGACGCGACTGGCCGGAAAGCACCAGCTGCCGGGCGGCGACATCCATGACGCGCGGCGGCACACAGTCGTCGGCCAGGCCCATTTTCTTCGCCCGCCGGGCATCGATGGTCTTGCCGGTCAGCATCAGGTCCAGCGCCGCAGCCGGTCCAACCCGCCGCGGCAAACGCCGCATTCCGCCCCAGCCGGGGAAGATGCCAAGCATGACTTCGGGCAAGCCCATCTTCGTCCCGGGTTCGTCGACCGCCAGCAAATAGCGGCAGGCCAGCGCCAGTTCGAGCCCGCCGCCCAGGCAATGACCGCGGACCAGCGCCAGCGTCGGGTAAGGAACGGCGACCAGCCGGTTGAACAAGTCCCAGCCGCGTGCGACCAGTTCCCGGCCCTTTTCCGGCGTGTCGAGCTGCGTGAATTCCTCGATGTCGGCGCCGGCGACGAAGCCCGCCTCCTTGCCGGAACGGACGATCAGCCCGCTGGGCGGATAGAGTTCGAGCTGGTCAAGGATGACCGCAAATTCTGCCATCACTTCGGCCGACAGCGAATTGGCCGCTTCGCCCACCTTGTCCAGCGTGGCGACGACGATGCCGCTCTCTTCCTTGATCAGTTGCCAGTGTTTCATTGGCAGGCCTCCACCAGCATGGCGCCACCGAGGCCGCCGCCGATGCAGATCGTGGCGACGCCGCGTCTGGCCTGATTGCGCCGCAACACATGGAGCAGGTGCAACACGATGCGGGCGCCGGAAGCGCCAACCGGATGACCGATGGACACCGCGCCGCCGTCGACGTTCAGGCGGTCGTCGGCGATGCTGCCAAAGGCGCCGGGCAGGCCGAGTTGCTCTCGACACCAGGCGGCGTCCTGCCAGGCGGCAAGGCAGCCGAGCACCTGGGCGGCGAAGGCTTCGTTGAGTTCCCAGTAGTCGATATCTGCCAGGCCCAGGCCGTGGCGTTGCAGCAGCGGCGTCGCGGCATGCACCGGGCCGAGGCCCATCTGCGCCGGATCGAGGCCGGCCCACTCGCAGTCGACAATCCGGCCCAGTGGCTTGAGTTGCCATTTCTGCACCGCTGCTTCCGAAGCGAGCAGCAGCATGGCGGCACCGTCAGTAATCTGCGAGCTGTTGGCGGCGGTGATCCTGCCGTACTTCTTGTCGAAGAAAGGCTTCGGTTTGGCCATGCCTGCCATGCTGGCATCGGCGCGCACGCCGTCGTCTTCGGCGTGGATATTGCCGCTGCCGTCAATCACCGGGACGATTTCGCCGAAGTGACCGGCGGCCCGACCGGCCATCGCCTTCTGGTGGCTGCGCACGGCGAATTCATCCATCTGCTGGCGATCTATGCCAAATTTCCAGGCCAGGTTCTCGGCCGTCTGGCCCATCAACAGGCCGACGACGGGGTCCGTCAGCCCCTTCATCAGACCGATGACCGGCGTCAGCAGCGCGGCCGGGCGCAATTTCAAAAAGTGCCCAAATTTTTGGCCGACCGTAGCTTTTGTCATCATCGCGGCAAACCAGCGCACCATCGCGTCCGAATAGAGCAGGGGCGCGCGCGATAGCGCATCGACGCCGCCCGCCAGCACCAGTTCGGCCCTGCCGCGCTGGATATCGGCGATGGCCGAGTCGATGGCCTGCATGCCGGAAGCGCAGTTGCGCATCACCGTCCAGCCCGGCACCTTGTGGCCGCAGCCGAGACGCAGCGCGACCATGCGGCCGATGTTGGTTTCGTCCGGCGACGGCGCGGCGCAGCCGAGGATGACCTCGTCGAGATCGTCCGGCGCAAAGGGCTGGCGCAGCAACAGCGCCCTGCCCGCCTGCGTCGCCAGGTCGGAGGCCGCGAACGGCCCCGGCCCTTTCTGCGCCTTCAAGAACGGTGAGCGTGCACCGTCAACCACATAAACGGGCGGATTCATGCTCACGCGGCCATCCGGGATTCGGCAGGCTTGTTGGCCGTCGCGACGTTGTAGTCGAAGGGAAAATCGTCGACCCGGACAACAATGTCGCGCAGGTGGTTGCGCAGCGTCATGACCTCGAATTCGGCGGTGGTGATCACCCCTGCCTCGAAAGCGACGATGGCGATGTCGCGCACGTTGGCCCGCGGATTGTTGTCGAAATGGCCGGCCTTTTCGGCTTCGCGGATCTTCGCTTCAATCGGTTCGGCCTGCAGCGTCGCGCGCAGCGCCAGTTCGATGGCGCCGACGGGCTCGTGCTCGGTCAGCGGCAGGTAGCACTCGGCGGTCAGGCGGTCGCGGGTGGCCGACGGGGCGATCAGGGTCTTGGCGACTTCGTGGCCGACCTCGTCTGAGGGCACGACATAGGGGTGACCCCACGGGAAGATCGAGCGCCGCAGGAAGGAAGCGATGAAGCGGACCGGGAAATTGGCGATGACGCCCTCGAAGGCTTCCTGCGCCTTGTACATCGCGTCCCAGATCGCCCAGTGGGCGAGCGGCGCGTCCTCGGCCTTCCGGCCTTCTGACTCGTAGCGCTTCAGCGTGCAGGAGATCAGGTACATCTGGGCGAGGATGTCGCCGAGGCGGGCCGACAGCTTTTCGCGGCGCTTGACGCTGCCGCCGAGCACCAGCAGCGAGATGTCAGCCATGAAGGCAAAGGCGGCCGAGAAGCGCGTCAGTTGCTGGTAGTAGCGCTTCATTTCGGGCGCCGTATCGACATTGACCGTGGCGAAATGCGAGCCGGTCATGCCCAGCCACAGCGCGCGGAAGCCGTTGCGAATGGTGAAGCCGATATGGCCGAACAGCGCCTTGTCGAAATCGACCAGGCCCTGCTTGTGGTCCGGGTTCTGCGCCGCCTGCATTTCCGGCAGCAGATACGGATGGCAGCGGATGGCGCCCTGACCGAAGACGATCAGCGAGCGGGTCAGGATGTTGGCACCTTCGACGGTGATGCCGATCGGGATCTGCTGGTAGGCGCGGCCGAGGAAGTTCGATGGGCCGAGACAGATACCCTTGCCGCCGATGACGTCCATGCCATCGATAACCACCTGGCGGGCGCGCTCGGTGACGTGGTACTTGGCGATGGCCGAGACAACCGACGGCTTCTCGCCGAGATCGACGGCGCCCGCCGTCATCTTGCGCACCGCATCCATCAGGTAGGTGTAGGCCCCGATCCGGGTCAGTGCCTCCTCGACGCCTTCGAACCTGCCGACAGCCATCTTGAACTGCGAACGCACGCGGGCATAGCCGCCGACAGCACGCGCCGTCATCTGAGCCATGCCGGTGTTCGACGAGGGCAGCGAAATCGAGCGGCCGGCCGCCAGGCATTCCATTAGCATCCGCCAGCCCTGCCCGGCCATCGCCGGGCCGCCGATGATGAAGTCGAGCGGCATGAAGACTTCGGTGCCGCGCGTCGGGCCGTTCATGAACATGGCGTTCAACGGGAAGTGGCGGCGGCCGGTATCGACGCCCGGATGATCGTAGGGCACCAGCGCGCAGGTGATGCCAACGTGCTTCTTGTCACCCAACAGGCCGTCCGGGTCGTAGAGGTGGAAGGCCAGGCCGAAGACCGTGCACACCGGGGCCAGCGTGATGTAGCGCTTGTCCCACGAAACGCGCATGCCGAGCACTTCCTTGCCCTGGTAGATGCCCTTGCAGACGACACCGCTGTCCGGGATGGAGGCCGCATCGGAACCGGCCCACGGGCTAGTCAGCGCAAAGGCCGGGACTTCGATGCCCTTGGCCAGGCGCGGCAGGTAGTGGTTCTTCTGTGCCTCGGTGCCGTAGTGCAGCAGCAGTTCGGCCGGACCGAGCGAGTTGGGGACCATGACCGACACCGACAGCGCGGACGAGCGCGTCGACAGCTTGGTCACCACCTGCGAATGGGCGTAGGCCGAGAATTCCAGGCCGCCGTACTTCTTCGGGATGATCATGCCGAGGAAGCCCTTGTCCTTGATGTAGCGCCAGGCTTCGGCCGGCAGGTCGTAGAGTTCCTGCGTCACCTGCCAGTCGTCGACCAGGCGGCAGGCTTCGGCGCATTCCTTGTCGAGGAAGGACTGCTCTTCCGGCGTCAGCCTGGGCACCGGGTAGGCGTGCAGCTTGCGCCAGTCCGGCGCACCGCGGAACAACTCCCCCTCCCACCAGACGGTGCCGGCTTCGAGCGCGTCGCGCTCGGTGTCGGACATCTGCGGCAGCACCTTGCGGTAGGTGGAAAATATGGGCCGGGTGATGATCGCCCGGCGGATCGGCCGGACGATGATCAAAACAACCAGGACCGCCAGGGCTGTGAGCCCCAGCGGCAGGATGAAGCTTTCAAACATGCGGATTGTCTCCAGATTTGGTTTTTTGATTTTTGGTCGATTTTTGCCATCGACCGTAGCATTTCAATACTGCGGCAGCGGTGCGCGCAGGCCACCGATCAGGAAGGACATCAGGCGCGGCACAAGACGGTCAAGGCGGTCCGTCGAGTCTTCTTCCTCGATCTGCCAGTCGGTGACCAGACGCAGGGCATCGGTCCCGGCAATGGCGTAGGAGGTCGCGCCCAGCATGAAGTGGAAGCGCCAGACGATCTCGGCCTTGGGCACTTCCGGCAAGGCCTTGAACAGCGCCTCCTTGTAGCGATCCATGACCGCCTTGTATTCATGCGCCAGGAACGCGCGGATGAACTCGGACGGTTCGGTCAGCGTACGCCCGAGCAGGCGGAGGAATGTCATGCCGCCCCGCTTCTCGTCGCCAGCCATGCGCAACAGCGTGCCGAAGAAAGCGTCGACAATGACCGACGGCTTGAGCGGCTCCCCGTTGGCCTCGCGCTCCAGTTCGTCGATGACGCGCATACGTTCCTCGTTCAGCCAGTCCAGCCGACGCCGGAAGACTTCCTGCATCAGCGATTCTTTGGACCCGAAATGGTAATTGACCGCCGCCAGATTGACCCCGGCCTCGCCGGTAATCTGGCGCATGGAGGTTCCTTCGTAGCCATGCGCCATGAACAGGCGCTCGGCGGCATTTAGAATGCGTTCCCCGGTATCGAGCGTACGAGCTTCCATGATGACCCCCTCCTGTGATTCATACGTTCGTTTAAAGCATAGGAAAAAATTCGGGCGGAATCAAGAATTATTTTTATTTCAACCTTGAAACCTCAGTTGGACGCGGCTGATGGCGCGTTTGGGCAGGATGGCTGGCGCGAAGCGACGATATGGTCCCTGCGCAGCAGGGATCGGTATCCCTTGCGGAAGCGGGCAGGCTCATGCCTGCAAGGAGGAGCGACAAAGCCGGACGCCCGACCATGCGTGCCAGCAGTTGCGTAGCGCTGTCACCCAACGGGTGAATCGTCTCGAAGGCACAAAAGTCAGTGTTCATGCCACGATTCAAAGATGGCAAGCAGTCAACCGAGGTTTTAAGGTTTACGGATTGCGGGCACGAATGAAGGCTTCGGCTTCGTCAGCCGGAATGGGACGGCTAAACAGGTAGCCCTGTACCAGATCGCAACCGCGACCCCGCAGATAATCCAGTTGGGCCTCGGTCTCGACGCCCTCCGCAACCACAGTCAGACCGAGATTGTGGGCCAGGCCGATGGTGGCATCGCAGATCACCGAACCATCGGTATCCTGGCCGATCTCCTCGACAAAGCTGCGATCGAGCTTGAGGTTGTTGATCGGGAACATGCGAAGGTAGCTCAGCGACGAATAGCCGGTGCCGAAATCGTCGATCGCCACGCTGACGCCCATGCTGTGCAGGATATCGAGCACGCGCACGGTCTCCGCCGGCTGTTCCATGGTGACCGACTCGGTGATTTCGAATACCAGATCGGCAGGACTCAAGCCCAGCGTGTCTACCACCTGGCTGAGCAATTTCGGCAGGTTGCCGTTGCGCATCTGGATGGCTGAGATATTGATGCCCATCCTGACGCCGGAAATGCCGGCTTGGGAAAACGCTACCAGTTGCCGGCAGGCCGCCCAGAAGACCCATTCGCCGAGCGGCTGGATCAACCCCGTTTCCTCGGCCACGCCAATGAAACGCACCGGTGGCAGCAAGCCCCTTTCCGGATGGTTCCAGCGAACCAGCGCCTCCAGGCCGGCGACCCGGCCAGTGTTCAGGTTGATCACCGGCTGGAAATGCAGGCAGAATTCCTCGCGCGCCAGCGCCAGGCGCAAATCGTGTTCGATGCGCAGGCGTTCAACCGCCGCATCGTTCATCTTGGCGTCAAAAAACTGGAAGTTGTTCCGCCCTTCCACCTTGGCGTGATACATAGCGGCATCGGCGTTCTTCATCAGAATCTCGCCATCGTTGCCGTCGGTCGGAAACATCGCGATCCCGATACTGGGCGTTGTGTACAAATCGTGCCCGCCGATCTGGCAGGGCCGGCCGACGCTGGCCACCAGTTTTTCGGCGACCAGGGCCACCGTACTGCTGTGCTCGACGTTGGCCAGCATGACCACGAATTCGTCGCCGCCCAGGCGAGCGACCACGTCGCTGTCGCGCACCGTTTCGCGCAGGCGCCGGGCGACCTCGACCAACAACTGGTCGCCGACATGGTGACCCAGCGTGTCGTTGATCACCTTGAAACGATCGAGGTCGATGAACATCAGCGCAATCCGCCTCCCCTCGCGGCGGGCGAGGGACAGCGCCTGGTCAAGCCGCTCCTTCAGGCTGAAGCGGTTGAGCAGGCCGGTCAGCATGTCGTGATGCGCGATATGGTGCAGTCGCTCCTCGGCGGCGCGTTCGGACGAGACGTCGGTAAAGTGCGCGACGTGATAGCGGACATTCCCCTCGTCATCGCGGATCAGCGAAATCGACATCCACTTCGGGTACACCCCGCCATCCTTCCGGCGGTCCCATATCTCGCCCTGCCAGAACCCGCGCTCGTTGATGTCGTGCCACATCCACTCGTATTCTTCCTGCGTCGTCCGACCCGCCGACAGGAAACTCGGATTGCGCCCCATCGCATCTTCCGCGCTATACCCCGTCAAGCGGGTAAACGCCGGGTTCACGGTGATGATCCTGTTGTCTGCATCAGTGATCACGATTGCCTCGCCGCTGTACTGGACGGCGCTGGCCAGCAGGTGCATCTGCGCCTCCATCTGCTGCTGCGCGGTCATGTCCTGCGAGGTGCCGATCGCCCGCAAGGGCGCACCATCCTTGTCGTACTCTACCTCGCAACATTCCAGCACGTGCTTGATCCGGCCGTCCGGGAGCAACAGGCGATGCCTGATCGATACCGGATGCCGTTCGTTGATTGACTCATTCAGCGCCGCATCGACAGCCGCCCGGTCGTCCGGATGCACCTGGGCCAAAAAATCCTGATAGCGCGCCCGTCCGTCAGCGTAAGAAATCACTTCGAAAATTCGGAATAATTCCTCCGAACCAGCGACCTGCATCGTCGCCAGTTCAATCTCCCAGCTGCCAAGGCCGGCGATTCGTTGCGCCGCCTTCAACTGGTCCCGATGGCGCCGCAAATACTCGTTGGCCGCCCGCTCCCGCCGCTGCGCCTGGAACATTACGAACAGCACGTAAAGCATGCAAGCCAGCAACGCCGTGCCCAATCCGCCGACGATCAAGGCACGCTGCCGCCAGAAGGCCATCACGTCGGCCTCGGAAAATCCGACCAGCACATAGAACGGATAGTTTTCGAGAACACGGTAACCATAGAGGCGCGTCACCCCGTCCGCCTGGGCGGCGAATTCCAGCACGCCGACCCGCTCGCCGGCCACGACGCGCTGATAGACAGGGTGCTTCGGCTCCAGGCGACGATTGATTTCAGCCGGTGCCGCTGGCCTCCGGACGACCAGCGTATGCGTGTCGCTACGCCGGATGGCCAAGGCCCCCGCGCTCCCCAGGCGGACTGCGTCGAACAACTGCTCGAAATAAGCCAGCTCGATGGCAGCGCTGACCATCCCGACGAATTTCCCGTCACTCGACCAGACTGCCCGCGCAGCGGCAATCGACGGCCGCCCGGTAATCCGCGACGTAACCACATCGGAAAACTGCAACTCCGTACCCCCGGCCTTCTGCAGCAACTGGAAATACGGGCGATCCGCCAGGTTGACGTAGTCCCCGCCGCCGGAGAGATACAACACCCGGCCCGACGCATCAACGACGCGAAAACCTGCCACCTCGGGAAAAGCCCGCTGCTGGCGTGCGAGGTCCTTTTCAATGGCAGCCCGGTAGCGCGGCGCAGCACCGGCAACCAAGGACTCCTTCGGCAAACGTTCGGCCAGCTCGTCGAGCGTCGCGTCAATCCGCCGCAAGGTGGCATCAAATCGCGCCTCCAGCAAGCCCGACTGGCTATTGGCTATTTGCCCCGCCTCGGCCCAGACATCCCGATAGCCCGACCACAGGACGTAGGAAAGCAAGAGGAAGCCGCCGATCACGAGCGGAATCAGGGCGATCCAAAGCTGATGCCCGTTGCGGCCACGCTGATCCGGCGTTGTATCCATGTATTGTTGTTTGCAGTCGGCGCTATCGAATGACCATTCTGCTCATGCGGACATTGAATTGCAAACACTCTCCGGCAGCGAACGGGGGTTTGCCTGGGAATATTGGATAAAACGACACACCACATCCTGCCCGCTGCTGTTTTCACGCAGCACCCGGATCGACTCGTCTACCACCGCCCATTCATCCAACGGGATTTCCCCGGGAAAGAAGCTGTCCCCCGCGTACGGCTGCTCGATCCGGGTCAGGTAGAAGCGGTCGCAATACGGCCAGGCGGCTGCGTAAAGCGACGCCCCGCCGATCACGAAAACAGGTTTTCCGGTCACCAGCGCCCGCTGCAAACCCTCCTCGACCGAAGCCACGCGGGTACATCCCGGACGCAAGATCAGATCGGCCTGATGGGTCACTACAAACGAATCCTCAGGCACGACGTCCATCGAGTCGTAGGTCAGCCGCCCGATCACCAGCGCCGCCCCGGCCACCGTCTTGTCGAAATAAGCCAGTTCCTCGGGAATATCCCAGGGCAGCCAGCCATTGAGGCCGATGGCCCCATTGCTGGACACCGCCCCGATGGCGGAGATCAGCGTTTTGTCCTGGCCCATTGCTCGCGCGTCAGCGACAGCGAAATGGCCGGCGTACCCTGGCCGTTGTAAACATGGGGCTTGTGCATCAAAACATGGGCCGAGCTGACGACTGCCATGCCGAAGATGGCGTCCATTACCTCGAGAATGCTCGACTCCAGGCAGATGCTATGGGGATTTTTCTCCAGGGCGCGAATGGCCAGAAAGATCACCTCGTAATCCACTACCTGCCGGATGTCGTGCGGATTCGCCACGGCCTCGATCGGCGCCCAAGCATCGGCATGTACGATCACCGCCTGCGGCCCGTGCTGTTCCAGCGGATTGCAGCCGGTTCGCAATTGGATCGTGGCATCCACGGAAGCACACCAGTGGTTGGCTAACACACATCACTCCTTGACTCGGTTGTCGGTTTGAACGGCGTTCACGATACCAAAGCCGCACCATCGCGCAGGCATAAAAAAGGACGCCCCAGCGTCCATCGCAACAAAAATCACGGAATTGTTCAGGCCGTGACGTTGACCAGCGTTCCCGTCTCCTGCCCGAAAGCGTTAACCACCGGCGCCGACGAGGCAGCCGTTGCTACCACCTCCGGCTGAATGATCTGGCCGATCTGTTCGTGCAGGACGCTCAGTTGCGCCTCGACCTTGCCCAGCGACCGCATGCCGACCACGCCGCGCCTGGCCTCGCTGGCCTGACCCTGGGCATGATCCGACTCGACCTTCAGGGAACGGGCATTTTGCTGGGCCTGATCGGCGACCGACTGGGCCGCACGCGCTTTCTCGCGCAATGCGCTGGCGCGCTGCTCGGCCTGATCGGCGCTACGCGAAGCCAGTTGCTGCTGGAGCTGCGCCCACAACGCACTGCCGCCGGCCTGCGCGCTGGATGATGATCCTATCGGCATCCGGGCAATCCCAGTCTGCTGACGGCCACGCGATCAGGCGGTAACGCTGATCGTCGTTCCGGTCTGCTGCCCCTGAGCATTGACGACCGGACGGGGCGCTTCTTCCTTGCGCTCGACTCGCTCTTCGGGCGGACGCTCGCGCTGCCTTTCGGCCTGCTGGCTTTGCTGCGCCTGTTGCGACTGGTTGGTCTGAGCGCCGCTATTGGTGTAGGCGCTGATGCTGGAAGTCACTGATTGGACGGCCATATTCCCCCCTGACAACGAATGTTTACATTCTAACTTTACAGCATTCGCCAGATATTTCCAGAAGTATCCATTTGCTACGGTCGCCGCAAAAAAATGGCAAAAACCGTGAATTTCCGGCCTGCGCGCCAAATGCCATGCGCGCATACAAAAAACCCGCAGAGCCTTGAGCCATGCGGGTTTTCAATCTGGTTGATCTGTTTGGTGCGAGCGGAGGGTTTCGAACCCCCGACCCCCGCCGTGTGAAGGCGATGCTCTACCCCTGAGCTACGCTCGCAAACCTTGGGATCAACGGCCACCTGGTACCAGTGGCGCTCGTGCAAGGCGCGGAAACGCCCGGCAGAGAGGCGCGCATTTAACCATAAGTGGAGCAGCGGGTCAAACGCGGGTCGGCTAGAATAGCACCCTTCGTTTCCGACCAGATACCGCATTCCATGAAGCCTGTCCGCACCCGTTTCGCCCCCAGCCCCACCGGTTACCTGCACATCGGCGGCGCCCGTACCGCGCTGTTCTCCTGGGCCTATGCCCGCCGCCACGGCGGCACCTTCATCCTGCGCATCGAGGATACCGACGTCGCACGCTCGACGCCGGAGGCCGTCCAGGCCATTCTCGACGGCATGGCCTGGCTCGGCCTGGAACACGACAAAGGCCCGTTCTACCAGATGCAGCGCATGGACCGCTACAAGGCAGTGATCCAGCAGATGTTGGCCGACGGCAGCGCCTACCAGTGCTACACGACCCGCGAGGAACTCGACGCCCTGCGCGCCGAACAGGAAGCGAAGAAGGAAAAGCCGCGCTACGACGGCCGCTGGCGCCCCGAGGCCGGCAAGACTCTGCCGACGCCGCCGGCCGACGTGCCGCCGGTCATCCGCTTCAAGAACCCGAAGGACGGCGTCGTCGCCTGGGAAGATCAGGTCAAGGGCCGCATAGAGTTCGCCAACACGGAACTGGACGACCTGATCATCGCCCGCGCCGACGGCACGCCGACCTACAATTTCTGCGTCTGCGTCGACGACTGGGACATGGGTATCACCCACGTCATCCGCGGCGACGACCACGTCAACAACACGCCGCGCCAGATCAACATCCTCAAGGCGCTGGGCGCCGAGGTGCCGGTCTACGCACACCTGTCGATGATCCTCGGCGACGACGGCGCCAAGCTGTCGAAGCGGCACGGTGCGGTGTCGGTCATGCAATATGATGAGGATGGCTTCCTCACCGAAGCCGTGATCAACTACCTGGCCCGCCTCGGCTGGTCGCATGGCGACGACGAAGTCTTCTCGCGCCAGCAGTTCGTAGAGTGGTTCGACCTCGACCACATCACCGCCTCGGCCGCCCAGTTCAACACCGAAAAGCTGCTTTGGCTGAACCAGCATTACATGAAGCTGCTATCGCCGGCCGAGCTGGCGGCCAAGGTTCAACTCCGGCTGGCCGCCCGCGGCATCGATACCAGCGCCGGCCCCGATCTGGAAAAAGCGGCCGTTTTGTACGTCGACCGTTGTAATACGCTGAACGTGCTGGCCGATGCCGTCGAGATCTTCTACGCCCACGTCACTCAAAATCCGGAACTGCTCGCCCAGCATCTTTCCGACGAAGCCCGACCGGCGCTGGCTGAGTTTGCAGCCGGCATTGCCAATGTCGACTGGGAAGTACCGGCGATCAACGCCCTGATCAAGGAAACGGTGACCAAGCATGGCCTCAAGATGCCCAAGCTGGCGATGCCGCTGCGCGTCATCCTGACCGGTCAGGCGCAGACGCCGGCGGTCGATGCGGTGATCGCCCTGATCGGCCGTGACAAGGTGGCCGCGGCCCTGACGCCGTATCTCTAAAAAATCGCGGAAGGCCCTTTACAAGGACCAATGAGGTCCCTATAATGCGGCCTTCTTTCGCGGCGGGGGTATAGCTCAGCTGGGAGAGCGCTTGCATGGCATGCAAGAGGTCAGCGGTTCGATCCCGCTTACCTCCACCAAAGTGCGAAAGAAGAAACGTCCGGGTCCCCATCGTCTAGAGGCCTAGGACACCGCCCTTTCACGGCGGTAACCGGGGTTCGAATCCCCGTGGGGACGCCAAGATTTCAAGCGCGGAGTGGTAGTTCAGTTGGTTAGAATACCGGCCTGTCACGCCGGGGGTCGCGGGTTCGAGTCCCGTCCACTCCGCCAACCTTTAGAGAACCGGATCGTTCCGGTTTTTTTTCGGATTGAAGGCATTTGCCGTCATCCCCGAAATGTAGTTCGGCTGTCTCTCAAATGGGGGTATAGCTCAGCTGGGAGAGCGCTTGCATGGCATGCAAGAGGTCAGCGGTTCGATCCCGCTTACCTCCACCAGAAGCCGAACTGGCAGTAGATTTTGAAAGTCCGGGTCCCCATCGTCTAGAGGCCTAGGACACCGCCCTTTCACGGCGGTAACCGGGGTTCGAATCCCCGTGGGGACGCCAAGCTTTAAGCGCGGAGTGGTAGTTCAGTTGGTTAGAATACCGGCCTGTCACGCCGGGGGTCGCGGGTTCGAGTCCCGTCCACTCCGCCAACGACAAAAGCCCGTTGAATCCTGTCGATTCAACGGGCTTTTTCCTTTCCAGCCGCACTACTTCTCGACGAAGGCGCGCTCGATCACGTAGTCGCCGAGTTCCCCGGTGTAGTGCTTGGACACCTTGAAGCCACGGGCGTCAAGCATGGCGGCGGTATCGGCCAGCATGGCCGGGCTGCCACAGATCATCGCCCGGTCGGTCGCCGGGTCGAGCGGCGGCTGGTCGATGTCGGCAAACAGCTTGCCGGACTCGATCAGGTCGGTCAACCGCCCTTCATTGCGGAAAGGCTCGCGGGTCACCGTCGGGTAGTAGATCAGCTTCTCGCGCGCCCAGTCGCCAAAGAACTCGTGGTCGGACAATTCGTATTCGATGTAATCGTGATAAGCCAGTTCATTGGTCCACCGCACGCCGTGGATCAGGATGATCTTCTCGAATTTCTCATACACCTCGGGATCGTGGATCAGGCTCATGAACGGCGCCAGCCCCGTGCCGGTGGCGAACAGGAACAGCCGCTTGCCCGGTTTCAGGTCGTGCAGGACCAGCGTTCCCGTCGGCTTGCGGCTGACGATCAACGGGTCCCCTGGCTGCAGGTGCTGCAGGCGGGAAGTCAGCGGGCCATCCGGCACCTTGATGCTGAAGAATTCCAGGTACTCTTCATGGTTGGCGCTGGCGATGCTGTAGGCGCGCGTCAGCGGCCGGCCCTCGACTTCCAGGCCGATCATCACGAACTGGCCATTGATGAAGCGCAGCCCGGGATCACGGGTGGTGCGGAAAGAGAACAGGCTGTCGTTCCAGTGATGGACGGAAAGGATTTTCTCGGTGGCAAGGGCGCTCATGGCAGGAACCTCGGACGGTGTTTGAAGACAGGATGAAGCATAGGCCTTGAACCATAGATAATTAAGCGGATAATTTCTCTATTCATTACCGAAATTATCGATATGCAAATCACCTTGCGCCAGCTTGAAGTCTTTGCCGCAGTCGCCCGTACCGAAAACGTCAGCCGCGCCGCCCAGGCGCTGGCCATGTCGCAGTCGGCGGCAAGCAGCGCCCTGCTCGAACTGGAGCGCCAGTTCGACTGCCCGCTGTTCGACCGCATCGGCAAGTCGCTGCACCTCAACAGCACCGGGCGCGGCCTGCTGCCGCAAGCCGACGATCTGCTCAGCCGGGCCGCCGACATCGAGGGCTACCTGGCCGGCGGCGTGCTCGGCCCACTGGCAGTCGGGGCGACGCTGACCATCGGCAACTATCTGGCGACGCTGATTGCCGCCGACTACCTGCAACGACACCCGGCTGCCAAGTTGCGCCTGCACGTTGCCAACACGCACGACATCGCCGGGCAACTGGCCCGCTTCGAGCTGGATATCGGCCTGATCGAGGGCGAGGTCGACAACCCTGATCTGGTGCTCGAACCCTGGCTGGAGGACGCCCTGGTCGTCTTTTGCGCCCCGCAGCATCCGCTGGCCGCCGCCAGCAGCGCCGACTCCGATTGCCTGGCCGGCCAACCCTGGATCCTCCGCGAACGGGGCTCGGGCACGCGGGCGCTGTTCGACCAGGTCATCGCGCGGCATCTTCCCGGCTTGAACATCCGGCTCGAACTGGAACATACCGAGGCGATCAAGCGAGCCGTGGAATCGGGACTCGGCGTTGGTTGCCTGTCGCGGCTGGCGCTGCGCGAGGCTTTCAGGCGCGGCAGCCTGGTCGAAATCCCGACGCCGCAATTCGACCTGCGTCGCCACTTTTATTTCGCCCACCACCGGCAGCGCCCGATCAGCCCGGCGACCCGGGAATTTCTCGCGCTGTGCCGCGAAATGAGCGCTGCAGCCGCCGATACCGACGCCCTTCCGCTGCCCTTCATCGCCTGAGCGACGCGCCCGGGACAATTTCGACAAATGCTACGGTCGGCACCAAAAAACACCGAATTTTCAAATTGATAGGGCACAACCGGATATCTTCCCCGCCAGCCGGAACGCGCTCCGGCCAGCGGGCTCGGGTATAATTGCCCGTTTGGCCGACCCCGTTCGCGAGGAGCTTCACCCCCATGCCGTACCGCAACGTTCTGTCGCTTGCCTGCCGTATCGCCGTTACCGGCCTTGGGCTTGCCGCGTTAACGCTGGCCGCGCCCGCACAAGCCGAAGAACTCCAGGACAACGCCGGCTTCCTGTCGCTGTCCCCAACCTTGCGCTCGATGCCGGAGCAAGCTGCCAGCCCGGCCGACGACACGCTGACCGTCCATGAAATCCGCGGCGCGCCGCAGTTGCCGCACACCATCGACCTGACGGTGCAATCGACCAACCTGTGGGAGCGCATCCGCAACGGTTTTGCGATGGCCGATCTCAACGACGATCTGGTCCTTCATTACCAGCAGTGGTATCAAAACCGCCCGGATGCCCTGCGCCGCATGGTCGAACGCAGCCGCCCCTACCTCCACCACATCGTCGAGGAACTGGAAGCGCGCGGCATGCCGACCGAACTGGCCCTGCTGCCGATGGTCGAGAGTTCGTTCAATCCCAACGCCTATTCGCCGGCCCATGCCGCCGGCCTGTGGCAGTTCATCCCGGCCACCGGCAAGCGCTTCAACCTCGAACAGAACTGGTGGCGCGACGAGCGGCGCGACATTGTCGCCTCGACTGGCGCCGCGCTCGATTACCTGCAAACCATCTACGACATGCATGGCGACTGGCATCTGGCGCTGGCCTCGTACAACTGGGGCGAAGGCGCGGTCAAGCGCGCAATCACCAAGAACGAGGCGCGCGGCCTGCCGACTGACTATCCCAACCTGACGATGCCCAACGAAACCCGGCACTACGTACCCAAACTGCAGGCACTGAAGAACATTTTCGGCAACCCGGCGCTGATCGCCCGGCTCGACCTGCCCTTCATCTCCAACGAGCCCTACTTCGCGACGTTGGAAACAAGCCGGCCGATCGACGTCAAGACCGCGGCGCGCCTGGCCAACATGTCGCTGGAAGAATTCCAGCGCCTTAACCCCTCACACAACCGCCCGATCATCGCCCCGGACACTTCGGTCGTCATTCCCGCTGACAAGCTGGACACCTTCCGGGACAACCTGCAGAACAGCCAGACGCCGCTGACCCAGTGGCAGGCCTATACGGTCACATCGGCCGAACGCCTGACGCAGATCGCCGCCCGCTTCGACACCACCGCCGCCGAACTGGCCCGCATCAACGGCCTGGCCGCGAATGTCCGCCTCGGCGCCGGCTCGACGCTGCTGGTCCCGGGCAATGGCCTGGGCCTGCGCAACCTGCTCAGCACGGCGGCGCCACAGCACATCATCGAACCGGAACGGACCGCCCGAGGATGTGGCAAGGCCGGGAAACGCGCCGCCAAGCCCTGCGTAGCAGCAAAGGCCGGCAACAAAGTCGCGGGTACTACCAGGGTGGGCAAAGGAAACAGCAAGCCCGTCGCGAGCGCCGGAGCTCCGGCCAAGGCCAAGGCCGCCAGCGCAAAGCCAGCCAAAGGTGGCGCTGCCAGCAAACCGGCCAAAGGGCCGGCCAAGGTCACAAAACCCAGCCAGGGCAAGCGCGGCTGATTCAGCCGGCCAGGTGACAGCTCACCGTATGCGTCCCTGAAATATCCGTCGTCGACGGATAACGCTGGCGGCAAACGTCCATCGCCATTGGGCAGCGCGGATGGAAATGGCAGCCGGCCGGCGGGTTGGCCGGCGACGGCGTTTCGCCTGGCAGGCGGATGACCGCCTGAGCACCTTCCAGGCGCGGCACCGGCACGGCCGACAACAGCGCCTGCGTGTAAGGGTGCATCGGCGAGCGCAGCACATCCTCGGCCCGCCCCCGTTCGACGATACGCCCGAGATACATGACCGCCACGTCGTGCGCCAGATATTCGACCACCGCAAAATTGTGGGTGATGAACAGGTAGGCGACTCCCAGCTCGCCCTGCAATTTCTTCAGCAGGTTGAGGATCTGCGCCTGGACCGAAACGTCGAGCGCCGAAGTCGGTTCGTCGCAGATCAACAGCTCCGGCTGCACAGCCAGGGCACGGGCGACGGCAATGCGCTGGCGCTGGCCGCCGGAGAATTCGTGCGGGTAACGCTCGGCAGCATCGGTCGGCAGACCGACCTGCTGCAGCAAGGCAGCGACCGCCGCGCTACGGGCCGCCGATTCGGCCTCGATACCGAGCGCCCCCATGCCTTCTGCGATGATCTCGCCGACCCGCAAACGCGGGTTCAGCGAGGCGAACGGGTCCTGGAAAACCATCTGCATGTGCCGGCGGGCGCCGCGCAGGCGCTTGCCTTTGAGGCCGACCAGTTCGCCGCCGCCGAGCCTGACGCTGCCCTCGGTTGGTTTGATCAGCTGCAGCAGCGCCTTCCCGACCGTCGTCTTGCCGCAGCCGGATTCGCCGACCAGGGCCAGCGTGCGGCCAGCGGCGATAGCCAGCGAGACGCCATCCACGGCCCGGACATGGCCGACCGTGCGCTGCAGGAAACCCTTGCGGATGGGGAAATGCACCTTAAGGTCGGCGACTTCGAGGAAAGCCCGGCCCGGATCGATGTCGAGTTCAGTGACCGCGTGGCCGGTGCCGTTGACCGCCGCAGCCTCGCCCCGCCAGTGGCAGCGGACCGTGTGCGCCGCGCCGGCCTCGCGCCAGGGCGGCGACTGTTCGCGGCAGACCGCCATGACGTGCGGACAGCGATCGGCAAAGCGGCAGCCAGTGGGCATTGCAGCTAGCGGGGGCACCTGGCCGGGAATGGTGGTCAGGCGCAGGCCGCGCCGGGAGATGTCGGGCAAGGCCGCGAACAACGCCTGGGTGTAGGGATGGCGCGGCCGGCTGAAGAATTCCTCGCGGCTGGCCACTTCGACCAGCTCACCGGCGTACATGACGCCGATGCGATGGGCCATGCGGGCGACGACGCCGAGGTCATGGGTGATCAGCAGCATGCCCATGCCGCGCTCGGCCTGGATCTTGGCCAGCAGATCGAGGATCTGCGCCTGGACGGTGACATCCAGCGCGGTAGTCGGCTCATCGGCGATCAGCAGTTCCGGTTCCCCGGCCAGCGCGATGGCGATCATCACCCGCTGCTTCATGCCACCCGAGAACTGGAACGGATATTCGGTCAGCCGCCGTTCCGGATCGGCGATGCCGACCTGGCGCAGCAGGTCGACCATGCGTTCGGTCGCCGCCGCCCCGCGCAGGCCGAGGTGGCGTTCCAGCACTTCGCCGATCTGCTGGCCGACGGTGAGCACCGGATTGAGGCTGGTCGCCGGCTCCTGGAAGATCATCGCCATCTTGCCGCCGCGGTAGGCGCGCATGTCGGCTTCGGAGAGGGCGAGCAGATTCGTTCCGTCGAGTTCGACCCGGCCGTCGAGGATGCGCCCGGCCGCCGGCAGCAGGCGCATGATGCCCTGCGCAGTGGCCGACTTGCCGCAGCCCGATTCGCCGAGCAGGGCGAAGGTCTCGCCCTGGGCGATGGCGAAGGAAATGCCGTCGACCGCGGCCAGTGCCTGCTTGCCGGCCATGAAGCCGAGACGGAGGTTGTCGACGGAAAGCAGTGGATCAGACATGCTTGATTGAACCGCCGAGACGCCGAGAAACGGAGAAAATCTTTCTTTCTCTTACCTTTCTCTGCACCTCTGCGCCTCTGCGGTTGGATTCGTTTTTCATGCAGCCCTCGGGTCGAATGCGTCGCGCACGGCGTCGGCGAACAGGTTGGCGGCCAGTACCAGCACGAACATCGCCGAGAACGCCGCAGCCAACGACCACCAGACGACCGGCTCGCGGCCGAGTTCCATCCGGGCGTTGTTGATCATCGTACCGAAGCTGGTCATCGTCGGATCGACGCCGATACCGACGTAGGACAGCACCGCCTCGGCCAGCACCAGCCCAGAGAAGTCCATGACCAGCGCGATGATCACGATGTGCATCAGGTTGGGCAGGATGTGGCGGACGATGATCCGCCAGCTCGACACCCCGAAGGCTTGCGCCGCCTGGATGTATTCGAGTTCGCGCAGCTTCAGCGTCTCGCCGCGCAGCAGCCGGCACAGCCCGGTCCATGACGTGATGCCGAGGATGAAACAAAGCGCCAGCAGGCGCAGGTCGGCACGCTCGGCGGCAGTCGAAAACCACTCGGGATGGCTGTCGATGACCACCTGCATCATCAGCACGGCGGCGGCGATCAGCAGCACGCCGGGGATCGAGTTGAGCACGGTGTAGATGTACTGGATCACGTCATCGACCCAGCCGCGGAAATAGCCGGCGACGATGCCGAGCAACACGGCCATCGGCAACATGACCAGCGTCGTGACCAGACCGATGATCAGCCCGGTGCGCACGCTTTTGAGGATTTGATAGAGCACGTCCTGGCCGACCTTGTCGGTGCCGAAGACGTGGTACTGGCCGGCCAGCCAGAACAGCGGCACGGCAGTCAGCAGGATCAGCGCCAGCGTGCCAAGGACCGCATCCCAGGCGAAGCCGGATTCACCGGACAACGGTTTTTGCCCTTTTTTCGGGCCGACCGTAGCATTCTGCCTGAGGGCGGCGACCGCGCCGAAAATAGCCAGCCAGGCGACAAAAGCCAGCACACCGGCCTTGAAGGCGGTGAACCCGGCATCGGCCGCCACTTCGTCCTCGCGCTCGCCGAGATGCTTGCCGCCGTGCTTCAGCCGCGGGTATTCGCGCACCGGCCCCTGCCCCGGCACGTCGATGGTTTCCTTGGCGTAGAGCCGCGTCGCAAACGGTTCGGAATAGGTCTTTTCATTGCGCAAACGCAGCGGCGAAGCCAGTGCATCGAGCACCGACAGCACCTCGACTGCATAGCTCGCCTTCTGGCCAGGCTTGCCGTCCAGTTGCACGCGGTAATGCAGCGAGTCGAGCAGACCGATCAACACGAAGGCGAGCAGCACGGTGGCCGAGGCCATGCCGACCCGGTTGGCGCCGACCCGCCGCCAGGCAGCGAGCAGCGGTGGATTCCTGGCAATCAGCACACCCAGCGCGATCCCGGCTGCCACCAGCAGCCAGATCAGCACATCCGACCAGAGAACGACGACCTGAAAGCCCATCATTCGAAGCGTATCCGCGGATCGACCAGGGTGTAGGAAATGTCGGTCAGGATCAGGCCGACGATATAGAGCACCGAGCCGATGAAGACCATCGAGCGGACGACCGAGAAATCCTGGGCGTTGATCGCCTCGATGGTGTAGCTGCCCAAGCCGGGAATGCCGAAGAAGGATTCGGTCAGCAGCGAGCCCATGAAAAGCAGCGGAATGACCACGACGACGCCGGTCAGGATCGGGATCAGTGCATTGCGGAGGATGTGGCGGAAAAAGACGATGGTTTCCGGCAGGCCCTTGGCGCGGGCCGTACGCACGTAATCCTTGCTGACTTCCTCGAGGAAAATGGTCCGGTACCAGCGCGTCGACGAACCGATGCCGGAAATCACCCCGATCACCACCGGCAGGATCAGGAAGCGCCACGCCTCCAGCCCACCCCCGTAGCCGGAAATTGGCACTAGCCGCCAGATCTTGCTGATCAGGTACTGCCCGCCGATGATGTAGAACAGGCCGGAAATCGACATCGCCGCCACGCACAGCACGACACCCCAGAAATCGAAGGCGGTGGCGCGGAAGAAGGCCAGCGTCAGCGCAAACGTCACCGTCACGAACAGCCCAAGAATGAAGGTCGGCAGCGCGATGGCCAGCGACGGCAGCATCCGGTTGCCAATCTCGCGGGCGATGTCGCGGCCGTCCTCGGCGCGGCCAAAATCGCCGACGAACATGCGCGCCGATTTCTGGAAAAAAATGGTATCGACCGTAGCATTCAGCCCGCTCGCCTCGCTGTTCCACAACAGCGGCTTGTCGTAGCCACGCTCGACCTTCCATTTCTGGATTGCCTCCGGCGTCACCCGCTTGACGCCCAGCTGCATGCGCGCCATGTCATCCAGCGTATTGACGACGAAGAACAGCGCGAAGGTGATCAGATTCACCCCGATCAAAATCGGCAGCGCGTAGAGCAGGCGGCGAACGATGTAGGCAAGCATTGGCCCGATTATGCCAAGAGCCGGCCGGGAATGGCGAGGACTATGCATGGGCGGCCTGGCGCCAACATTCTCGATTGACATGAATTGAAGAGCACGGCGATACTCACCCCGGCGCCACCCTTGCCGCAAAAAACCGGAGCCGGCGCCATCCGGAATCGTCCGCCGGCCACCGGTGACACGCCCGGCGGCAGTATCCACAGCTATCATGAACTGGAATCCGGTCCTCCCCGTCCTTGAGCAAAGTCGCCGCACGCCCGACCGGCTGGCGCTTTTTGCCGACGGCGTCGAGCTGAGCTATGGCGAACTCGCGCGCCGGGCCGCACGCCTGGCGGCGGCGCTGGGCGAACAGGGAATAGGCCGGGGCAGCCGCGTCGGCATCCTTGGCTCGCGCAGCCTGATCGCGGTCGAAGCGGTCCTTGGCGTCGCCTGGTGCGGCGCCACCTACGTCCCGCTCGGCCTGCGCTGGCCCGAAGACAGAATCAACACGGTAGTCTCCCTGACCAAGCTGGATGCGCTGATTGCCGATCGCAGCGGCGCCGCGCTGCTCACTGCAGACATGCTGGCCAACATCAGGATTCTGGCACTGCCTGCGGATGCCCCGGCGGAAATACCGCCGGGTAGCGCAGAGCGCGTCGTAATCAGGGTGGACGGACATGACGGCAGCGAATCGCCGCCCGCTTCCGCACCATTCCCCGAGCCAGCGGAGATGTCCGCCAATGACCAGGTCTACGTCATCTTCACGTCAGGCACTACCGGCGTCCCGAAAGGCGTGATGGTGGCGAGCGCATCACTGGCTACCTACCTCGCTGCCCTGGGCGCACGCAAGGCGATGACGCCCGACGACCGTGCCTCGCACTTCACCGAATTGAGCTTTGATCCGTCAGTCGGCGAGATTTTCTTGCCGCTCTACGTCGGCGCATCGCTGCATGTGCTTCCTGCGCTCAGCACAGTGTCACCAGCACGTTTCATCCGTGATCGCCAGCTTACCGTCTGGGGATCGGCCCCGGCGGCCATTGCCTGGCTGCGCGACACCCGCTCCCTGCAGCCCGGGTCGCTGCCGACGCTGCGTTACAGTTCCTTCGGCGGCGAACCCTTGCCGCTCGCTTCCGTGCGTGCCTGGCAGGCGGCGGCGCCGAACAGCGTGGTCGACAACCTCTATGGCCCGACCGAGGCGACGGTCGACTGCGCCGGCCAGCGGGTGGAGCCGGGAGCGACGCCGGTGGTTACGCCGGAACGCGGCGTCCTGGCGATAGGTACCCCCCACCCCGGCAGCGAACTCGCCGTATTCAGTCCGGATCGGCGCCCACTGCCGTGCGGCGAAGTCGGAGAACTCGGCATTGCCGGCCGGCAGCTGGCAGTAGGCTATTTCGAGGCGCCCGGCCTGACCGCCGAGCGCTATCCGGTCATCGACGGCAAGCGATGGTTTCTCACCGGCGACCTCGCAATGCAGGATGCAGCCGGCCTGTTCCATCACTTCGGCCGTCTCGACAACCAGATCAAGATTCACGGCCATCGTGTCGAACTCGAAGAAATTGAGGCCCACCTGCGCGCCGTGACCCAGAATGACCAAGTAGCAGCTGTGGCCTGGCCAGTGGCGGACGGCGTGGCCCTGTCTATCGTCGGCTTCGTCGCAACCTGCGGGATTCCACCCAACAAGATCCGCGAAGCGCTGCGCAAGTGGCTGCCGCCGCACATGGTGCCGTCCACCATCCACGAACTTGCAACACTGCCGCTCAATACCACGGGCAAACTGGACCGGCGGGCGCTGATCGACCGCCTCCAGACCCGCAAGCCCGACGACGAGGCACTCCTTGGCTGAGACGTTGAGTTCGGCATTGCGCCGCTACGGCATCGGCACCCATCCGCTGGAATGGCGGATACCGCCCATCGAGACCTACCCGCGCGTGGTCGCCTTCGCGCAGACTCTGGCCGGCAAACTGGTGCTGTTCGCGCTGGCCGCCGTGCTGCTGCGTTTCCTGGCCGACGGCCCGTGGATACCGGTCACGATTGCGGCCGCCGCAGTATCGTATGCAGGCCGCCACCGCCACTTCGCAGCGCTACTGGCAACAGGGGCACTGCTTGGCCTAGCTCCGGACTGGTTCGAATACCGCGCAGTTTACCAAATCGCCGAACAGCAGGGACTCATCGACAGCCTGCGCCTCGGCTACGTGCGCGCCGGCACGCTGCTGGCCTGCGTTCCGCTCACTGTCGCCGTGCTCTGGCTGGCACGGCGTTATCGGGACCACCCGCTCGGGCAACGCCCGGTGCTCATACAGCACCTGGTCTTCATCGGCCTGGTCTGGCTGGCTGTGTCGCAACTGCTGCAAGGCATGGCGCTGCTACTGCTGTGGAGCCTGATCGCCGTATTTGCCGCCTATTTCTGGTTTCTCGCCTACGCACTGATCGGCGCGCGCCACCGTGAACCGCCATCCATCCTGTTTCAGCTGGCGACCTTTCATCCCTTTTTCGGATCGACCGCCACGCCGATGGCCAAGGGTGCCACCAACTGGCGCAGCGTCGAGGCAGGCACCGACGAGGAGCTCGCCGTCACCCAGCTGAAGGGACTCAAGCTCCTCGCCTGGGCATTCTTTCTCAAGGCAGTGTTGTGGGCATTTCGCAAGGTCGTGTACGGCAAGCTCGGCGTCACACCCCTGATCGTCGCCTTCGAACGCTTCGTCAGCGATGGCATGGCCCCCGGCGCGATGGGTAGCCTGAGCATCGTGGCCAATTTCTTCGAACAATTACTGATTCTCGCCGTCTGGGGGCATGCCATTGTCGCCACCGGCCGGCTGGCCGGCTTCCGCCTGCTGCGCAACACCTGGCGGCCGCTGGCCTCACGCACGCTGGCGGAATTCTGGAACCGCTATTTCTATTACTTCAAGGAAATAATGGTGCACGTGTATTTCTATCCAACCTACGTACGCTTCTTCAAGCGTAGCCCGCGCTTGCGCGTGGCCTTCGCCACCTTCATGGCTGCCGGGGTCGGCAACTGGCTGTTCCATTTCATGCTGGAAAACTATCGGGTCGCCCAGGATGGCTTCGAAGTGTCGCTGGCGCACATGCAGACCTATGCCTTCTACTGTCTGCTGCTGGTCGGTGGCATCGTTTTCTCGCAATTGCGTGGGTGGCGTCCGGACCCGAACGCAGGTTGGCTACGCAACCGGTTCATTCCATCGTTGTCGGTGGCGCTGTTCTACTGCCTGCTGTCGTTTTTCGACGGCCCGCAGCGCCATGTTGCGCTGGAAGATCACTTCGCCTTCTTGTTCAAGGTATTGGGAGTCTAGACATGGACCAGCAGGACTGGGTACGAATCAGGACATTCATCACGGAATTGCTTGGCGAACAGGATGATCGCGCTTCGTTCGCGGACGACGAGTCGCTGATCAAATCCGGCCGACTGGATTCGCTGGCCGTCACAAAGATGGTGATGTTTCTGGAAACCGATTTCGATGTGGATTTTGCCCGGATCGAATTCGATCCGGAACGCTTCGATTCCGTAACCGAGATCGCGGCGGTGATCGAGGAATCGCGCGGCTTGCGCTAGGCCGCGAAGCGCCGCACCCAGGAATTCACAGCGCTGCTGTCGCCGAGAAAGTAGGAGTGACACTGCTCACCCCGGGCATAGGGCGGCCAGCGCAGGAGCAGTTCATGGGCGCGCGGCATGGCGTGAAAGGGAAGTCCCGGCGCCAGGTGATGCAGCAGGTGATAGCCATTGTTGTGGGGATGGAAGATCTCGGCCACCGTGCCGCCAATCGGATGATTGCGGCTGAAGGCAACGAGGCCGTTCGGATTGAGGCCGACATGATCCGAGATTTCCCGGAATGCCGTGATCACATGGAAGGCCGTGGCCCTCGCCCCCACCCAGAGGGCGAGGAAGACCAGTGCAGCGTTTGCCCCCCAAATGAGGGTAATCAGACCGAGCACTGTTGCCCACCAACCCAGGACGCCAAGGAGCGACGCTCCGTTCATGCGCGCCAGATGCGCGAGGAGCGAAGCGCGGAACATGCGCGGAGATAGGATCTGGTCGAGCCAGACCGGGAGCCAGCCACGCGACAGCCTGGTTTCGTCATGGATGAAATCCGGGTCGCGGGCGGGGTCACCGAGAAAGCGGTGGTGGTGGGTGTGGTCATCGCGGTAGATCGCCATGGATACCCAGAGCGGCCAGCAAAACAAAACATTGGCGAGAGCCACCGAACGGCGCCGGCTGGCTGCCAATCCGCGGTGCGAGGCGTCATGAAGTATATTACCCAGCGCCCGCTGGCGGTTTCCGATCACCAGCAAAGCGACCGGCGTTGCCACCCAGCCGAAGACAAAGGTCGCGGACGTCGCCAGCGCAATCAGCAACCAGTCACCGGCCAGCGCCAGCAGCGCGCGGTACACGCGGGGACGATGCAGCGCCACCAGCTCCCCGGAGATGTCGTTGTCCCGGGCAAATTTCCACATCTCGGCGATTTCGGCCAACATCGCCTCGCGTCGTCCGGAACGCCGCTCAGGCAAATCAGAAGTGGCTGATTTCAGGTTTGTTGGCATGGTTCGGGAAGCATTGCGGATTGATAGCCAATTTCACAGGCTGAGCACCTCGTGCCCGCCCGCGGAGAGGGCAAGGATCGCCCGATTTATGTCGACACTTTTCACCAGAATGTAATCGGTATCGTAGGTCGACACGGCGAAGATGCTGACGTCGGCGTCAGCCAGTATCTGCGCGAGTTCGGCGAGCACGCCGACCAGGGTGAATTCCAGCTTGCCAGCGATGCGCAGGCAGGACCAGCCAGGTTCACACTCCCACGGGCCGAAATCCATTTCCTGCGGCGCAATGATCGACAGCTCATCGTCGCTGCGCGTGACCGAGTACCAGGCTGCCAAACGCAATGCAGCGAAGTCGACCGATACGTCCGGAGGCAGACGATGAATGGCAAAGCTCTCCGGCCTGAGCAGCAAACGGAGTCCGGTTGTCCCGCGGCGTTTCACGTCAGCATCTCCCTCGACCTACAACGTCCGACCACATGCCCACCTGCACCTTTTGAAGCCATGAATATGAGATTTTCCAACGGACAGAGCGCAATTCGCCAGTATTTTACTCAATATGAAGCAAATGGTTTGGCAGCACGAACACCCTCAGGGAAGAGACGCCATCGTGATCGATCCGACGTATCATCCGTAGCGGTGGCGGCTTACAAAAGCTCACACAACACTAGGGAAACATGTGAGATATTCCGCCCCCGACACCATGCTTCCAGGAAGACTCATTCGGGTTTGCAGTGCAGAGAAACAAGAAACCCCGCTGTTCTCAAGCCAATGATTGGCAAGGAAAAACGGGGCTCTATTGTGGCTGGCGGAGAGGGTGGGATTCGAACCCACGGTACCTTGCAGTACGCCTGATTTCGAATCAGGTACATTCGACCACTCTGCCACCTCTCCGCGGGACCGAAATAATATCACAACAGATGCGCTGGATAAAACGACTATTGACGTTTTCAGGACTCCTGATCGCTGCTGGCTGCGGCGATGTCGGGTCGCATCTGCCGTTTCCGACGCCGGCCCAGCATGACCTGGTCGTCCTGACCCGCCCGGGACTTATGACCTACACGACGGACGAGAACGGCAATCCGGCCGGACTCGAATACGACCTGACCCAAGCCTTTGCCCGGGAACTCGGCGTTGATGTCAAATACATCGTCGTCGAACCGGAGGAACTTGAGGCCAGGCTGGCCGGCAGCAAATACCACCTGGCCGCCGCCTGGCTGTCGCCGGGGAGCGATGACAATCAGGCGACTCCCGCCATTTTCCAAACCCGCGATATCCTGGTCCAGCACGAAGCCTCGCTGCCGCTATCGGAACAGTCGCAACTGGCGGGCAAGACCGTTCATGTCATAGCCGGTTCGCGCCAGGCGGCAACCCTGCAAAGGATTGCCCGGGCGATTCCTGATCTGAAGGTCGTCGAAGTCGGCCAGGGCACCAACCTCGACCTGCTGGAAAAGCTCGGCGACCGGCAGATCGATTTCGCTGCCATCGATGAGAGCTTCGAGGACATCGCCAACCAGTACGTTCCCAGCCTGCGCGCCACCCTGCCGCTGGGCGACAGCGAACCGGTGGTCTGGCTGCTCGGCCGGCATCCCAATACAGAGCTGAAGGCGCGTCTCGACGCTTTTATCGAACGCGTCCAGCACGACGGTACACTGGCCCGTCTGGAAGATCGCTACCTGGGTCATGTCCGGCGGCTGAATCAGCCGGACATTGTCAAGTTCCTCGGTGAAATCGAAACCACCCTGCCCAAGTTCCGCAAGTACTTCCAGGCGGCGCAGGCGCTGACCGGCCTCGACTGGCGACTGATCGCCGCCATTGCCTACCATGAGTCGCACTGGGACCCGAATGCGACCAGCTACACCAATGTGCGCGGCATCATGATGTTGACCGAGGAAACCGCCGACCGACTGGAGGTCGGCAACCGGCTCGATCCGAGCGAGAGCATCCTGGCCGGTGCGCGCTATCTCAACCTGCTCAAGGAACAACTACCCGATGAAGTTGAAGAGCCGGACCGTACCTGGCTGGCGCTCGCCGCCTACAACATCGGCCCGGGTCATCTCAGCGCGGCGCGGACGCTGGCCCGGCAACTGAAAGCGGACCCGAATGCCTGGTACGAAATGAAGGGCGTCCTGCCCAGGCTGGCCCAGGCGAAGTATTTCCAGCAGCTGAAGACAGGCCGGGCACGCGGCGGCGAAGCGGTCATCCTGGTCGAGAATATCCGCAGCTACTACGACATCCTGCAGCGCAATGCGCAGCCGTTTGCACCGACGCCCCGTACGGCTGAAAGCCTGAAGCGTCTGGTCATTGAAGTCGAGGAACGGCGCAAGGCCTATGTCAAGAGAACAACTGCGGCTCGCTCGATTTCAGCCATGGAGGCTGAGCAAACCACCGATCCGGGCCTCAAGCTGCCAACAACCGGAAACACCCCGGGCCTCGCCGTAACGGCCGAGCTGGACTAAGCGGCCAGCAGGCACTAGAGGCGTTTGGCCCGGACCGAAACGATCAGCGCGCTGGCGTCAGCAATTCCTGCCCACCCATGTATGGGCGCAGAACGGCAGGGATGACCACACTGCCATCAGCCTGCTGGTTGTTCTCCAGAATGGCGACCAGCGTGCGGCCGACGGCCAGGCCTGACCCATTGAGGGTGTGGCAGAGCTCCGGCTTGTTTTTGTCGTTGCGGAAGCGGGCCTGCATGCGGCGTGCCTGGAAGGCGCCGAAGTTCGAGCAGGACGAGATCTCGCGGTAGGTGTTCTGGGCGGGCAGCCAGACTTCGAGGTCGTAGGTCTTGGCGGCGGAGAAGCCCATGTCGCCGGAGCACAGGGCCATGCGGCGGTACGGCAATTCCAGCTTTTCGAGAATGATCTCGGCCTGGCGGGTCAGTTCCTCGTGCGCTTCGGCCGATTTTTCCGGATGGACGATCTGGACCAGCTCGACCTTGTCGAACTGGTGCTGGCGAATCATGCCACGCACGTCACGGCCGCCAGAACCGGCTTCGGACCGGAAACACGGCGTGTGGCAGACGAACTTCAGCGGCAGCGCCTCGGCGGCCAGGATTTCGTCGCGGACGATGTTGGTGACCGGCACTTCGGCGGTCGGGATCAGGTAGAGCGGGTCCTGGTCGCCGCGCAGCACCTTGAACAGGTCTTCCTCGAACTTCGGCAACTGGCCGGTGCCATGCAGGCTGGCGGCGTTGACCAGGTAGGGGGCATAGATTTCGGTATAACCATGCTCGGCGCTGTGCGTGTCGAGCATGAACTGGGCAAGCGCGCGATGCAGACGGGCCAGGCCCCCTTTGAGCAACGAGAAGCGCGAACCGGAAATCTTGGCGGCGGTAGCAAAATCGAGCTGGCCTAGCGCCTCGCCGACGTCGGTATGGTCCTTGACCTCGAAATCGAAAGTGCGCGGCGTGCCCCAGCGCTTGATCTCGACATTGCCGTTCTCGTCGCTGCCAACCGGCACCGATTCGTCGGGAATATTGGGCAGCGCGGCGAGAATGGCGTTGAATTTGTCCAGCAGTTCGCCGAGACGGGCTTCGGAAGCCTTCAGCTCGTCGCCCAGCGCGCCGACCTCGGCCATCACCGCCGACGCATCCTCGCCCTTGCCCTTCAACATGCCGATCTGCTTGGACAGGCTGTTGCGCTGCGCCTGCAACTCCTGCGTCCGGGTCTGCAGCGTCTTGCGCTCGGTTTCCAGCGCCTTGAATTCGGAAAAGTCGATCGGCTTGCCGCGCTTGGCCAGGCCTTCGGCGACCGCGTCGAGGTTGGAGCGGAGAAGTTGGATGTCGAGCATGATGCACCTGCGGATTTATGAACCCGCGATTATACGCGAGGCCCTGCGGGCAGTGCCGGCCGACCGGGCAGATTGCCCGATCTGAGCCCGACCACATCCCGGTTGCTATGCCATCGCCTAAAATGGAAGCATAAACAACGGTTCCCCGTGCGAACCGCCTAAAACGGAGACAAACATGGGTAAATGCCGAAATGCTACGGTCGCCCCGAAATTTTGGCCAAAACCGGAATCGTTCGGCTCGCTGCTGCACTGGCTTCTGGCGTTCTTCTGCCTTGTCAGCAGCACCTCGGCCCTGGCAGGCAGCCTGAGCAAAGCCGACATCGAACGCCGCTTCGGCCCGCCGTTGCATGTCCAGGAAAAACTCACAGAAATCCCCGCCTGGCCGCTGACCAGCGAACTGGAACCGGAAGGCGGCCCGGTCGGCTACGTCTTCGAATCAGTCGATCTGGCGCCCATTCCCGGCTTCGAGGGAACGCCGATGAATTTCCTGGTCTCGATCGACCGCAAGGGCAATTTCATGGACGTCGAGCTGCTCCACCAGCACGAGCCGGTCTTTCTCGGCGGCATCGGCGAGGCACCGCTGAAGGAGTTCCTGACCCAGTACGCCGGGCGCAATATCAAGCAGCAGTTCCTGATCGCCCTCAACGCCGCACGCAATCGCACCGGCCCATCCAGTGGGCAGAATTTCCAGACCACGCTGGACGGCGTCGCCAAAGCCACCGCCTCGGTACGCATCGTCAACCAGAGCGTGCTGGGTGCGGCGCTCGAAGTCGCCCGAGCCAAGCTGGGCTTTTCCGCCCGCAAGGAGCGCGGCCCGGTAGCCCATGCGCTACCCGACGTCTACGAACCCGTTGCCTTTGCCGAGATGCTGAAAAACGGCATGGTCGGCCGCCTGCGCCTGACCAACGCCGAGGTTGAGAAACTGTTCGCCGGCACCGACGGCGCCGGCGTGGACGACGAAGCGCTGGCCAAGCCCGACGAGGTCTTCGTCGACCTCTACATCGCCTACCTGAACACCCCGACCATCGGCCGCGCCATCCTTGGTGACGCCCAGTACAAGACCGTCATCGACCGGAATTTCGACAACGAGCACCTGTGGTGGATCGCCACGGCCGGCCGCTACCCCTTTGTCGACGACGCCTTCGTCCCCGGCGCCCAGTCCCGTCGCCTGACCCTGGCCCAGGACGGGTACTTTCTGGAAGCGCGGGATCAGGGATTCGAACCGTCGGTTTCGGTCGCCGGTGCCGACCTGAATACCTCGCTGATCTTCGGCGTCTTCTCCGAAGCCGGTCTCGACCCGGCCCGCCCCCTCGACCTGGCACTGACCATCAGCCGCGCCAAGGGCATGATCCTGCCCATCATGACCCACAAGCAGGCCACACTGTCCTACTCGCCGCCCAAGAGCCTGTTTGTGTATCCGCCGGAGCCGACCCCGGAATGGCTGCTCGCCTGGCAGGCGCGCTGGCTTGAACTGACCATCATCGGCGCCGCCCTCGCCCTGCTCTCCGTCGTTCTCGCCCGGCCGCGCTGGATCTCGGTCGAACCGCGCCGGCTGGCAATCTTCCGCCTCGGCTTCCTGGCCTTCACGCTTCTCTATCTCGGCTGGTACGCGCAGGGGCAGCTGTCGATGGTCCAGATTACCGGCGCCATCAAGTCGCTGAAGGCCGGCCAGGGGCTGTCGAGCTACCTCTACGACCCGATCTCGCTGCTGCTGATCGCCTTCACACTGGTCAGCTTCTTCGTCTGGGGACGCGGCACCTTCTGCGGCTGGCTCTGCCCCTTCGGCGCCCTGCAGGAATTCATCGGCAAGCTGGCCAAACTGCTGCGCCTGCCGCAGGTCAAAATCCCTCTGGCGCTGGCCAAGAAACTGGAATGGGGACGTTATCTGGTCCTCGCCGTATTGGTCGGCGCGGCCTTCCTGCTGCCGCGCCAGGGCGAAACCTTGAACGAGGTCGAACCCTTCAAGACGGCGATCACCGTCGGCTTCGACCGCACCTGGCCCTTCGTCGCCTACGCGGTGGGGCTGCTGGTCGCCGGGGCGTTCTACTACAAATTCTTCTGCCGCTTCATCTGCCCGCTCGGCGGCGCCATGTCGCTCGGCGGCCGCCTGCGCCGCTGGAACTGGCTGCCGCGCCGCGCAGAATGCGGCAAGCCCTGCCAGCGCTGCAAGGTGGTCTGCGAATACGATGCCATCGAGCCGACCGGCGAAATCCGCTACGACGCCTGCTTCCAGTGCCTGGACTGTGTGGGTATCTACCACGACGACCGGCGCTGCGTGCCGATCATGATCTACGACAAGCGCGGCAAGACTTTGACGCCGCGGGCGAGCGGCAAATCAGGCGGGACGACGGCGGAACAAGCCGCGTAGCAAGCGCCAGAAGCGGAACAGCAGCCAGCCGGCAAGTACCAGGAAGATTGCCAGCAGGCCGAGGAACAGTGCCGGCGAAGCCAGCATCGCCCACAGCCCGCCGAGTACCATGCCCTCCTCGCTGAACGAGGCAAGCCAGTTCGAGAACGGCTCCGGCGAGGTGTTGATCGCCAGCCGACTGCCGGCCTTGGCGAAATGCGTGCCGGCCGTGATCGTGCCGCCGATCAGCCCGGCGGCGAGCGTCCAGGCCGGATCGACCTCGCCGATCGCGAAAGCAGCCAGCAAGGCGCCGGCCGGAATGCGAATGAAGGTCTGGAAGGCATCCCACAGCGAATCGAAGGCCGGCACCTTGTCGGCAATCAGCTCGGCCAGCGCCATGATACCGGCCACCGCGATAACCAGCGGGTGATGCAGGACGCTGAGCGTGTCCGGCAGGTACAGGAGGCCGAAATAACTCAAAAGGCCTGCCAGAAAGACCACTAGATAAAGTCGCAGGCCGCTGGCCCAGGCCAGTCCGGCCGATAGGGCGATGGTCTGGATCAGATCCATCCGGCCCGAGGCCCAACCATGTTGCGGCAAGCGATGTCCGGTCTCACTTCTTGCCGGCCTTGCGATCCAGTTCGCGCAGGTGAGCCAGCTTCTCGGCGATCTTGCCCTCCAGGCCGCGCGGCGTTGGTTCATACCAGCCCGGCTCGGCCAGCCCATCCGGCAGGTAGCTTTCGCCGGCGGCGTAGGCTTCCGGCTCGTCATGGGCGTAGCGGTACGCGTGGCCGTGGCCGAGTTCCTTCATCAGCTTGGTCGGCGCGTTGCGCAGGTGGTTGGGCACCGGCCGCGAACCGTCCTGCTTCACGAAGGCGCGCGCCGCGTTGTAGGCGTTGTAGCCGGCGTTCGACTTGGCGGCGACGGCCAGGTAGGTCACCGCCTGGGCCAGTGCCAGTTCGCCCTCGGGCGAGCCTAGGCGCTCGTAGGTGGCGGCCGCATCGTTCGCAATCTGCATGGCGCGCGGGTCGGCCAGACCGATGTCTTCCCAGGCCATGCGAATGATGCGGCGGGCCAGGTAGCGCGGGTCGGCACCGCCGTCGAGCATGCGGCAGAACCAGTACAGCGCGCCATCCGGGCTGGAGCCACGCACCGATTTGTGCAGCGCCGAAATCTGGTCGTAGAAGGCGTCGCCGCCCTTGTCGAAGCGGCGCAGATTCTGCGCCATGGTTTCTTCGATAAATTGACCATCGACCGTAGCATTTCCGGCCGTATGCGCCGCAGTCCGTACCTGTTCGACCAGGTTCAGAAGGCGACGGGCATCGCCGTCGGCCAGGCCGATCAGGCGCGTACGTGCATCGGCATCGAAGCTCAGATCGGCCAGCGCCTTCTCGCAGGCGCGGTCGAACAGTTGGCCCATTTCGGCCTCATCGAGCGACTTCAGTACATAGACTGACGCGCGGGAAAGCAGCGCCGAATTGACCTCGAACGAAGGGTTCTCGGTTGTCGCCCCGATGAAGGTCAGCAAGCCTGATTCGACGAACGGCAAGAAGCCGTCCTGCTGCGCCTTGTTGAAGCGATGAATTTCATCGACGAACAGAATGGTCCGCTTGCCCTGCGCCCGCCACATCTCGGCCTGCGCCACCGCCTCGCGAACTTCCTTGATGCCGGAAAAGACGGCGGACAGCGCGATGAACTCACATTTAAACTGCGTCGCCATCATCCGCGCCAGCGTCGTCTTGCCAACGCCCGGCGGCCCCCAGAGGATCATCGAATGCGGCAGGCCAGACTCGAAAGCCAGGCGCAACGGCTTGCCCGCCCCGAGCAGGTGCTGCTGGCCGATAACCTGATCCGGCGTCTGCGGCCGAAGCTGTTCAGCAAGGGGAGCATGGACCGAAATGCTACGGTCACCGGGAGACTCAGCCGAATTTTGGGAAAACAGGTCGTTCAAGGCCACTTCCATCAATTTCAGGCACGAGACAACAATTCGCCTGGCACGCCAATCATGGCGCCGCCCCGGTCCCGCAATGGCCCAACAAACTCGCCGGCGCACGAAGGGCTGTCGGGTGCAACTGTCGTCATCCAAATAGCAACGGGGGCATCTCTGCCCCCGTTTTCAAAAGCCATACAGGAATGATACGCCGTCCAGTTCCGGAAAAAAACCTTCCTGAACGGCATCACCCGCGATTAGCGGATCTCAATTCCATCCTGGCTCAATATCGAGCATATTACTTGCGACGACGCGATGCACCCAGACCAGCAACAGCGAGTGCAACCAGTGCCAGCGAACCCGGTTCGGGGATGGGATTGGAACCGGCAACATAGGTGAAGTCATCGACGATCACCCAATCATAACCACCAATCGAAGTCAGTTCGACGCGCGAAATATTGGCGTTGGACGCGCCGTAGAACTCGGAGAACGAAGCACCAGCGCTACCGCCAACAAACACCACAGATTCCAGGAGAGTGTTCGAAGCATCGTACAGGGAGACATTCCAGCTCGGATTGGCTGCACCCCAATCCATACCGAACGCAGAAACCGGGTTGGCAAATGCGATGGAGAAGGAGCTAACGGTCGTATCGCGAGTCGTCAGCGTCTGACCGCTACCAAGCCAGGAGGAACCGCCTTCGCCAAAAGGCGCAATACGCAGGGTTCCACCAGTCGTGGAGAAGGTAACGTCACCAACCGTGTAGCTGCTTGCATTTCCGTCAGCCATACCGGTGAAATTGATAACCGAACCACCAGCCAGCGCGGGATCAGCACTCGAAGAAATCAAAGCAGCGTGGCTCAGTGAAGAGAAACAGACCAGACCGGCAACCAACAACTTTTTCATCATTTTTCCCCTTGTAAGTTAAAAAACCGAATTTTAAAAAGCAATTATCGCACCATGCAAATAACACACTGATTTTTATGAAATAAGTATTCCATGATCTGCCCATGCTGTCAGATTTTCCGACAGTTAACCGGATCGAAGATGGCAGTATCGGCAGGATGTCCTCGCCAAAAACCCGCCTTCGTATGCAACTTGAATCGCGTCAGACTATCCAATCCACAGCTAGGCAGGAATCAGCCGAGAATTGCCTACTCAGCCAAGGACGAAGGATCACCCGTTTCGCCCGCCGACCTATCTCGCACATCTAAATTTCACCAAGGAGAATCGATCATGCCCACCGGAACCGTCCGCCTGCATCGCGTACTGAAGACCACGCCCGGAAAACTCTATCGGGCGTTTCTGGATGCCGGAGCGTTGGCCAAATGGCTTCCGCCCTATGGTTTCACGTGCCAGGTTCATTCGCTGGACGCCCGGGTAGGCGGGCAATTCAGGATGTCGTTCCGGAACTTTTCGACCGGGAACGAACACGCCTTCGGCGGCGAATATCTCGAATTGGTGGCGGACACGCTGATCCGCTATTCCGATGCCTTCGACGATCCCGCCCTGCCCGGCACGATCCACGTGACGGTCAGCTTGCGTGCCGTACTCTGCGGGACGGAGCTGAACATCACCCAGGAGGGCATTCCCGAGGCGATTCCGGTCGAAATGTGTTATCTCGGCTGGCAGGAATCCCTGGCTCAACTGGCCCAACTGACCGAGCCGGACATCCCCGGCTAATAGGCGCCAGGCGCTACCGCCCCGAGCACTTGCCGTTGTCATCAACCCGGCCTATAGTTTGCCGACTCGCCCGACGCGTACCGGAGTTTCCACCAGCAAGGAGGAGTCGCCATGCTTTTCATCACCAGCCGCCAACCGACCCGCAACACTGAGCCTGCCCTGAATGCCGACTTTGCATTCGATTTCGACAACAATGCTTCCAGCCGCGGCTTTTTCTGCTGCCGGCGGCTCAAGAAGGGCAAATACGAGGAAATCGGCAGCAAGGCGATGCTGTCCGAGGTCAAGAATGCAAAATACCGCCAGGTGCTGATCTATATCCACGGCTTTTCCAACATGCCGGAGACCGTGTTCGCCGATGCCAAGGAATTTCAGGATCTGTGCAACCTGAAAAAGGACAAGGAAGTCCTAGTCATTCCGGTCATCTGGCCGTGCGATAACGACCTTGGCATCGTCAAGGACTACTGGGACGACCAGAAGTCGGCCGACCAGAGCGCCTTCGCCTTTGCCCGGATGTTCCAGAAATTCATGGAATGGCGGAACTCGACGGCGTTCAATCCGGACGACGATCCGTGCCTGAAGCGGATCAACATGCTGGCCCACTCGATGGGCAATCGGGTCCTGCGCGAAACCCTGTGCAACTGGCACAAATACCACATGCCGAGCGGCCTGCCGCTGATTTTCCGCAACACCTTCCTGGTCGCCGCCGACATCGTCAACGAGTCGCTGCACAAGGGTGAAGCGGGCGAACTGATCTCGCACACCTCGCGCAATGTCGTGGTCTATTACGCCTCGGACGACCTCGCCCTGCGCGCCAGCAAGGTGTCCAACGTAAAGAACGCCGAAGCTTCCCGTCGCCTGGGCCATTCCGGCCCAGAGGACATGGACCTGACGCCCAAGAACGTTTACGCCATCGACTGCGACGACGTGAATACCCTCTACGACAAACCCAAGGGCCACTCGTACTTCCGCTCGGGCACCAAGAAGGGCGAACCCGGGGTGGTCTTCGACCACATTTTCGAGACCATCCTGACCGGACGGGTGTTCCCCAGCGAGGAATTCCGGAAGTCGTCGATCCTTGGGCTGGCCAAGGGCTGAGGCAGTTTCTGGTCGGCGGTCTTATTCGCCGACCACATCGACCCCGGCTGGCGGAACGAACTTGAAGGTGGCTGCCGGCAAGGCCGGGTTGCGCTCGATCTTGCTGAAATGGATCAGCGTCGTCTGGCCGAAGCTGTCCTGCAACTCCATGGCTTTCAGGTCGTTGCCGGCAAAGCCGAGACGCACCCTCTCGAAGCCGCTGTCGGTCGCCCTAGGCGTCGCCTCGACCCAGGCCAGGCCTTCAGCATCGCCGGCTTCCTTGAGGCTGAAATTCTTTTCCAGATCATTGTTACCGGAAAGCAGCGCCGCCGGCGAGCCGCCGATGGCCTGCCCGGCCTTGCGCACGGTGACCTGCTGCAGCTCGGGGTCGTGAATCCAGATTTTTTCGCCGTCGCTGACGACCAATTGCGGGTAGGGTTTCTGGATTTCCCAACGCAGCTTGCCGGGTCGGGAGATGGCGAGGATGCCGGAGGATTGCTGTGGCTTGCGACCGTTCCTGGCGATTACGGCCTGGGAAAACTCGGCTTTCAGCGTCCGCGTCTCCTGCAGGAAACGGTGCAGTTGATCGACCGCGCCGGCCTGCGCCAGCAGCGGCAAACAGGCAAATGCTACGGTCGATAGTATTTTTTGGGCAATTTTCATTGTTCAAGCTTAGCCGTTTGACGCGCGGCGCGCTGTTTCAGGGTGTAACAAATTGCTGGAGAAGCCGCAGACCTACTCAGCGGGCTTCTTCATCAGCACTTCGCGCCCGCCGCGGCCATCCATGCCGGACACCAGCCCGGCCTTTTCCATCGCCTCGATCAGCCGCGCCGAGCGGTTGTAGCCGATACGCAGGTGGCGCTGGACCAGCGAAATGGAGGCACGCTGGTTCTTGAGCACGATATCGACGGCCTGATCATAAAGCGGGTCGCTTTCGGCATCACCACCGCCCTCGCCGCTTTCGCCGCCCTCTTCGTCATCGCCGCCGGAACCGTTCAGGATGTCCTCGATGTACTCGGGGGCGCCGGTCGCCTTCAGGTGCTCGACGACGCGATGCACTTCATCGTCGGAAACGAAGGCGCCATGGACGCGGGTCGGATAGCCGGTGCCCGGGGCGAGGTAAAGCATGTCGCCCTGGCCGAGCAGCGCTTCGGCGCCCATCTGGTCGAGGATGGTGCGCGAGTCGATCTTGCTCGAGACCTGGAAGGACAGGCGGGTCGGGATGTTGGCCTTGATCAGGCCGGTGATCACATCGACCGACGGACGCTGCGTGGCCAGCACCAGGTGGATGCCGGAAGCCCGCGCCTTCTGGGCCAGGCGGGCGATCTGTTCCTCGACCTTTTTGCCGACGACCATCATCAGGTCGGCCAGCTCGTCGATGATGACGACGATGAAGGGCATGGTCTTCAGCGGCTCCGGAGTTTCCGGCGTCAGGGTCAGCGGGTTCGGGATGTGCTCGCCGCGCTTCTCGGCCTCGCGGATCTTGGTGTTGAGGCCGGCGATGTTGCGCACGCCCATCGCCGACATCAGCTTGTAGCGCTTTTCCATCTCGGTGACGCACCAGTGCAGCGCGTTGGCCGCCTGCTTCATGTCGGTGACGACCGGCGCCAGCAGGTGCGGAATACCTTCGTAGATCGACAGTTCGAGCATCTTGGGGTCGACCATGATCAGGCGCACCTGGTCCGGCTCGGCCTTGTAGAGCATGGACAAAATCATCGCATTGACGCCCACCGACTTGCCCGAGCCGGTCGTCCCGGCGACCAGCAAATGCGGCGTTTTGGCCAGATCGGCAACCACCGGCAGGCCGCCGATATCCTTGCCGAGGCAGACGGTCAGCGGGCTGTGCATGTCGTTATACGGCTTGCTGGAAATGATCTCGGACAGCTTGACCATCTGCCGCTTGGGATTGGGCAACTCGAGCGCCATGCACGACTTGCCGGGCACCGTCTCGACGACGCGGATCGAGACCATGGCCAGCGCGCGGGCCAGGTCGCGCGCCAGATTGACGATCTGGGCGCCCTTGACGCCGACCGCCGGCTCGATTTCGTAGCGGGTGATGACCGGGCCTGGCATCGCCGCCAGCACCTTGACCTGGACGCCGAAGTCGGCCAGCTTGCGCTCGATCAGGCGCGAAGTGTATTCGAGGGTTTCAGCACTGACCGTCTCGGTGGCCGGCGGCGCCGGATCGAGCAGGTGCAGTGGTGGCAACTGGCCACCAACGATGGCCTCGGGGAAGAGCATGGCCTGCTTCTCGCGTTCGACGCGAGCCTCGGCCTTCTTCGACACCGGCACTTCTGGCGGCGGCGTTTCGATGACGATCGGGTCGTGCAGTTCGACCCGGAGTTTTTCTTCCTTGACGACGACTTCGCGCTGCTGGGCAACTTCCTTGCCGATCTGCCGGTCGCGCCAGGCATCGACCCGACCGTAGAAGAAGCCGACACAGCCTTCGAGGAAAACACCGAGCTTCTCGAAGGCCCACAACCACGACATGCCCGAAAAAACGCTCCAGCCCGCCGCCATCAGGGCGAGCAGGAAGAGAGTCGAGCCGGTATAGCCGAACTGGGTCGCCAGCACGCGCCCCATCTCGATGCCGAGCAGACCGCCCGGTGCCAGCGGCAGTTCCACTTCCATCGAATAGAAACGCAATGCTTCCAGCGAGGAACTGGCGACCAGCAGGAAGGAGAACCCGCCGAGGGCGATGAACAGCGGATGCTGCTTGTGCTCATCCGGCGCGTTGAACTTGCGGAAGCCCCACCAGACGAACATGCCGAGCAGGACGATCCACCACCAGGCCGAAAGCCCGAACAGGTAGAGCATCAGATCGGCAATCCAGGCCCCGGCGCGACCGGCCGGGTTGTGCAGCGCCGTCGAGCCGACGGCATGCGACCAGCCCGGGTCTTCCTTGCTAAAGCCCCACAGGGCCATGACCAAAAACAGCGCGACAGCGCCGACGCCGAGCCAGCGCGACTCCTGCAACAACGTACCAATCTTTTCCGGCAACGGGCTGGGGGCCGCCCGTGAAATCGCTCTTGCCCCCATCGTCAAACTCCCGGGATGACCAGCAGGTCATCGTCGTAGCGGATATAACCCCGCAATTCCAGGTCGCGCATGACTTTGCTGACCATCTCACGCGACGCACCAATCATTTTCGCCATATCCTGCTTCGACATCTTTTTCTTGACGACCCGCAGCCCGTCCACTTCCACGGACATATCGAGCAACAGCCGGGCAACTCGCCCATAAACATCCAGCAACGCCAGGCTTTCGATCTTGCGATCAGCCTCGCGCAGGCGCTGGACGAGAATCTTCATAAGCTTCTGGGCGACCTGGAAATTGTCCTGCAGGCAGCGCTGGAAGGCTTCCTTGCTCAGGAACATCAACTCGCAGGCCTCGGCTGCCACGACATTGGCCGAACGCGGGCTGCCATCTAGCAAACCCATCTCGCCGAAAAACTCGCTCGGACCGAGCCAGGCCAGGATGATTTCCCGACCTTCCTCGTCGGTATTGGTGACCTTGGCCCGCCCGCTCAACAGGATGTACAGCGAATCGGTAACGTCGCCGGCCCGCACCACCGATGCGCCGCGCTCGACGCGCTTACGGGACGCAACCTTGGAGAGCTTGTCCAGCTCGGTATCTTCCAAGCCGGAAAACAAGGGCAGGTTGCGCAACACCACCGGACTCAAGCTGCAAGGAGTAGCTGCCATAAATCAGTTTCCGTTCATAGAGTTACGAAACAATTATAAACCTGTTTCCCAATTTTCATAGAAACTTCGAAGAAATGGGAAGCCCGGAGAACGCTATAATTTTCGGATCAGTCACCCAAGAGGATCGTCATGTCCCAGAATGCCCGCCACAATCCCCTCATCATCCTCGGCTCCGGCCCGGCCGGCTACACCGCCGCCGTCTATGCCGCCCGCGCCAACCTCAAGCCCGTACTGATCACCGGCATGGCCCAGGGCGGCCAACTGATGACGACCACCGAAGTCGACAACTGGCCAGCCGACGCCGACGGTGTCCAGGGTCCGGACCTGATGGCCCGTTTCGAGGCGCACGCCAAGCGCTTCGACACCGAGATCATATTCGACCACATCCACACCACCCAGCTGACCGACAAGCCCTTCACCCTGATCGGCGACGCCGGCACCTACACCTGCGACGCCCTGATCATCGCCACTGGCGCCTCCGCCCAGTACTTGGGTCTGCCTTCCGAGGAAAAGTTCATGGGCAAGGGCGTTTCGGCCTGCGCCACCTGCGACGGCTTCTTCTACCGGAACAAGCCGGTCGCTGTCGTCGGTGGCGGCAACACGGCCGTTGAGGAAGCACTTTACCTGGCCAATATTGCCAGCCATGTGACACTGATTCACCGCCGCGACAAGTTCCGCGCCGAAAAGATCATGCAGGACAAGCTGTTCGAAAAGGAAAAAGCCGGCAAGATCACCATCCTCTACAACCACGCGCTGGATGAAGTACTCGGCGACGATTCCGGCGTCACCGGCCTGCGCGTCAAGCACATGCAATCCGGCGCGACGCAAAACGTCGACGTCCACGGTGTCTTCATCGCCATTGGTCACAAGCCCAACACTGACATCTTCGCCGGCCAGCTGGCCATGGACAACGGCTACCTGATCACCGAGGCGGGTCGCAACGGCAACGCCACGCAGACCAGCATTCCCGGCATTTTCGCCGCCGGCGACGTGCAGGACCAGATCTACAAGCAGGCCTGTACCTCGGCTGGCTCCGGCTGCATGGCGGCGCTCGACGCCGAGCGCTACCTGGATAACCTCGGGCACGCTTGATCGATCCGGACGACCTGGCCGCCTTCAAGGCTGCGGTAGCGGACGCCAGGCCGCTACCGCCGGTTGATCGCGTCCTGCTCGAGAAACCCAGGCCGGAACCTGCTCCCCGCCCCCGGACAGGTGCAGACCGGCCAACAGCGCCAGAAAAGCGTGCTGACGCCCCCTTGCCGGCGCACTGGAACGCCCCCGCCAAGCATCCGCATGGCGTCGAGTCTGCCCCGCTCAACCCGGATGAAGCAGCGTTTCGCGCCGCGATGGCCGGCGTCCAGCGTTTCCCCGATGCCAACCTGGTCCAGCACGGCACCTGCCCGCCCCCACCCCAGCCCTTGCAACACCTGGCCGACGAAAAGGCCGCGCTGCACGAAAGCCTGCATGGCCGCATCGGGCTGCAGGACAGGCTGGAAGGCGGCGACGAGCCGCACTACCTTCGTGTCGGCCTGGCTCAGGGCGTGCTGCGCGACCTGCGGCGCGGCCGCTGGGTGATCCAGGACGAAATCGATCTCCACGGCCTGAACCGGGATGACGCACGGCAGCTGCTCGCGGGTTTCCTGGCCGAATGCCTGCACCACGGCCAGCGTTGTGTGCGGGTCATTCACGGCAAGGGTCTGGGCTCGCCCCAGAAGACATCTATTCTGCGCCAGCTGGTGCGCGGCTGGCTGGCCCAGCGCGACGAAGTCCTGGCCTACTGTCAGGCCCGCCCGCACGATGGCGGCGAAGGCGCGTTGCTGGTCCTGTTGCGCGCGCCGAAAAAGGCAAGGGCGACCTGAGTCGCCCTTTTTGATTTTGCCCGTTTTTTTGGGGCGACCGTAGCATTCGGCCTCCCCCGGTGAAACTTTGCCTTAAATGGCCGCTTCGTCGGTCTCGCCGGTACGGATGCGGACAACCTGCTCGACCGGCATGACGAAGATCTTGCCGTCGCCGATCTTGCCGGTGCGAGCCGCCTTGATGATGGCCTCGATAGCGGCATCAACGGTTTCCGACTTGACGACGATTTCGATCTTGATCTTGGGCAGGAAGTCGACGACATATTCGGCACCGCGATACAGCTCGGTATGGCCCTTCTGGCGGCCGAAACCCTTGACCTCGGTGACGGTCAGGCCGCTGATGCCGATTTCGGACAGTGCTTCGCGCACTTCGTCGAGCTTGAACGGCTTGATGACGGCTTCAATTTTCTTCATGGATTGGCTCCTCTCTCTAGGTTCTTAAAATTCGTCTGGATAACGGTTGGTAATAGGATACCGCCAATCCTTGCCAAAACCACGTGGCGTGATGCGGATGCCGACCGGCGCCTGGCGCCGCTTGTACTCGGCAACGCGCAGCAAGCGCACGACGCGGCGCACATCGGCTTCCGGCAGACCGGCAGCGACGATCTCGCGCGGGCTGCGGTCTTCTTCCATGTAGGCACGGACGATGGCGTCGAGCACCGCATACGGCGGCAGGGAATCCTGGTCGGTCTGGTCCGGCTTCAATTCGGCCGAGGGGGGGCGGACGATGATGTTTTCCGGAATCACCGGATCGCCCTTACACAGCGTATTACGGTAACGCGACAGGCGATAGACCAGCGTCTTGTAGACGTCCTTGATCACCGCGAAGCCACCCGCCATATCGCCGTACAGCGTGCAGTAGCCGACCGCCATCTCCGACTTGTTGCCGGTGGTCAGGACCAGCGCCCCGGTCTTGTTCGACAGCGCCATCAGGATATTGCCGCGGATGCGCGCCTGGATATTCTCTTCGGTGGTATCGGCCGGCAGGCCGGCGAACAGCGGGTCAAGCATCGCCGCGTAGGTGGCCATGGCCGGCGCGATGGCGATTTCGTCGTAGCGCACACCCAACTGGCGAATCATTTCACGCGAATCGTCGAGGCTCATCTGGGCGGTATAGGGTGACGGCATCATGACCGCCCGCACTTTGTCCGCGCCCAGCGCATCGACCGCAACACACAACGTCAGCGCCGAATCGATGCCGCCCGAGAGGCCGATGATGGCACCCTTGAAACCGGTTTTGCCGATGTAGTCGCGAACGCCCAGCACAAGGGCGTTGTAGGCCTCGGCTTCGAGCGACAGCTCGTCGGCCATCTGCTCGGAGCGCAGACGTCCGGCGTCGAAATCGACGATGCCCAGCGCCTCCTCGAAGGCCGGCAGGCGCATCCGACAGTTCTTCTGGGCATCGAGCGCGAACGAAGCGCCGTCGAAGACCAGTTCGTCCTGGCCGCCGACCAGATTGCAATAGATCGCCGGGATACCGGTCGCATCGATGCGATCGCCCAGGACCTGGGCGCGCTGCTGGTGCTTTTCGAGGTGACAGGGCGAGGCGTTGAGGACGAGTAGCAGTTCGGCGCCAGCGGCACGGGCCTGTTCGGCCGCGCCTTCTTCCCAGATGTCGGCGCAGATGTTGATGCCACAGCGCACGCCAGACAGCGTCACGACGCAAGCGTCGGTGCCCGGCTCGAAATAGCGCTTTTCGTCGAAGACTTCATAGTTGGGCAGGCGCATCTTGCGATAGACCGCCTTTTTTTGGCCATTTTCAATGACCGTCGCCGCATTGTGGCAGCGACCTTCGTGTTCTTCCGGATGCCCGATAACGACAGCAATGCCGTCGATACGGGAAGCCAGATCGTCGAGAGCCCGGTTGCAGGCCCGGTAGAAATCCGGGCGCAGCAACAGGTCTTCCGGCGGGTATCCGCACAACGCCAGTTCCGGCGTCAGCAATACCTGCGCCCCGCGGGCCTTGGCCTCGGTGGCGCTTTGGATGATGCGTTCGACGTTGCCCGTCAGGTCACCGACGGTGGCGTTAAACTGGGCAACGGCGATACGCAGCATGAGCTCAGAGTCACAGGCTCTTAGTAAGCCGGCTTGTCTTTCGCTTCGTTGTAGGTCTGAACGCCGACTTCGATTTCCTTCTTGGCCTCTTCCGGACCACGCCAGCCGTTAACCTTGACGAACTTGCCTGGCTCCAGATCCTTGTAGTGCTCGAAGAAGTGGGCGATCTGGTCGAGCAGCAGGGCCGGCATGTCGGCATGGGTCTGGATGTTGCGGTACATCGGGGTCAGCTTGTCGACCGGCACGGCCAGCAACTTGGCATCTTCACCGGCTTCGTCGGTCATGGCCAGCATGCCGATCGGGCGGCAGCGGACGACGACGCCCGGCGGCAGCGGGAAGGGGCTAACAACCAGCACGTCGACCGGGTCGCCGTCACCGGCGATGGTGTGCGGGATATAGCCGTAATTGCACGGATAGTGCATGGACGTGGACATGAAGCGATCGACGAAAATCGCACCGCTTTCCTTGTCGACTTCGTACTTGACGGGATCGGAGTGCGCCGTGATTTCGATGATGACGTTGAAATCGTTGGGAAGGGACTTGCCGGAAGGGACGTCGTTGAGTGCCATTGTTATCTCTCTGCGGTTAGGATTGAGAACTTGCGATTATAACGCCGACCTTGGCCCGATTCAGCGCCAGGCGGCGAGAAACTCCTGCCAATGCGGCGCCCCGATTTTGGCCAGTTGCGCCTTGACGAATTCGCCTTCGGCGACTTCCTCCTCGGCCGTCAATTCGCCGCGCAGGCGACGGAAACGGTTATAGACCAGGTAAGTGTTGATCACGTCGGTTTCGCAATAATCGCGAATCTCGGCGATCTTGCCTGCCTGCCAGGCCTCCCAGACCTTGCCGCCATCCATGCCCAGCTTGCCGGGGAAGCCGAACAGCTTGGCGAGGTCGTCGAGCGGTGCGTTGGCGCGGCCGTTGTACAGCGCCAGCAGGTCCATCAGGTCGAGGTGACGCGTGTGGTAACGGCTGATGTAGTTGTTCCACTTGAAATCGCGCGAATCGGCGTAGTCGCCGTCGCCGAGATCCCAGTAGCGCGGGGCCGCAGCGCCGTGCAGCATGCCACGATAGTGCAGCACCGGCAGGTCGAAGCCGCCGCCGTTCCAGGAAACGATCTGCGGCGTGAATTTTTCGATGCCGTCGAAGAAGCGCTGGATGATCGCCCCCTCGTCAAGATCCGGCTCGGACAGCGACCAGACCTTGAGGCCTTCGCCGGTCCGCAGCACGCAGGAGATGGTCACCACCCGCTGCAGGTGCAACTGCAGAAAATCATTGCCGGTCTTGGCCCGGCGCTGCTGGAAGGCGAGTTCGGCGACTTCTTCGTCGGAAAGTTCGTCGGCCAGGTCATTGAGGCGACGCAGGCCGGCAACATCGGGAATCGTCTCGATGTCGAAAACCAGAACCGGTTTCATGCCGGAAAGACGCCCGTCGACAGGTAACGGTCGCCGCGGTCGCAGACGATGGTGACGATCACTGCATTTTCCAGTTCCTGCGACAGGCGCAGGGCCACGGCCAGCGCCCCGCCCGAGGAAATGCCGGCGAAAATCCCCTCTTCCATGGCCAGCCGGCGGGTCATCGCCTCGGCGTCGGCCTGGCTGACGTTCTCGACGCGGTCGACCCGGCTGCGGTCGAAAATCTTCGGCAGGTAGGCTTCCGGCCATTTACGGATGCCGGGAATCTGGCTGCCCTCTTCCGGCTGGCAACCGACGATCTGGATCGCAGGGTTCAGCGCCTTCAGGAAAGCCGAAGTGCCCATGATGGTGCCGGTCGTCCCCATGCTGGAGACGAAATGGGTGATCTTGCCTCCGGTATCGCGCCAGATTTCCGGGCCGGTGCCTTCGAAGTGGGCGCGCGGGTTGTCCGGGTTGGCGAACTGGTCGAGGATGATGCCCTGGCCTTCGTCGCGCATTTTTTCGGCGACGTCGCGACACAGCTCCATGCCGCCTTCCCGGGGCGTCAGCACCAGTTCGGCACCGAACGCGCGCATCGTCTGGCGGCGCTCGATGCTCTGGTTTTCCGGCATGACCAGGATCATCCGGTAACCCTTCATCGCCGCCGCCATGGCCAGCGCGATGCCGGTATTGCCGGAAGTCGCCTCAATCAGCGTGTCGCCCGGTTTGATGTCGCCGCGCGCCTCGGCATGGACGATCATCGACAGCGCAGGACGATCCTTGACCGAACCCGCCGGGTTGTTGCCTTCCAGCTTGGCCAGGATAACGTTGTTGCGCTTGTCGTTTTCCGCTCCGGGGATGCGCACCAGGCGAACCAGCGGGGTATTTCCGACAAAATCCTGCAGGGTTTTATACATTTTTCAGCAGCCACTCGACGTATTGGGAAACGCCTTCTTCGACCGTCGCCATCGGCGCATCGTAGCCGGCCTCGCGCAAACGCGTCAGGTCGGCCTGCGTGAAAGCCTGGTACTTGCCTTTCAAAGCTTCGGGGAAGGCGACATATTCCAGCAAGCCCTGTGCCCGCAGTTCCTCCAGCGTCAGCAGCATTTCGCTTTTTGCCTTTTTTATGGCATTGACCGTAGCATTTGCCACGTCATTGAACGTTTGCGCCCGGCCGGAGCCGACATTAAAGATGCCGGACTTTTCCGGATGATCGAGGAAATAAAGATTCACCTTGGCAACGTCGCCAACAAAGACAAAATCGCTCTGCAAACCTTCGCAAACGCTAACCTTACCATCGGCCTGCCACTGCCTGAAGCACTGGAAAGCAAGCGATGCGATCGATCCCTTGTGCGATTCGCCCGGTCCGTAAACGTTGAAATAGCGCAAGCCCACTATTTGAGACGACGGGTTCTGTGCCAAGCGCTGGCGCACGATCTGGTCGAACAGGAACTTGGAGTAGCCGAAAACATCGAGCGGCCCCTCGTACTGCCGCTCTTCCTTGAAGACTCCGCTGCCGCCATAGGTGGCGGCGCTCGAGGCGTAGAGGAACTGGACGTCCTGATCGAGGCACCAGTCGAGCAGGATCATGGAGTAACGATAATTGTTCTCCATCATGTAGCGGCCGTCCTTTTCCATGGTGTCCGAACAGGCGCCCTCATGGAAAATCGCATCGATCTCGCCGTCGAAATGGCCGGCCTGGATACGCTCGATGAAGTCGTGCTTGTCGAGGTAATCGACGATATCGCAGCCGACCAGATTCCGGAACTTGTCGGCTTTGGTCAGATTGTCAACCGCAATAATGTTCCTGACCCCGCGCTCGTTGAGTGCCTTGACGATGCTTGAGCCGATAAAGCCGGCGGCGCCGGTGACGACGATGTACATCCCGCTCCCTCCTACAGCGCGCTGGCCAGCTTGGCGATTTCAGGCACGACTTAGCGCCCGATGGCGAAATACTCGATACCTGCCCCCCGCACGAACTTCGGATCGTACAGGTTGCGGCCGTCAAAAATCACGGGGTTCTTCAGGGTCTTCTTGATTTCATCGAAATCGGGACTACGGAATTCCTTCCATTCGGTCACAATGACCAATGCATCGGCATTGTCGAGCGCCCCCATCGGATTCTCGGCATATTTCAGACCAGGCTCGTCACCAAAGATGCGCTGAGTCTCGTGCATGGCTACCGGGTCGTAGGCAGTCACCGTTGCTCCTGCCTCAAACAGATCGGCGATCAGTTCGCGACTGGGCGCTTCGCGCATGTCGTCGGTATTCGGCTTGAAAGCCAGGCCCCAGAGGGCAAAATGCATGCCCTTGAGGTCGCCAAAGCGGGCCTTCAGCTTCTTGGTCAGCAGGTGCTTCTGGGCATCGTTGGCCTCTTCGACCGCAGTCAGCACCTTGAGGGTGATGCCCGCATCGTCCTGTGCCGTCTTGATCAATGCCTTGACGTCCTTCGGGAAGCAGGAACCGCCGTAGCCACAGCCCGGATAGAGGAAGTGGTAACCAATGCGCGGATCGGAACCGATGCCCTGGCGAACCATTTCGATATCCGCACCAAGCACCTCGGCCAGATTGGCCAGTTCGTTCATGAAGCTGATCCGCGTTGCCAGCATGGCATTGGCGGCATATTTGGTCAGTTCCGCACTCTTGATGTCGGTGACGATCAGGCGCTCGTGATTGCGCTGGAACGGAGCGTACAGGGCGCGCATCAGGTGGATGGCCTGGTCATCCTCGGCACCGACGACGATGCGATCGGGGCGCATGAAATCCTCCACCGCCGCACCTTCCTTCAGGAATTCCGGATTGGAAACAACGCTGTACGGGGTGTTGACGCCACGCTTGGCCAATTCGTCGGCAATCGCGGCATGCACCTTGGCGCCGGTACCGACCGGAACGGTACTCTTATCCACAACCACCTTGTAGTCAGTCATCAGGCGGCCGATGTTGCGCGCCGCACCGAGCACGTATTGCAGGTCGGCGGAGCCATCCTCATCGGGCGGCGTACCGACCGCGATGAACTGGACGGTACCGTGCTGGACTGCCTTTTCAATATCGGTAGTGAAATGCAGGCGACCGGCCGCAACGTTGCGCCGGACCATTTCCTGAAGACCCGGTTCGTAGATGGGAATACCGCCATCTTCGAGAATCTTGATCTTGGCAGGATCGACGTCCAGACAGAGAACATCGTTACCCACTTCGGCCAGACAGGTACCACTGACCAGCCCCACATAGCCGGTACCGACAACAGTGATTTTCATATGCGTTCCTACAAGGATTGATCGAATTCTTCGCTACGACGCGGTGGATAGGTTTCCCAGCCGCCGCAAGCCGGACAACGCCAGTAAAACTGACGCGCCTTGAAACCGCAATTATCGCACCGATAGCGCGACAGTCGCTTGGTATACCCCTGGATGATGGATTTTGCCAGTTCCACATCCGGACGGACCTCCGGTGCTGCCAGGGGCAGCCGGGCACTCATCAGCTTTTCCAGGCCAAGCAGGGTCGGATTACGTTGCAGTTCGGCGCGTACCAACCGATAGGCTGCCTCGGTACCCTCGCTTTCGAGAACCAACTGATAAACCACTTCAAGCAGATCGAGCGAAGGGTAACGCTCAAGGTAGCCGCTAAGCAGCGCAATACCTTCAGTTGGCCGTTCCAGCCGGCGATAGGTTTCCAGAAGACGCTGCGCGACGAGCGCCAGATACGCCGGATCCTGCTGCTCGATGCGCTGCCACGCCTCGATGGCTTCCGACAACTTGCCTTCCTGGAGCAGGATATCGCCTTGCAGAAGGCTGGCGCGAACGCATTTCCGGTTTTCCTGCATCGCCACTTCGAGGTACTCGCGCGCCGAATCAGGGCGCGAACGCATGATCTCGTTTGCAGCCAATTCGCAGTAATACTCGGCGATTTCCCGATGCGATGCGACATCCGGCAGTTCACGGGCAATCTCGATAGCCTTCAGCCACTCCTTTTCGACCTGATAGATCTCCAGAAGATTTCGCTTCGCATCCTCTTCAAAGTCAGTACCGAGCAGCTTGTTGAAGATTTCCTCGGCCCGGTCCAGCAAGCCGGCCTTCAGGTAGTCCTGACCCAGTTCGGACAGGGCCTGCAAACGAACTCGATCGTCGAGATCAGGCAGATCAATCAGGTTCTGGTGCATGCGGATAGCACGCTCCGTTTCGCCACGTCGCCGGAACAGGTTGCCAAGAGCGAAATGCAGTTCGACCGTCTGCGAATCGACCTTGGCCACTTCGAGAAACGAGTCAATGGCCTTGTCCGGCTGCTCATTGAGCAGGAAATTCAGGCCTTGGAAATATGACCGCGGAAGAGAACGGGACTCGTGGACAACCTGCCGCATATCGACGCGGGCTGCCGCCCAGCCCAGCCCAAAAAAGACCGGGATAAGCAGCAATTGCCAGTAATCAAAAAATTCGTTCATGCGGCGGGAGGGATTTCCGCATTGGCCGACGGCACGGAGCGGCTGGCACCGCGCTTGAGACGCGAGATTTCCCGACGCTGGCGAAAGATGACACCAACCAGGGAAAGCGCGCCAAGTATGGCTCCACCGACAAAAAACAGCAGCAGCACTATGACCAGTGGCGCCTGCCAGTCCTGCCCCGGAATGAGACGAAGCGTGGCTGTTTCGGTGTTCTGGACAGAGAACACCACCAGAATCGCGAAGATGATAAGCCTGATGGCCCAAGTCAAAGCTGTCATGACATTCAATAAAAAGGGGCAGTGAAATTTCACTGCCCCGAATCTACCACATTGGCGGGCCAAGTCCGGCGTCAGATCGCCTGATCGACCCTTTCACGCAATTCTTTTCCGGCCTTGAAGTGGGGAACCCACTTGGCCGGCACGCTGACCTTTTCCCCCGATTTGGGATTGCGTCCAACACGCGGGGGACGGTAGTTGAGCGCAAAGCTGCCGAATCCGCGGATCTCGATACGATCTCCTCGCACAAGTGCTTCGGACATCGCATCGAGAATCATCTTGACCGCAAAATCAGCATCCTTCGCCACCAACTGCGGAAAACGCTCCGCCAGCTGGGCGATGAGCTCGGATTTGGTCATGCTTTTGCCTTATCAGCCTTGCTGGTTGAGCTTGGCCTTCAGCAGGGCGCCGAGGTTGGTCGTACCGGAAGCAGCAGCGGAAGACTCGGCAGACAGCTTCTGCATGGCTTCGTGCTGTTCGGCATTGTCCTTGGCCTTGATCGACAGGTTGATGCCACGGGTCTTGCGATCCACGTTGATGATCATGGCTTCAACGGTATCGCCCACCTTCAGGTGTTGCGACAGGTCGTCGATACGATCACGCGAGAATTCGGAAGCACGCAGGTAACCTTCGTTCTCGCCATCCAGGGTCAGCACGGCACCGCGGGCATCGACCGTCTTGACGGTGCAACGCACGATGCTGTTCTTTTCGTGGGTAGCGATGAAGTTGGTGTACGGATCTCCTTCGAGCTGCTTGATACCGAGGGAGATACGCTCCTTCTCGACGTCAATGCCGAGCACGACAGCCTCGACTTCGTCGCCCTTCTTGAAATTGCGGATGGCTTCTTCGCCGGTCGCCGACCAGGACAGGTCGGACAGGTGAACCAGGCCATCGATGCCGCCGGGCAGGCCGATGAAGATGCCGAAGTCGGTAATCGACTTGATGGCGCCCTTAACCTTGTCGCCCTTCTTGTGGTTCATCGCGAAATCGTCCCACGGATTGGCTTGACACTGCTTCATGCCGAGAGAGATACGACGACGCTCTTCGTCGATTTCGAGGATCATGACTTCGACTTCGTCGCCGAGCTGGACAACCTTGGACGGGTGAACGTTCTTGTTGGTCCAGTCCATTTCCGACACGTGCACCAGGCCTTCGATGCCTTGTTCGATTTCAACGAAGGAACCGTAGTCGGTCAGGTTGGTGACCTTGCCGAACAGACGGGTACCGGCCGGGTAACGGCGGGCGATGCCAACCCACGGATCGTCGCCGAGCTGCTTCATGCCCAGGGAAACGCGGTTCTTCTCGGCATCGAACTTGAGGATCTTGGCGGTCACTTCGTCACCGACGTTGAGCACTTCGCTCGGGTGACGGACACGGCGCCAGGCCAAGTCGGTAATGTGCAGCAGGCCATCGATGCCGCCCAAGTCGACGAATGCGCCGTAGTCGGTGATGTTCTTGACGATACCCTTGACGACGGTACCTTCCTTCAGGTTCTCCATCAGCTTTTCGCGATCCTTGTCCGCGGTAGCTTCGAGGACGGCACGGCGCGACAACACGACGTTGTTGCGCTTGCGGTCGAGCTTGATGACCTTGAATTCGAGGGTCTTGCCTTCGTACGGGGTGGTGTCCTTGACCGGACGCATATCGACCAGCGAGCCCGGCAGGAAGGCACGGACGCCGTTGGACATGACGGTGAGGCCGCCCTTGACCTTGCCGGTAATCGTACCGGTGACCAGAGCGCCGTCGTTCAGGGCTTGTTCCAGGAAGTTCCAGGCGGCGATGCGCTTGGCGCGATCGCGGGACAGGCGCGTAGCGCCGTAGCCGTCTTCCAGCATTTCGATGGCAACCTGGACGAAGTCGCCCACTTGCACTTCGATTTCGCCCTGATCATTCAGGAATTCTTCGAGCGGAACATAGGATTCCGATTTCAGGCCGGCATTGACCACGACGAAATTGTGATCGATGAGCACCACTTCTGCAGTGATGACTTCGCCTTGACGCATTTCCTGGCGAGCCAGGGATTCTTCAAAAAGTTGAGCAAAAGATTCCATTGACGGAGAGAACTTTCATACCGCAGATCGTGAAATCCACAGCGGGTTGGAGATTAAAAAAATCACCGGCCACACGGCCGGCAACGCCTTACTTCGAAGCTTCCCTGCTCCATTCCAGTACCTGATTCACCGCCTGTTCGATGGTGAGATGCGTGGTGTCGAGCAGCTTTGCATCGGCTTCCTGCCGGAGCGGGGCAACGCTGCGTTGCGAGTCGCGCTCGTCGCGTTGCCTGAGATCTAGCAGAAGGTCCGCGAGATTAGCAGAGAAACCTTTTTCGATCAACTGCTTATACCGGCGTTCGGCGCGCGCTTCGGCACTCGCCGTCAGGAAGACCTTGAGCGCCGCCCGCGGGAAGACCACCGAGCCCATGTCGCGCCCGTCACCGATCAGGCCTGGGGCCTTGTTGAAAGCCCGCTGACGGAACAGTAATGCCTCGCGCACAGCCGGCAGCGCGGCCACTTTAGAGGCGCCAGCCGACATCTCCTCGGTGCGGATCGCATCGCCGACCAGGCAGCCGTTGAGGCGGATATCGCTCTCGGAAAATTCAACGTCCAGCCCGGCGGCAATGGCTGCCACAGCGGCCTCATCGGCCCAGTCGATGGCGGCCTGTTTGGCAGCCAGTGCGGTCAGGCGATAGAGGGCGCCCGAATCCAGGTAATCGTAGCCAAGAGCCGTGGCGACGCGCGCCGCGACAGTACCTTTTCCCGAGGCCGAGGGGCCGTCGATGGCGATGACTGGCGCCGCCTTGGTCACCCCGGCGAAACGTGCGAAGTAATCAGGGAAGGTCTTGGCAACGCATTTCGGGTCGTTGATGCGCAGCGGCGTGCCGAAGGCGGCCAGCGAGAAGCACATGGCGACGCGATGGTCGTCGTAGGTATCGATCGCCGCCGGTTTCAGTACGGCCGGTGTGACGCGGATGAAATCCTCACCCTCCTCGACCTCGGCGCCCAGCTTGCGCAGTTCGGTAGCCATGGCGACGATGCGGTCGGTTTCCTTGACCCGCCAGCTGGCGATGTTGCGCAAGGTGGTCGTGCCCTTGGCGAACAGCGCAGCAGTCGCCAGTGTCATTGCCGCATCGGGAATGTGGTTGCAATCGAGATCGACCGCGACCAGCCCGGATTGCGGCGCCCGCGCTTCCATCCAGTTCGGACCCATTTCGATTTCAGCGCCCATCTGGGCCAGCGCATCGGCGAATTTGACGTCACCCTGGATCGAATCTCGGCCAACACCTTCGACGCGCACCGGGCCGCCGCCGATGGCGCCAAGCGCCAGGAAATAGGAGGCCGACGAGGCGTCGCCCTCGACGTAGATAGTGCCCGGCGAAACGTAACAGCTGCCGGCCTTGACGGTAAAGCGCTGCCAGCCGTCGCGCTCGACGATAACACCGAAGCGGACCATGGTGGCCAGCGTGATCTCGATGTAGGGCTTGGAAATCAGCTCGCCGACAACGTCGACCGTGACGGTCTCGCCGGTCAGCGGCAGGGCCATCAGCAAGCCAGTCAGGAACTGGCTGGAGACGTCGCCGCGCACCTGGACGCTGCCGCCTGGCTGGATCGTCGCCGGCTTCAGGTGCAACGGCGGGTAGCCGTCGTTCCCGAGGTAGCTGACGTCGGCGCCGAGCTGGCGCAGGCCGTCGACCAGATCGCCAATCGGACGTTCGTGCATGCGGGCGACGCCCTTCAGCACGTAATCGCCGCCGGCCAGAGCCAGCGCCGCGGTCAACGGCCGGAAGGCAGTGCCGGCATTGCCGAGGAAGAGTTCAGCCTGCTTGATCGGGAAACGGCCGGCGCAACCCTTGATCAGCCAGTTTTCGCCCCCCAGTGCGGTGACGCCGACGCCCAGCGTCTTGAGCGCCTCAAGCATGCGTTCAGTGTCGTCTGAAGCCAGCAGGTCACGAACCTCGGTTTCGCCATCGGCCAACGCCGCGAGCAGCAGTACTCGGTTGGAAATGCTCTTCGAGCCAGGCAGGCGCACCGTGCCGGCTGCGCTCAACAACTGGGGAATATCAAGAAATTCTTGGGTCACAAAATCACCGTCAGCAGATCAGACTTGCTTCAAAAAGACGCCAGGAACGGCGCCACACTATCCTTGGGGGACAACAGCACGTCGCCCGTCACCGGCCAGGCTATCCCGATCGTCGGGTCGTTCCAGCGCAGGCTTCGCTCGTGCTCGGGCGAGTAATACTCGGTCGTCTTGTAGAGAAAATCAGCTGTCTCGGACAAGGTCAGGAAGCCATGGGCAAACCCGGGTGGAATCCACAACTGTTTCTTGTTGTCGGCGGTGAGGATTTCGCCGACCCATTGGCCGTAGGTGGCCGAGTCCTTGCGCAGGTCGACCGCCACGTCGAAGACCTCGCCGCTAACGACGCGGACCAGTTTGCCCTGCGCCTTCGGTGCCACCTGCCAATGCAGGCCGCGAATGACGTTCTTCGCGCTCCGCGAATGGCTGTCCTGAACGAAGACAATTTCCCGCCCGAGCGCTTCGTTGAAGACCTTCTGGTTGAAGCTCTCCAGGAAGAAGCCGCGTTCATCACCGAATACCCGGGGCTCGATGATCAGGATGTCGGCAATTCGTGCCGGAGTCACCTTCATCGGTAAACCTTTTCCTTCAAGAGGTTGAACAGGTACTGGCCATAGCCGGTCTTGGCCAGGCTCTGGGCGAGTTGTTCAAGCTGTTCGTCATTGACCCACTGCTGGCGCCAGGCGATTTCCTCGGGGCAGGCGACTTTCAGGCCCTGCCGCTTTTCGATGGTGGCGATGAACTGGCCGGCTTCGAGCAGGCTGTCGTGGGTGCCGGTATCGAGCCAGGCGTAGCCGCGGCCCATGATTTCGACCTTGAGCTTCAGCCTTTCCAGGTAGACGCGATTGACGTCGGTGATCTCCAGTTCGCCGCGGGCGCTGGGCTTGAGGTCGCGGGCAATGGCGACGACCTCGTTGTCGTAGAAATAGAGGCCGGTGACGGCGTAGCGGGATTTCGGCCGGGTTGGCTTTTCCTCGATGCTGATCGCCCGGCTGCGCTCATCGAATTCGACCACGCCGTAGCGTTCGGGATCGTTGACCGCATAGGCAAAGACCGTCGCACCTTCCAGGCTGGCACTCGCGGTCTGCAGCAGTTGGCTGAATTCGTGGCCATGAAAAATGTTGTCGCCGAGGATCAGGGCGCTCGGGTCATTGCCGACGAAATCGGCGCCAAGGATGAAGGCCTGGGCCAAGCCATCCGGGCTGGGCTGTACAGCATATTGCAGGTTGATGCCCCACTGGCTGCCATCGCCGAGCAACTGGGCGAAGCGCGGCGTGTCCTGCGGCGTCGAGATGATCAGGATGTCCCGGATGCCGGCCAGCATCAGCGTGCTCAGCGGATAGTAGATCATCGGCTTGTCGTAGATCGGCAGCAGTTGCTTGGAGACCGATAAGGTGGCCGGATAAAGCCGGGTGCCGGAGCCGCCGGCGAGGATGATGCCTTTGCGGTTGGCGCTCATGCGCGTCCTCCATAGTTTTGGCCGACCCAGTTCTGATAGGCACCGCTGGTGACGTTGCTGACCCATTCCTGATGATCGAGATACCACTGTACGGTCTTGCGGATTCCGGTCTCGAAGGTTTCAGCAGGTTTCCAGCCGAGTTCGCGCTCGATCTTGCCGGCATCGATGGCGTAGCGGCGGTCATGACCGGGACGGTCGGCGACGAAGGTGATCTGCGCGGCGTAGGACTGGCCGTCGGCACGCGGGCTCAGTTCGTCGAGGATGGCGCACAGGGTGCGGACCACGTCCAGATTTGCTTTTTCGTTCCAGCCGCCGACGTTGTAGGTCTCGCCGAGACGGCCACTTTCAAGGACGCGGCGAATGGCGCTGCAGTGGTCCTTGACGTACAGCCAGTCGCGGATCTGCTGTCCGTCGCCGTAAATCGGCAACGGCTTGCCGGCCAGGGCATTGTGGATGACCAGCGGAATCAGCTTTTCCGGGAAGTGGTAAGGGCCGTAATTGTTGGAGCAGTTGGTGGTCAGCACCGGCAGGCCGTAGGTGTGGTGGTAGGCACGCACCAGGTGGTCGCTGGCCGCCTTGCTGGCCGAGTACGGGCTGTTCGGTTCGTAGCGGTGGGTTTCGCTGAAGGCGGAAGCATCGGCCTCCAGCGAGCCGTAGACCTCGTCGGTCGATACGTGCAGGAAACGAAATTCGTTTTTGGCCGTTTTTTCGAGCCGACCGTAGCATTCGCGCACCGCTTCGAGCAGGCGGAAGGTACCGACGATATTGGTCTGGATGAAGTCTTCCGGGCCGTGAATACTGCGATCGACATGCGATTCGGCAGCGAAATTTACGACGGCACGCGGTTGATATTCAGCCAGCAATCGGCTGACCAGCTCGAAGTCGCCGATATCGCCCTTGACGAAAACATGGCGCGAATCGCCGTCGAGCGCTGCGAGGTTTTCCAGGTTACCGGCGTAGGTCAGCGCGTCGAGGTTGATCACCGGCTCGTCCGACTGCGCCAGCCAGTCGAGCACGAAGTTACTGCCGATGAAACCGGCGCCGCCGGTGACCAGGATGCTCATCCGCCGTCTGCCCTAAGCCCGGAAACCGTTGGGATTGGCGCTCTGCCAGCGCCAGGCATCGACGCACATCGCCTCGATGCCGCGTTCAGCGCGCCAGCCCAGCAGTTCGGCGGCAAAAGCCGGATCGGCGTAGCAGGACGCCACGTCGCCCGGCCGACGGGGCGCCAGTTCGTAAGGCACCGGGCGCCCGCTGGCCTTCTCGAAAGCCTTGACCACGTCGAGCACGCTGTAGCCGGTACCGGTGCCGAGATTGACCTCGAAGCATTGCGGCTCGGAGAGGCGCGCCAAGGCCTTGAGATGGCCAATGGCCAGGTCGACGACATGGATGTAGTCGCGGACACCGGTGCCGTCCGGCGTCGGGTAATCGTCGCCCCAGATTTTCAGTTGCTCGCGCCGGCCGACGGCGACCTGGGCGACGAACGGCATCAGGTTGTTCGGGATGCCCTGCGGATCCTCGCCGATCAGGCCGCTCGCATGAGCGCCGACCGGGTTGAAGTAGCGCAGGATGCCGATTTTCCAGGACGGGTCGGAACGATGTAGATCGCGCAGCATGTCCTCGATGACCAGCTTGGTCCGACCGTAGGGATTGGTCGCCGACAGCGGATGATCCTCGGTCAGCGGCAAGCGCTGCGGTTCGCCGTAAACGGTGGCCGACGAGCTGAAGACCAGTGTCTTGATGCCGCAGTTACCCATCGCCTTCAGCAGCCGATGGGTGCCGATGACGTTGTTGTCATAGTAGTCGAGCGGCTTTTCCACCGACTCGCCGACCGCCTTGAGGCCGGCGAAGTGGATGACCGCGGTGCAGCCGAAGCGGCGCATCGCCGCTTCCAGCGCTGCCTGGTCGCGAATATCACCTTCGACGAGGTGGATCTTTCGGCCGGTAATCGCTTCGACCCGATTCAGGGATTCCGGATGGCTATTGGAGAAGTTGTCGAACACAACCACATCCTGCCCGGATTGAAGCAGTTCGACACAAGTGTGCGAACCGATGTAGCCGGCTCCGCCCGTCACGAAAATCATCGCTGTTTGCCGTTGAAATAAAAGTGGGATTTTACCCGTGCCGACATCAACGGCGCATTACAACGAGAGCAAAAACAGGTGGTGACCCCAGTCATCGGCACTCAATCGGTCCTGATCCGCAGGAAACTGGCAAACCGTGGCAGGCCGCTACCGGTCAGGTCACGGAAGCGATAGGTCACCGTCGCCCCGATGGCTGGCGGTGCCTCGCGCTGGGCATCGGAAAATCCGGTTCCCAGCAGGAATTCCCGCCCTTCCGGCGTCCGTACCTGCAACGCCCCGAGCCGGCCGGCATGGCGCCCCTTGCCCGGCTGGTGGCCGACGACCACGGCCTCTGCATCCTGCCAGGGCTTGAGCTTGAGCAGCACGTCGCTGCGCCCGGTGGCATAGGGCGCGTCGGCTAGGTGCAACATCAGCCCCTCGCCGCCCGCCCTGACCACGTCGTCAAGGCGTTTTCTCAGAATGCTACGGTCGGCCACAAAAAACTGCCGAATTTCAAAAAGCCAAGGAAGCTTCAGATCGCTCACCAAACGCCGGATCTGCTCGGCCCGCTCGGCAAAGCTGCCCGGTGCGCCCGGCAATTCAAAAATCATGTAGCGCACTTCGCGCCAGGCGGCATCATCTGGCACTTCCTGGCGAACAATGCCGGAAACCCGCTCGAACTGGCCGCGCTCTATCCACAATTCGCCGTCCAGCGGCTGCCTGGGCAAACCGGCAACGAACCAGGCCGGCGCATTGATCGTCCGGCCGCTGCGAAAACGCAGCACTTCGCCATCCCAGATCGCCCGCACGCCGTCCAATTTTTCGCTGACCAGGTAGCGGGAAACGTCGACCTGCCCGTGATAGACGTTGGCCAGCAGGATGGCCGGCGCGTCGGCAAATGCAGGCGGAGGTGATAGCGCGACGAGCAGCCCGCAGAGCAGCGCGCCTAGCAACCGGGAGATCAAGACTCGCCGGCCCAGTTCCGCCGCGCCCGCCGGGCGATATCAAAAACTTCCTCGAGACGCTCGCCGTCGTTCTGTGCCAGCGCCAAACGCAGTTCGTCGAGCTGCGCCCGGTAGCTGTCCAGTTCGGCCAGCAGTGCGTCGCGGTTGGCCAGACAGATGTCGCGCCACATTTCCGGATGGCTGGCGGCGATCCGCGTGAAATCGCGAAAGCCCGAGGCGGCAAAGGTGAAAAACAGGTCGGCATCCTCGCGCACGGCCAGATCATGGACCAGCGCATAGGACAGCAGGTGCGGCAGGTGGCTAACCGCCGCGAAGACGCGGTCGTGCATTTCCGGCGTCAGCTCGTAAATATCGGCGCCGCACAGCGACCAGGCGCGCTTGATGTGGTCGAGCGCATCGTCGCTATTTTCCGGTAGCGGCGTGACGACGACCTTCTTGCCCTGGTAGAGATCCCAGCGCGCTGCCGCCGGGCCGCTGTTTTCGGCGCCGGCGATCGGGTGAGCCGGGACAAACTGGCCGATCCGGTCGCCAAACGCCGCCCGGGCCGCCGCAACGACGTCGCCCTTGGTCGACCCGCCGTCGGTGACGATGGTATGCGGGCCGAGATAGGGCGCGATCCGTTCGAAGATTTCCGGCATCTGGGCCACCGGCGTTGCCACCAGCACGATGTCCGCATCCTCGATTTCATGCGTCGGGTTGATGCCGGCCCGGTCGATGACGCCCAGTTCCTGCGCCGTACGCAGCGTCGATGGCGTGCGGCCGAAACCGACCACTTCCTCGACTGCCTCGGCTTCCTTGAGGGCCAGTGAGAACGACCCGCCAATCAGGCCGGTGCCAAAGACGACAATCTTGCCGAATTCGGCCATCGGTTAGAGCCTGTGAATTTTATGGGCGCGCCCGAGCAACGTGCCCAGGCGTGTACGATCAAGGCGCAAAGCGCAGCCATAGCGCGGGCTATGGCGAGCATTTGCAACGCCGAGCGGGCTCGTCTGGGCGCGGGGAGCGGGTGTGATCATGAATTTCACAGGCTCTTAGAGCGCCTTTTCCAGTGCATCCAGGAAGCGGGCGTTTTCCGGCTCGCTGCCGATCGTCACGCGCAGCCACTCGGGCAGGCCGTAGCCGCCGATCGGCCGGACGATGACGCCCTGTTGCAGCAGTTTCTGATTGACCGCCGCCCCGTCGCCCGCCCTGAAGGTGACGAAATTGCCGTGCGACGGGATATGCTCCAGCCCGAGACGCTTCAGGCCGGCGACGATCTGTTCCATGCCGCGCCGGTTCAACTCGTAGCTGTCGGCAACGAACAGGTGATCATCGAGCGCCGCGACAGCAGCGGCAATCGCCAGGTTGTTGACGTTGAACGGCTGGCGGACGCGGTTCATCAGGTCGGCGATCTCGGCCGAAGCCAGCGCATAGCCGACGCGCAGCCCGGCCAGGCCGTAGATTTTCGAGAAGGTGCGGGTGACCACCAGGTTCGGGAAATCCTTGATCCAGTCGGCCGTATCGACCCGCTCGGCCGGCGGCAGGTATTCGTTGTAAGCCTCATCGAGGACGACGACCACGTCCGGTGGCACGACTTCGAGGAAGGCACGCACTTCCGGATAAGGCAGGAAGTTGCCGGTCGGATTGTTCGGGTTGGCGATCCAGACGATGCGCGTATCGGGCCGGATGGCGGCGCGCATGGCTTCGAGATCGTGGCCGTAATGCCTGGCCGGCGTGCAGATCAGCTCGGCGCCCGTCGACAGCGAGGCCAGCGGATAGACCGCGAAGGCGTGCTGCGAGAACACCGCCGAGCGGCCAGCCGCCAGAAAAACGCGGGCGATCAGGTCGAGCACGTCGTTCGAGCCGTTGCCGAGCACCACCTGGTTCTGGCCGACGCCGGCGCAGGCGGCCACCTTGGCGATCAGGTCGAACTGGTCGGGATAGCGCTCAATGCCGGCAATCGCCGCTTCGACGGCCTTCTTGGCCTTCGGGCTCATGCCCAGCGGGTTTTCGTTGGAGGCCAGCTTGAGGATTTTCTCAACCGGCAGGCCCATTTCGCGGGCCAGTTCGGTGATCGGCTTGCCCGGCTGGTAGGGCGAAATGGCACGCACGTAGGACAGGGCGTGTTCGGCAAGGCTCATGGCGCTTCCCTCAATAAACGGCAACCGGGTAGGACCCGAGTATCTTCAGATAGGCCGCCGAAGCCGCCAGTTTTTCCATGGCCGACTTGACCTTCGATTCGTCGCGATGGCCCTCGATATCGACGTAGAAGACGTATTCCCACAAGGCGTTGCGGGCCGGCCTGGACTCCAGCCGGCTCATCGAGACGCCCGCCTGCGAGAGCGGCAGCAGCAGCTCGTGCAGGGCGCCGGTCCGATTTTGGGCCGACATGATCAGCGAGGTCTTGTCGCGACCGGAAACACCCGAGTCATGCTTACCGAGCACCAGGAAGCGCGTCGTGTTGTTCGGCTCGTCCTCGATGTTCTGAGCCAGCTTGGGCAGGTTGTAGCGCGCTGCCGCCGCTTCGCCGGCAATCGCCGCCGTACCCGGCTCTGCCGCCGCCATCTGGGCAGCCTGCGCGTTGCTGCCGACCGAAACACGCGGCACGCCGGGCAGATTGCGGTTCAGCCATTCGTGGCACTGGGCCAGCGACTGGGCATGCGAAAAAACCTTGGTAATCTTGCCCAGATCGGTTTCGTTGGACATCAGATTCTGGTGCACACGGACGACGACCTCACCGCAGATTTTCAGCGGCGTCGCCAGCAGCAGGTCCATCGTCCGGCCAACCGCGCCTTCGGTAGAGTTCTCGACCGGCACCACGGCGTAATGGGCGTGGCCTGATTCGACCTCGCGGAAAACATCGTCAATCGAACCCTGCGGCAGCAGGCGGGCGGCGTGGCCGAAATGCTTGGTCGCCGCCGATTCGGAAAAGGTGCCGAGCGGACCGAGAAAAGCAATGCCCAGCGGCTCTTCGAGTGCCAGGCAGGCCGACATCACTTCGCGGAAGAAGAAGGTGATGCTCTCGCCGGGCAACGGCCCGGGATTGCTATCCTGCAGGCGGCGCAGCACCTGGGCCTCGCGCTCGGGACGGTAGATGTGGCCGGCTTCGCCATGCTCGGCCTTGATCACGCCGACCTTCTGGGCGCAGCGGGCGCGGGCGTTGAGCAGGCGCAGAAGTTCACCGTCGATGCCGTCGATTTCAGCGCGCACGCCGGCAAGGGCCTTTTGCAGTTCGTCGCTCATAGGATCAACCGTTACGTTTGGCGAAATCGTTCATGAAGCTCACCAGCGCCTGCACGGCCTCCAGTGAAACGGCGTTGTAAATTGAAGCGCGCATGCCGCCGACCGACTTGTGGCCCTTCAGGGAGGCCAGACCGGCGGCCTTGGCCTCGGTCAGGAAAGCCGCATCGAGGTCGGGATTGGCCAGCACGAACGGGACGTTCATCGCCGAGCGGCAATCGGGATCGACCGGGTTGGTGTAGAAGCCATCCGAATCATCGATGGCCGAATACAAAAGTCGGGCTTTTTTGCCATTGACCGTAGCAATTCCGGCCAGACCGCCCTGCCGCTTCAGCCACTGGAAAACCAGGCCGGCGATGTAGATGGCGTAAGTCGGCGGGGTGTTCAGCATCGAGCCGTTCTCAGCCATCACCGCGTAATCCATGACCGTCGGGATGGTCAGCGGCGCCATGCCGAGCAGATCGCGATGGACAACGACCAGGGTCAGCCCGGAGGGGCCGATGTTCTTCTGGGCGCCGGCGTAGATCAGGCCGAACTTCTCGACATTGAGCGGCCGCGACAGGATGTGCGACGACATGTCGGCAACCAGCGGCACGCCGGTATCGGCAATGCGCTCGGCCGGGATTTCGACACCGTGGATGGTTTCGTTGGTGCACACGTGCAGGTAGGCGGCGAAGGGGTCGAGCTTGATTTCCTCGGCCATCGGCAGACGCGTGAAGCCGCTGCTCTCGGTGGTCGCCGCACAGCGCACGTTACCGATGCGCTGGGCTTCCTTGAACGCCTTCTTCGACCACGAGCCGGTCACGATGTAGTCGGCCGAACGGCCGGCCAGCAGGTTCATCGGAATCTGCGCGAACTGCTGCGTCGCACCGCCCTGCAGGAACAGCACCTTGTATTGCTCGGGGATGCCCATCAATTCGCGCAGGTCGGCTTCGGCCTGGTCGAGGATGGACATGAACTCCTTGCCACGATGGCTCATTTCCATGACGCTGCAACCCGCGCCATGCCAGTCGAGCATCTCGGCCTGGGCCTGCTGGAGGACTTCTTCGGGAAGTGCAGCCGGACCGGCGCTGAAATTCCAGATGCGGGTCATTTACGCTTCTCCGCCTTCGTTGGGTTCGGACGATTCCGGATTTTGCCCAATTTCGGCATCGACCGTAGCATTGTCAGCATCACCCTCGGCCTCGGCTTCAGCCACCGATTCGGCGACCTTCTCCAGGCCGGCCAGCTTCTCGCCGTCGTCCAAAGAGATCAGCGTGACGCCCTGCGTTGCCCGCCCCATGCCGCGGATTTCCGAAACGCGGGTACGGATCAGCACGCCGCCAGTGGTAATCAGCATCACTTCGTCGTTGTCGTCGACCAGCTTGGCGCCGATCACCACGCCGTTGCGCTCGGAGTCGGCAATCGCCTTGACGCCCTGCGTGCCGCGACCGGAGTGGCGGAAATCGGCGAGCACGGTGCGCTTGCCAAAACCGTTTTCAGTGGCGACCAGCACGGTCTGCTGATCGCTCTCGGCAACCAGCAAGGAAATGACCGTCTGCCCCGGCTGCAGCTTCATGCCGCGCACACCGCGGGCACCGCGGCCCATCGGACGGACGTCTTCTTCGTCGAACCAGACCGCCTTGCCGGCGTCGGACACCAGCACGATGTCGCTCTGGCCGGTGGTCAACTCGACGCCAATCAGGTAGTCGTCGTCGAGCAGATCGACGGCAATGATGCCGGCCTTGCGCGGGTTGGAGAAGTCGGACAGCGGCGTCTTCTTGACCGTACCGTCGCGGGTCGCCATGAAGATGAACTTGTCGTCGACGAATTCCTTGACCGGCAGCACGGCATTGATCCGTTCGCCCTCTTCGAGCGGGAAGAGATTGACGATCGGCTTGCCGCGGCTGATCCGGCTGCCCTGCGGCGCTTCGTAAACCTTCAGCCAGTAGCAGCGGCCACGGTTCGAGAAGCACAGGATGTAGTCATGAGTGTTGGCCATGAACAGGTGATCGACGAAATCCTCGTCCTTGATCGCCGCCGCCTGCTTGCCGCGCCCACCACGGCGCTGGGCGCGGTAGTCGGCCAGCGGCTGGGCCTTGATGTAGCCGCCGTGCGACAGCGTGACAACCATGTCCTGCGGCGTGATCAGGTCTTCCAGACTCAGTTCGTGCGTCTGCAGGATGATTTCCGAACGCCGTTCGTCGCCGAACTGCTCGCGGATCGCCACCAGCTCGGCGACGATGATTTCGGTGATGCGTTCCGGCTTGGCCAGGATGTCGAGCAAATCGAGGATCTTGGCCATGACGTCCTTGTACTCGCCGACAATCTTGTCTTGCTCCAGCCCGGTCAGGCGCTGCAGGCGCAGTTCGAGGATAGCTTGGGCCTGGGCATCGGACAGGCGATAGCCCTGCGCCGACAAGCCGAATTCCGGGGCCAGACCTTCCGGCCGCGAGGCGTCGGAAGCAGCACGGACCAGCATTTCCTCGACCACGGCGCTGCGCCAGGTGCGCTCCATCAGGCCTCGCTTGGCGTCGGCCGGCGTCGGCGCCGCCTTGATCAGCGTGATGATTTCATCGACGTTGGACAGCGCGACGGCCAGACCTTCGAGGATGTGGCCGCGTTCGCGCGCCTTGCGCAGTTCGTAGACGGTACGCCGGGTGATCACTTCGCGGCGGTGCGACAGGAAGCATTCGAGCATCTGCTTCAGATTGAGCAGGCGCGGCTGGCCATCGACCAGCGCCACCATGTTCATGCCGAAGGTGTCCTGCAACTGCGTCTGCTTGTACAGGTTGTTGAGGATGACTTCGCCGACTTCGCCGCGCTTCAGTTCGATGACGATGCGCATGCCCGACTTGTCGGACTCGTCGCGGATGTCGGAGATGCCTTCGATTTTCTTCTCGTTGACCAGTTCGGCGATCTTCTCGATCAGCGACTTCTTGTTCACCTGATAGGGAATCTCGTCGACGATCAGCGCCTGACGGCCGCCCTTCTCCATGTCCTCGAAGTGGGTGCGGGCGCGCATGATGACGCGGCCGCGACCGGTCTGGTAACCCTCGCGGACACCGGTCATGCCGTAGATCAGGCCGGCCGTCGGGAAGTCCGGGGCGTGAATGTAGGTGATCAGGTCGTCGATGCTGATCGCCGGGTTTTCCAGCATGGCCAGACAGCCGGCAATCACTTCATTGAGGTTGTGCGGCGGAATATTGGTCGCCATGCCCACCGCGATACCGGACGAGCCGTTGATCAGCAGATTGGGGATGCGCGCCGGCATGACCAGCGGTTCGTTTTCCGAACCGTCATAGTTCGGCCCGAAATCGACGGTTTCCTTGTCGAGATCTTCGAGCAGCTGATGGCCGATCTTGGCCATCCGGACTTCGGTGTAACGCATGGCCGCCGCGTTGTCGCCGTCGACAGAACCGAAGTTGCCCTGGCCATCGACCAGCATGTAGCGCAGTGAGAAATCCTGCGCCATGCGCACGATGGTGTCATAGACCGCGGTATCGCCGTGCGGGTGGTACTTACCGATCACGTCACCGACGATACGCGCCGATTTCTTGTACGCCTTGTTCCAGTCGTTGTTCAGCTCGTGCATCGCAAACAGTACGCGGCGATGCACCGGCTTCAGGCCGTCGCGCGCATCCGGCAGCGCCCGGCCGACGATCACGCTCATCGCGTAATCGAGGTATGAACGCCGCATCTCGTCTTCGAGGCTGATCGGCAGAGTTTCTTTGGCGAATTGGTCCATGTCTCACATTCGCACCGCTGGGCGCGATGCCTTATTAGTTGATTCAAGCGTAATTTGCTATTTTAACACGCCCCCTTCACCGGATAGACCCCGTTTTGATGACAACAACACCTGAAATTATCGACCTGCTGATCGAGGCGCGCTGGATTGCCACGGTCGCCCCCGATACGGTGCTGAAAAGCCATGCCGTCGCCGTCGACAACGGCCGCATCCTGAGCATTCTGCCGGCCGGCGAAGCCCGCGTCCGCTATGCGCCAAAGGAAACCGTCAGCCTGCAGGAACACATCCTGATCCCCGGTCTGATCAACCTGCACACCCATGCCGCGATGAGCCTGATGCGCGGCCTGGCCGACGACCTGCCGCTGATGGACTGGCTGCAGAAACACATCTGGCCCGCCGAAGCCGCGCATATGTCGCCCCAGTTCGTTTACGACGGCACCCGGCTGGCCTGCGCCGAAATGCTCAAGGGCGGCATCACCTGCTTCAACGACATGTACTTCTACCCGGAAGCCGCCGCTGCCGCCGCTTCCGAATTCGGCATGCGCGCCGTCCTCGGCATCACTGCCCTCGAATTCCCGACGCCGTATGCCAGCGATGCCGCCGATTATCTCGGCAAGGGGCTGGCGGTGCGCGAAACATGGCGCACCGACCCCTTGATCAGCTTCTGCCTAGCCCCGCACGCCCCGTACACGGTTTCGGACAGTACTTTCGAGCGCATCCTGACACTCTCAGAACAGCTCAACCTGCCGATCCACTGCCACATCCACGAGACCCGGCAGGAAATCGACGACAGCCTCACGCAGTTCGGCCTTCGCCCGCTGGAACGACTCAACAAACTTGGCCTGCTCGGACCCAATTTCATCGGCGTCCACGCGGTCCATCTGGACAACGCCGATCTGAAGCTGCTCGCCGACACCGGCTGCAGCATTGCCCACTGCCCTACTTCAAACCTGAAATTGGCCAGCGGTTTCGCCCCGGTGGCAAAAATGCGACAGCACGGCATCAATGTCGGCCTGGGCACCGACGGCGCGGCGAGCAACAATCGCCTCGACCTCTTCGGCGAAATGCGCATGGCATCTCTGTTGGCAAAAGGCCTGAGCGGCGACGCCAGTGCCCTGCCTTCGCATGAAATCCTGCACATGGCGACGCTTGATGCGGCCAACGCACTGGGGCTGGGCCAGCAGACCGGATCGATCACCCCGGGCAAGCAGGCCGATCTTTGCGCCGTCAGCCTGGGCGAATTGGAATGTCATCCCTGCTACGACCCGGTTTCCCATCTCGTCAATGTCGCCGGCAGGGAATCCGTAACCCACGTCTGGGTGGGCGGAAAGTGTTGCGTAGACAACAAAACTTTACGTTATGACAAGCTAAATGACTTGGAAGCAGGCGTGGCGCTATGGCAAAATAGTTTGGAATTCCGCCGGCCAGCCTGAATCCGGGTTGGGGAGCGGGTTAAAGATTTCAAAATCTTCTTCAACGAGGAAAAACCATGATCAAGAACATCGTCAAAAAATCTCTGGTTCTGGCCCTGCTGGCCGGCATTGGCTTCACCGCCGTAGCCCAGGAACGCGTTTACCTGATCGACGGCCGTGACGTCGTCGCCAAGTCCGGCTTCGGCCTGTGCTGGCGCGATGGCTACTGGACCCCGGCCGCAGCCGCTGCCGACAAGGCCGGTTGCGAGTGCGACAAGGACCTGCTGCCGGCTGCCACCTGCGCACCGAAGGCTGCTGCCCCGGCTGCTCCGGCCGCCCCGGCCGCTGCTGGCGTCAAGCCG